>ERZ650311.407-NODE-407-length-28074-cov-16.870909_pt1 | contig 28074 bp, 35 predicted proteins | sample MGYA00376247_ERZ650311 | MGnify/ENA primary metagenome ERZ650311 (study PRJEB26733, sample SAMN07839324) | wastewater metagenome | biome: small river; feature: stream; material: water | place: USA: North Carolina | collected 2016-07-28 ...
CATGGGCGTTCCGACCCTGATCCTGGCCCGTACCGATGCCGAAGCCGCCAACCTGATCACCTCCGACTACGACGAGAACGACAAGCCGTTCCTCACCGGTGAGCGCACCCAGGAAGGCTTCTTCCGCGTCAAGAACGGTCTGGAGCAGTCCATCTCCCGCGGCGTTGCTTACGCTCCGTACGCTGACCTCGTCTGGTGCGAAACCGGCGTGCCCGATATCGGCTTCGCCCGTGAATTCGCCCAAGCCGTGCTGGCCGCCTGCCCGGGCAAGCTGCTGTCCTACAACTGCTCGCCGTCCTTCAACTGGAAGAAGAACCTCAACGACTCGCAGATCGCTTCCTTCCAGGAAGAACTGTCGGCGCTGGGCTACAAGTACCAGTTCATCACCCTGGCTGGCATCCACGTCAACTGGTACAACACCTTCAAGTTCGCCAAGGCCTACGCCGGCGGCGAAGGCATGAAGCACTACGTTGAAATGGTTCAGGAACCGGAATTCGCCGCTCGCGAACAAGGCTACACCTTCGTCTCGCACCAGCAAGAAGTCGGCACCGGCTACTTCGACGACGTGACCACCGTCATCCAGGGCGGCTCCTCCTCCGTCAAGGCCCTCACCGGCTCCACCGAAGAAGAGCAGTTCCACTAAGCTTCGATCGCCGGTAACCCTCACCGGCACGCTTGGTCGATCGACCCCCGCGGGCGCAAGCCCCCGGGGGTTTTTCACGTGGTTTTCCGGGACCGGTGCGGGCCTCCGGTAGAATCGGGCGCTTTCGTCCTCGGCCCCCGCCATGCAATCCCTCTGGATGATCGCCGCCAGCCTGCTGTTCGCCTGCATGGGCGTCTGCGTCAAGCTCGGCTCGGCGCATCTTGCCACCGGCGAACTGGTGTTCTACCGGGGCTTTGTCGGCTTCGTGATGATGCTGGCGCTGATCCGCTGGCAGGGCATCCCGTGGCGCACGCCCCACTGGCGCATGCAGCTGTCCCGTGGGTTCTCCGGCACCATCTCGCTGATGTGCTACTTCTTTGCCCTCGGCGTACTGCCGCTGGCGACCGCCGTCACCCTCAGCTACACCTCCCCGCTGTTCGTCGCCCTGCTGCTGATTTTGTGGTTCGGCGAGCGCCCCGGACGCGGCGCCTTCGCCGCCATCGCCCTGGGCTTTGCCGGCGTGGTGATGCTCCTCAAGCCCACCTTGCAGCCAGACCAATGGTTCGGCGCGCTGGTGGGCATGACGGGCGGCATGCTGGCGAGCATCGCCTACATCAACGTGCGCGAACTCGGCCGCGTCGGCGAACCGGAAGCCCGCACCGTGTTGTGGTTCTCCTTCGTCACCAGCCTGTTCGGGCTCGGCTGGGCGATGCTGTCCGGCGGCCTGCATCCGATGGACGCCCGCACCCTGGCGATCGTCCTGGGCGTGGGCGGCTTCGGGGGCTTCGCCCAGCTCGCCATGACCCGCGCCTACCGCTACGGCAAGACGGTCGTGTCGGCCAACCTGTCTTACAGCACGGTGATCTTCTCGAGCCTGTTCGGCGTCGCCCTGTGGGACGAGCGCCTGCCCTGGGCCTCGCTGCTGGGCATCGCCACCATCATCGCCAGCGGCGTGCTGATCTCCGTCGTCTCGCGCCGACCCGCGCCAGCGCTTGAGTCCGATTGAAGCGCGGGGCGTGCAGGGCTACACTGCTGGCATCCCTTCACCCCCAAGAGGACCCAGGAAATGATCACCACCGACCAGAAGGAAAGCCGGGTCAATCTCACCGTCTTCGGCGAATTCACCCTCGCCGACTACAAGGAGTTCGAAGAAGTCGTCAATTACAAGGTCAGGTTTGAAGGGCCGGTCAGCCTGTTCTTCGACCTGCGGGAAATGAGCGGCTTCACCATCGACATGGCCCTCGAGGAAATCCGCTTCGCCCGGGCCCACGCCCACGACTTCGCGCGCATCGCCATCCTCACCGACGACCAGTGGGTCGCCTGGAGCGCCTGGCTGTCGAAGATCTTCGTGGACGCCGACGTGCGCGTCTTCGAAGACGTCGATGACGCCGAAGCCTGGCTCAGCGGCATCGAATCGCCGGTCGCCTGAGGACGCCGGTCGTGCCGCAGCCCTTCACCCAGCTCGTCAGCGTCCAGGAGGCCGCCACCCTGGCCACGCCCGCGTGGCGCTTCTTCGACTGCCGCTTCAACCTCGCCAATCCGGCCGCCGGCCGGGACGCCTACGGGGCGGGGCACCTGCCCGGCGCGTTCTTCCTCGATCTCGAAGAAGACCTCTCCGGCCCCTGCTCCGGCCTCAACGGCCGCCATCCGTTGCCCGATCCGCAGCTTCTGGCCGACAAGCTCGGCAGCCTCGGCGTCGGCCCGAACACCCAGGTCGTCGCCTACGACGACGCCGGCGGCATGTTCGCGTCGCGCCTGTGGTGGCTGCTGCGCTGGCTGGGACATGATCGCGTTGCGGTGCTAAACGGCGGCATCCAGGCATGGACAGCTGCCGGCCACCCGGTCGTCACACACGTGCCGCAGGCCACCGCCGCGGCCTTCACGCCGAGGGTACAGAAGCAGCTGCGGGTTGATGCCGACTTCGTGCTGAGCCACCTGCACGATCCGGCCATGCTGCTGATCGACGCCCGGGCGCCCGACCGCTTCCGCGGCGAGAACGAGACCCTCGACCCCGTGGGCGGCCACATTCCCGGTGCGATCAACCGTTTCTTCAAGGACAACCTGGACGCCAGCGGCTGCTTCAAGTCGGGCGCCCAGCTCCAGGAAGAGTTCGGCAAGCTCATCAACGGCGGCGACGCGCACAACGTGGTGCTGCAGTGCGGTTCCGGCGTCACGGCCTGTCACAACCTGCTGGCGATGGAGACCGCGGGCCTCTCCGGCGCACGGCTCTACGCGGGCTCATGGAGCGAGTGGTGCGCAGATCCGGCCCGGCCGGTAGCCACCGGCCCCGAGACGCCCGTCCAGCGATAAGCTGACCGCGGTCGGCACGCTGTTACGCAGACGCGTATCGACTGCGCGCTCCTACCCCCCCTTCCCCTGCCCTTCCGCCTGCGATTGGCCGTCCGCCCGTCGCGCCCCCCAAAAAAAGAGCCCCGGAATTGCTTCCGGGGCCAAGCCTTGGTTACTGCTTGAGGAGTTACGTTCGATGCCGGCCTACGCGTAGGTCGGGGCGAAGCTGGCTTCCGGGTTGGCGGAGGGGCCCTTGTCGCCCCAGTAGGGCGAGAGCTTGCGCAGTTGTTCGATGATCGGCGGGACGGCGGCGATGACGCGGTCCACTTCCTCTTCGGTGTTGTACACCGACAGGGAGAAGCGGATGGTGCCGTGGGCGGCGGTGTAGGGGATGCCCATCGCCCGCATCACGTGGGAAGGTTCCAGCGAGCCCGAGGTGCAGGCCGAACCCGAGCTGGCGGCGATGCCCAGCTTGTTGAGCAGCAACAGAATGGCCTCGCCCTCGATGTATTCGAACGCGATGTTGCTGGTGTTGGGCAGCCGGTTGGCCACGTCGCCGGTGGGGAAGCAGTGGGTGATCTGGCTGAGGATGCCTTTTTCCAGCTTGTCCCGCAGGGCACGCACGGTGGTGTTCTCGGTTTCCATGTGCTTCATCGCCAGCTCGCAGGCCATGCCGAGGCCGACGATGGACGCCGAGTTCTCGGTGCCGGCGCGACGGCCGCGCTCCTGGTGGCCGCCGCGCAGCAGCGGACGGAAGCGGCAGCCGCGGCGCAGGTAGAGCACGCCGATGCCCTTGGGCGCGTGGAGCTTGTGGCCGGAGAGCGACAACATGTCGATCTTGGTGTTCTTCAGGTCGATGGGGATCTTGCCCACGGCCTGCACGGCGTCGGTGTGGAACATGATGCCCTTGGCCGCCGCCAGCTCGGCCATCTCTTCCACCGGGAAGATCGTGCCCGTCTCGTTGTTGGCCCACATCACCGACACCACGGCCACGCGGTCATTCAGCAGCGACTTGTATTCGTCGATGTCGAGGCGGCCCTTTTTATCCACCTTGAGCTTGTGGACGATGTAGCCCTCCTTCTCGAGCCATTCGCACAGGGTCAGGATGGCCGGGTGCTCGACGACGGTGGTGATGACCGTGTTGCGCTCCGGCTGGGCCTTGAGGGCCGAGAGGATGGCGGTGGAATCGGATTCGGTGCCGCAGGAGGTGAAGATGATCTCCGAGTCGTGCTCGGCGCCCAGCAGCGCCTGCACCTGACTGCGCGCCTTCTTGAGGGCCTTGCCCACTTCGCTGCCGAAGGCGTGGATGGACGAGGCGTTGCCGAAATGCTCGGTGAAGAACGGGAGCATGGCCTCCACCACCGCAGGATCGACCCGCGTCGTGGCGTTGTTGTCGAGATAGACGGGTTTCATGGCACGGGCCTCTCTATGTTCTGTTAGGGTGTCGCGGCGATCCGGCCACCGACCGGATCGCGGGTGCTGGCGTATCGGGGGATTACGCCTCAACCGGCATGTGGGACGAGGGCAGAACCTGCACCAGCTCGCCCAGCGCCTCGATCATCTTTTGCTGGATGCCGCCCAGGGTGGCCGCTTCCATCATGCAGCCGGAGCAGGCACCCTTCAGATGCACGTAGATCTTCTTGCCCTGCACGTCGGCCAGTTCCACGTCACCGTGGTCGCGCTGGAGCATCGGGCGGACGGCTTCGAGGACTTCCTCGATCTTCTTGATCTTCTGCACCAGGGTGAGCTTGGTGGAAGGCGGCTTCGGCGCTTCCGGGGTGGCCGGGCAGGCGGGCGGGGGCGACACTTCGCCGGGGCCGGCGCGCTCGGCCATCACCTTGGCGAGGATCTCCTCGATGCCTTCGTGGCAGGCGGCGCAGCCACCACCGGCCTTGGTGTAGAAGGTGACTTCCTCGACGGTGTTGAGGTTGTTGGCCTTCACCACGTCTTCGATCATCACCGCGTCCACGGCAAAGCACTTGCAGATCAGCGCACCTTCCTCGTGGTCGTCGCTCCACTCCTCGCCACGGTAGTTGGCGATGGCGGCCTGCAGGGCTTCACGGCCCATCACCGAGCAGTGCATCTTCTCGGGGGGCAGGCCGTCGAGGAAGTCGGCGATGTCCTGGTTGGAAACCTTGAGGGCTTCATCCAGGGTCATGCCCTTGATCATCTCGGTGAGGGCCGACGACGAGGCGATCGCCGAGCCGCAGCCGAAGGTCTGGAAGTGCGCGTCCTGGATGATCTCGGTCTCGGGCTCGACCTTGAGCATCAGGCGCAGCGCATCGCCGCACTGGATGGAGCCCACGTCGCCGATGCCGTTGGCTTCTTCCAGCGGGCCGGAGTTGCGCGGGTTGAAGAAGTGCTCGCGGACCTTGTCTGAGTATTCCCACATGGCGGCAGCTCCTTAAACCGAGAACGAAGAACCGCAGGCGCACTTGGCGCTGGCGTTGGGGTTGTCGAACTTGAAACCGGTGTGGGTGAGCGTATCGACGAAATCCACGGTGACGTTGTCGATCATCGGCATGGTCATCGGGTCCACCAGCAGCTTCACGCCGTCGATTTCCAGTTCCCAGTCGTCCTCAGCCTTCTCGGCCTCGAGCTTCATGCCGTACTGAAGGCCGGAGCAGCCGCCGCCCGAAACAACCAGGCGCAGACCGGCAACGGGGGTTTCGGAGCCGCGGATGAAACGTTGGACGGCTTTGACGGCAGCGGGGGTGAGATTGATCATTTCGGTTCTCCGATTTGGGGGGCTATGCCTCCTCTTTGCAAGGGACGTGCCACGTCCCGCCAAACCGGCAAACCGTTGTTTTTGATAGGGATGTCAGCCTTCGGACGACTGTCGGAGGCGTGTCGCGTTTACGACAATGGGGGATTCGCGCCGCCGCCGCGACGCGCTCGATCAGCCGGCCAGGCGTTCGCGCAGGCGCGGCGCGGCCCAGTCGAGGAAGGCCCGCACCCGGGACGGCAGCAGCCGCCCGTGGGGATACAGCAGACTCACCGGCACCGCCGGCGGTGCCCAGTCGTCGAGCAGCCGCTCCAGCTCGCCGGCGGCCTCCGACGCGCGCACCTGATAGGCCAGGAAACGCCCGCAGCCCACGCCCTTGCGGCAGGCATCCAGCCCCACGTCCACCTGATTGGTAGCGAAGCTGCTGCGCACCGGCACCCGCACGTGCTCGCTGCCCCGCTCGCCGACCCGCTCGAAATGCCATTCGTGCCCGTCTCCCAGCCCGGTGAGGCGGATCACCGCGTGGCCGGCGAGCTCCGCCGGGTGCATCGGCCGGCCGTGGCGGGCAATGTAGCCCGGGCTCGCGCAGGTCACCCGGCGGGTGCTGCCCACCGGCACCGCCACCAGCCCCGAATCCGGCAGCGCGCCGATGCGCAGCGCCAGGTCGATGCTCTCGTCGAGGAGATCGAGCACCCGATCCACCAGCAGCAGCTCGACGCTCATCTCGGGATGTTCGGCGAGGAAATCGGTGACCACCGGCGCCACGTGCAGCCGGCCGAACATCACCGGCGCGGTGATCACCAGCCGCCCCGACGGCCGCGTGCGCCGGGCGGTGACGGCGTTCTCCATGTCGGCCAGATCGGCCAGCAGGCGCCGGCTGCGCTCCAGGTAGTCGCGGCCCTCTTCGGTCAGCGCGATGCGCCGCGTGCTGCGGTTGAGCAGGCGCACGCCGAGGGATTCCTCCAGCGCCGCGAGGCTGCGCACCACCGCCGCCAGCGACACCCCGAGCCGATCCGCGGCGGCCGTCAGGCTGCCGGCCTCGACGATGCCGACAAAGGTGTTCATCGCCTTGAACTTGTCCATGCGGCCAAGATTAAACCGATCGCTGCACCAATGAAATTCTCAAACGCGTATTTATTGCCGCAATCGAAAGGATCACGATAGCCAAAACGGTCCGGAGAACCTGCCATGTCCCGCCACTTTGCCGACATCACCTGCACGCCCGGCGTACGCGCCACCCAGCAGCGCTACCTGGGCGCCCCGCTGCCCACGCCGGCGGGCAACCCCGAGGCGATCCTGGGCGATCGGGAGCGCACCTTCATCGCCGCTCGCGACAGCGCCTACCTCGCCACCGTGGGCGAAGGCGGCTGGCCCCACGTGCAGCACCGGGGCGGCCCGCCGGGCTTTCTGCGGGTGATCGACGCGCGCACGCTGGCTTTTGCCGACTATGGCGGCAACCGCCAGTTCGTCAGCGTCGGCAATCTGGCAGGCCAGCCCAAGGCGGCGCTGATCCTGATGGACTACCCCAACCGCCGGCGCCTCAAGCTGCTCGCCGAGATCACCGTGCTGCCCGCCGACGAGGCCGACCCGGAGCTGGTCGCCGCCGTCGGTCTGCCCGGCGCGCCACCCACCGAGCGGGTGATGGTGCTGCACATCGCGGCCTTCGACTGGAACTGCTCGCAGCACATCACTCCGCGCTATTCGGCCCGCGAGCTGGCCGAACGCGATTCACTTCCCAAGCCCTGACGCCCCAACGAGAAAAGGAGACACCCATGAAACTGTACGACCTCACCCTCTCCGGCAACTGCTACAAGGTCCGCCTGCTTGCTGCCCTGGCGGGCATTCCGCTGGAGATCGTGCCGGTGGATTTCCTCGGCGGCGAGCACAAGCGCCCGCCCCTGATCGAGCTCAACCCGTGGGGCGAGCTGCCGATCCTGGTGGATGGCGAGGTGGTGCTGCGGGATTCCCAGGCGATCCTCGTCTATCTCGCCCGCCGCTACGCCGGCGAAGCGTGGCTGCCCGGCGATCCGGCGGCGATGGCCGAGGTTGTGCAGTGGCTGTCCACCGCCGCCAACGAAGTGCAGAACGGCCCCGGCGCGGCGCGGCTGGTGGACAAGTTCGGCTACGCCCTCGACAAGGCCGACACCCTGCGCCGGGCGGCGCGCATCCTGCCGCTGATCGAGGCCCGGCTGGCCGATCACGACTGGCTGGCGCTGGACCGGCCGACCATTGCCGACTGCGCGGTGCTCCCCTACGTGGCGCTGGCCCCGGAAGGCGGCGTGTCCCTGGGCGACGTCCCCCACATCCGCGCGTGGATCGCGCGGGTCAAGGCCCTGCCGGGCTTCGCACCGATGCCGGGCGTGTGAGCGCGGCGGGTCACCCCAGCACATGCTCGTAGGCCCGGCGCAGGAGCTGGCGCTCCACGTCGGTCAGGGCGCGGGATTCGGTGATGGCGATGAAACGCGCGCCGATCCGGTCGGCCGCGCCGAAGGGCGGGTCGATGCCGGCAAAGGCGCCCAGCAGCACCGGCACGTCGCCGCCCGGGGTATCCACCCACGCCTGGAAATCGCCTTCCGGGTCGATGGCATCCTCGGGCAGGCCGAGCCGCACCTCCGCCTCGCGCACGACGGCGGCAGGGTGGATCTGGACCTTCGGCGACCAGTCCTCGTCCCGCAGCGCGGCCAGCGCCGGCAGGGCCTTGAAGGCGACGACGCCATAGGGCAGGCACAGAAAACGCACCCGCCCGCTGGTCTTGTGTTTGTGCAGCAGGATCAGCCGCGGCTGCGTGTCCATCGTCAGGTCATGTAGGCGGCGATCACGGCCTCGCCGCGAAGCTTGTCGGGCTTGCCCCACACCTGCACGGATTCCACGTAGCTCTCGGGCTTGTCGGGATGGGGCAGCAGCACCTGGTATTCGGCAAACACCCGCCCGTCGGGGAACAGCGTGACCGTGCCGTAGCGCGCCGAGCCGCGCCAGGTGCCGATCAGGCTCACCTCCTGCGAAAAGGGGTCGATCTTCTCCTCGAAGGAGAGCAGCGACCAGTCCGGCTCGTTGCCGATGGACAGGCCAAGGCGCTCCACCTCCCGCCGCAGGGCCGCGCACACGGCGGCCCCGGTGGCGGCGTCGGGCTGCGGCGCGACCGCGGCGGCAGGCACGGGCCCGGACATCACACGCTCGCCGGCGAGTAGGTGTAGCAGTCCTTCGGGCACACCCGGCCGCAGGAGCCGCAGCCGATGCAGTCGGCGCCGTTGGCGATGGACATCACCATCATGTTGTCGTCGTCGGAGTCGTCGTCATCCTCCAGCTCGCGCTCGACCAGATCGAGCACGTTGCGCGGACAGACCTTGTAGCAGCGGCCACAGCCGATGCACTTGGCCTGATCCAGGTTGGTGACGAATTCGGGCGTCCATTCCACGCCCCCGCGGGTCAGGCCAGTGATCTGCGCCATGATGAATCAACCTTTCTGTGCCGCAGACAGGCGGGCGTTGGCCTCCGCCCATGCCTGGCAGGCGTCGTACGTGGATTGGGAAATGCCCGGGATCTCGTGGTAGCCCGCCGGCAGGCGGTCTTCCACGAGGTCGTGCAGCTGGGAGGCCCATTCGGAAGCGATGCGCTTGAGCTTCTTCACTTCCTTGTCGAGGGCCGCGATCTCTTCGGCGGTGCTCATGACGGCCTCCCTGCTCACATCCCGGCGACGGCGGGGTATTCGCCGATGCGCTCAAGGGCCACGGAGAGGATCTTGTCGGCCTCGTCCTTCATCTTGGAGAGGCTGGCAAAGCCGAAGCGATGCACGTCGCGCAGGGTGCGATCCACGGCGACCAGCTTGCCGACGGTGATCAGCGCGCGGCCAAAGCCTTCGTGGGTCAGATGCACCAGCGGCACGGCGAGCTGCTTGCATTCCTTCTCGATGAGCACGGCGATGGCGTTGTAGAAGGCCTTCACGCGGGCGATGGTCACGTCGTCCGGGTCGCCGATGAGGGGGATTTCGGCCTTGCGTTCCTTGGTGAGGACGTAGGGATCGAGGATCTTCTCCACCGTCCAGCCCTGGTAGGTGCCGTAGGTGTCGAGGGCGCGCATCTGGCGGGCCATCTCCTTGATGAAATCGGTATCGAGGATGGGATCGCGTTCGACGACGGGGTCAGTCATGATGAAACTCCTGGATGGAAATGGGTGAGGAAGGCGTGCGGATCGGCACGAGCCGGGGAGCGGGCATCAGGCGGGGCGCCAGTGCGATCGCAAATCGGGCGAGGATCAGGGCGGCGAGAAAGCCCCCCATCGCCCCCAGTGCAGTAACGCCATCGCGGCCGTCGAAGGCGGCAGCGAGCGCCGCCCCCAGCAGCATGGCGATGGCCGGAAAGAGGTAACCGAGCACGGCGCTGGCCGACAGGCCCGCCGCCGGCAGGCCGACGGAGACCACATCACCTACCGCCACGCCCGCTTCGAGGGGCACGGTGAGCAGCGTGGCCGGGCGGTCGCCGGCCATCTTGCCCACGCCGCAGGCGCTCACGTGGCCGCAGGACGAGCAGCCGCCGGTCTCCATGGCGACGATGGCCTTGCCGCCCTCGATGCGGCGCACCACGCCGCGGTGTTCGATGAAGGGCGCGCTCATCCCTGCCAACCCTCGTCTTCCATCTCCGAGAAGCGGTCGTCGGATTTGGTCTGGGCGGCGATGGCGCGGTCGATCCACTGCACACCGCCCTCCTTCATCGCACGGCTGATCTCGGCCAGCAGCTCGGGGATGGCGTCCACCTCGTCGGTGCGGATCGGCTGGATGCCCTTGGCCATGAGCTGCTTGATCGCCGAGGCGCCGATGGCCATCACGTACACCGCGTGGCAGCCGGCGAGAAACTCAACCTTGGCGGCGAGCTTGTTCTCGTTGCCGTCCATCGCCTCTTCGGGGAAGTCGGCGACGCCCACGAGGGTGGCCTTGTCGGGCACCACTTCGTAGATGGCGAAACCTTCGGCGGCGCCGAAGTGCTGATTGACCCGACTGCGGTCGGTGGAGGCGAAGGCGACCCTGAGCACGGCGGCGGGCTCCTCTTTAATGGACCAGACCAGCTGCAGACGACGGGGAGCCATGGTTGTCGCCGAGGCGGGGCTCGGCCCGGTAGATTGATTGATAGGGTTCGAGTTCATGGTGTTGCCTCAGCATCAGGTTGGCGAAATCGAACAAGGCCTGCCGCGTGCCGCGGTAGCCCACCCAGGTGCGCGCATAGCCGCCCACCTGGTCGTATTGGGGAAAGCCGGCCCGCATCAGGGGCAGGCCCAGCCGCTCGGCGGTGCCCGCGGCGTGGGAGTTGGCAACGATCACCTGGGCGCCGCCGGCGCGGGCGTCCTTTTCCAGGTCTTCCAGATCGCCGATGACGATCTTCGGCACCGGCAGCAGCGCCAGGCTCTCGTGCTTGGCCGGGCTCACCGCGGCGACGATCTCGGCGCCCATGCCGGTGAGAAAGGTGGCCTGCATGCCCAGCAGATCCGGGTCGGCCGCCAGGGCCACGCGGGCAAAGCCGAGCATGAAGTGGCAATCGACCATCGCGTCCTGCAACTGGGCGCGCCAGCGGTCGATGCGCGCCGGTACCGGCTGGCCGGAGATGTCGGCGAGCGCCTGGGTGAAGGCGTCGCAGTCCTCCAGCCCCATCAGGCCGGCAAAGCGGTAGTCGGGCACGCCGGTGCGGGCGCGGAGCAGATCCGCCGCCTTGAAGAGCGACGGGCCGACCACCAGCGTGGCGGCCGATTCGCCCATGATCTCGATCTCCGCCCGGGGCGTGCCGCCGATGGTGAGGGACGAGAACTCGGCGTCGGTGAGGTGCCCGTCGAGGGAATCGCCGATGTCCGGCAGCACCACCGCACGCAGGCCGAAAGCTTCGATCCACTCGCGGATCGCCTCGATGTCGCCGGGGGTGAGCATGCCCGAGGCCAGCACATTGACCTGCTTGGGCCGGCGCCCGGCACTGCGGCCTTCGGGCACCAGCACGTCGATCATCGATTCCACCGCCAGGGCGTAGCCGCTCTCCAGGCAGCCCACGTAGTCCGGCGTGTTCACCGGCACCACCGCCACTCCGGCGTATTCCGGGTGCTTCTCGCGGAAGATCCGCACCGTGCGGCGGATGTCGGTGCCCTGGGTTTCCGAAAGCCCCGTGGTGACGAGGCCGATCACGTCGGGCTTGCTCTTCTCGGAGAGCACCCGCAGGCCCTCGACCACGTTGTCGTCGGCGCCCATGATCGAGGCCACCTGATCCATCGCCGTGGTCTGCAGTGGAATCGGCTCGCGGAAGTGGCGCACGAAGAACACCTTGCCGAAGGCCGTGCAGCCCTGCGAGCCGTGCATCAGCGGCAGGCTCCGGCCCAGGCCGAGGAAAGCCAGCGAGGCCCCCACCGGCTGGCTCACCTTGAGCGGATTGACCGCCAGCGCCTTCTTGGATTGGACGATTTCAGCCATATCAGTTTCTCCACTGCGCGTCGCGCAACCCGCGACACATGAAACGAAGGCACGGCTCTTGGGCCGGCCGCGCGCGGCCGCTCCGAAGCGGCCGGCCAGCCCCCCAGTGGGGGGGTGAGGCAGGGATTTCATGGCGCACCGCGCCATGCCTGCCGAACGGGCCTGCTGTGCAAAGCCGGCTCTCCACGCCGCAGGCGCGTCGGGGGGCGTCGTTCATCTTTCAGGCGGCCAGCACGGTGCCGGGGCCCTGCTTCGCAGCCCACGGCGCGGGCTTGCGCACCGACGCCCACACCGGGCTGCCCATCGACAGCGCCAGCTGGCGGGCCAGCTCTTCCATGCCGGCGTAACCGGCGTAGCCGAATTCCCGCTCCTGGTTGATGTCGAGGAAGGGGATGCGCGCCTTGAGGGCCGTGTAGAGGTTGCGGCCGCCGGCGATGAGGATGTCGGCCTTGTACTCGTGGTAGGTGGACAGCAGCGCCTTGGGGCTGCCGTCGTCGATCATCTTGGTGTCGTCGCCCATCAGCTCGCGGATGCGCGCCTTGTCCTCTTCCGTCGACTTCTTGGTGCCGGTGGCGACCACCTTCATGCCCAGGTCCTGCAGGGCCGAGACGATGGACCAGGACTTCACGCCGCCGGTGTAGAGCAGCACGCGCTTGCCGTTGAGGCGCTCGCGCCAGGGGTCGAGCGCCGCGCGGGACTTGGCCTCCTCCCGGGCGATGACGGCCTCGGTGCGGGCGATCAGGTCGGCGTCGCCAATGATCCGGGCGAAGTCGCGCAGGGCGTTGTTCATGTCCTGCACGCCGTAAAAACTGCCCTCGAAGAACGGGATGCCGAAGTTGTCTTCCATCTTGCGGGCCACGTTGAGCAGCGCCTTGGCGCACACCACCATGTTCACCTTGGCCCGGTGCATGGTCTGCACCTCGTGGAAACGCGCGTCGCCGGACAGGGTGCACAGGATGCGCAGACCCAGTTCGTCGAACAGCGGCAGCACGTGCCAGAACTCGCCGGCGATGTTGTATTCGCCGATCAGATTCACGTCGTAGGTGGGCAGGCCGTCGGCGCGGGGCGCGGCGGGTTCGGGCTCGCGGGTGCCGATCACGTGCTTGAACATCGCCTCGCCGGCCAGCCGGTTGCCCAGGTTCTTGGTGCCGTAGAAGCCGGCCGCATCCACCGGCACCACCGGGGTGCCCCAGCGCTCGGTGGCGGCGCGGCAGACGGCCTCCACGTCGTCGCCGATCAGCGCGGTGACGCAGGTGTTGTAGATGAACACCGCGGCCGGCGAGTAGCTGTCGATGGCCTGCTTGATGGCGTGGAACAGGCGCTTCTCGCCGCGGCCCATCACCACGTCGGTCTCGGAGAGATCGGTGGTCATCCCGATGCGGTACAGCGTGGGGCCGGAGGAGCGGGTGCCCCGGTTGTCCCACGATGAGCCCGCACAGGCGATGGGGCCGTGGACGATGTGGGCCACGTCGGCGATCGGGAGGAGCGCGATCTGGGCGCCATCGAAGGAACACCCGCCGGCGGTGGCGCCGGGCTTGGGCTTGGCGCACCCGGACTTTTCCTTCTTGTTGTGGCTGCAGGCCGGCTCGTCGAGCAGGGCCTGGATTTCGCTGGCTTTCATGCTGGCCTCTCCAAGGGTTCAGGCACCTACCAGCAATTTGAGTGCCAGCTCCAAACCCCTGTTTTTAAAGGCCTGACGGTCATTTCACGCATGTCGCAAAGCCGACAAAACCCCGCTGCCGGTACAAACCCAACAGCGCCCCACCAAAGACAAAGGCCGCCAGAGCAGCGGCCTTCAGGCAGAAGCGCGGAGGTACTCAGTGGCTGGCGGGGGACGCCAAGGGCGCCTCCAGCGCCACCGGCGCCGGGGCGTTGTGGTCGGCATCCGGGTGCCAGCCGAGCACCGTGAGCATGATGAAGAAGCCGGTCACGTAGGCCACCGGTACGTGCCAGCCGTGGCGCAGCCACTGGGCCGCCGAGCGGGCCTCGGGGAACATGCTCGACAGGGCCACCCCGGCCGACGAGCCGAACCACAGCATCGAACCGCCAAAGCCCACCGCGTAGGCCAGGAAGCCCCAGTCGTATCCGCCCTGGCGCAGGGCCAGCGCGGTGAGCGGGATGTTGTCGAACACCGCCGACACGAAGCCCAGGGCAAGGGCCGACTGCCACGAGGCGGCGGGCAGCTCCTCCACCGGCATCATCGAGGCGCACAGCACCAGCGACAGCAGGAAGACCGAACCCTTGATGGTGTCCGGCAGCACCTCCCAGTCGTGGCGACGCACCGGGATGGTCAGCAGGATCGCCGCCCACACAGCCACACCGATGAAGGGGAAGGCGTCGGCCATCTCCGGAAACTTGATGTTGATGGTGATGTTAGTCCCCACCGCGAACACCAGCATGGTCAGCACGATGAAGATCCGCCCCCAGTCCACGTGGGTGTGCTGGTGGGCGTGGCGCAGGATGGGCGAGTAGGCGTGCTGCTGACGGGCACCGAAGTAGCCGATGATGAGCAGCGCCACCCCCGCCGCCACGTAGGCATCCACCACGATCAGCGGGCTCACCCCGTCGATCCACATCATGGTGGTGGTGGTGTCGCCCACCACACTGCCCGAGCCACCCGCATTGGACGCCGCGACGATGGCGGCCAGGTAGCCCACATGCACCTTGGCCTTGAAGAGCTGATGGGCCATCGCGCCGCCTATCAGCGCCGCGGCGATGTTGTCGAGAAAGCTGGAGATCACGAAGACCATCACCAGCAGCAGGAAGCCGCCCTTCCAGTCGTCCGGCAGGAAGCGCGGCAGGATCACCGGCACGTGGCTCTTCTCGAAATGCCGGGCGAGCAGCGCAAAGCCGGTGAGCAGGCAGAACAGGTTGGCGATGGTCACCCATTCATGCCCCAGGTGCCCGACGAGGCCCGCCACGCCGGCGCCTGTCTTGAAGCCGGTGATGAGCACCTTGTAGGCGCTGATGGTGACGAGGCCGACAAGGGCCACGTAGAGGGTGGCGTTATGGAACAGCGCCACACCCAGCAGGGTGAGCGCGAAGAGGATGAAATCCAGCGGGATGCCGCCGACGGACGGCAGGCTGCCGGCCGCGAAGGCCGACACGGGGAGCAGCAGGCCGAGGGCCAGCAGCGCCCGGCCCGTTGAGGGTGGGTGCGAAGGATGAGTGGACATCGGCATTCTCGAAGGCAAATGAAAAATCGGGGAGCCGACATGAAACCGGCCGGGCGGGCCGGCCGGTCGAGGCAGGTCAGTCGTCGGCGAGATCGCGCCGGGGCACGGTTTCCGGGTCGGCGATGATGGCGCGGTAGATCTCCACCCGGTCACCCGGGCGCAGGGCCGCATCGGGCTTCACCAGCCGCCCGAAGACACCGACCTTCTGCTTCGTGAGGTCGATGTGGGGGAACTGGTCAAGGATGCCCGAGCGCTTGATGGCATCCGTCACCGTGGCCGTCTCGGGCACCTCGATGGTCACCCAGATCTGGTTTCCGGGTTCGGAGTAGGCAACGCCAATCTGCATTTTGTATCTCCTCAAGCGGCCGACGGCGTGGCCAGCCCGCGGCCCCGCGCCGACGCCCTGGCTTCGGCGCGCCGCTCCATCGCCCGTTTGCCGGCGAGCAGAAAGCCCAGCAGGGCAAATCCGCCGGGCGGCAGGATCATCAGCAGTGCGCCGCCATAGCCGGGCAGTTTCATTTCAAGAAAGGCAAACGATGGTCCGAGCAGGTTGGATGCCTGGGCGAACAGCGTGCCGGCGCCGAGGAACTCCCGCAGCAGCCCCACCACGGTGAGCGCGCCGGTGAAGCCCAGCCCCATCGCCAGCCCATCCACCGCTGAGGCGGCCACCCCGTTCTTGACGGCGAAGGCCTCGGCGCGACCGAGGATGGCGCAGTTCACCACGATCAGCGCGATGAACAGCCCGAGCACCTTGTACAGATCGTGCAGCCAGGCGTTCATGGCCATGTCCACCACCGTCACCAGGGTGGCGATGAGCACCACGAACACCGGAATGCGCACCTGGGAGCTGACGGTGTGGCGGATCATCGACACCAGCACGTTGGAGACCACCAGCACCGCGGTGGTCGCCAGCCCCATGCCCAGGCCGTTGGTGCCGCTGGTGGTGACCGCCATGGTCGGACACATGGCCAGCAGCTGGGAGAACACCACGTTCTGGTCCCACAGGCCTTCCTTGATGATGCTGCGGTAGTCGTTGCTCATGTCAGCCTCCCGTGATTTCCGTGCGGTGCTCGGCATAAAAATCCAGCCCGCCCTTCACCGCCTTGACCACCGCCCGCGGCGTGATGGTGGCGCCGGCAAACTGGTCGAACACGCCGCCGTCCTTCTTCACCCCCCACCGCTCGGGGGCCGGATCACCCAGGGACTTGCCGTCGAAGGCCTTCACCCACGGGTCTTTCTTCACCTCGATCTTGTCGCCCAGGCCCGGGGTCTCGGTGTGCTTGAGCACCCGCACGCCCAGGGTGTGGCCTTCGGCATCGACGGCCATCAGGATGCTGATCTCGCCGGCGTAGCCGCGCTCGGCCACCTGAAACACCGCGGCCTTCACGGCCCCGGCGTGGCGGGCGCGGTAGATCGTCACCGGCTTGCCGGCCTTGTCGATGGCCAGCGTGTCCTTCAGGAAATCGTTGTCGGCCAGCCCGGCCGGCAGCACCTCGGCGAGGGAATCCCGCAGGTCCTTGGCTTCGGCGGCGGCGATGGCCTCGCCGGTAGCGCCAGCAGCCATCGCCAGCGCGGCGCTCGCCACCAGGGCCACGATGCCGAGCAGTACCGGCTGGTAGCCGATGTGCTCGCGGATTTCGTCCAGTTTCATGGGTCAGGCGCTCCCTTACTTGGCCGGAATTTCCAGCGGCTTGCCCTTGCGGTCGCGGCCGAGGATGCGCGGCTTGACCAGGCGGTCGATGACCGGCGTGAGGGCGTTCATCATCAGCACGGCAAAGGCCATGCCCTCGGGGTAGCCACCCCAGGTGCGGATGATCCAGGTGATGAGACCGATGCACAGCCCGAAGACGATCTGCCCCGGGCCGGTGTTGGGGGATGTCACGTAGTCGGTGGCGATGAAGAAGGCGCCGAGCATCGCCGCACCGGAGAGCAGGTGCTCGGCAACACCGAGGTAATGGGCCGGGTCCACCGCGTGGCCGATGGCCGCCGGAATCGCCAGCCCCGCCAGCACCGCCACCGGCGTGTGCCAGGTGATGACGCCGGTGGCCAGCAGGTAGAGCCCACCCGCCAGGATCAGCAGCGAGGCCGATTCGCCCAGGCTGCCCGCCCGGGTGCCGAACCATGACAGCGCCGGCGCGTTAGCGGCGGCGAGGGACTGCAGCAGGTCGATGCCCCGGGACATCTCGGTCTTGGTGTGGCCCAGCAGCGAGGCGCTGGCGATGCCGTCGAGCGGCGGCGCGCTGGTCACGAAGATGTGCAGCCCCTGCAGGAAATCCGGCGCCTGCACGCTGGCCAGGCTCATGGGCAGCACCCACTGGGTGAGCGGCACCGGAAACGACACCAGCAGCGCCACCCGGGCGACCATCGCCGGGTTGAAGACGTTCTGCCCCACCCCGCCGAACACCTGCTTGCCGATCACGATGGCGATGAAGCCGCCCACCACCGCCACCCACCAGGGCGCCCACGGCGGCAGGGTCATCGCCAGCAGCCAGCCGGTGAGCAGCGCCGAGCCGTCGAACAGCGTCTTGCGGACGCGGGTGGAGCCGGTCATGCGCAGAGCCATGGCTTCGAAGACGAGGCACGACACCACCGTCAGCAGCCACAGGAAGAACGACGGCCAGCCGAACAGCCAGAAGCCGTAGAGGGTGGCCGGCACCAGCGCGAGCTGGACCCGGACCATGGTGCGCCCGACGGTGTTGCCGCCGTGGGCGTGGGGCGAGGCGATCGCTTCGCCCTGGAGGGTGGCGAGATTCACGCGATTTCTCCCTTCTTCGGTTCGGTGCTGGCTGGCGCCGCGGCGGCAGCGGCTGCAGCCTGCTGGGCGGCTCGCTCGGCCTTGCGTCTGGCGGCGGCTTCGGCCTTCTCGCGCGCTTCACGCTCCAGCCGCTCCTGCCGGGCAACGCCGAGCTTCTTGGTGGATTCGGTGCTCAGCTTGGCGCGCTCCCGGGCCGAGAGATCGCCCTTGGCGTGGTAGAAGTACTGCACCAGCGGGATGTGCGACGGGCACACGTAGGCGCAGCAGCCGCAGGCGATGCAGTCGGCGAGGCCCAGGTCCATCGCACCATCCAGGTCGTCGTTGCGGATGCGGGCGCTCATCTCGAGGGGCAGCAGCCCCATCGGGCACGCCTTCACGCAGCTGCTGCAGCGGATGCAGGCTTCCGGCTCCATGGCCTCGGCCTCCTTCGCGTCGAGCAGCAGGATGCCGCTGGTGCCCTTGACCACCGGCACCCGGGCATGGGGCAGCAGGGTGCCCATCATCGGGCCACCCATCACCAGCCGGGCCACCTCGCCCCTGGCCCCGCCGGTGAATGCGATCAGGTCGCTCACCAGCATGCCCAGCGGCACCTCGTAGTTTCCGGGCATGGCCGCGGCGGCGCCGTTGACCGTCACGAGGCGACTCACCAACGGCCGACCCAGCACCACCGCGTCATGCACGGCCCGGGCAGTGCCCACGTTATGAACGATCACCCCCACGTCGGCGGCGCGGGCGTCCGACGGCACCTCGCGGCCGGTCAGCTCGACGATCAGCTGGCGGTCGGACCCCATCGGGTAGCGCGCCGGCACCGGCACGATGGTGATGTTGTCGAAGCCCCTGGCCGCCTCGCCCATGGCGGCGATGGCCTCGGGCTTGTTGTCCTCGATCCCCACCTTGGCGCAGCCGGCGCCGGTGGCCACCAGCATCAGACGGATGCCCGAGACGATCTCGGCGGCCTTGTCGCGCATCAGCCGGTCGTCGCACGAGAGATAGGGCTCGCACTCGCTGCCGTTGATGATGAGGGTGTCGATGTCGGAGCGGCGCCCCAGGTTGAGCTTGACCGACGACGGGAAGGTCGCCCCGCCCATCCCCACCACGCCGGCGGCGGCCACCCGCGCGGCCACGTCGGCCGCGGCCAGGGCGTAGGGGTCGGCGGGCAGGTTGTCGGGTTCGATCCAGCGGTCGTCGCCGTCAACCGTGAGGGTGATCGCCATCGCCGGCAGGCCCGAGGCGTGGGGCGCGGTGATCTCGCCGATGGCGCTGATGACACCCGAGGTGGGCGCATGCAGCGGGGCCGAGATGTTGCCCTGGGCCGCCGCGATCAGCTCGCCCTTCCTGACCTTCTGGCCCACCAGCACCACCGGGCGCGCGGCGGCGCCCACGTGCTGGGACAGCATCAGATGCAGGCGCTGCGGCAGCGGCACCGCATGGACGGGCTGGTCGGCGGCCGGCCGCTTGTGGTCGGCCGGATGCACGCCCCAGTGCTTGCCCGTGAGTTTCTTGATCAGACTGCTGAAGTCCATGGTGGCTCCTTAGGCTCCCGTTACCCGTTGCGCCGTGACCACGGCAGCCGGCAGATTGCGTTCGCGGGTCGTCATCGCTTTCCTCATGCTGCCAGCGGCTTGGGCATCACCCAGTGCTGGACGGTGACCGGCACCGGCTTCATCGCCAGCGCCTCGGTGGGGCACTTCTCGACGCAACTGCTGCAACCGGTACAGGCCTCCCGCAGCACGTTGTGGATCTGCTTGGCCGCGCCGACGATGGCGTCGGTCGGACACACCTTGCTGCAGCGGCAGCAGCCGATGCACAACTCCTCGGCCACCATCGCGATCTTCGGGCCGTCGTCCGACAGCCCCGACAGATCGACGGTGAGACCCAGCTTGGCGGCGATCGCCGCAGCGAGGCTCTTGCCACCGGGCGGGCAGCAGGTGGGCGGCGCCGTGCCATCGACGATGGCGGTGGCGGCGCCGGAGCAGCCCGGAAACCCGCACTGGCCGCAGTTCGAGCCCGGCATCATGGCGATGAGTTCATCCACCACCGGGTTGCCCTCGACCCGCAGGGCCTTGTTGGCGATACCCAGCACGACGCCGAGCACGGCGCCAAGCACGGTGAGACTGAAGATGGCGATCAACATTTTGCGGCGCTCCCTTACACGTTCATGCCCGAGAAGCCCATGAAGGCCAGGGCCAAGAGGCTGATGGTGACGAAGGCGATCGGCGCGCCGGCGAAGGCCGCCGGCACCCGGGCCAGGGCCACGCGCTCGCGCAGCCCGGCAAAGATCAGCAGCACGATGGTGAAACCCAGGGCCGACCCGAAGCCATACACCAGGCTCTTGAACAGGCTGAAGCCCTGCTGCACGTTGAGCAGCGCCACACCCAGCACCGCACAGTTGGTGGTGATGAGCGGCAGGTAGATGCCCAGCGACTGGTACAGCCCGGGGCTCGATTTCTTGATGAACATCTCGGTGAATTGCACCACCGCGGCGATCACCAGGATGAAGGTGAGGATGCGCAGATAGCCCAGGCCCAGGGGCTGGAGCAGCCAGTTGTCGAGCATCCACGACGCGCCGGCCGCCAGGGTGATCACGAAGGTGGTCGCCAGGCCCATGCCGAGGGCGCTGTCCACGCTCTTGGAGACGCCCATCACCGGGCACAGGCCAAGAAACTTGATCAGCACCACGTTGTTCACCAACGCGGTCGACAACAGCAGTAGCAGGAAGTCCTTCATGGGATGGCGCCTCTGTTCGGGTTTAGCCAGCCCAACGCATAAGCCATGCCAACCTCGCTGCAGTGCCGCAAATGCCCGGCGGCGTGCGGAATTGTGGGGCACGCACCAAAGAGGGGCGGATTTCGGGGGGCGGAATGTCACAAAGCCGACAGGCGTTTATGTCGCATTTGCCCCGAAAACCCGCCGTCTGCCGCGCCAGCCGCGGGAAGCGGGCATTTTTGTGCACCACGGCACGGAAGATGCTCCGGCAAACCAAAGAAGCGTCCGATCCGAGAAACGCACACCCGAGGAGCCAAATTCATGCCGTCAGCCAAATGCCTCGCGGCTCAACACGCGCAACCCAGCCCGAAGCTTCCGCCGGAGGTTTATCTCCAGGCCGTGAACCAGGCCGATCTGGCCATCTCGATCACCGACCTCGCGGCGAACATCCTCTTCGCCAACGAGAGCTTCACCCGGGTCACCGGCTACACCCCGGGCGAGGTGGTGGGCAACAACGAGTCGATGCTCTCCAACCGCACCACCCCGCGGGAGATCTACCAATCGATGTGGACCGCGCTGATGGAGCAGCGGCCCTGGTCGGGCAAGCTCCTCAACCGCAAGAAGAGTGGCCAGCTGTACCTGGCCGAGCTGACCATCTCGCCGGTGGTGGACGCCGCCGGCAAGACCACCCATTACCTCGGCATGCACCGGGACATCACCGAGTTCCACCGGCTCGAGCAGATGGTGCGCAACCAGAAGGCGCTGATCGAATCGGTGGTGGATGCCGCCCCGATCGCCATCGCGCTCCTCGACCAGAAGGGCCGAGTGCTGCTCGACAACCAGGCCTACAAGAAGCTCGTCACCGACCTGCGGGTGGCCGAACCGGCCCACACCCTGCTCGACAGCGTGCTCGGCACCTGGCGCACCCAGCTCTCCGACGACATCGCCACCTGCGTCTTCGAGAACCGCGAAGCCCGGGTGGACCACCGCAACGGCCGGCCCCGCTGGCTGTCGGTGACCACCTCGATGATCCAGATCCACAGCGACAACGCCGACAACTACTTCGCCTCGTCCGACCAGCCCGGGCTGCTGCTGGTGATCTCCGACGTCACCAGCCTGCGCGCCGAGCAGGAGCGCGCCCGCACCGCCGCCCTGCAGGCCGCGATGGCCGAGGAAGAGCGCACCGCGGCCCTGCGCGAGGGCCTCTCGGCGGCGATCTTCCGGCTCGAAGAACCCATGAACGTGATGGCCTCGGCGGTCTCGATCCTGCAGCGGCGCGACCCGTCCAGCGCGGATCTGCTCAAGCACGCCCTCTCCGCCGGCCGCGAGCACATGGAATCCCTGCGCCTGGTGATCCCGCCCAGCGCGCCGGAGATGGTCTTCAGCGTCAATCTCAACGAGCTGCTGCGCGACGTGCTGGAAGTGTGCACGCCCCGCCTGCTGCGCGCCGGCGTGGTGGTGGACTGGCACCCGGCCGCCACCCTGCCGCCCCTGCTGGGCCGCCCGCTGCAGCTGCGGATGCTCTTCAAGGCGCTGGTGGATAACGCCATCGAAGCCATGGACACCAAGGGCTGGAAACGCCGCGAGCTGACCCTCGCCACCTCGGTGGTGCGCAACTGCATGGTGGTCACCGTCACCGACAGCGGCCCCGGCATCCCGGCCGAGCTGCGCCACCGGGCCTTCGAGCCCTTCTTCTCGGCCAAGACGGGGGCGAGCCGCCACCTCGGCACCGGCCTGTCGCGAGCCCAGCAGATCGTCTCGGACCACGGCGGCATCATCGACCTGGACGAGAGCCCCGGCGGCGGCTGCCACGTGGTCGTCGAGTTCCGCCTGGACGGCGACCCGATCTGAGACACAACGACGAGAGCAGAATGCACGAACACGTGATCCACTCCGTGGACTGTCCGCCCCCCGGCGGCTACTGCCGCACCCACGAGCTGAACATCCAGCTGCTCGCCGCCCTCTACGCGGTCAGCCGGGTCCTCAGCCGTTCGCTGGTGTTCGAGGAGACCCTGCGCGACGTGCTGCGGGTGCTGCAGGACGAAGCCGGCCTCACCGCCGGCATGATCGGCGTCGTCGATGCCCAGACCGGCAACCTCATCACCCACACCCTCCATCACCCCACGGGCCCCACCGGCGTGCAGTACCAGCCCGGCGAAGGCATCCTCGGCCTGATGCTCGAGAAGCCCCGCTCGGTGATGCTCGCCCGGGTCGCCGACGAGCCGCGCTTCCTCAACCGCCAGGGCATCTACCAGCAGGAGCTGCCCTTCATCGCGGTGCCGATCAAGGTCGGCGGCAACCTCCAGGGCATCCTGGCGGTGCAGCCCGAGGCACCGGAAGACGGCCTGATCCAGGAGCGCGGCCAGTTCGTCGAGATGGTCGCCAACCTCATCGGCCAGGCCCTGCGCCTGTCGCTGGAGGTGGAGCAGGAGAAATCCAGCCTCGTCGAAGAGCGCGACCTGCTGCGCCGTACGGTGCGCCACCAGTTCGGCTTCGACAGCATGGTCGGCCGCTCGGCGGTGATGCGCCGGGTGTTCGACCAGGCGCGGCTGGTGGCCAAGTGGAACACCACCGTGCTGATCCGCGGCGAGACCGGCACCGGCAAGGAACTCATCGCCAACGCCATCCACTACAACTCGCCCCGCGCCCGCAACGCGATGGTCAAGCTCAACTGTGCGGCGCTGCCCGAGAACCTGCTCGAATCCGAGCTCTTCGGCCACGAGCGGGGCGCCTTCACCGGCGCCGTCGAGGCCCGCAAGGGGCGCTTCGAGCAGGCCAACGGCGGCACCCTGTTCCTCGACGAGATCGGTGAGATCTCGCCCTCCTTCCAGGCCAAGCTGCTGCGGGTGCTGCAGGAAGGCGAGTTCGAGCGCGTCGGCGGCAGCCGCACCGTGAAGGTGGACGTGCGCATCGTCGCCGCCACCCACCGGGATCTGGAAGCCGCGGTGGATTTCGGCGACTTCCGCGAAGACTTGTTCTACCGCCTCAACGTGATGCCCCTGTTCCTGCCGCCGCTGCGCGAGCGCATCGAGGACATCCCCGAGATCGCCCGCCACCTGCTCACCAAGATCGGCGGCGAACAGAAGCGCAAGCTCACCCTCACCGACATGGCCCAGCGCCGCCTCGCCAGCCACGAGTGGCCGGGCAACGTGCGCGAGCTGGAAAACTGTCTCGAGCGGGCTGCCGTGCTGTCGGAAGATGGCGTCATCGACGTGGATCTGATCCGCTTCCCCAGCACCCGCGAACGCCAGCCGGCCCGCCCGCCCCGCGACACGGGCCTGGGCAGCCCCGTCCCCGCCCGGCCGCCGGCCGACGTGGATCTGAACGACCCGGGCATCTCCGAGAAGGAGCGGGTCGTGGCAGCGCTTGAACAAGCCGGTTGGGTGCAGGCCAAGGCGGCACGCCTGCTGGGCATGACGCCCCGCCAGATCGCCTACCGCATCCAGACCCTCAACATCGAAGTGAAGCAATTCTGACCCGCTTGTCGGCTTTGCGACATCGCGCATGGCCGGCAAGCCGCTGATTTGCCAGACAAAAAATCTGGCACTCAACTTGCACGAGAGGCTCCTGACCCCAGCACTTGCACTTTCAGGAGCCACAAAAATGCCCAAACCCAAAAAACACATCCTCGTCTGCGTCCAGGGCCGCCCCCAGGGCCACCCGCGCGGTTCCTGCCAGGACAAGGGCTGCGGCCAGGTCTGGCAGGCCTTCTCGGACGAATTCACCACCCGCAACCTGTGGGCCTCGGGCTTCCAGCTCACCAACACCGGCTGCCTCGGCCCCTGTCAGGCCGGCCCCACCGCCATCGTCTATCCCGAAGGCGTGATGTACACCGGCATCAAGCCCAGCGACGTCTCCGCCATCATCGAGGAACACCTGCTCCTCGACGCCCCGGTCGAGCGCCTGCTGGCCCCGGCCGACATCTGGAGCTGATGCCATGAGCGCAACCCAGTACGACATCGGCGACATGGTCTTCGCGGCCGAAGACATCCTCAACGATGGCGGCATGCCCGGCATCGACGAGGAAGAAGGCCTGATCGCCCCCGCCGGCGCCCGCGGCGTGGTGGTGCACTTCGGTCATTCGGAAGTCGACCCGAGCCGCGAGATCTACCTCGTGCGCTTCGAGACCGGCGCCGACGGCAGCCTCGGCAACCCAGTGGGCTGCCTGCCCGACGAGCTCACCCAAGACCCGCCCCCCAGCCACTGACCTTCGAGCCTCCGCGCCATGACGTCCATCGGCATCTTCTTCGGCACCGACACCGGCCGCACCCGCCTCATCGCCAAGCAGATCGCCAAGAAGCTCGGCGACGTGGCGGCGGCGCCGGTCAACATCGGGCGCGCCACGCTGGAGGAATTCCTCGCCCACGACGCCCTGATCCTCGGCTGCCCCACCTACGGCGACGGCGAGCTGCCGGGCGAGTCGGTGGGCCTCAAGCCGAGCTGGGAAGAGTTCATGCCCCAGCTGGCCGGGGTCGACCTCTCCGGCAAGGTGATCGCCCTGTATGGCCTTGGCGACCAGAAGAAATACCCGGCCGTGTTTGTGGACGCCATCGGCATCCTCCACGAAGCCCTCAGCGACCGGGGCGCCCGGCTCATCGGCCAGTGGCCCGCCGCCGGCTACGATTTCAACGCCTCCCGGGCGCTGGAGGGCGAGCACTTCCTCGGCCTCGCCCTCGACCAGGTGAATCAGCCGGTGCTCACCGAAGCGCGCATCGACACCTGGCTCGCCCAGATCCGACCGGAGCTGCTGCCATGAACACCAACGCCTGGGCCCTGCCCAAGGACCGCGCCCTGCGCCGCCTGCTCGTTTCCTTCGACCCGGCCCTGGGCGAAGCCTGCGACATCGAACCCGACAGCGGCACCGACCCCGCCATCGTCACCCTGCGCCACCCCGAGCTCGACCGCCTGCGCGCCCATGTCTTCCTGCACGGGCAGCGCCCCGGCACCTACGGCGTGTATTACGAATACCCCAACCCGCTGCCCGACATGCCCAGCAGCATCGAGAACCAGCCCCTGGCCCGCGTGCTCGACGGGCTCAGGATGCATTTCGACGCCTGAGGAGGCCGCCTCGCCATGTTCTTCCCGCCGCCCCGCCTCAACCTGTCCGCCGCCCGCAGCGAGAAGCGCGACGACGCCCGCTGGCTCGACGACCTGCCCCCCGCCTGGCGCGACATGGTGGTGGCCCCGATCAGCTTCACGGTGCACCGGGAATACGAACTGGCCGCGAGCCGCACCTTCGGCTACGACGCCTACGACCTGCGCTGCTTCTACCACCACAGCTACGTGCTCACCGAAACCCGCTCCGACAACGACGAGGATTTCTACACCGTCGTCACCCGGGGCGAGACCCTGCGCGCCTGGCGCCTGCGGGATGACCGCTGGCTCACCTGGCGGCGCACCGTGTGCGGCAGCGACGGCACCGTGAGCCGCGGCTTCTACAGCTTCTCGCCCACCTGCCCGGTGTAGCGCCCGTTCATGTCGCCCTACCGGCTGCCCGACCCGGCCCTCGAAGCCATCCTCGGCGAAGACACCCCCGAGGGCGACGCCACCACCTTTGCCCTGGGCATCGCCGATCGCCCCGGCGTGCTCGAATACCGCGCCCGGGGCCCGATGACCCTGTGCGGCAGCGAGGAAGCCGCCCGCATGGGCCAGCTACGCGATCTCATCATCGCCGGCCCGGTGGCCGCCAGCGGCAGCGTGCTCGACGCCGGCCAGCTCATCCTGCGCCTCGAAGGCCGGGCGGCGGATCTCCACGCGGTGTGGAAGACCAGCCAGACCCTGATGGAATCCCTCTCGGGCATCGCCAGCGCCACCGCCGCCATCGTGGCCGCGGCCCGGCGGGGCAACCCGGCGGCAGCGGTGGCGTGCACCCGCAAGAATTTTCCCGGCACCAAGGCCGCCGCCATCAAGGCCATCCTGTGCGGCGGCGCCACGCCCCACCGCCTGAGCCTCTCCGAAACCCTGCTGGTGTTTGCCGAGCACCGGGCCTTTCTCGATGAATCCCCCGCCGCCACCCTCGCCCGCCTGCGCGATGCGTGGCCCGAGCGGCGCATTGTGGTGGAAGTGGGCGACGAAGCCGAAGCGGCCCTGTGGCTCGATGCCGGCGCGGATGTGCTGCAGCTCGAGAAACTCCCCGTCGCCGCGGTGGCCCGCATCGCCGCCATCGCCGCGCGCATGCCCCGCCCGCCGCTGATCGCCGCCGCCGGCGGGGTGAATGCCGGCAACGCCGAAGACTTCGCCCGGGCCGGCGCCGGGGTGCTCGTCACCAGCAGCCCCTACTTCGCCCCGCCCCGGGACGTGGCCGTCACCCTGCGGCCCGCCCCCTGAACCCATCCACTGCCCCGCCCCCGACCATGAAGATCGCCATCGCCACCCGGGATTTCGCCACCGTCGGCGGCCACGCCGGCCAGGCCCGCCACTGGCTGCTCTACGACCTCGCCCGATACGCCCCCGGCCAGCTGCTGCCCGCCCCCCGGCAGATCGACCTCTCCGCCGAGCAGGTGCTGCACGTGTTCAAGGACAACGCCCCCCACCCCCTCGACGGGGTGGATCTGGTGGTGGCCACCAGCGCCGGCGACGGCTTCGTGCGCCACATGCGCACCCGCGGCACCGACGTGATGCTCACCGGCGAGACCGACCCCGCCGAAGTCATCACCCGCATCGTCTCCGGCCAGCCCCTGCCCGACCAGCGCTTCGATATCACCACCACCCTGTGCAAGCTGCGGGATCTGTTCTCGCGCCACTAAAGCCCGGCCGGCCCGGCCGATGCCCCGCACCGCCCGCGGGCAGGACGAGGCAATGAAGCCGTGGAGGCCAGGCATCGGCGCCCGCCAAACCGGGTCATCCGGCAGCGAAACACGCCTGCAGGCGGGCGAACATCGTTTCGTGCGCTGAAACCGGCTTGCCCGCCTCCGCATCGAGGTTTCGGGTCCTGAATCATCGTTTCAGCGGCCGAATGATCGTTTCAGCGCCTGAAACTGAATCCACGCGCCATGAAACTGCGTTGCGCGCGCCGTAAAGCGCGTTTCAGGCGCTGAATCGTTATTTCTCGGGCTGAAACGACGTTTCCTGCCGCAAAGATCGATATATTCGTGAAGAAACGCTGCCTGTGGATGGCTTTGGGGGCCGAACGCCCCCACACCGCCGCCCCACCCCGCTAGAAGGGAATCACCTTGTCCGCCGCCAGCGTCCACTCGACCAGATACCGTAGGTCGGGTTAGCCCGCAGGGCGTAACCCGACATCCCGGGTTGCGTGAAACGATGGCGCGTGTCGGGTTACGCCCTTTGGGCTAACCCGACCTTGTATTGTGTTGATGTGCGGAACCGGTCGTTTTCAGGTCT
>ERZ650311.408-NODE-408-length-28020-cov-32.016235_pt1 | contig 28020 bp, 35 predicted proteins | sample MGYA00376247_ERZ650311 | MGnify/ENA primary metagenome ERZ650311 (study PRJEB26733, sample SAMN07839324) | wastewater metagenome | biome: small river; feature: stream; material: water | place: USA: North Carolina | collected 2016-07-28 ...
CATCGACGCGATGTGCTCCGAGAACCCCGCGGTCGGCAACATCTGACCGGGCGCCTGCGCAGCCGGGCCCGTGCTCCTCCGGGGCGCGGGCCTTGCTCGTTGTGGGCCGCGCCGGGGCCTGCCATCCTGCGCGCCATGGCCCTCGGCATCGACAAGGACGGCAACTTCTCGGCTGGCGCTGCAACGCCCCCGCCTCCACCCCAGCAGAGCGCTCCCGACGACCGGGACGCCTCGCCGAAGTACCAACCGGCGGACCACCTCTACCCGTGGGAGCTCGGCGACGGCGTCCGTAACACGATCCCGCTGGCGGTGCTGGACGGGTGGCAGCGCCCGGACGAGGACCGGACTTTCGAGATGCGCCAGACCACCATCGCCGAGCGGTGCTCCGCGTTCCGCCTCGCCATGGACGAGGGCGAGCTCGACGAGCGCGAGCGGGCGCGGGTCGGCATCGAGTACTCCATTCGCAAGGTCGGCAACGAGACCCACCTGTCCAACGAGTTCATGGCGGAGTGGTTCGAGGCGATCGGCAACCAGGGCTATGCGCTGCTGCTGCGCCAGTTCAACGTCCTGCACCTGCCGGACATGGTCGCTCAGGACGCGTTCGAGAAGTCGCTGGTCAAGGACGTGCACAAGCGCCTCCGGACCCTGACCATCCCGGCGTCGGTCATCCCGACGAAGCGCTGGTCGGTCCGCACGCACCAGACCGCCTGCAAGTGGGTCCCGGCGGTCTACGGCAAGGACGACAAGGGCACCGACGTGCTGAAGACTCCGGGCTACTGGACCGTCGACGGCGCGCCGGTCGACCAAGCCACCGCGGCGGAGCTCAGCCGGGACCTCCGCTTCACCATGGGCGAGCTGCGCGTGAAGTCGTACAGCCAGATCGAGAACATCATGGACGACCCGGACGACGCCTACGCGACGCGGCAGATGGAGCTCATGTTCGCCATCGAGGAGATCGGCGGGCGGCGGGTCGGCAACAGCGGGGCGGACCTCGCGTTCAAGCGGCGCTGGCTGGAGGACATCGGTCCGCGGGCGGCATTGATGGTGCTCGGCGTGTACGCCAAGGCGCACGAGGTGGACCACGCGTTGATCGCGTCGTTTCCAGACACTGCCGTGGCACTTGACTAGACAGCGCGACGCGCGGCCCGCTGAGATGGCGGACTTCGCCGTGGACGGGGCCCGCTCGCGCTACAACAACGCCAGGAAGGTGCTGGCCTTCGTCAGCCGGCACCTCCGGCAGTCGCTCAAAGAGCTCATGCGGATGCGCAGGCCGGATTTGTGGGCCTGGTACCGCGAGGCCCATGAGCTGGTGAGCAAAGAGTGGGAAGCCCCCGGCGAGTGATAGGGTCTGGCGCATGAGCTCGGTCGAATACGACGTCCTGGTCAAGCTCCGCGTCGACCGGGCGGCACAGAAGGGCCTCGGCGACTCGGTGAAGCCGCTCGCCGCGGGCCTGGCGAAGGCCGAGCGCGACCGGGCGCGGGCGCAGCGTGCCGAGGCGGCTCGTCAGAAGGCCGCCGGGCGAGAGTTCTTGCAGCAGCAGCTGGCGACCGAGCGGGCGCTCGCCAAGGGCATCGCCGCCCGGGCGCGCGCCGAGAAGGCTCAGGCGCGCACGGCAGCCCGCGAGGCGGTCGCCAAGGGCCGCGCGGAGGCCAAGGCCGCGGCCGCGAACTCGGCCATGTGGAAGGGCCGGTGGAGCGCCACAAAGAGCGGCGTCGGCGGGGCGGCGAGCGCCATGGGCGGCGTCGGCATGGGCCCGGGCGTCGAGTGGGCGACGAAGGCGGGGGCCGTCATCGGCGCGGCCGTCCTCGCGGCGCTCTCGGCCGGCGCTGGCGCGGCGCTGTTCGGCGGCATCAACGACAACATCAAGCAGGAGCAGTTCCGCGGCCAGACCGCGACGGCGCTCCAGCTGTTCGACTTCAACAGCACGGACGCGCAGGGCCAGCAGGTCAGCGCGGCCGACCAGTTCGCCGAGAACCTCGCCAACGCGAAGTGGTACCAGCAGGAGCTCATCCGCATCGCCGACGCGAGCCCCGGCGATCAGGAGCAGGTGGGGGATCTGTTCTCGGGCCTGCTCCCCGGCATGGCCTCGGTCACGCAGGACGCGAACCGCATCGTCGACCTGACGCAGAAGGCGACGCTGCTCTCAGGCGTCCTCGGCAACCGCTTCAAGATGGTCGGCGAGCAGTCGAGCCGCATCATCACCGGCGGCGCGGGTGCCGAAATGGACACCTGGCGCCTGCTCCAGAAGCCGATTGCTGAGGCCGGAGAGGAGCTTGGCGTATTCAAGAAAAACTCCGGGATGGTCGGTGAGAAGCTGACCATGGCCTTCAATAAACTCGATCCAGGCAAGCGCCTGGAGATCTTCGAGAAGGGCTTGGAAAAGCTCGGCCCCGAGGTCGCGGCCTACTTCGAGAACAGCTTTGAGGGCATCACGGCGCAGGCGTCGAGCTCGCTCAAGACCCTGCGCAAAGAGCTCGGCCGCGGCGGCTTCGAGGCGCTCAAGACCCGCCTGCGCGACATGAACAAGGGCGGCATCCTGAACCAGAAGTCGGCCGAGTTCGGGAAGCTCAAGGACTTCGCCGGCTTCCTCGGGGACCAAGTCGGCCGGGGCATCTCCAAGGCGATGGACGTCGCCGAGAACGCCGCGGTGTTCATCGCCAACCACTGGCAGGACATCGTCGAGAAGGCGCAGATCGCCGGGCACTACCTCAAGTCGGGCGCCGAGCTGGCCGTCAGCCTCATGGCAGCGCGGGCCGGCGGCGGGGCCATCCTCACCGCGGCGGGCGGCGGGATGAACCTCGGCGGCGGCGTCATCGGGGCGATCACCGGGCTGATCGCCATGGGCCCGGCGGCGCTGGTCGCTGCGCCGGCGATCCTCGCGTTCGGCGTCGTGGCCGGCGGCGCGGCCCTCATCTTCGGCGGCGCGATCGCCTACATCGTCACGCACATCGACACGCTCACCGCGACCTTCGAGCAGTTCCAGGCCGAAAGCGGCCCCGTCATCGACGCGTTCTGGACCGCGGTCGACGACCTGTCCGCGAAGTTCCTCGCGCTCGGCGAGTACTTCATCGGGCCCGCCGACGAGACCAGCACGTTCTCGACGGCGACCTCTCTGGCGACCAGCGTCGTGTACGGCGTGACCGACGCGTTCTCGTGGCTGCTCGGGGCGACCGCGGACGTCATCGAGGGCTTCGGGACCATGATGGACCAGCTGTCCGTGTTCGTCGGGACCTTCACCGGCAACGGCCCCGACTACGTCAAGCTGGCGGTCCTGCAAGGGCAGCTCAACGAGCTCAGTGACCCGAACTCCGGCAAGTGGGACAGCAAGGAGGCCAACGACCTCCGCGACCAGATCGCCGCGGAGGAGTCGAGCGGCATGCCGACCTTCGGCGCGACCGGCAAGGAGTACGCCTCGAAGATCCGGGCGGGGAAGCTGCGGTTTGACCTCGCCACCGCTGACCGGCCTGACGCGATCCGGCCCGACGTGGGTATGTACGGCAACACCGCGCTCGGCCCCCAAAAGCCCAACAGCCTGCGCGCCAACCCCAAGCCGCCCAAGGTCAACGTGAAGGTCACGAACCACAACCACTGGAACGTGCGCGACGTGGACCCGAACGCCATCGTCGCGGCTCACAACAAGAACACGGCGCGCTCGGTCGCGGTCCCCCTGAACTCGGCGCTGGCGCTCGCGCGGCGCTCCGGAGGCTAAATGGAGCTCCTCATCGCAGAGTTGGACGGCGAAGCCCGCAGCATCACCCTCAAGGGCCGCAGCATGCCGCGGACCGACGAGTCGCCGCCGAGCTTCGGGCTCCAGCAGCGCGGGCGCATCAACTACCCGCCGAGCAACCCGCGCGCCGACGTGTCGCTGCTCGGCTCGGTCTGGCTGCCGACCACCTTCCAAGGCGAGTGGGATGACAAGTTCTTCTCGCCCAAGGACGCCCCGCGGCTGGTCGGCTTCAAGACCCTCGACTCCCGCGTCGGCAACACCGTCGTCCCCGCCGGCGACAACGCCCGCCGCTCCATCGAGCTCGTGGAGGCGTTCTCGCTCATGCTCCGCATCGGGCGAGAGCTCCGCGTCGAGTGGGGCCCCATCGTCCGCGTCGGCATTCTCTGGAAGTTCGACTTCCAGCCGACCAACGGCCAGCAGCACTGGGTCTGGACGATGGACTTCGAGTGGACCGGCGACACGCCCTTCCGCCCGATCATTCGCAAGCCGACCCGCATCAACGCGCGCAGCCTCTTCGCCCTCCTGCTCGCTCTCCTCGAAGCCGTGCGCAAGGGCATCGCCCTCCTCGGCAAGTTCGCCGAGCTCTACGCCGCCAAGGTGAAGGCGCCGATGGACGCGCTCACGAACGCCATCACCGGCGTTTTGGAGGGCCTCACGAGCGTCATCAACAACGCCATCACCCCGCAGAAGATCCTCGGGGACCTGAAGGCCAACCTGACGAAGATCAAGCTGGCGGCGAAGGACCTCCTGCGCGCCCTGAACGGCCTCGTCGACTTCGCAGGCCCGACCACCAAGCGCGAGGCCGACCAGGCTAACTACGCCATCCTCGTGATCTCGAAGGAGGCCATCCGCATCGCCGCCAACATGGCCGAGCGGGAGCAGGAGCTCGCCAAGCTCGACACGCCCGACGTGCAGGATCAGGTCATCATCACGGACGGCCTCACGCTGCGCGACATCTCGCAGCGCTTCTACGGCACGCCCAACGACTGGATCTTCATCGCGCAGTTCAACAGCTTGCCGGCCGCGCCGCCCACCGGCACGCTGGTGCTGGTGCCCTACAGGTCGTCATGAGCGTTTGGAACCAGGCCTGTTTCGTCCGCCTCGGGGTCCGTATCACGGACTTCAAACCGCGCCTGACCACCGCCGACGTGGCCCCGCCGCTGCGCGGGATGGAGACTTTCAGCGAGGACGCAGGCTTCGAGGGCCTCGGCTACGACCTCGTCCCCTTCAACTGCACCATCGTCATGAACAGCTACATGCAGGCGGACACGGCCAAGATCACGCTGCCGTGGAATCGCCTGTCGCTGTCGCCGCTCATCCTCGACCAGATCCAGGTGCAGATCTACGGGGGCGTGCTGACCCGCGAGGAGATCGAGAACCGGGCCAAGCTCGGCGGCGCGGGGCTCATGCGCGGGCTCCTCATGCCGCCGACGCAGGACCCGCTCACCGGCAACAGCAACGAGATGTTCCGCGGCTTCGTGCAGAGCCACCGCGTGAAGAAGACCCGCGACGGCGCCGACCTCGTCGAGCTCGACTGCGTCGACCTCACGGCCATCTTCACCAGCGCCGAGATGTACGAGGACCCGCTCAAGGGCATCCCCAAGACCGCCAAGATCGACGAGGTGATCCGCCTCCTGCTCTACGGCGACGGCATTCCGGTCAAGGACGCCTCGCGCCGCTTCGGGCTCCCGGGCGCCCGCGGCACCGTCATTGTGAACGAGACCGGCGAGGCCCTGCCGGCGCTGCAGGACATCCACCCACCCGAGTACTTCGACAGCAAGGGCGGCGCCAGGAAGGCGCGCAGCTCGGGCTCGAAAAAGAAGCTCAAGTTTTGGGACATCATCACGGACCTGTGCAAGAGCGCCGGGTTCTTCTGCTACATCCGCTCCGGCCGCACGCCGATCGGCGGCATCATCCCCGGCGCCGAGCTCGTCATCACGACGCCGCGCACCTTCTACGTCGCCGCCGACGCGCAGATGTCGAGCACGCCCGGCATCCGCAAATTCATCGACGGTCTCAACATCGACGACTACTCGCTGGAGAAGCAGTACACCGGCGACCAGCAGCCGACCGCGATTGAGGTCCGCGCCTACGACCCGACCATCCGCAAGACGCGGTTTGCGAAGTACCCGAAGAAGTCGCTGGTCAACCGCATGGGCGGCGACGACAAGGGCAAGGGCGACCGCGAGGAGATCAACGTCAAGGTGGTCTCGCCGATGTCTGGCCCGGGCGTGGTCGATGTCCTGTGTCGCATGGCGGTCTCGCTGTACGACCATCAAGCGCGCAGCGGGCTCGAAGTCTCCGTGTCGAGCGAGACCACCATGAGCGCCATCCAGGAACCGCCGTCGATGAACCCGGACGGCTCGATGAACTCTGACATCGCCGACATGCTGTATCTGCGCCCGGGCGACACGTTCGAGATGTTCTCGGCGCCGCCGGACCTGAACGCCGGCCTCGTCAGCTCGCGCATCTTGTTCGACGACATGACCCTGGAGAAGCGCTCCGAGGAGTACGTCGCGCGCGGGCTCCCCGAAGCGCTGGCAGCCAAGGCGGCGCAGGCAGACCTCAACCCCTTCGTGCAGTCGTTCTTCCGGACCCAGAAGATCACGTGGACCTGGACCTACGCCGAGAGCGGCACCGGGCAGGAGGGCGGCTGGGCGTGGGAGGTCATGGGCAACAGCTACCAGGACTCCCGCAGCGCCCCCGACGTGCTCACCGACCTCTGCCTGACCGGCATCGGGAGATCCTGACGTGCCCTCGCAATTCCCCGACCAGATTCGCAGCCCCGACGCGCCCGAGCAGAGCGCGGCCGAGTACTCCAACCACGTCAGCCTCGGCGTCGTAGCGCACGACCCCGAGGACCCGAGCCTGGCGTTTGTCCGCATCGAGAATGGGCAGGTGCTGGTGGAGGTGGAGCTCGCCGGCGACGGCGACGCGGTGAACGCATACCTCTGCCACAGCACCACGGGCGCCAGCGCGGGCGACTACATCCCCGTCGAGCCCGGCGAGAGCGTGGTCATCGTCTGGCCGGACGCCCTCGGGTCGCCGTACATCATCGCGCGCCTCGCCGACGTGGAGCGCAGCCTCGCTGGCTCGGCCGGCAGCATCGCGACCACCGGGGCGGCCGGCTTCGTCCGGCAGTTCCGCTGGCTCCGCACCCCCGAGGGTCAGATCTACGTGGTGCAGTCGGGCGGGGAGATGCTGCTCGAAGGCGGCGGCGCGGGCGTGCGGATCACCGGCGCGCAGGTGCTGCTGAACGGCGCCACGCACCTCGGGGCCGACTTCACCACGCCGCCGGTCCCGGGCGAGGCCATCTCCGGGCAGGAGAGCACCCCGAGCGTCCCCGCCGCGCCGTTCATCCCGACGCCCGACTTCTCCCTCTCGCTGGACGATCCGCCGCCGGGCCCGCAGCTCAAGAACGGCATCGTCCGCTTCGCCGACGGGGTGGAGGCCAACCTGCTCACGGACCCGACCTTCTTCGGCTTCATCCTCACGGTGAACGGCCTCCTCTCGCTCACCGCGGCCTTCATCGGGGTGCCCTGGCCCTACGACGACCCGGAGACGCTGCCCAAGCAGATCAAGTCGGCGCACGTCACCGCGAGCACGACGCACACCGCCAACGACCCGCCACCGGCGCCGTAGGTCAGGCCCACAGGACCAGCTGGACGCCCGGCATCGCGACCGGGCGCGGGCGGGCGGGCCGGCGCGGGCGGGCCTCGCCAGGCTGCAGGTCCAGCAACTGCAGCTGGACCCCGCCGGCCGGCGGGGGCGGACTCGACGGCGGGCGCCGCGTGGATGTCCGGACCACCACCGCCGGACCGGGCGGCGGCACATACACGGCGCGGGCTTCGAGCTCGCGGCCGAGCTCGCCGGAGTAGCCGCGCAGGTGCTCCAGCGCGCTCACCTCGATCTGCCGGATGCGCTCCTTCGTCAGCTCCAGCAGGTCGCCCATCTCCGGGCCGTTCAACCCGCCGAGGTCGGCGACGTCGAGCGAGCAGGAGTGCTTGAGGCGCCAGACCGGGACCGCGCTGTCCTCGGGGCCGCGCCGATCGCCGGGCCGCGCGGTCTTGCCGTCGTCCTTGGCTGGGAAATTGAGGGTGATTGCCCCCGTCTTGGCGTGCACGTCGAGATACAGGTGGTGTCGACAGCCGACCCACGGGCACGGGCGAATGCCGTTGACGCAGTCGGCGCGGGTGCGCGGGCGCTCGGCCTGGATCGCGTCGGCCTCCGGGTAGAGGAGCGCGTTGATCTGCCGCTCCCCCACCAGCCTCAAATTCACCCGTGGTCTTCGCCCCGCTGCCAAGTCGGCCCATCCTCGGGGCCTGAGGCAGGCGTGGCAAGGCGCGGCCCCAGCCGGCCGGCAGCGGCGTTTGGCTGCCACCGCCACCGGACGGCTGGGCTCGCTCGGTCCTCCGTACAACCCCGGAGGCCGTGGGTCAGGCGATGCCGAGGTGGCGACGCTGGGCGGGCGAGAGCGGCGCCAGGATCGGGAAGGCGCGCAGGCCCTGCAGGTCGGGCGCCCATTCGGTCTCATCGCCGCCGTGGGCGTCCTTGAGCCGGCGGATGTTCTTGTAGGCCTCGCGGGCGATCGGCAGGCGGGCGCCCATGATCTGGTGGCCCTCGTCGATGGCCAGCGCGCCGAGCTGCTTCGGGAAGAAGGCGGTGTGCCGGCCGGCCGCGCAGGCGTCCACGGTGTTCGCGGCCACGGTCTGCCGGTGGAGGTCGCGGATCCACTCGGCGTCGCAGGGGCGGGCGCCAGGGCCGGACTCGCCGCCGGTGATCACCCAGCGCAGGGCCAGCCGCTCGAACTCGGCCGGCTTGATGCCGATCGCGCCGCCGGGCGTGCGGATCGAGAGCGCGCCGAGGGCGTTGCTCTCCGCGCGGTAGATCCCCGGCTGAACCTCAAGGTCGTCGCCGGGCAGGCGGACCCCGGGGATCCGGTCGGCGCGGACGGTCTCGCGGATCCGGACCCAGCGGTCCAGGCCCATGTCGATCGGCCCCAGTAGCGGCTCGGCGCTGATCCCGTGGACCACCGCCGGGCAGGCGAGCAGGTACGGCACCCGCGCGTCGAAGGCATCCTGGTTCTCGGTGCTGGTGAGGAGGTGGACGTTCGGGAGCGGCCACGGGGCGGGGCCGCCACCGCGCAGCCTGTGGAGGCGGTCGTGGTCGACCGGGACGCCGTACTCGGCGGCGGCGTCGACGAGCACGCCGAACGGGTGGCGCGGTGGTGCTTCCCCGAGGACGAGGCCCGTGGTCCGGTGGCCGTCCACCCAGCGAAACCACTCGGCCATCCGCTCCGGGCGCTTCGTCACCAGCTGGTACGTCACCCACGGTGTGGCGGCCATGACCGCGAACAGCGCGGCGATGTACTCGAACGGGACCGCCTCGTGGAACATGTCGGTCACGGAGCCGACGAAGACGCGCTTCGGGTGCTTCGGGCTCCAGTGGAGCGGCTCGTGGAGCGCCTTCGGGATCAGCGTCACCTCGCCGCTCCAGATCGCCAGCTTGGGGCGCTTGCGGCCGCTGGCGTCGGGCGGCTGGTCCTTCAGGCGCGCGAGGCCGGCGAAAGCCTCGCCGGGCTTGGCGAAGCGCGTCGCCGTCCGGGCCGCGTAGCAGTTCAGGCAGCCGGGCGAGACCGCCGTGCACCCGCGCGCGGGGTTGAGGCTCTCATCCGTCCACTCGATCGAGGTCTTGCTCATGCCGAGGCTCCCTGGAGCGTCGCCGTGCTGGCCGCGATGAAGCCCTGCAGGCGGACCGCGTAGGCGCGCTCGTCCGCGGTGGTCTCGCGCTCGGTGGTGAGGTCGATGACCTCAAGGTCGGGCTTCGAGTCGGTCACGAGCGTGGCGCGAAGGAGCATCCGCTGGCCGAACAGCGCAGGGGAGGCGGCGGGGAGGGGAAACTGCATCGTCTGGAGACCGCCGCGCCGGGGGCGTTATTCAGGGCGCGCTCGCGCAGGTGGTACCGTCCGGCCGTGGCAGCACTCCTCGGCCAGGCCTCCATCGTCATCGACCAGGCCACGCTCTCACCGGGGGTCGCGGCGCGCGCGCGAAATGACGGCGTGCTGGCGCAGGTCGTCACGCTCCGGAACGCCGACAACACGAACGTGAAGCGGTGGGAGTGGACCCTCCTACGCCCCCGCGGCAGCACGGCCGAGCTCAGCTCGCTCACCGCGGCCAGCGTGCAGTTCACGCCCGACGTGGACGGCACCTACATGCTGCTGCTGCTGGTCAACGAGGGGAAGTCGGCGGAGCAGAAGTCGCGCAGCCTCTTCGCGGTCAAGTCGGCCGGCGGCTACCGCTTCCCAGCGCAGGGCGAGAGCGCCGAGGCGAACTGGACCTCCGCCTACACCGGCCTGGCCAATGAGACAGGCTGGTGGGAGGACATCATGGACATCCTCCGGGCCAACCAGGCGGTGTTCGACGGGTCGATCCTCACCGTCAACACCGAGGCCAACCTCGGGTCCTCGCGGCGCGTCGTCGCCGGCGCCGGCGTCATCTTCACGGACGGCGGGGCGGGTGGCGACTTCACGATCAAGCTGGACCCGGCGGCGTCGGGCGTCTCGGCGCTCGCCGATGTCGTCGGGCAGGCCGAGAACCTCGTCGCCACCCGCGTCAACGCCCCATCCACGCGCAACGCCGCCAAGCGCGGGCAGGTGAGCATCGGCGCCGGCTCGGCGACCAGCGAGAGCTACGCCGCGGTGCTCGGCGGGCTCAGCTGCACCGCGAGCGGGCTGGGGGCGACGGTCGGCGGCGGATCGTCGAACACGGCCAGCGGGTCCTACTCGTTCATCGGTGGCGGCTCCGGGCACTCGGCCGTGGGCGACTTCTCCGTCATCAACGGCGGCGACACGAACACCTGCGACGGCGACAACACGGTCGTGGCCGGCGGCTCGGCCAATCGCTCGCTCGCCGACCAGTCAGCGATCGGCGGCGGCTATTCCAACCTCGCCAGCGGCACGGCGGCGGTGGTGGGAGGCGGGCAGAGCAACACCGCGGCGGGCAGCACGTCGACCATCGGCGGCGGCTACAACAACACCACCGGCCTCGCCTACTCGACCATCGGCGGCGGCAGCACCAACCAGGCGACGCAGACCGGCTCCACCGTCAGTGGCGGCATCACGCACGTTGCGTCCGGCACCTACGCGACGGTCTCCGGTGGGCAGAGCAACACCGTCAACGTCACCCACGGGTCGGTCGGCGGCGGGCAGAGCAACGTCGTCAGCGGGGCGCATGGGCGCATCGGCGGCGGGCTCAGCAATACCGTCAGCTCGACGTACGGCACGGTCGGCGGCGGCACCGGCAACTCCGCGGCTGGCAACGCCACCTGCGCCGGCGGCAACACCAACGCCGCATCGGGGACCGGCTCGTCGGTGCTCGGCGGCGCGTCCAACACCGCGAGCGGGGACTACTCGTCGGTCTCCGGCGGACAGAGCAACACCGCCAGCGGCGACTACTCCTCGGTGCTCGGCGGACGCTCCGGCCTCGCCAACGCCAGCGACGCGATCTCCATGGGGCGCGCAGCTCAGGCGAGCAACACCGGCGCGGTCGTCATCAAGGACGGCAACTCCACGGCCGTCGTGTCGAGCGCGTCGCACCAGCTGACCAAGAGCTTCACGGGCGGCATCCGCGAGTTTGTGGTGGGCGGGACCTGGCGCCGCAGCGCCTACTCGTCCACGGCCAACTACCAAGAGACCTACCAGGGGATGGCCAGTACGGCGGGCGCGACCACCGTCAACCTCGACATCATCGCCATTCCGACCGGCCAGACGGTGGTGATGCGCGGCCACATCATCGGCAAAAAGAGTACGAACAGCGACGCGGCGCGGCGCATCTACGAGGGCAGCTTTATCAACGTCGGCGGCGTCATCACCGTCATGACTGCCCTCACCGACTCGATCATCACCAACGGCGGCGGCAACCTCTACACCGCGACGGTCGGCATCAACAGCACGAACGTCCGCATCGCCTACGCCGGCGTCGCCGCGACCACCGTGTACTGGACCTGGCACTTCGACTTCTGGTTCGGAGGTGGCCCGTGATGTTCCGGCTCGTCCACCTCCACGCCTACCAGGGCCTCCCGCTCCGCAAGGTGCTCTCCTTCGAGGAGCAGGACCCCGTAAGCCCGCTCCACACGCAGCCGCTCACCATCACCGGGTACGAGCTCCAGGCGCAGGTCTCGGCCCGCCCCAAGGCCGTCGCGTACGAGCTGGAGATCCTCAAAGACCCGCCCAAGCCCGGCGTTTACGCGTTCATGCTCATCTTCGGCGGCGTCGAGTACCCGATCTCCATCACCGTGGCGGTCGGCGAGCTCGCCAAGGATCTCCAGGCGAAGTTCATCGCGGCCGTGCAGGCGCTGCTGCTGGGCCTGTCCGTGTGCCCGCCGAGTTGCTCGCAGGCGCATGAGGTCGACGTGGTCTACCCGTGGCCCGGCGTCGAGTGGTCGCTGGCCGTCGTCAGCCAGCCCGAGGCCGGGCAGGTGGAGGTGAAGAAGCTCCAGGGGAACGCGCCGCTGGCCGAGTTCACGGTGAGCTCCGCCGTGGTAGTGGATCAGCTGGCCGTCACGCTCCTGCTCCCGGCGGCCGTCACCGCGTCGCTCCCCGCCGCCGGCGACGGGCCGTACCTGTGGCGCCTCATCGCCGTCCGCGTGACCGACCCCGGCGACCCCGAGGGCGACCCGCCGGTGGCTCCGACCTACGACCGCAACGACATCCTGCCGCTTGCGCGCGGCCACCTCACCGTGGGAAGGGCATAGGCGTGGACGGGCTCGGCATCTCTCCGCTCGGCGACGGGCTCGGACCGTGGGGCGGCCCGGGCCTGATCACCATCAAGGGCGTCGTGCCGATCGGGCGGCGCACCGCGGCGATCATCCTCGACCGCATCCCGAAGCTCGCGGACGACGGCGCCTGGAACGACGCCAGCGACATCACCAACTACGCCATCTTCCCCATCGACCCGACCCAGCTGACCGAGCAAAACGAGCCGTTCATCCCGCCCGGCAAGGTGAAGGCCACGCATGAGGTCGCGGTGGTGGACGCCGACCTCTACGAGCCCGACCCCACGCAGTTGCTGGTGACGACCGACTGCACGATGGAGGCCGGCGTCGAGTACGAGCTCACGCTGCTCTACGTCAAGGGCGCAGCCGGCGAGGCGTACGCGGGGCCCACCACGTGGACCTTCAAGGCCGTTGCGCCGTCCAAGAAATTCCCGGTCAAGTACGTCCTCACGCAGGCGCAGGACCCGTACTACGACATCGCCAACGGCTTCTATGCGCTCGACGCCAACGGCACCCCGGGCCTCACCGGCTGGCAGCTGACCAGCGACCAGAACCTCGTCCACCACGGCGGCCTTGCCAACGCCCGCAAGCGCATCAACCGGCGCATGTTCAGCGGGCGCGGGCGCTACCTGATTTACGGCTACGGATACGGCGTCGACTGGCCCGTGGGGCGCCTCGCCCGGCCCGGCGATCTGCGGCGGCTGGAGAGCGCCATCGCCGAGCAGATTCGGCAGGAGCCCGACGTGCTCGCCTGCACCGTGGAGGCCAGCCTCGGGGCCAAGAACACCGTCGAGATCACTGCGCGCGCCAGCATCCGCCTCTTCGGCAACACCGTCGTCCGCCAGGTCGTGGCCCTCAGCTAATGCCTCTCACCTCCCAAGACCTGTTCCTCGCAGCTCGGGCCCGCCTGCTGGCGCTGACCGACCGCTACACCGCGGCGGCCATCGACAAAGAGGGCAACGACATCAACATCCTTCTGCGCATCATGGCCGGGGTCGGCGAGGAGCTCAGCCTGGAGAGCTCGGCGCAGGACCTGGCGCGCGCGCTGGCGACGGTGGCGAGCACGACCGACGAGCAGGTGGAGCGCCTCTGCTCCGACCTCACCGGCGGGCAGGTGCGGCGCTTCGGCGACGCCTCGGCCATCGTCGATCTCCAGTGGTCGCGGCAGAATACCTACGCGCTCACGCTCGACGCGGGCACCACCGCCAGCGACCTGCAGGGCAACGTATACCGCCTCGTCAACCCCATCAGCTGGTCGTCGGGACAAAACACCCCCAAGACCGTGCTCGCCGAGGCCGAGAACACCGGGCGCCAGGGCAACGTCGTCGGCGGCAGCATCACGAAGCCGAGCAGCAACCTCGGGGACACCACGCTTAGCGTCACGAACCCCACCGCGGCGAGCGGCGGCCGCGAGCAGGAGACGATCCCCGAGCTCATCTCCCGCGCGCGCGACTGGTTTCTGAACGCCGCGCGCGGGACCCTCTCGGCGATCGAGTACGGCGCCAAGCAGGACCCGGGCGTGGTGCAGGCGACGGCGACCGAGTTGCTGTTCGAGGGCAACACGACGCAGTTGCCGTTCTACCGGGTGACGATGACCATCGCCGACGCCAACGGGCAGGCCGGCACCGCCCTGGCGAACCGGGCCCGCGCCAAGTTGCAGGAGTACCGCTGTGCCGGGGTCCCCGTGCTGCTGGTCGGCGGCTCCGTGCTCTACGTGCCCCTGCGCTGGCAGAAGCTCGTCTACGCCAAGGGCTACGACCCGGCCAGCGTGCAGGCGGCCCTCGTGGCGAAGCTGCTGGCCGTCAGTCTCGGGCCGGACATCAAGCTGGAGCGCTCGCTGCTGCTGGCGATCGCCAAGCTGCAGGTCGACGGGATCGCGGGCGTGCCCAACGATGCCCTGCTCTCGCCGGCGGCTGACGTGACCCCGCCCGCGGGGTACACCATCAAGTTCAAGGCGGACGCCATCCTGTTCTTATGAGCTACGCGTTCATCGACCCGGAGCCAGCCGAGGGGGTGTTCTTCTGCCCCCGGTGCTTGTGCGACCAGCTTTTCGAGACCGACCCAGGCATGGAGAAGGACCTCGACAAGCCGCTGTTTTGCTGCGTCTGCTCCGTCCAGATCGATGCCACCTACGAGATCATGCAGATTCACCCGTACCCCGAGGTCAGGACGAAGCGGCCCGCGCTGACCAGCAAGCAGCGCGAGGAGGGCCGGCTCAAGCTCATGCGCCTGCGGACGGCGCCGCCGATCGAGGAGCCCACGCCGCTCCCGCTCGATGACGCAGAGGCCGCGATGAAGGCTCAGATGGCGCAGCTCAGCCGGGGGATGCGATGACGCGCGACGAGATCTTCAGGGCGATGCTCGGCCTCATCCCGCAGGCCGAGCGAGACGCGGTCAACAGCCCGACCACGAAGCCGGTGTACGAGGCGTGCGCGCAGGGGCTGGCCGTCCTCTCCGAGCGGAGCCGGCGGCGGCGCCAGGCCAGCTACATCGCCCCGCACAGCCTGCAGACCCACCCGCCCGCCGGCTTCCCGGTGACGGCCAAGCTCGCCCTGACGCTCAACCGCACCGGCAGCACGGACCGCGCCCTCTACGTCGCCGCCCGCCGCCTCGCGGTGCTGGGGCCGAGCGGGCGCACCTTCGTCAACGTCGACCCCATCGAGTGGGCCCGGCGAGACGAGAGCTCGTCGCGCGAGGTGATGTTCGAGTGCGCCACCGTCCGCGGCGTCGCCATCCCCGGCGAGTGCGGCAACCTTGACTTCCTCGCCAACGACGACCTGAACGTCCCCAAGGGCCTCCCGGCGGGCTGGTTCATGCCCGACCACCTCGCCCTCGAAGACGCGAGCCGCGGGCGCTCCAAGGGCGGCGCGTCGTTCATCATCACCAGCGGGCAGTCGACCATCAAGGACAGCGGCATCCCGAGCACCTTCGAGGCGGAGGACCCGAACCTCTACGTCGAGATCCTCTTCTCGTCCGACCCCGCCAACATCGGCAAGCTCTACCGCATCCAGCAGCACCTGTGGCCCGGCGTGGAGGAGCCCGCGGGTAGCAACATCCGCCCGGGCTACGCGGTGCTCGACGACCAGAACGTCCGCGAGCGCTGGCAGGCTGTGGTGCAGGACGACGGCGGCGTGTTCACGGATTACACCGCGGCCGCCAACGACCTCGCCGAGAACGACCTCCCGCTGACCCCCGCGGTCCCGGTCGTCAACGACGCGCTCTACTTCGGCTCGCCCTACCCCATCAACAAGATCGGCCTGCGCGTCGACACGGCCGGCGCCGGCGTCTACACGATCGCCTGGGAGATCTGGGATGGCTTCTCCTGGTTCACGCCCGCTGGCCTGCAGGACGGCACGGTCGGCTTCACGAACCCGGGGAGCAGCTACGTCTCGGTCCTGAACCTCACCACGCAGGTGCCCACCACCGTCAACGGCCTGCTGGCGTTCTGGGTCCGCGCGCGCGTCTCGGCGTTCACCAGCATCACGACGCCACCGGTCGGCGGCTACAGCTTTCCGCTGACCTGGCAGCAGTTGGCGACCGAGGACGGCTCGGTCGAATGGGCGGTCCGCGACTTCAAAGACCTCGGCGTCGAGATCACCAGCGCGCGCCACGTCAGCCTCGGGCGAGACGATGATCTCGGGCTCATCGGCGACGGCCGCAACATCCACCCCGCGGCCGGCGAGACGCAGGAGGCATTCCGTGCCCGCATCTTCAAGATCCCCGACGTGGTCTCGCCCAACGCGCTGACCAGGGTGCTCAATCGCATCCTCGCACCGCTCCACAAGACCGGGCGCATCGTCGACACCGGCGACGAGGTCAAGGGCTTCTTCCTGGATGTCGACGCGTTCGACTACTACACGCCCGGCGACATCTACCCCGAGAACAAGTGGAAGCTCCTGCTGAGCACGTGGGAGGCGTACGGCTTCTTCTACGCACAGGTCCCCTGGGTCGGCGACGGCGACTTCGGGATGTTCTACGACGAGGGCCCCGTGTACCTGCTCCCCGACAAGGGCACATACATCGGCCCGGCCTACGATGAGGGCTGCTACGACGGCTTCTCGCCCTTCGCCGCCTCGAACGTCTACAAGCTGATCTACAACGAGATGGAGCGCCGCAAGGGCGGCGGCATCGCCTTTGCCATCCTCCCCGACGCGAGCCTGAACACGCCATGACGCAGACCTACCCGACGATGCAGTGGAACACCCGCGAGCGGGCGCTCTCCAACGACCTCAACAAGCAGGCCCGCCTCGTCAGCCGAGGCATCACGGAGACCGCCACCGCGATCGTCTCCGGCACGCTGCGCAAGGCCGGCATCTTCGGCGCCGGCTTCCTCGTCACGCCCATGGCCGGCACGATGAAGTCGACGATCTCGCCGGGCACGGCGCTGTTTGTCGACGGTGTCTCGGTCTACCCGGACTCCACCGTCCAGTGGGTGGAGTCGACGGCCATCCGCGAGGTCACGCATGAGGCGTCGGACGCGTCGACGCGGTTCGACGTCGTCGAGATGCGCCCTGGCACCATGACCGTCAGCACCGAGCCGCGCGACGAGTTCAACCCCGTCACGGGCACCTTCGTCGTCACCAACATGGTGAAGGAGGTCACGAGCTATCCTGAGTTCCAGGTCCGCAAGGGCACCCCGAGCGCGACGCCGTCGATCCCCGCGGGCGTCGCCGGGTGGATGCCGCTCGCCTACGTGCGCGTCGTCGGCAACGCCGTCTCCGTGGTGGCCACCGACGTCGTCTACTGCCGGCCGATCCTCGATGCTGCCGATGGCCTCGGCTACGTCGACCCCACGACCGTCCGGTACGCCTCCAGGGTCCGCGGTGGCGGCCTCGCGGCGGCGGGCGGCAACACCACGGCCACGGTCGCCACGGCCCTGTCTGGGCGCTTCCCGGGGGCGTTCCACAACTTCCGGGCGGACCCCAGCACCGAGGCCAAGATGTCGACGCTGGTCATCGACGGCGGGGTCCTGCCGGCGGCGAGCTGCGCCCTGTACTTCTACGCCGTGCCGCCGCCGTACCCCGCCGGCTACAGCACCTCGCTCGCACCGCGCGAGCTCTGGACGCCGACCGTGGACCTGCTCTACGGGTCAAACGCGGGCTTCACCAACGCCGGGCGCCAGGAGGGCTGCATCATCGTGCCATCGGAGAATGCTCCGACGCTCACGACGCAGGCCGGCGCGCCCGCGACGGGTGGCACCGCCAGCATCAACCACACCTTCTTCGCCGCCGGCGCCTCGTCCAGCGACCGCGCCAACTGGGTGTATATCGGCGCCGTCAGCTATGACCAGGGCCTCAACACATTCAACGCGCAGACGTACATCGGCGGGCGGGTGTCGACCATCCTGAAGCCCGGCAAGGACTACTTCGCCGCCCTGCCGATCGCCGTCGACACCGCCTACAACATGTGGACCGAGCCAACCGGCACGACCGTGGTCCGCTGGCCGACGACGGCGCGCAACATCTCCGTGCAGTTCGTGGCCACCATCGGCGCCGCCGGCTGGCATGAGATCGGCGCGGTCGACTCGGCCTCAACGGCGCTCGCGCAGGTCGGCGGTCACGCGTACGTGCTGCCCAACAACTCGCTGGCCGGCAGGTTCTGCTCGCACAACGCGGACATGGTCGTGGACAACAGCGGGCAGTTCACCATGAAGTTCGCCACCCACAGCGGCGCGACCACGGCCAAGGTCTACGGCCGGCACTACCAGGACTCGGTCATCGCGGGCAGGTGACGGTCACGCCGTCGACGAGGCAGCAATCCTCCTCGAACGGCACCCCACAGCCCGTGGTCATGCAGAGCACGGGCTGGCCGTCGCAGCCGACACACATGGGCGCCTCGCTGACGGCGCAGACGTTGTCGTAGCCGTCGAGCACGCCGTGGACGGCGCAGCAATTGGGGCCGGCCTCCGTGGGCGCGGCCTCGCTGTCTTCTCGGTCCTCCGTGTCCGTGGCGGAGGCGATGCACATGTTGTCGTCGGAGGTGCTGCAGGCGCTGATGAACAGGCAGAGCAAGATGAGGCGGTGCATGGTCGTGGTCTTCTTTCAGTAGAGGCCGCAGTGCTGCGGCTCCGGAAACTGGGTGTCGATCCAGCGCCCCGCGTAGAGGCGCATGCTGTGGCCGGGGGCGACCTCGGCGATGTCGGTCTCCAGCGCGACCACCCCGCCAACCCCCTCGATGCCTTCGAGGTTCTCGTCTCCGAAGATGACGGCGGCGAACGGGAGCGCCGAGCTGGTGACGAAGAGGCCGACGCCCACCGCGGCGGCGCTGGTCGGCGCAGGGATCTGGGGCGCGAAGGCGGAGGCCATGGTGAAGGTCGGCGAGGCGTTGTTCGGGCTGCTCTTGGAGCCGCCGATGGTGATACAACCGTAGCCGGGGATGGCCTTGGCCGGGGCGAGGCCCAGCGATGAGGTCCACTCGCCGGCCTTCGTCCAGCGCAGCGCCACGCCACCGAGGGGCATGGCGGAGGCGCAGCGGTTGTAGACGTTGACCCACTGCCAGCCCGAGGCGGGGCCGGTCGTCGGCTTCACCAGCACCTCCTCGATCACGAGGCAGGTGGCGGGTGACGGGGCCGGCTTGAAGTCGCGGTCCTCGACTTCATCGGTGTCGCAGCCGGCGAGCAGGAGCAGGAGTGCGGGGATGGTGAGCCTGTGCATTGCGACATGTCCTTTCGGTCAGCACGCCGCGATGAGCTCGCACTCGGCTGGGATCTCGGTGCACGGCGCGGCGAGCAGGGCGGCGGCGCAGGCCTTGTACTCGCAGAGGGTGATGTCGCAGCCAGCGACGGCGCCGATCACCTTCTCGCAGGACGCGGCGCTCGGCGGGCTCGTCGAGCAGGTCTCAGGGCGGCCCCACGGGTGGTCGATGCAGAACTGCTCGGCGAAGCTGCCGAGGCTCTCCGTGCTCGCGCACTCGACGGGCACGGTGAGCTCGCAGCAGCCCGCGAGAGAGCCTCTGCACTTGGCTCCGAGCTCGTCGCAGTGCTTGCCACCATTCAGGTTGCAACTCGTGACAGCGTCGTCACAGGCTGCGCAGGGGGCCGTCTCGCAGAGCTTCGTGTTCAGGTTGCACCCGAACTCCGACGCGCCCGCGTCCAGGCACACGTCATTGAAGTCCTCGCAGAAGTCGACCGGACACAAGGACGGCGTCGCGGTGAGCGATTGTGGGGTGCGTGAAGCCCCGGAATCGGGGGCGCTCGGCCCCTGTAAAAGCGCGTAAACAATTGCAAAAACGGTGTTCGGCAGCATGTTGTCTCTCCTGCCAAGCAGACGCGGCTTTTGCAAGCATGTTCATTGGTCGCTGGAAGATCGGTGCAGAGGTAGGGTGGTCTGCATGCTGACCGAATACGACGACGGCGTGATCCGCATCGTCCATTTGCAGGGGTTTCTACAGGGGCCGAACTTCCCGCGCGACCTAGACGGCGACGATGCGTTCACGCGAAAGCCCGGCCGCGTCATCGAGCAGGCCATCTTTCACCACAGCGCAGGCGGCTTCTACGACGGCCTCAAGGCGGTTGAGAGAATCGCTGAGTACGCCATCGCGCCGCCGGTCTATGAGCGCGACGCCGAGGGCAAACTCGTCCTCCGCAACGGCCGACGCAAGCTCATCGGGGGCGGGCGGGGATGGCCCGGCGTCCCCTACACCTTCGTGATCCCCGCGCGCCCGGCCTACGAGGACGGCCGGCTCGTCCTGTATCGGATCTGGGACGACGAGTGGCAGACCTGGCACACGGGCGGAATCCACAACCGGCATGGCGTCGGGATCTGCATCGGGGGCTGGTACGCAAGCCGGCACGACCTGCTCGCGCAGCACGCCAAGCCGCAGCCGACCGAGGAGGCGATGATCTGCGCTGACCACCTCGCCGACTACCTGCTGGACCGCTACCGCCTGAAGCCCAGCGCGGACACGCTCACCAGCCACGCCGAGTGCGGCAAGCCGGCCTGCCCGGGCGACTTCGTCGAGAACTGGGTCCGCACGAAGCGCGGCGACCAGCCGATCGTGGTCCCGGGGCCGGCGCAGGAGGACGCCCGCCCGCTCACCACCGTCCGGCAGATCCAGGAGGCCCTCGTCGAGCTCGGCTACAGCCCGGGGACCGTCGACGACCGCTGGGGACCGCGGACGGCGAACGCCCTGCGCGCGTTCCAGGCAGCGCAGGGCATCCGGGCGGACGGCATCTTCGGGCCGGTCAGCCGCCTGTCGATGCGGCAGGCGCTGGCGCGGCGATGAAGGACGAGGCAGTCCGGATCGACCACGGCCGCTCGATCTTGATGCTCGCCGCGATCGCGGCGGCGAGCTGCGCCGGATCCACGTAGAGCGTCGAGCCGAACTCCGGCACCAGCGTCTGGTTGAGGATGTGCAGGAGCCGGGGGTTCGGCGCGGCCCCGGTTGGGATGATGGCGAACAACTCGGTCGGGGGCGGGATCCGCGTCGTCACCTCGGCGAGGTCGCGCAGGAGGTAGTCCTCGTCCGTGAGCTCGGCGGCGAACAGGGAGGACACGTCGAGCACCAGCCGGCTCGGGACCATCGGCCAGGCCTCATCCCGGACCGCGCCGATGATGGCGATCTCCCAGTAGCGCTGCAGTCCGAGACCGAGCGCCCGCCCGCGCGGCCCGGTGAGCTCGCTCGGGGCGACGATGACCTCGGAGACCGGGTGCCGCTCGTAGGCGATGGCGAGGGCCTCCACGGCGTCGTCCGGGTCGTCCTCGGGGGCGAGCGCGGCGTGGACGCAGAGCTCGCCCTGATGGGCGCCGGCGGGGAAGGGGAGGATGGAGTGCTTCACGGGCTCTCCGTGGGCGGGAGATTGAACACCGGCTGGCCACCGACGCCCCAGCCGACGTGGAGCGCATAGCTGGGCCCCAACCCAACGCTGCTGTCCCCGATGTCGTAGCTGACCTGGCAGAGCAGCCCGAACATGGCATGCGGGATTCGCCCGATGGTGCTGTCATCGAGCTCGCGCACCAAATCGAGCAGGCACCGTGCAACCTCGGCGTCGAGGCCCCAGACTCGATCGGGGGAGATGTACTGGTAGCCCTCGGGTGGCTCCTGTGGGTCTCCGCGGCTCGTCCCTTGCTGGACGGTGAACTCCACCCAGCCGTGCGGGCAGATGGCGGCGATCGAGGTGGGGTCGTCGGGGCAGGGGAGGTTCTGCCATGGGCCCCACTTCACAGTTGACGGGTTCGCTGCGGCTGGTTCGAGCATGCCCGTGCGACGACGAGCGGTCGCCAATGTTCACGCACTCGGCGGCGACTGCCGGGCCGGGTCGCCGCCGTCGCGGACGCCCAGCGCGGGCACGTCGCGGAAGCCGAAGCGGGCGAGCAGGTGGGTGGCCTGCGCCCGGCGGAACGCCTGCGCCTTGTTGGACAGGCTCTCGAACGGCACATGGATGGGGCCGTTGGCGAGGGCGGCAGTGTGGATGTGGCCAGCGAGCCAGTCGACCGCGTCTGCGAAGGGAACGCTGCCGGTCGCCGGGCACCACGGCTCGACGATGGCGAGCAGGCTCGTGGCGGTGGAGAGGAGGGCCTCCTGGGTCTCGACGTAGAGGTCGGCGAACTCGGTGGCGATATCGCCCGCGGCGATGACGTGGGCGCGGCTGGCATCGTGGAGCAGGCCGGCGAGGAGGATGGGAGCAGTGATCGAGTGCATGGTGGTGGTGTGCCGGGAGGCGGGCCGATCGATCAAGCCCTGGCCAACCGTTGATCCAACTCGACGAGCTGGAAGTCACGCCGGTGCTGCTGAGTGAGGCCGGCGACGTCGAGGAGGACCGCGCGCGTCTTCCCGCGACCCACGAGGTAACAGGCGGGGAAGAACCCGGGGAGCGCTGGGCCTTTGAACTGCGGGCGCCCCTGGATCGCCTGGCAGAGCCACCGGCGCAGTTGGGCCGCCTCGAAGCCGGGTGGACGGGCCTCGTGTTCAGGTCAGGCGGTAGCCGCCGTCTGCGTCGACGAAGCCGCGGATGAAGCCCGCCTCGTCGCGCAGGATGAGCGGGACCGACCTCACCCGCACCCTCGCCAGCGCGCGGGACCTGGCTCGCGACCTCGGGGCCTCGTCCGCCTGCGCGAACCAGTGCTCGGCGGCCTCGTGGGCGGGGTCGACGGTGATCGCGTAGATGGTCTCGGCGGGCTCGGAGGGGAAGGGCTGCATGGCGGTCTCCTCGGGTCAGGTGGCGGGGTTGATGAGGTGGGTGACGAATTCGCGGGTGCGGTCGACGTTGAAGGCGGCCCACGAGCGGGCGACCTCGAACTCGTTGCGATCGGCGGTGTCGAGGGCGAACGCCTCGCCAATCGCCAGCTTGGCGGCGTCGCTGCGCTTGAAGAAGTCGTCTGCCTCGGGCTGCGTCATGTCGGCGGTGATCTCTGCGTCGATCGCGTCGTAGGCCGCGAGGGCGGCACGGGTGCGGGTCAGACTGGCGCGGGTGGTGATCGTGGGCATGGCTAGGCGGATTTCTTGAAGGTGGCGAGGAAGGACTTGAGCGCCGAGCCCTGCTCGATGATGCTCGACGTGCATTTCGTGCACTTGAGCCACCGCCCACCGCCCTCGATGCAGAACGCCTGTTCGGGCGTGGCCGGCTCGTACGGGACCATCCGCCCGTGTTCAGTAGTGGCGGGACAGAAGGGCCATTTCTTGCTGGGTTTGCTGGTGCTCACACCGCGAAAGCCCCGCACCTTGCGAGTGCGGAGCGGGATGCGGCGCGGGATGCAGCGGGGCCGGTCAGTACCCGCGCCCCTCCGCCCGGTCGGCACACTCGTCGCACTGGTAGGCTCGGAGGGCTTGGCGCCGGCGGGTGCTGCAGAGCCACGGCCCACGCGCGGGGTCGATGATGCGGGCGACCGGGATCTGCCGAGGCTGGCGTCGGCGCGGGCGCCAGCTCCGGAGCCCGAGGGCGGCATACCAGCGGGCGCGGGTGGTCGGGACCCGGCCTCGCGCCAGCTGGCGAACGGCGTCCCGGGCCTTGCGCCGGCGCAGCCACGAGGCCCGCGCGGCGGCCCAGCCACCGCATACCGGGTACTCCGCGGGATCGAGCGGGGCGAAGTCGCCGATCGTCGGGAGACGGCCCCTGGCATCGAGCGGCATGCCTTGGTGGCAGCGGAAGGGCGTCGACTGGCGGATGTGCTTGAGGAGCAGGTCCTCCTCGGCGCTCTCGGGCGAGCCGGGGCGGAAGGCGCAGTCGTGGCAGGGCTCACCAGCGCGGGCGCGGGCCTGCTCGCGGGCGTCGGCGGCACAGGCGGCGTGAACATCGGTCGGCAGGTTCTGCTCGTAGCAGCGCTCCGGGCCGTCCAGGACGCAGCCCATGCACGGGACCGCCCGGCCGGCGACCTCGCAGTCGAGCTCGACAGGGCGACCTCCAGCGGCGGCGAGGCGCTGCTGCCGGACGGCGTCGAGCTCGGCGCGGTGGTGGGCCAGGACCTCAAGGTCCAGCGGGCCCAGCGCGTCCTCGGGGTGCTTCACGCCGGCACCGGGCTTTCGAGGCCGACGCCAGCGGCGCGCGCGGCCGCGGCTGCGGCGAGATCGATCCCGTACTTCGCCTCGAACGCCGCGGTCCGGCCCTCCTGCTCCCCGTGGTGGCCGCGGCACAGGTCGGCGACCTCGTCCTTGCTGCTGTTGCAGCCGCCCATGCCGCGGGCGTGGACCACGTGGGCGATGTCGGGCTCACCGGCCCAGCAGGGCGTCCAGCCGCGCGGGATCATCTTCGCGCCGTGACGGGCCTGGTAGCGCTGCAGGGCGAGGGCTACGAGGCACCACGGCGCGACGGCTGGGCGGTCCGGGAAGTTGCGCGCGCGCATCTCGGCGCGGCGCTCGGGGTTCTCCGACTTGAGGCGGGTACGCTTCACGGGATGGCCTCCGGCTCGAACCCGATCAGGCACCACCAGCGCGCTCTGTGGCGGCGCGCGATGCGGTGATAGGCCGACCACCGGCGCTGGCGACCGCCCCGGCCTCGGCAGCCGCGATGCAGGTCATCTCCGCGCTCGCCACACCTGCAGGTGTCTTTGCCGTCCATCCGCAGCAGGCGCTTGGCCAGGCGCCACCTCATAGCGTGGACCTCGCGCAGAGCCGGGCCATCCCGGAGCACGGCCGGGCGGCAGCGTGGCAGCCCCAGCGCGTACGCATGAGGTCGCGCCCCTCGGCGTTCATGCTGGCCAGCGCCTGCTCGGCGCCGGCCTCCCACTCGCCGCCGAGCCGCAGTGGGCATGGTGCGCAGCCGACCGGCTTGCCGGCGACGGGCGCCTCCTGGCAGGCCGCGGACAGCCACTCGGCCGGTTGCAGCCTCCCGCGCATCATCCACGCCAGCACCCGCAGTCTCACGCCAGCTTGGACGCCCACGCGGCGTGCATCTTCACCCACATCTCCATCGGCACCCACGACCCTCGGTCCATCGGCCACGCGTTCAAGAGCTCGGCGGCGCTGCGCAGGGCGCTCGCCTCGTCGGGCTCCAGGCCCGTGAGCCCCGTGAACTCGCCGGCGTAGTCCGGGAGCAGCATCGCCCAGACGCGGTGCTCGGCTTCGAGGTGCCAGCCGGCCGCCCACTCGCGCTCGCTGATCTCCGAGATCAGCGACTCGACGCCGAGGCGGGCGCGGGCGACCTCCTCGGTCAGCTGGCGCGAGAGCTTGTTGCGGAGCGCGCCTGCGAGGGTCTGCTGGAGGCGCGGCTGGTTGGCATGGAGTTGCGGAAGCGAGACGGTGCGCAGGAACGCCATCGCGTCGGCGACATCGCGGTCGGTCTGCAGGCCCAGATTCGTCACCGGGTGGCGGTGCTGCATGTACAGGACCACGTCGAGCGAGCGCAGGCGCATGAGCACCACGCGGCAGAGCAGCACCAGCCCGCCGACTTCCTTCGGGTCGCTGGGGTCGTGACGCCAGCACTGGCCAGCCTCGTCTTGCAGCGACGCGATCGCCTCCACCGCGGGCGTGTCGTTGACGTGGCTTTGGCCATCCCACTCGACGATCTCCACGTCCTCCGGGGTCAGGCGGTAGTTGGCGGTGGCGCGCGCGATGATGGTGTCGGTGTCCATGGTCAGAGCCTCTTGCCGGCGCCCGCGTCGAGCTGCGCGATCGCGGCGTTCGCCATGTTCTCGCAGCCGAAGCGCTGCAGGTCCAGCGCTAGGTCTGCGAAGCGCATCGAGCGGTCGTCGAGCGTCTGCGCGATGCTGTCCGCGAAGGGGTCCTTCCCGGGCTCGTACTTCACGATGGTCGTGCGGCACCGGAGCGCGCCGGTGCTGGTCCGCAGGATGCGGACCACGAGCTCCGTGCCAATCGGGAGGCGGTCGATGCGGGTGGACGCGAGCACCAGCGGCTCGCGCGGTTTGTCATCCGGTCGGCTCACCCGCCCTGACCCTCCTCGGGGAGATCGGTCTGCTTCGGCTTGTTGGCCTGCGCCTTGGCGAAGAACGCTACGGCTTCCACCATGTGGTCGATGACCACCACGGCGTTGGCGAACTCTTCGCGGCCGCTGATGGGCAACGCGCCCTTTACCAAAGCCCACGAGCGGGTGATGTGGCCCGCGGGGTCCACGAGGAACTTGGAGAGGGCGCGATAGAATTCGTTGAGCTTGCGCATGGCCAGATAGACGCGCACGGCGGGCCGTTGTTCACGCTGCGGGGCGCCACGGGACAGCCGGCAGGGCTTCGAGCGGATCGGCGCTGGCGGGTCCATGGAGATACTCGGCACCCGGTTTCACCCACAGCCCCGAGGCGGTCTTGCGCCATCGGCGAGAGGCCGCGGGAAGCGGATCGAGCTTGTGCATGGAGACGCTGGCGAACATGGAGGTCGCGGGGTGCCGAGGCCGGCGCCAGACCAGCAGCCGGTAGCCGACCGAGTCTACGCCGTAGAGCTTGCCGTTCTTGGGGTTCTTGCCCACGCGGAAGCGCCAGCGGCCGGCGAACTCCAGCGACCACGTAAGGTCGAAGGGCGGGCGAAACAACGGGTCGGCCTCCTCGCTGTCGCCGAAGGTCATGCGGCAGAGGAAGGCGACGAGGCCGCCTGGGCGGACGAGCTTCAGGCACGCCCGGAGCAGGTCCGGGATCAGCGTAAATGGCGGGTTGGTCAGGACGAGGTCGAACCCGCCCTCGCCGCTGGGGTCCTCGAAGATGCGGAAGAAGTCGCCGATGTAGTAGCGGTCGCAGTTGTAGGCGAGGTGCGGCTCCTCCTCGATGCGGGCCTCGCAGCCGACGAGCTCGACACCTGGCCATTGCTCGCGGGCGCTGGCGGGGAAGATGGCGGCGCCGGCCGTGGGGTCCAGGATGCGAGCTGGCCGGAGGGACAGGTAGCGCGCGAGGGCCCAACACGCCTGCCCAGCCATATCGGGCGGCGTCAGGTCGGCCTCGTGGATCCGCATGCGGTCGTGTGTGACCCGCTCGATCTCGGCCTGTGCGGAGGCTTCCTGCTCGGCGAGGTCGGGCGCGAACAGGCGCAGCAGCGCGGGCGACTCGGATGGGTGGCGCCGGCTCATGGCTTCTCGGCCTTGCTGACCACGCAGCGGATGACGATCGACCGCTGGGGATCGGGCGGCATGCGGACGCTGCCGTGGACCACGCCGAACTCGTCGATGCGCACGGTGCCCAGCTCCGCGCCGGGGACCGTGTCGTCGACGACACGAGCGAGCTCGGCACGCATTCCATCAAGGGCGCGCTGTCGGGCGGCGTTGAGGGTCGACGCCGCATCGAACCCAAGGCGATTCAGCGTCGCCTGTAAGGCACCATACAGGAGCGCCGTTGCATCCCTGGGGGGCTGCCTGCGCGGGAGCGGCTTCGGGAGGCCGAGGCCGCGACGCGGGTAGGCGCGCTCCCACTCGTCGTGGGTGCCCCACCGGGTTGGATGTTCCTGGACAGCGACCGGTGGCACACCACGCACCCAGCCGTGCGCGTCCCTGGCGGCGAGCTTCGAGAGGCGCCGCGGAAGCCGGACGAGGATGCCGCCGAAGCTCTGGGGCGCCCGCTCCCCGCGCTGCAGCGTGTGGAGCGGGCTGGTTAAGCGGTGTGTGGGCGTCACGCCGTGCTCGAACACGTCGACCGGGTCGTCGGTGATGGCTTGGGGAGCCTGCCGCTTCACGAAGGTCGACCACCTCATGGCACCCGCACCCCGTCCTCGCGCATGAGCAGGAGGGTGCCGTCCTTGTGGCAGATCGGGCAGTGGTCGGCGGCGATGTGGCCGCTGCCGAGGTTAGCGTCGCAGTCCTGGCACATCTCGAAGGTGGCCGGCTCCGGCGTGCCATCGGGGTCGGCGTAGACCAGTTCGTCGTTGACGGCGAGCAGGACAAAGCCGAACTCGCGTTCCTCCTCGACGTACTCGGCGAAGCATCGGCGTCCCTGCGGCCAGTGCTCGAAGCAGTTCTCGTGACGCTTGTGGTGCATGCCCGGGCCCGGCTCTGGGTGCAGGTCCTGCCACTCATAGCCATCGAACACGGCGGGCGTAATGCCCCATGCGTTCACGACCACGAACGTGCTGCTCTCCACCTGCCACTCGATTTCGGCCCACCCGCCGGGCATGAGCTGGATGAGCGCGTTCAGGTCGTCTGGGTCGCACGGCAGTG
>ERZ650311.409-NODE-409-length-28005-cov-16.710698_pt1 | contig 28005 bp, 60 predicted proteins | sample MGYA00376247_ERZ650311 | MGnify/ENA primary metagenome ERZ650311 (study PRJEB26733, sample SAMN07839324) | wastewater metagenome | biome: small river; feature: stream; material: water | place: USA: North Carolina | collected 2016-07-28 ...
TCAGGTGTCGCTACTACTTAGCGTCGGCAGCCAACGCTACCGCCACCCCTTCAGTCCTGGACGGTGACGCATGAAAAAGGGTGAGGCAATTCTATCAGTAAATGAAGGCGTATGGAGTGTTAAGATAGTCCCCTGGGATGCTGACACTGTTGAAATAAGCGCAGACCATGTTGACTCGTATGTTGGCGCAGTAAACCAACTAAGCAAATACGCAGACATAGAAGAGTTGCGGTGGAAGGCTCCGTCAGGCGACGCAATTCTAAAGGCGTGTATTGACATTACAAAACTACTTCTTGAAAAGAATGTTGCCTACGGCAACTCCGCTCTCAACCCCGTTAGGATATTTAGCAAGGCTAGTACTACTGAGCAGTTGCTTGTTCGTATTGATGACAAGTTAAATAGGTTGAAGAATGGCTCTGAGTACCCCGGCGAGGATACTGTGAGCGATCTAATTGGTTATTTAATTCTACTGAAAGTGCAGATGGATAGTGAATCTTGATTGTACTCAGTGCCTGCTTAAGTGTATGCAACTGACTGGAAACTCTACATGGGGAGTGTTGATTCTTACTGAATCAATTGCAAGTACCGCAATTGAGCGCGGTATTTCATATGAAGAGATGCAAGAATTAATCTTTGATCATAAGTCCCACAGTGAGGTTGGTCACAAAACCCACTGATTCCCTTGCGCTTCGTGTCGATCTCTGATACGGTAGAGTAATGATTGAATCACTACTCATGGTGAGCGCACTGGCGCAGCCAACAGAGGTGGCAGCAGACCACCGGAACGACAGGGCCAGTAGACAGGCTCAGACGGTGGTCAGCAGGGCCGTTCGTCAGAAGCACGCAGGGTACATCAACGGTAGGTGGCACGGATGCATGGGCTTCGTAAGATGGAGTTATACTCCATACAAGTCACTACCTAATTATTCAGGTGCGATGTGGAACAGAGGTAAGAAGGTAGGAAGGAAACACCTTAAGCCAGGAGACATTCTTCTCTATGGCCCTCGCGGATCGCAGCACGCAAGTATTTATATTGGAAGAGGTAAGCAAATTGGAGCAAATAATTCAAGGGTTGGCGTTCAGATCGACAGCATCAACGCCCCGTGGTGGAAGCCACGCTACGCAGGCGCAAGACGAGTCCTGTAGAGTTGCATCGTGTAGGTCATACCGTGAGGTATGCCAACAGTGCAAGAGAGTTCTGAATCCAAAGGAGTTATAATGAAATTCCAGGCACGCATTGAAGAGTATTGGGCAGATGAATATAAGAAATTTATGTGGTCTTGGTATGTTGTCACGGAAGAGGGCGTTCGCAATGCCGCCAGCGGTTCTGAGAGAACGCTAGAAGAAGCACGAGCGGCTGTTGAAGAGGTTGCTATTAGGATGAAAGAAGAGAGTGCGCCGTCCGTCTTTGAATGGAAATTTGAACTATGAATGAGAATCCATGTGCCGACGTTCCCATTGAGCCGCTAGGCCCAGGAGAGTTGAGGCTACAGAAAATTAAAGATAGGATTGACCCGAAGCGTGGAGGGGCGGCATATTTGTTTTCATGCCCGCCAGAATGGGAACAATTGATTATTAGGCTTGACAATGATATTGCTAAGATTGACCCAGACTACGAAGTTCTTCAAGTCAAGGCAAAGTTCGGCGGTCTTAGGTATTACATCAAGACTAACTTCCCGCTTGGAACACCGGAGCGCAGCAAGATTGACCTCCTTATTGGTGTAGCGGAAACAGAATCATACAATTTACTAGGAGATATATGATAGACGTAATAGCAGCAGCAGCGATAATGCTGCCACAGGATCGTGAGTTGCCTGTATCGCGTTCAGCGGTTAACAGATACTCACTGAGCGCAAAGGAACTGCGCCAAATTAAGAAGGCTCAGAAGTGGGCCGATACACGTAAGGCACGGTCGGTAGTCCGATGCGAGTCAGGCGGTAGATACCATATCAATACAGGTAATGGATACTACGGTGCTTGGCAATTCAACTATGGTACGTGGTTGGGTAACGGGGGTGGAAAGTATGCGCGCTTTGCACATCTTGCTCCGAAGTTTGCTCAAGATCACATAGCCTGGAAGTTGTGGAACTCTAGAGGTTGGTCGCCATGGGGATGCGCTTAAATAAACAATGTTCATATGACTCATGCCATAACGCTGTTAGCACTAAGGGTTTGTGCAAGGCTCACTATATGCAGGCATTGCGCGGAGAGAAATTGCACGATCTTCCGGTAATTCCAGAAAAGTGTCAGTATGATGGTTGTGGACGCAAGCATAGTGCAAAAGGGTTATGTAAGGGGCACTACTATCAGGCTTACAACGGAAAGGAATTGTCTCCGCTTAGACAAGATGTTGCTAAATACTCTGCTATACATCAAAGGCTGAGAGACAGGTACGGCCCAGCATCTACCCATGACTGTGTGCAGTGTGGCAAGAGGGCTGCTGAGTGGGCGTTCGTTGGCGACCCAGCCACCGCCATTGCTAAAAATGTTGTGAGTAGGAGAGGGAAAGAAACAGTGAATTATTTTAGTAGAGATTTAACTCAGTACAAGCCAATGTGCCACTCATGCCACGTTAAGTATGATATGGCAGTGAAGTCTCGCGGCTGGCAGCCGTGGGCATGTGCTTAACGAAACCTGTAGGCTCATAACTGTGGGATAATGATACTATGCAGAAATTGATCGACGTTTCAGTCAACCCAAATGTGTACTATGAAATCAAGTCGATTGTTCGTGCAGATGTGGCTGGCCCGAAGCATGGGTATATTGCTACATACCGTGGCGACTATCACATAGTGTCGTTGGAAGAGATTGTCATTACGGTACAGGATTTCTGGTCTACTATCACGTGGTATATCAAGGTTGAAGATGCTGACAGGCTTGTCCTAAGACTAGGTGACGTTGAATTACTAAACAGTAGAGTGTCTTATCTAGCCAATGATGGATCGTGGAGGTTGCACACAGCCTTCTACCCCTAAAGCCTTCCGGCTATTAGGAGAGTAGCAATTAATATAAGAATCTTAACGGCTAGCGGCAACTCTAACATAGTATTAATAATTATACAGCCATTGACAAACTCGTCAATGTGTGGTAGACTGATACAAAAGAAAGGATAGACGATGGAAACATTTATCATCGTTGCCATGCTGTACTTCCTAGTTACTGGACTTACAAACATTGGCCTAACTATAACTAAGTTTCTGCCTCGATCAAGAGAGGACTACACTCCACCGTCAGTGCTGTCGTACTACGTGTTCGGTAGCCTGCTGCTTGCAATGGCGTTCTGGGCGGCTGTAGTGCTATGAGCGACACCCTGCACGTTGTCATTAGCGATAAAGAGTTCAAGGACGGCAAGGGCTTTACAGAGTACGACATTCAACACCAAATAGATTCATTTCTATTGAAGGCTATCAGAGAGCGCCTTGCTGGTAGAGAGTTTAACTTCGTAATCACAGTGGAGACTAAGCGGCACCGCGACCTAAAGGGCAGGGTGTACGAGGTGAAAGTAATTGACTGATAGCAATTACTGTGAAGAGTGTGGAAGGCTTAAGGAAATAGCCTGCACTTGTGGTATGACGTTTAAAGACAAGATCAAAACTGTCAACAACCAGTGGGCTTCGTGGAGTGATACTCGTGGCTGATGTTGTAGTTCTGATACCGACGCTTGGCAGGCCGCACCATATCAAGCCGCTGCTTGAGTCGCTGTACGACAGTACAGATAGGGCGCGTCCACTATTCATCTGTAATAAAACAGATACGTACACGATTGATGCCATTGAGAAGAATGATGAAGAGATTGTGTATATGCGTACCGCCCCAGGTATCAAAGGTGATTATGCTAGGAAGATTAACACTGGATACAAGCATTCTACAGAGCCGTTGATGTTCCTTGGCGCTACCGATCTGATATTTCATAAGGGGTGGCTAGAGAAGGCAGAGGCGCACCTTGGTAACGGCATCCACGTTGTCGGGACAAATGACCTTGGCAATGTAGATGTAATCGCTGGCAGGCACTCAACTCACAGCCTAGTAACTAGAGAATACGTAGATAAGTACGGAACCATAGACGAGGGCGGCAAGGTACTTTGTGAAGAGTATTGGCACGAGTGGGTAGACAACGAGTTCTGTGAGACAGCACGGTATCGTAATGCCTTTGCAATGGCAATGGATAGTATTGTAGAGCATGTTCATCCCGCATTTGGAAAGAACATTTGGGACGAGAACTACCGCGCATGGCGCAAGCGCACCATTGAGGGCGGTAAGATATATGAAAAGAGGCAGCATCTGTGGATGTAACAATAGTAGTTGCTACATTCGGTGACAATAGATGGGTTAATATAGCAGACAACTATGCCCTAGCCTCTACCAAATACCACTTTCCAGAAGTTCCCCTAGTGCGAGTGCATGGTGGCAGCACACTTGCAGAGGCCCGCAATGCGGGGGCAGACCTAGTGCGTACAGAATGGATTTGCTTTCTAGACGCTGACGATGAATTATCTAAAGACTATTTCGATGAGATGGAAAAGTCAGATGCAGAATTACGCGCACCCAGGCTTCTGTTCGACTCCCCGCAGGGGTGGCAAGAGCCATTCAATCTAAAGAAGCGCAACATAGACTTTGGCAATCCGTGTCCTATTGGTACGCTAATTAAGACTTCAATGTTTGAGGACGTTGGCGGCTTTTGGGAAGAGCCAGTGTATGAGGATTGGTCGCTGTTCAGGAGGGCTTGGCTGCTGGGGGCTAGGATAGATCACACCCAGGCCAAGTACTATGCCTACAACTTAGGTGGACGTAATAGTTCTACTACAGACCCAGCGGGAGAGATTGAGAAAATTAGAAGTTCTCACGACAAATGGATTAAGGAACTTAAAGTATGACAACTTTGCTGATTATGTCACACGGCAGGAAGAATGAACTAACTCAAGCAGTTAACAGTATTCATTCAAATTTGAGAGGCCGCATTGACAAGTGGGTGATCCACTCTGATAGTCCCGATCCCGCCTTTCATGATTGGCTGCGCCAGTGGTGGGGTGGAGAACTGATCGTCAATGAGGGTGAGCATGGATTCGGCAATGCTATACGTAATGCCTGGGCAAGCCTTGACAAAGATGACTATGTTGTTCATTGGGAAGAGGATTTTGTACTAAAAGAAGAAGTTAATGCAGACTTGTTGCGGTGGATTCTCAACACCTCCCCTGAATTGGCACAGGTAGCCCTCAAGAGGCAGCCCTGGAACCCACAGGAGATTGCTGCCGGGGGTATCATTGAGCAAGACCCAGATTCCTATACAGAAGAAATGAAGTATGGTTATGTTATCACTAAGCACAGGAAGTTCTTCACTACAAACCCTTGCGTATACCCTTGGAATGTGGTAGACTTAGGGTGGCCTGATGAGCAGTACAGCGAGGGTGCGTTCGGATTCAAAGTCTGGGACGCTGGGCTGTATAGTGCATACCTAGGCTCTAAGTTTGATGCTCCAAAGGTTGAGCATATTGGATATGAAAGAGGAACTGGTAGTGGATACTGATTACGACAAGGGCTTTTACGACACGATTACTGCTGGCTCTGAGCAGAGTGCTAGCGTTTTAGTTCCATATTATCTAGACGATCTATTTGAGAACACTATTAGAAGCGTCGTGGACATAGGATGTGGCCGAGGGGTATGGGGTAAGGAGTTTCAAAATCAAGGGTGTGAAGTACTTGGTGTTGATGGAGCCTATGTTACCGATCCAGTCATCCCATTCATGGCACACGACTTAAGAGAGCCGCTAATACTCGATAAGAAATATGACTTGGCAGTTTGTTTAGAGGTTGCAGAGCATCTTCCAGAAGGTTCTGCCGATACACTTATACAATCACTTGTTGATGCCTCTGACATTGTTCTATTCAGCGCGGCAATTCCATATCAAACTGGTCATGGACATATTAACTGTCAGTGGCCTTCGTATTGGGCTAGAAAGTTTCACAGTCATGGCTATGTAGTGGAGGACTATAGGCAGGAGTATTGGGCAGACCCGCGCATAGAGCCGTGGTATGCACAAAACATGCTTCTATTTGTTAAGAATGAATTGCTTGTAGCGGAAGCAGATGCCGAATCTCTTAATTTTGGGGTGCTTGATATGGTTCATCCAACCATTCATGGGTGGGGACGATGACAGTCTTTGGTATCTGCATGGTACGAGATGCAGAGGATATAATTGGCCCTATTGTAGAGCATATGATGGGTCAGGTAGACCATGTAATAGTTGCTGATAATCTCAGCGTTGACAATACCCGCCCAATTCTTGATGCTATCAAAGGAAACCTCACAGTCATAGACGACCATGATCCAGCGTATAGACAGTCGGAGAAGATGACTCACCTAGCCATGATCGCTAAGAAACAGGGCGCTGACTTCGTTGTGCCGTTTGATGCAGATGAATACTGGTCTTCCAAAAAAGGAACGCTTAAAGATGTAATAGAATCAACTAATGTTGATCTAAATGTAGCCTGGGTATACGATTACGTACCGACCGGGGTAGATTGGGACACAATTGACAACCCTATCAAGAGGATCAAGTGGCGACGTAAAAGCAAGACTAAATTGCACAAGGTAGCCTGTCGAACAAGCGACGTATTGACAATCCACATGGGCAACCATAACGCAGAATACTACGGCAAGTTGCCAGTATATGATGACGGCACGAATATTACAGTGAAACACTTTCCGTATCGTAATGCTGAGCAATTCGTAAACAAAGCGGTTGTTGGCGCAATGGCTCTTGAACTGACAGATTTGGACTATGCTATGGGAGCGCACTGGCGAGACTACGCCCGCATTGCAGAAGAGCAGGGGGTAGAGGCTCTTAAAGATGTGTTCCGTCAGTGGTTCTATGAAGCCAATCCATATGAAAATCCAGAGTTGATATACGATCCGATATGAGCATCTTTGTCAACATCGCGGCCTACAGAGATCATGAACTGTCTGCTACTATAGACAGCCTAGTCAGTAACTCAACACACGATCTGCATATCAGTATCGTTGAACAGTGTACTAAGCGAGAGAAGGTTGATTTCACCAAATGGGAGTCTGATAGGGTAAGAATTTCAGCACAATGGATGCACCCATTACAGGCTAAAGGGGCGGGGTATGCAAGGCATCTCGCTATCCAAAAATACGCCAATGAGGACTATTACCTACAAATAGATAGTCACACAGATATGATCCAAAATTGGGATGAGTTGCTGATCACAGCCTTAAATTTGGCATGTAAAACTGAGAAATCCAGCAAGGTAATACTGTCACAATACCCCGCTGCATATGAACCACACAACCATGTTAGACATAAACTACTTGGTAGTACTAGGTACGACCCTCGTCCTCTACGCACCCATCCTACGGTAGCCAAGCGGGGGCAGTTAGCAGCAAAGCGTATTCCAGAAGAGTTAACAGAACCATCCCCTAGTACGATGCTATTGGCGGGGTATATCTTTGGGCCAGGAGAATTCACTCAATTAGGCTATAACGAACATATACCTTTCTGGGGAGAAGAGTTCTATTTGGCTATCAATGCATGGATGAATGGATGGAGAATATACGCACCTCACGAGATGTATGTCTGGCATCATTACGGGCGGCACTATTTCGATAAGGTATGGGACGACGTAGATAACTGGACAGACATAGAAGAAGAGAGTTATATGTATCTGGAAAGGTATTTCACTGAGTTAATGGGTACATATGAGTGGACATTACTCCATGATGATCACAGGAATACTATTCATGAATGGATGGATAAGCGCCGCAAAACGCGGGGGTACGAAGCAGAAATAGTATCCGAACAAGATATAGATATAGAGTATATAAGAGGAAGCATTAAGCATTACTGAGTAGTAATACCAAACAACATCAAATGACAGCAAACTGCATCAAACGTATAGCAAATGATATCAAACTGCATCAAACTACAGCAAATGACATAAGGTTGGCATAAAAATTGAAATCTGGATATGCGGATTTGTGTAGATAATGGTACTTAGTGATAGTGAATAGCCTTAATTAATAATCTAGTCACTCTCTATTAACTATCTGTTAACCTTTACTAACAGTATATCACACTATCCACACATTGTCAAACAACGGAAATTAATGGTTTGAACCCCATCTAGACAACTAATTCCGTTGTCATATGAATATTACACAACTGATTCCGTAGAATAGCCCATATATTCATGTAAAAAGTTATGAATTTGTGACAATTATGCTCATATTCCTACATATTCATACATATTCCAGTGAATTAGGCTCGCTTTCGTAATAGTATTGTTAACCCTGTTCTGAAAATATCCATATGATCGTAATAGTTCATCATGAATTATGTTCATAAATTCTCCAAACTTTCAGTGACATTCCAGTGAATATTCCAGTGAAAATTCCAGTGATTTCGTAATGTCATCATAATGGTTATATAGTTAGTTGCGGCGCGCCCCGCTCACGGAGAGTAACCGCCACGGAGGGCGGCACTCTCGGAGCAGGGCTACCGGAGCAGGGCTATCACTGCACTACGTCAGCACCCTTAGCAATGGCCTCATCGAATATCTGACCTAGATCAGAATACTCACCATCCACACCCAGCACTTCCAGCAGCAGGTTATACGCCTGTGTGACATATTCCTTACCCTTGTCATGCACTGTGGCGAGGTCACCACTGTCAGCAACGGCGAGAGAGATTCCTAGGTCAGCAGCACGCTTGTACGCATCCCACTGTGGCACGTTGGCCGTAGCGATAACAAGATCAGTAAGAATCTTGACCTGTGTACCGTAGTCAGTCATTCAGAATCACCTTCACTGTGTTGTGTCCAATTACTAGCAGCCTAAAATTCTCTGCCTGATGTTCATTCATGACCACCGCGAGTTCCTGCCCGATGTGGTGAAAATCGTCATAGACGCTTAGCACCTTGAGGATCGCAGAGGCTTCCTTGCTTGGCTTCATAGTTCCATCCTACCATAGTTGACCTCCGAATGCAAGCCCCCGAAGGGGCGAGGGTGTTAAACCCCCGCCACCTCGGTCACGATGGAAAGGAACTTGTTACGTGTGGCGTTGACAGCAGGGTCAAATCCAGCACGAGCAGCGTTCAGATTCTCTTCCGCGTTGTCACCGCGACCAGTACGGAACCAGTCAAGGTCTTCGGTAAGAACCTGAAGCGCACCCCAGGCAGTGCCATCCCACATAGCGTTCGTGGGGGCGGTACGAAGGTCGTTCAGAGTGTCGAACTTCTTCGTCCACATGGTCATGGCACGGTTACCCTTGCCTTCTTCCTTCTCAGCAGGCTTGGGGTAAGCAGCCAGGAGGATGTCGTTAAACACCTTGTCGCTGATCTTCTTGTTGATAAGACCGTTAGCAACAGCCTCGAACTTGTCGATATAGCCGTGCGCGTCACGCATGGCCTTGGCAACGTACTGTGCCTTGCTCTCAGCCGACTCAGTGTGACGGAAAGCGAACTTCTGCGCAGCACCAGCCAGCGCGAAGTTAAGAGTATTAGCGCACACCGCCCGAACGGGAGTGTTAGCGGCGGTCACGCTCAGCGTACCGTCGTGCGATGCAGCAAGAATAAGGTAGTTCTTGATTACATCGTTAGCACCAGTGGGGTCAAGCACAACCTCCCGGTCGATGGAGAGGGAGCCGAACACGACACGCCCGCTCTTGAGGGAGCCAGCAGTCTCCCAGCGACCAAGCCCAGCCTGTTGCAGATCGTGGCCCATGTAGAACAGGGACTCGTTCTGGAAGGGGGTATAACGCTGACCAGCGGTAGACAGAACATCCACCTCGCCAGTCTGGTGATTGTCACGAACCACGAAGTAATACTTCTGGCCGTTCATGTTAAAGTCGGGTGCGTCGATCTCAATGCACCGCACGTTCCAACCATTCAGGTTGGCGAGTTCCATGAGTTCGTCAGCCGTCACGGGCTTAGAGAACACGGTTCCCAACTTGTGCCACGCTTCCTCACGAAGCGAGGCGAAGGATTCGATCTCAGCAGGCATCTTGTATGTCCTTTCTCTACCTGATGTAATCAGTCTACACCATAGCGGGCTGTTTGTCAAGGGTTTCGACAAAATCGGCCCAAAGTTCTAAAGCCATCTCGTGTTTCGTGAAGTGATGACCACAGAAGTAAAGTTCATGCGTTCCCTTCTTGACTAGGTGGGTGGGCTTAGCGGCATGACATGCATCACATAGAATCATACCCTCAGTATACAGGAGGATCGGAAGTCTGTCAACCCCAGTGACAGTGAGTAATCATCTTAATCGTAAACGGTTACTCTGTGTAGTCAGCGGGCCGTCCCGCTATTCGGTCACTTTGATGTGATCGAGTCCACCAGCATCATCAAAAATAATGTCACAACCTGCCCAGTGATTCTCCACATTCTGACCACTCAGCCACAAAACGGGGGTGACTCCGTTGTTACTTTGCTGGACAAATCCAACGTTCTGTTCAGTCAGAAATGCTTTCCACTTCTCCAAATCTGTCATGGCCTACTCCTTAATTCTACTATCAACTTCTGAAATGCACTGTCGCCTTCTTGTGTCAAACCATACTCGGCGCTCTGAGTCAATAGTCTCCTTATATGCACCATAGATCAGTCTGGTATATTTCATCAGTATACCTCCACCATCAGATACGAACGGGTCTTACGAAGAATCTTGACGCGGTACTTACCAGACAGGCGAGTACGCAGAGCCTCATAGAACCAGACAATCCATTCCTCTGCCTTGAGTTGCGTCTGGAACGTACCCCGCTTAGTCACCACACCATCAAACATTGGCTCGCCCTCCACCTTGTCAAGCCGCACGGTAAAGATAGCGTACAGCCCAGCCAGGAAAGCATCAACGAATGCATCTTCCCTCTCGGCGGGGGTAAGGGTGTTAAGAACATAGTTAGCCACTACATAGTCAAACTGACACCCCATAGGAAGCAGGTGCTTAGAAACAATGGGGGAGTTAGGCTCATAGGCATGGCACTCATCAACCTCTGGGAGATTACCCATTGCCTCGGTGTCAAGGAATGCCTTACCCTCACCGAAGTTACACACCTGACCATATAGGTAATTGTGGTCGATAAGCCACTGCACAGGTGACGACACTTTGGTTCTGGCGATAGCGGTTGCTCCTGAGTTCATATCTTCACTATACAGGAATATGGTCATGTTGTCAAGGGTTTTCAGCGATCTATCTTAAAGGTTCTTAAAAGTAACCGATATTAGGACGGGGTGGCCCGCGACTACCCTGAGTAATCAAACCCAGGGTAATCACGATGATGGGGATTAGACCCGCTTGCTCACAGCAAGGCTAACCTTAACCTCGCTGATACGCCCGCGATGCCCAACCTCAATGCCCTTAGACACGAGGAACTTACGAGCCTCGGCAGGGTGAGCCATGAGGTAATCCACGACCAGCGACTTAGGAAGCCGACCACGGTCTGCAACCTCCACGCCCTGATCCTTCGCCCACTCACGAATTGCGTTCATTCTGATTCACCACCTTTCAAATCCCATTCCCTAAATGCCCTTACACCTACACTATACCCTACCAAGGGGGGTATTGTCAATAGCAAAAGCCAACCAATTCCAGCCGATCCGAACACTAGAATAATGACAATACCTGACAGACCTACAGCCGCTAATCCCTTACGGGTAGGCTCATTCGCTAGGAACATAGCCACACCGATAGGCATTAGGAATAGTGGCAGCATGTTGGCATTAACACTACCGCCGTACATTGCCAGTAGATAGACACCTACCATGATAGCGGCAATGCCGACTAAACCCTTAAGAATTAGACCTAGGAAATCCATTAGCCCTCACTTCTTGCTAGAACTGAATAGGACGTTACCGCGCCCGAAGATGCAGAGTCCACACCTTGCACACGCGCTACCCTCGGGGGAGATGAGCGGCAATGCGCCATTCAACTCAGGGCAACGCGCACCCTTCTCGCCCATAGCCTCAAGTAGTGCCTTAGCATCGTCAAAGGTCTTACCCAATGCGGCCAACTTGACCCACGGGTTAGCGGCGTAGCACTCAATAGCATCATTGAGGTTAACCTCATCGACACTGAGATACAGTGTGAGGTTAGGAGTATCTGCCAGACTACGCACAAGATGGAATGACCGCGTGTAGGCCCAGAATTGCACGTCGGGGTGCTTAAGCATTACGCCACGCCATGCAGCGGAATAACGCAACCTGAAAAAGTCTCCGTCGTGGTGAATACGAAACAGTTTGCGTGCATTCTTCTTCTCGCACGCTTGTTCGAATTCGGTCACCATCTCGTCAAGTAGGCGCATGATAGCACGCCCGTTAGCGTCCTTCACAAGATCAAAGTTATGGGTCACGTTAACGCGCATACCCTTAAAGATACGCTCCAACTTGCCAGCGTAGCAGATAGGCTCGCATTCACTGGTGGCACCGGGGCACGAGTAATTGTCACCCGCAGGCAATCCGAATGCATTTGCAATGTTCACGTTGCCGCCCTTAGTCACGCTATTGGCGGTCTTACGGTCTGTGCTAACTCTCAACTTCATAGTCTTAGACTACCATAGGGGTACGACAAAAACAATTGGCCGAAAGTATGATTAACAGTGAGTAATCGTAGAGGTCGTAACAATTACTCTGTGTAACTGCGGGGCGGGCCGTCGAACGAATGTTCGCTAGTACGAAAGTACTATTCTTGGAAAAATACCCCTATAACTGTTGACAAAACCCCCTGGATAGTGTAGAGTGTAGATATACACAGAGAGAAAGAAAGGAGTTGAGAATGGCTACGAAGATTGAAACCTTCAACCAGACCCCCGCGTCGAAGACCGATGTGGAGAAGTGGGACACCCGCTTCGGGAAGTCACCCCGTGTGGTGAAGCGCAATGCTGACGGTACGTTCGTGTCGAACGTGTCTGCTCGGCAGATGATCAAGGCTTAGTCCTTGACAAAAGTATACCCTTGTGGTATACTAGCCATTACAACTCAATAGAGAAATGTTCGGTGGTAGTAGCGATTCCATCGGATAGGTAGGCTTGGGGTACGTCCTCGGTGAGCACAAGCGTTGCTATGACCCACAAAGATAACAAAACTCCTACCATTCAAGGTTTCATGGTGTAACGGTAAACACGCCTCCCTGTCACGGAGGTAATAGGGGTTCGATTCCCCTTGGAACCGCTGGTAGCCCTAGATCACAACGGGATTCAGAATCCTGAGCGACTGACTGGCTACCATTATCCTCTGCCACTAGTACCGCTGGTGGGATTGGGTAACTAAAAAAATAGGAGAAAGAAGGTATCGGGTGATCCCTAAGTCGCTCGGTAACAAGCCGTGAGGGTGCATGTTAGGGCATGAATGACACCCGCTGCCTACACGATAATAGTCGGGCAGGCCAGCACAAGTCAGGCGGTGCAATCCCGCACACCGGAAAGGTGAAAAGGATGCTGACGAAAACCACGGCCCACCATCACCTGAGCATGTGGTGCAATAAACTGCTCACCTTATCCTCCGCTGCTGGGCAGTAAACCGTCTCCAAAGCGGTGAAGCAGGGTTCGATTCCTTGGGAGGGTGCGCGATTACTAACTACGTCAATGCTAAAGGTAAGAGTCGGGTAGGTAGCACTGCTAAGCGACCACTAGATTAGTAAGGCAACCGCTTGCGGTGTCAGCCAAGAGAGCGGCGGGTGGGGGTAGTCTGACAACTACCTCGCCCACAAGCCCCTATCGTCTATGGGTTAGGATCACAGTTTTTCACACTGTGGGACAGGGTTCGAATCCCTGTAGGGGTACAAAATGTCAGAGGTGTATGCTAGTCTATGACTATGTTGATGAGCAATAGGAATGTCAAGGGTTGCAAGTGCTGCATGTGTGGCGAGGGTACGTCCAAGGGTCGAAAGGCCAACCGTCGCCTCAGGAAGCGTCAGGAAAGGCAAGAGTGGAGGAAGCAATGTATGTAATCTGCCCTAGGTATAACGGTGGAAAAATCAACTACAGTGTCGGGCATTATCTGGCACATGACTGGGTAGAACTAGTATATTGCAACGACCTTGATGATGCAATGGAATGGGCTACTCGTCTTAATGCTACTCTTAAAGGTAACTCTGGGTAACCGGGGCGGGCCTACAGGATTATGACATTTCTATTCTCGTCCTCTACCTCCACAGTAATTACCTCGTGAATCCACGGCAGGGTATCCAGTCGAATACCCCTCTCAGTACGCTCAATGTACTGTGCTAGAACACGATCAGACTCTTCTCTGGTAGCAAACGTCTGGTGCATACTGGTAAATCTACCAGTGGAGGGAAGGTAGTGTCTGAACCTACTCATCACGAAACATCCTGTTCCAGCAGTCGTCACAAGTCTGAGAGATGAGCAGTTCGCGCTCACTAGCAGTCAGATGAGGAAATGCATCCTGAATGAGAGCAAAGCCCTTTGTCCACAGGACGAAAGCGGAATGCTCAACAGTCACACTATGCATCGTCTTACAAAAAAGGCACTGAATTTCAAGTGTGTGAGTAGTCATCTTTCCTCCTAAAATGCGCTGTTAATCGCGTCGGCTTCACGGTCAGCCCAAATGCTGGCAGTTGCAGCAAACTCTTCGAACAACTTGTCCTCGTCAGCGTCGGGCTGGTACTTCAATTCACGGTCAATGAATTCGTTGTATTCGCGGTCACCGTAGCACTCCACAAACACATCCCATCCACCATCATTGTAGTGGGCCTTCGCGTGAGCCTTAACTCGCTCAATCAGTGTTTCTCTATCCATATGTAAACCATATCAAAATATCCAGTGAAAGTCAATGGCTTGTCTTAAATATAGTACGAAAGTACTAGGCGCGCCCCGCTACTCTGAGTAATCATCCTTCTCTAGAATGAAGTCAGCCACCACACAGACACCGACCAGAATAGTCAGAACCAGCATAGCCAGCAGTAGAAGATTAATCATAGATGACATGCGATGACCTTTCACTCATGGTGTAGGCAAGGACTGTGTAGTTATCTGAGGTCAGGCGTTCCAGAGAATCCCGCACCTCGCTAGCCTGTTCGGAGGTAGGCCATGCGGAATGGAATGTTCTTGTTCTGTTGTTCAGGATGATGAAGATGGTCACTTTCCCCTCACAATCCATGCCGCAGCCGCGATGGACAAACCAGGGAACACACCCCGAAGGTCACGCACCAACTCAATGGTGTTGGTGTAGTCGCGGCGGGTGAGGGTGCGCCGTAGGGTGCGCCAGGTGTTGACGGCGCGGTCACGCCAGACGATGTTCCATTGAGCGAGCCGGTAGGCGCGGCGGTAGGCCGGGTTTTCCAGGTCGCGGTTCAGGTCGTCCCAGAACCGGCTGCGGGTTCCATCCCACTCGTCAACGATGAGGATGGACACGATGTTGTCCACCAAGTCCTCACTCGTGATGCGGTGAATGGCGTAGTCCATCACAACGCTGTCAATGCTGTTACGCACCTTACGGAAGTCCATGTTGTTTCCTTTCATCATGGTTACACCATATCACAGGGGTATGACAAGTTCCAGTGAATTCCGCGATTCCTGTCTTAATCGTAACATTAGTACACATGTTCGGGTCGCCCCGAAGGGTGAAGATCAGTTCACCATTCAGGGCCAAACCTACGAATCATGGCTTCCAACTGCGGAATCACCTGGGGTTCACTATCGAGGGCATCCTCAAGTTGCCGAATCTCGTGTGGAGTCAGACGCAGGATGAGGTCCTCATCGGAGCCGTACAGGGAGCCGTCGCAGTCGCCCAACTCGTGACCGCAGCAGGGGTAGTCTTCGCACATCATGGGAATCTCCTTTTCCTTGGATGCTCCAAGACTAGCAGGGGGGTATGACAAAACATCTTAAACGAACACATGTTCTAGCGGGGCGGCCCGACTACAGAGAGTGACGGTGACACTCTGTAGCCAATACCGCTAGCGGCAATGCACACGCGGGATCACGAGGTCATTCATGTACCTCTGTGCATCCTGATATGCAGTCTCACCACGGAAGAACTTGATCTTGGGCTTGCGCGGCTTATTGTCAGCCACGATGTAAACCGGAAGGCCGAACGACGTTTCGGCACTTTCGATTAGGTCAACGTCTTGGAATGAATCGAGAAGCATGATATTCCTTTCAGAACTTCAGAGCGGGACGAGGGCGGGAGAGTTGCAGCCACTGCTCATAGCGACCGCAGGCAACGCAGGTACGTTCTACGATGGTCTTACCACCGCAGGTAGGACGAGTCTTGGAATCCCAAGCGTGAGAGCAACCTAGCATCGGGACACCAGTGATGGAGTCGATGATGTAGTGAGTCTGTGAAAGATTCGACATTATTTCTTTCCTTTCTTTCTACTCTCACCTTAGCATGAGGGTATGACAAGTTCAGTAGCAGGAATCCGCAGTGCAGAAACCGTGGCTGGCGTGACCAACCTTCATTCCACCATAGATGCAGTTGGTCTGCTCAGCAGTGGCGATAGGCTGGAAACTCCAAACCTCATTGGTCACACCGTTGGAGTCGGTGTAGAGAGTGGTAGAAGAATACAGGAAGTGCTGTACCGTTACCACGGTAGTGCCATTGGCAAGTTCCATGCCAGACTCAAGTTCTGAGGCGTATACCTTAACGTTCGTCATGATCTTTCCTTTCGATCTACTACTAAGATAGCATAGGGGTATGACAAGATGCAACTTGAGGGGTCGCTTCCACCCTGAAAACCGTCCGATAATGGGTCACTTTCTTAAGCGTCTTAAATAGAACGTCTGTTCGACGGGGCGGGCCGATTACGGAGAGTAATCAAACTCTACAATGTTAGCGCACCTCAACGTGGTAGCCGTTGTCAAAAGACATGTAGGCAGAAGAAATGAAGGGGTTACCAATCTGGCTGGCGAGCCAAATCATGGTGCAATCCTCAAACACATCGAGGCGAGCAACGGTTTCCCAGGCGCACACGCCAATGATTCCAGGCTGACGAAACTCCTGACCAACCTTGAGGTCTGTGACCTTGCAAACATTCACCATGACAATTCCTTTCATCTGTATTCACAGTACCACAGGGGTATGACAAGTTCGTACTTAAAAGTGATTACAGAGAGTAATCGGGGCAGGCCGTCGAACTACTGTTCGAACGGGAGGGTTTCATCCTCATGGTGGTCAATCCATGCCTGAATCGCAGATGGGGAAAGTTCTTTCCCTACAAGCGCACGACCACAGAACTCACACCGCACGGCCATGCCAGACGGGTGATAGGTAAGGCTATACATAGTTCCTCCTAGAAGGGTGGGGTTTGGAAGGCCCAAGTCCAAGTGTCCCATCCCCAGAACTCACGGGTAGGGGCAGGCTTGTGCCATTGGGCTTCGGGGGCTTCATCAAGGTAATCGCTCATCATGGTTCTACCATAGCAGAGGGGTGTGACATTTTCAAGTGTATTCTTAAGCGTGTCTTAATTAGTACAAATGTTCGGGGCGGGCCGTCGAACGGCTGTACGAATCAGTGTTCGTGTTCCTCAATCCACTGAGCAGTCTGCCACCAGGGGAGGTCAGCAGTGAGCAGAGCAGCGTTGCACTCGTCGCAGAAGAGCGAAGGGCCGAAGGACGAAGGGGCTGAAGTAACCATGATGATCTCCTTTTCGATCTAGCCATAGGCTAGCACATGGGTATGACATAACCATCTTAATTAGTACATGTGTACGGTGCGCCCCGACTACTCAGAGTAGTCAAGTTCCTCAGTCTCAGAGAGGCGCTGAAGCATACGCACCACAGCAGACGCGGTAGGCGCAGTCACCGTGAAGTAACGGTTGGCACGGGCAGTCCAGTGACCACCGTCATTGCGAATCAGAATACCAGTCATGATATGATCCTTTCTCGATCTGGTTCCACCGTACCACGGGGGTACGACAAGTTATGCGTAGATGAAAGCGTGCCAAGCCTCATCCTCAGAGGCAAATGTCAACTCCCACAGGGTGCTGTAGTCCCAATCGAAGCCACGCACGATGAACACGTTGCGAGCAGAGTCGAACAGGAGTTGCGTGTGAGAGGGCTTGCTCTCATCTATAACCTTGATCATGCTTTCAGCGTAGCACAGGGGTGTGACAAGTTTGTCGTATCTTAAATTCGAACAGATGTTCGCGGGGCGGGCCGGATACCCCAGAGGGGTATGGATAGGTCAGATAAGACCTTTAGCCTTAGCAGAACTAAGGAACTGTACTACCTGAGTAGCAGTAGGGGCAAAGAAAGCCCATTCAGGGGTGATATTGCAACCCCAAAGACCGGATTCGGTCTTGAGAATCTGAATGCTCATTTCACACTCCTTTCATCTACTTTCAAGGTAGCACAGGGGTATGACAAGTTTATCGTACTCTTAATTAGTACAACTGTTCGGGGCGCGCCGACTACAGAGAGTAACCTCTACAGAGAGTAACCGCAGTGCGGCCTACGAGATTACGTAGGCGCAGCGGGTGTCTCTTGTCACCACGCGCTGTCGAACCCTGCGAGTTTGGCTTCTAGGTATTCGACGCGTGCCTCGGCGTCTACCATGCGCTTGTACTCACAGCGGTCTGACTCGTCGTCTAGCCACTGCGTGTCATGTGTGGCGCAGTGATACGCCATGTCCGACTTGCATCGGGTCTTCTCTCGTTCTTGCATTTCACCTTTCCTTTCTTTCTGGTTACACCATAGCACAGGGGTCTGACAAGTTTCGTCTTAAATGATGATTACGGAGAGTAACGGGGCGCGCCGATTACGGAGAGTAATCGGTTACACTGTGTTACGAAATCACGTATGCACAGCGGTGAGGAAGGTAAACCTCACCGTTGATAACGGTACCAGTTTCGAACACCTGTATGGTTTCAACGGTAACCTTGTTGAATGAACCGATGTAGGCGGTTTCACCAACCTCAAGTTCAGAAGCCAATTTCCACATTTGAATCACCTACTTTCCTAGGTACGCGAGTTTCACGATCACGAACAGGAACGCGAAGAAGAACACGATTTCAGCACTCATGATTCACCAAACCTCATCAAGTTCGATTTCTTCGATTTCGAAACCGAAGAACTCAGCCTCACAGGTAGCACACAGAATGCCAACCTCAAGGGCATCGCAGTAGCAGGGGGCGGAGGTTTGGTTCTGAGTCATTGGACTCTCCTTTCGAACTACTTACATCATGGCATAGGGGTCTGACAAGAATGACAGAACTACCCTTGGGAATCGGACATATTGGACATTATGGTGTCCGATAATGAGTCACTTTGTATATAGGCATGGTCATGTGTACCGCATACAGGACGCATGTATAGGGGGCAGGGGTATAGGTCATACCCTCGTAGGGTATCTATTAGTACAGGTGTACGAGCGGGGCGGGCCTGACTACAGAGAGTAGTCATTGAGTGTGAGGTTACAGTTCCTCACGGTAGTACCATACGGGGTCAGTGCCAGCGCACTCCTCGCAGCACGGGCCACTGTAGTCACTGGCAGGGTCATCAGACCACACGCTGAAGTGGGTAGCAGGGGCTTCATCGCAGAAGATGCAAGTAGTCATTTCGGTTTCCTTTCCATCTACTGCTACAGTAGCAGAGGGGTACGACACGTTTGAGGGGACGATCTTGTGAATCTCGCCACACTCGGGGCAGAAGGTGGGAATCGAGTACATGATCTATCCTTTCTTTCTACCTTCAGTATGGCACAGGGGTATGACAAACACAAGCCTGACACGCCCAAAATCTATAGTCTAAATGTACCATCTTTTCAGTGAGCAAATGTATAGTCTTAATTAGAACAACTGTACGAACGGGGCGCCCCGTCACTCTGTGTAATCAAAGAAGATTTCGTTGTCATCTGTCACGACGAAGGACACACCTAGCCCATTGCCACGCCATGTAGCGTCCCAATAGCACGGGCCTACACTGTCCTCATGGGCACATGGCTGGTAGCCCATGCGCTTTGCTTGGTCGATCAGTGTCACTGACCTAGCCGCATCATGCACCACGCCCTTGAGCGGGGGGCCATTAACGATGACCGTGAGTAGCACTGCCTCTATCATCACCACACCTCATTCAGTTCGATCTCTTCGATCTCAATGCCGAAGAACTCTTGTTCGCACACGGCGCAGAGGATGCCAACCTCAAGCGCATCGCAGTAGCATTCTTGGGTATCTGTGTTCTTCATCATGGTTTCACCTTAGCATAGGGGTCTGACATTATTTGTATTCTTTGATCGCATTGCGCTTCTGTGCAGAGCGCGTGCGGTTGCGCTTGGTGCGCTTGTCACCGTGCTTGCCACCACCACTGTAGATGGTCTGTCCGTTACGCTTCATGCTTGCCATACTTCTATTAAAGCATAGTTATCTTGGTGTGTCAAGTCTATTTGATAACGGAATGATAACGGATGTGGGCGAACTAAATGTTTGTTGATTACTCTCTGTAGTCATGCTCATCTCGCACAGACTGAATTTCTCAAAATCTCAAATTAATGTCAGAACTTTACTTCAGGTATTGACTGCGGGGGGGCACGGTATCAAGGACAGAAATACACAATCTTGTACGTGTGCCAATTCTCATCGAACGGAACGTATTTGATTCGATTAGCGTCTGGACTATCATCCCATACGACTAGATTCGCGGGTATGAAATCAGGATTACGAACACATCCCTGTTCCTCATACATCTGTAGTATGGAAGGAGTCTCACTTCTGGGAGTGGGAGTGTATACATATTGGAGTAAATACCATGTAACAACAAAACTGATGGTCATTACCAGTATAATGCGTATCCACTCTGCGGGGGTATTTAAAGAGTTATACTGTTCTCTTGATGTCAAGTTGTTTCCAAACACGCTTACCAAGTCTTCCAGTAAAGCCAAGTTTGTGCTTCTTCTTGTAGTCTTTCAGGGCGGCTTTCAGTTCAGCGTCGTACTTGTCATTGATCTTGATGTCATAGTTCTTTTTGACAAGAGCCTTCTTGACTTTGCTCACCCAAGGTGCTGATCCTGTTCGCATTGCTTTGGTCACGGCTGCGCGACCGGGGAATTTTTGAGGAACACGCACTGGCCCCCCAGGTTCCTTGTCGCCCCAGAGTTGCTTGGGCGGGTAGACACGCATGGCCGGATTATTAAGGTATAGATACCTGTCCAAACTCCATGACTTCTGTGCAGAGTTGTGAAGGTGAGGGCCAGATGAATTACCTGAATTACCGGAACGTCCTAGGAATTGTCCTGCGTGGACTTTTTGACCTTTCTTTACTGCTAGGCCAGGGGAAAGGTGTTGGAAGTACATGCTATACTTCGCGCCGCCGATTTCCATACCAAGGAGAATCCAGTTGGAGGGCTTGTTAGTGTAAATAGCCTCTCCCGGTCTGTTGTTGTGTACTCCATCGTTGCAATCGAGGATGATTCCATCACGAGGCGCATAGAGGGCAGTACCGATAGGCATTGCAATGTCCCATGCCGCGTGTAGGGTTCCATTTGAGTATCTGTACCCTGCTGAAAGGCGGTACTTTCCTTTGTATGGCTTGTATGCGGTCATACCTTTATTGTAACACAAGTATAATTGAATTACTGTCTCTTTAGGAGTGATATATGTGTGGAAATGGATCAAATGGGCGTATAAGCACACCATTGTCTACTCGCAGGAGATTGTTCTTGGGTGGGCGTGGGTAGCCTTCGGATTGCTTGGTGGTAATGCTCCACTTATCTCAACATTGCAACTTGAATACTCCACCCTTGCAGACGTATTCTCTGTGGCGTTTATCACAACTGGTGTATTTATGCTGATTGCTATTGCTAAGCCGAAGTTGCTGTTCCCGGCTTTCGTATTCAGTAGTTTTGTTTCTATAGGTGCGCTAATAGGCTCTATAGGGGTTGATTCATTTGATGCCAGCCCACTGTACCCCGCGACCTGGGCGCTGTTTGCGTTTGTTTCTATTACACAAGCGATAAGACATTACCACGATTGGACTGGTGTAGATGGAGACTAGTATTGCAATTGCTCTGATTACTCTGCTTACCGCTCCTATTGCTGCATTCTCAGCCTGGGTGTTCAGCCGCCGTAAGGCAAAGACAGACCTTGCAGGAAGCATTGCTCTGGCATCTGGCGAGGCGGTAGACGCTATCAAAGATGTTATGGCATCTCTGCGTGAAGAACTAAAAGAAACCAAACATGAACTTGCAGAATTCAAATTGCAGAACAAAGAACTTGAATCGTCACTGAAGGCTCTTCACGAGCAGAACAAGGTTCTTCTAGAGCAGAACGGGCTGCTTGCACGGGAAATAGCAGAACTCAAGAAGCAGGTTGACCGTTTCGCTCAAAATGACTCTCAATAGAGTGACAGTTAGCGCATAGGATAACACACTTGCTGATTTCTTTCCATATCGTTATCATTCCGTAATCACTTCGAATCAAATCAGATACGTTTGCTTGCTTATCTCCATTACGATGATGGAATTGTAGCGCTACTGGATGGTCGTTGTATCCACATTTATGACAGCCGTGGGCAGACTTGTATTCCTGTACTGCCTTCCATGCCGCTGCGCGGCGGGTATTTCTGTCTACCATAGAGACTTGTCCAGTGACATATCAAGACCAAGGCAATCTGCATACCACAAGATGTCACGAATATCGTAATTGGTATGATCTTCAATACCTTGTGCTAGATACTTCGGCATACCAAGGTCATCTAAAGAGATTCCCTCGGCCTTCCGTGCCAGAACAAGATCATCTACAAACTTCTTGTATGCTTCGGTAGCATACAGCGGATAGTTCATCATGTCATGATTCTATCACACGATGCTCAAGCCATGCCGCCGTAGTAATAGGGAACGAGCCTTTCACATAGTAGGACACTGCTTCCGCATATTGTGTAATTTCAGCCTGTGCGCCATGACCAAGACGCAAGTCCAAGAAGTTCAGTACCGACTGCAAACTCGTAGTCCACCGCCAGCGCACGTACATCGCGTTAGCAGGCAGGGCTAGACGGGCTTGTTCGGGTGCGACACCCAAATCCATTAGCCTGTGATACAGATTGTCTGCGTACTCAATAAAGTCATCGTATAGTTCCCTGATGTGCGAGTCATCGGTGATTGGCTCACCTGAACCTTGCTTAGTGTTCTCTGGGTATGACCGCCAGTAGTGAGGGATATAGTATTCAGGTTCTTCTACTACATACCTGCGGGAGACTTCATTCCATCCAACCTGCTCGTCCAAGTGGCTAGACGCTACAGCGTGCTTCCACCATTGCCGTGCCACCATGAGCGGGGCATAGACTTCAAAGGTCATTGCACAATGCCTCAGTACAGAATCATGCCTGTGTTTAACCAAGTAGTTAATAAGCCTCTTGTCGGCATCGCTCATTTCAGACACTTCACGGTTGAATGAGGCTCTGGCAGCATTAACAACGTCTACGTCGCTGCCCATAACGTTAACTAGTTTGACGTAACCCTTGTCTAGAATCAAGGTATATCCTTCCCATTATTACAATTGTATCGGTACCATCTGCAAGTTCTATAGTTGCTAAAGAATAGTCATTCGATGTAGCAATAGTTCCTCTGACAAGATTGCCTGTGTAATTAACACCATTGCTAAGTGTAACTAGAACGGGGCTGGTTGTGACGGGGAATGATATTTTAGTATAATCGGTTACAGATGATGGTTGATGAGTTGATATGTCAAGTATCTCAACGTCAGATATTTCTATGTGCATGGCTACATCATACCACGCTCGTGAGCGTGAAGCAAGTGTGGTACAATAGTGGAGTACGCTCGTTTAGTCACACCGTACAGTCCCCCGTCACTTACTCACCCTTGCAGTGACGGGGGACAACTATTTGTGGGGCAGAGATGGGTGTGCTATACTGTTCCTGTCGTCATCAAGGTTGACTTGTCCCTCCGATGACTAGCCTAGTTCTGAGAGGTGAGTACATAGAACTAGTTTAAGACTGGTGTGGAGACACTAACACAATCTCTCTCAGCCCTGAGCGCTTGGCATACATGTGATCTAGTTCGTGTATGTGTCAGGTTTCTTCTACCCTCTTCTTCGCCGCGCTCATGGCTTCCGATAGCCCCGCAGCCTGACCACCTGAAAAGAAGTAAGATGCTAGTGAAGACACTAGCCCAGCGTGTAATGATCGTGTGACTACGAGGGTCTTACAGTAACTAGATTTACAACTCAGTAGCGGAGAACAGTTTTAATTACTATCCTGTAGTTCTCCTGGGATCACACTGGGGGGTCGGATACGTATATCTAAAAGGCAATCTGACGAGGTATCAAATAGTAGAGTTTGATACTGGCATAGTACGAGGAACATTCTCCGTTAGGTTTAAGGACAACCCTGCTATAATGGAGGTATGCCGAATACCCCAAAGGGGATTACTTATCCTGATGATTCAAGCCCCGTAGCCGTACCAGCCGATATTGAGAATGCGGCAATGGACGTTGACGGCTTGATCGTCCCCAATACTGGCGGTACATACACTGGAAGCGTATCATTCACACAATCACCTTCCGTTCCTACTCCAACTAGCGGTCTGCACGCAGTCAACAAGACATACGCAGACGCTATTAATACAGACGTAACTGCACTAGAAACTGAACTTGGCGCTAACCCTTCAGGAACGTTCTCAACAGTAGCAGATAGACTCAACACTCACGATCACCCAGCATCATCTACTGATAATACAGTTGCCAGATATGACGGAACTACTGGAAAGATTCAGGGAAGCACAGTTGTTGTAGACGACAATGGAAGGCTAACCACTTCTTCCGGTGCTACGGGAGGGTATGGTTTTGTAAGTGGAGCAATTCATTTAACTGGAACAGGTGCCCCAGAGTCAGTCGTTACGGCTCCAATAGGAAGTACTTATTTACAGACAGATGCAACGAATGACGTTAAAGGATGGATCAGGTGGGTTAAGGCTTCTGGGTCATCCAGTACGGGTTGGCAAGTAGGCCCAGAGGCCGATACTGGGCGAAGAGATGTATCATCTTTAATAACAGCGAACGCCAATGACACAATTGGATACGTTTACTTACGACGAATTGGCGATACCGTGCGATTTTCTATGCAAATAGCAAATACTGTACTAAATACGTCTATTGAACTGTTTGCTTCTGGGGCAATACCTGTAGGTTTTCGATCAATGATGCCTACCGCACCGGGAGTGGGATGGCGAAATGACTCGTCTTCGTTTTCTGACGGCCCAGCGGCATTTACAACATCTAATGGTGGTCAGGCTTGGTACGCGGTTCCTAACGCTTCATATTATTATTTTGAAGCAACCTGGATCACCTCTAACTCTTGGCCTACATCACTCCCAGGAACGGCAGCGTGATATAATTAACTATGCTTAATGAACTAGGTATTAACGATCAAATTGTATTCGCTCTATTCGGCGGGGAGGAGAACTATAATGAATGGTTCAAATCAGCCCTCCGCGAAGAACTAGAGCGTCGTCAACTGGCAGCGGCTCGTGAAGAGGCAAACGCCCTTTTACAAAACGCCGAAGTGGTCATTCCACAAGAGTTACTGTGATATAATTAGAACATGTGGAATTGGCTTAACAGTGAAGGTCTGGGGAGCATGGTCTTCTCATGGCTAAAGGTTTTCTTTGCAACAATACTCGCCCTCTTCTTGGCAGACGGAGCAGATGTATTCGCAATTAGTGCAGACGATGGAAAGTTGTGGCTCGCGGCAGCATTCGCAGCGGTAGTGCCACTCATCATCAACTACATTAACCCACGCGATACACGCTACGGCCCTAAAGAAGACGAATACGTCTAATTATGGTACAATAGTCATATGAAGCCAGCGCCGTATGACTTAGAGTATTATCGTGGCGACACGCTGAGTTTCGTTCTTGTCCCCAAGGATAGTACAGGAGCGCCAATTGATCTATCAACGGCTACTCCGCGATTCATTATTGCTTCGGGTAGAGGCGACACACCACCAGCGGTGCCGGGGTATCCTTCAACTATTGAATGTACCGCATCTAAGATCAACGGAAATACACAAATCCAGTGCATCATCACGCAGGCCAATGGGCTTGATATGAAAGCCGGAACACCGTATGTCTACGACGTATTTATTGATATTGGAGGGAGTGTCACGACATATCTTACTGGCAACGTTAACGTTACAGAAAGAGTTGTTGCTCCGTGACAGAAATTCCTATTGTCGTTAGTGACGATGTTGTCACTGTCGGCGGTTACACAGACAAGGTAGAACTTCAACTTTCAGTAGGTGCTACTGGCGAACGTGGCTCTAGAATATTCACAGGTTCGGTAAACCCAAACACTCTCCCATCAAATGACCCAATCTGGGGCGGGTACACAGACTTCAAGCGCGGAGACATATATCTATTAAGAGACACAGACTTGCTTGAGGTTTGGGAATATCTATGGTCTGGTGGAGAGTATGTATGGGTGCAAACCGTAGACAATATAGCAGGTGGTGGAGGAAGCGTTACACTCGATCCAGACCTCGATGCAATCGCTGCCCTTACCGGAACTGGAATTCTTAAACGAACCGCTCCTAATACGTGGGCGTTGGACACCACATCGTACCTCACTGCGAATCAAACAATCACATTATCTGGTGACGCATCTGGTAGTGGAACGACATCAATTGTTGTAACAGTTGCCGACGATTCACACTCTCATACTGGATCAACTATATCTGGTTTAGATGCGGGGGATACAACTACTGGTACTTTCGACATTGCTAGAATCCCCACAGGAACTACCGGAACCACCGTAGCGCTTGGTAATCATACTCACTCATACCAGCCAGTAGACGGCGATCTTACTGCAATTGCAGCGGTATCTGGAACTGGATATCTACGCCGAACAGGAGTTGATACATGGACACTAGACACGCCAGCCACAGCAACTTGGGGCGGTATAACTGGAACTCTGTCAAGTCAAACAGACTTGCAATCAGCACTTGATGGAAAGCAGGCGGCAGATGCTGACCTGACGGCTATTGCAGCGCTGGCTGGAACGTCTGGACTGTTGAAGAAAACAGCAGCAAACACATGGACTCTTGATACGGCAACGTACTTGACGGCGAACCAGACAATTACCCTTTCAGGTGACGCTAGTGGCTCTGGAACTACAGCAATTACCGTCACTGTAGCAGATGACTCGCACGCGCATACCAGTTCTACAATATCAGCATTGGATGCCGGGGATACTACCACGGGTACTTTTGATATTGCTCGTATACCTACCGGAACTACTGGAACCACTGTTGCTCTCGGCAACCACACGCACTCGTATCAACCGCTTGACGCTGACCTGACAGCAATTGCTGCCCTGGCTGGAACTTCTGGCTTCTTAAAGAAAACTGCTACTGATACTTGGGCACTTGATACCAATACATATCTAACTGGTAATCAAAGCATTTCAGTATCGGGAGATGCAACTGGCTCTGGCACAACCTCAATAGCGCTTACATTGGCTAATTCTGGTGTTGCTGCCGGAACTTACAACAATAATGCAGCACAGGTAAGACCATTTACTGTCGATGCAAAAGGGCGGGTAACATCTATAGGTGCCGCCGTTAATATTGCTATTCCCCAGTCTGCCGTTACCAATTTAACAACAGACCTTTCTGGAAAGTCTCCACTAGCGGGATCGTCTAGCATTCAGACGGTCGGAACAATATATACGGGCAATTGGAACGCAGGCCCAGTTACTTCAAGGTACTTTTATCAATGGGCAAACGGAGAGCCTACCTCAAACTTGGGTTCACCAACGGTTTCTGAAATGGCTTTGTTTGATTCACAGTTTAATAATAAACTATGGTTCTACGACCCAACTAAATTTACATTCACATATACTATGAATGGTACAGACTGGATTACACAGTCTAACTCCACCTCAGAAATCAAGAATCTTGTTGGCGGGGCTGGAGCAACTGGTTCAAACATATCCATACCGAACCTTGCTCAAAAGTATCGCATCGACATTAGGAATGATGGAACTTATGTATATACTAACGCTTTATACATGTAGATCGGAAGAGCGTCGTGT
>ERZ650311.410-NODE-410-length-27842-cov-13.396264_pt1 | contig 27842 bp, 37 predicted proteins | sample MGYA00376247_ERZ650311 | MGnify/ENA primary metagenome ERZ650311 (study PRJEB26733, sample SAMN07839324) | wastewater metagenome | biome: small river; feature: stream; material: water | place: USA: North Carolina | collected 2016-07-28 ...
GGCTTTCAGTTGAATGATTTCATCTTCGCGAGCGCCGATCAGCAACGCCAGTCGAATGGCGTCGGCTACGTCGTGGCGATGGCTGAAGCATTGCGCGGTTTCTCCGCGTTGGCGCGGATCCCGGCAAGCAGCCAGAATCTTGGCAATTTCGTTTGCAGACAAAACGCGCGTCCGCCCGTCGTCCGTCGCCAGCCAAGGCACTTTTGGCCATTTGTGTTGTTGTAGCTCTTTTGGAAAGTAGTCTTCACCAGCGCGAAGCATTGCCGAAATTGCGGCCAAATAGACATTGATCGTGGTGTCTGCCAGTTCCCTTTCGTGCAGGCTGGTGGCAAACCGTTTCAAATGCGAAGTGTCAATCTCGGTTACCAAGGTTGACAGCGGAACGATTTTGCAAAAGTCAGGCAGGATTCGTTTCAGCACGTCGCGCTGACCGGCTGAATGGTCCGCCAATCGTTCTTTGGCCAGATCGTTCAAGGTGATCAGCGAGCGCTTGGGCTTAATCCCCAGCCGGACCAAGCGAGCATCCATTCGCAAATCTTCAACAATTCCTTCGGCTTCTGCCCGCGTTTTGAATCCGGCTTCCCTGTACCGGCAGCCGTTGATCGTCACGTCAAAGCGCCAACGATGTTTTTGCAACTTTTCGTCAAAATACTTTTCAATTTTCATAAGCTTGAGGTATAAGAGTTTCGGCTTGTCCGTCGCACTGCGGCGGCAAGCCTTTTTGTTTGCATCCCAGGCTCAGCCGCCGCCGTGTTCCACCTACCACACTTAACAAATTGGAGACAAGAGTATGAATTCAGTTCAAGACGCTTTTAAGCATAATCGCGCGCGTCGAAATGTGATCGTAGCCGGTGGTCTGATTCTGGTTTGCATTACCCTGGTGAGCTGCGTTTCTTCTTTTATGATTTACCGTGAGGGATTCGCAGACACACCTTACATTGTCCAACAATCCCTTTCCCTATTTGCTGTCATTGTGGTGGAAGGCGCTTTTATCTGGCTGGTGTACGGATTTACGCGCGCTTTCTCTTCTGCCAGCGAGCGGCTTATCAGTTTGGCTGGAATGGCCTTTCTGGTGTGCGTCATGCTTATTAACATCGTGACTCATTTTATGATGGTCAAACACCTTCCGCTTTCTCCATCACAAGAAGCCTGGCTAAGTTGGGGTGCTGTAAGTGTGTTTATCGCCGTATTGATTTTGGTGTTACTGATTACTTTGTCCGATCCGGTCACTCGATTGATGCGCCTGGAAATGAAATATCTAGGCAAAGAGCAAGACACGATTTTGCAGGCAAAGAGCAACGGGTTGGACAGTGAGCGTATTACAATGGCGCTAAACGAAGCAGCAGAAATTTCTGCTGAAGAATTGGCAGATCGAATTATTCAAAAGGCAAGACCAGTTGGCAGAGGCAGCACAGTGCAAACGCCTACCTATTCCGCTCCCTTGCGGCGCGGACCTCGCACACGCCCACTGGGAAAAGGCCAGAACCATCAGGACTGAGCGCCGACTTGATGGTTAGTGAGGCGCGAGATTTTGCAGACTTCCCCGGTTCAAAACTGGATGATCTTTCAGAAAAATTGGCGGAAGGTGCGCGAATCGAACGGCCACCCGTAACCGAAGCAAAACCAGCGACTTCGGAGCAATCTGCTACCGGTAGCAAACGCAGTGAAAAACGCGCAGTTGCTACCGGTAGCGCGAAGCTGGAAAAGGTGCCGAAACAAAAGCGCAAACCGCCAACTGTAGCGGGTTGCTATTGGACTTCGGATTGGAAGTTGCGCCGCAGCCTGAGAGACGCAAACGACAACAATCCTTTCATTGGGCAATTGTCAGAAGGCAAATTCAAAGAGATCAAAGCGGACGCCAAACGCAGACAGCTACCGGTAGCAGATGTGCTGATGGAATGGGCAAACCGAAAGGCGGCAGAGAAGGGAATTCAGTTATGAAACCTTTCAAGCCAATCACAAAACTGAAAAGGCCGGGCAGGGAATGTCCGGCCCGTTTTTCCAAATTGGAGGAAGCCAAATGCCAAATTTTCGTGCAAGCAGTAAGACGAATTATTCATCAAATGATTCAATCGAACACATTAACGCGGGGTCACTTCAGCGGATCGCAGATGCCGCCGAAGTTATGGCCAAGAACTACAACATGCTGTTGCAAACCAAAGAGAATTATAAACAGTGGTATGAGCAGCGAGGGCAGAGGATCGTCAAACTTGAACGGCAGAATGCCGCGCTCAGAGGACAAATCACGAAGCTGAAAAAGAAGCTGGCGAATTCAGCCACTTTTGAAGTGATTGATTAACTCACAGGCCGAGCAACCGTTCGGCTTGCTTTTTCAAAACGAGGGTTTAATGAAAGTAAAACGTTATGCAACATTTACAACTGAACATCGTGGCCAAAAACTTCACCGCACGGTTAGTTACGGATGGGTGATGGCAACGTTGTTTTTCTTTATTTTCTTGGCCACGACCGTTGGATTCTTGGCAGGGCTTCAAGTGTCGAAACCATAACTCACAGGCCGAGCGAGGGTTCGGCCTGCTTTTCAAATTGGAGATTTTATGAGCCTAGATGTCATGTTAAAAGGTAAGACAACCGAGGTTTCCTGCACGTGTGCAACTTGCTGGAATGAGCATACTCGACAAGAATCCGAACAGCTTTTTGATTGGAATATTACTCACAATCTTTGGGCAATGGCCAAAGAGGCGGGTATCCGCCAGCATCTTTGGGCACCTGAAGAAATTGGGATTGCCAGAGCTGAACAACTAATTGAACCGCTGCGGTCAGGCTTGGCCTTGCTGCAGGCTGACCCTGACAGGTTCAGAAAATTCAATCCATCAAACGGCTGGGGGGATTATGAAGGCCTTGTTAATTTTGTCAGAGAATACCTGCAAGCCTGTGAGAAGTATCCAAGTGCAACCATTTCAGTCAGCCGTTAAAAACTCACAGACCGAGCGAACGTCAGGCCGTAAGCCAACAAACAAAAGGCCAGCTTGTGAGAGCTGGCCTTTTGCATTTGCGGTTGATTCTTTCGGTTTAGTTTCTGGCGCAAACAACCGACTTCACCACGTAGCTGGGTTGGGGGTCGTTGGTAGGAGTTTTGAAGTCTGGTTGACCGGTTAGGGTAGCAGGGGACTCAGCCCAGCCGTTGTGTCGCACGGAGCGGCGAATGATCGTTCTTCCATCCCACTGCGCAACGACCGTTTTGCCGTTGCAGTCCTGGCCGTTGCAGCGTTCGACAATCAGCATGTCGCCTTGGTTCAAGCCTTCGCTCTGCCAGCTTGAATCCATTACTTCCAACACTAAAGCGGTTTCCGTCACTCCAACTATGGCTTGGGGAAGCATAGTTTGATCCTCGGTTTGGTGCAGTTGATTGTCTTTCAGCCGTCCGACAATGGGCGGAGTTCGAAGCGGCTGAACGGATGCTGATAGTGATGATCGCGCCAACCTTTCACGTTCCTCAATGGTGAAAGGTTCCAATGCTGCCGATTTATTTGTGGAAGACTTCTCGCCTTCGCCAGTCAACAACCAAGAATGCGAAAACCCGGTTAAGTCTGGGGTGACTTTTAATCGGTCGCGCTTAATTTCTCCTTTGTGTTTCCAGCGATTTGCGGCAGGCTGGCTGGCGTCAAGCATTTCGGCAAGTTCCTTGTCAGTCTTTGCCTTTGTTGCTTCGCGAATTCGTGTATAAATTGGCTTGACTTCTTTCTTTTTGTTCACTTTTAGTTGTTTTTCCATTGACAGAAATAATGGGAAGTTATACTTTCCTGACTGTCCCAGCGCGGGACAACTTAACGCGAGACGCCGCCGCTCACAACTTATTTATGGCTCAAAAACTCACCTTAAACGAATTGAAAATGGAGTTGCTTCTTTTGGCGACTGGCCACGATCTTCAGACGCTGGCAGAAAAAGCCGAGATAGATCGAACAACGGTTGGCAAACATTTGTCAGGGAAGCGCAAATCAAAAACCACAAAGAACAAGATTGCTGACGTGCTTTGTGAAGGCGTCAGGGACTTGCTCGATAACACTGAAACAGCCCCAACGTGAAAAACAAGATTGAGACAGAAATCCCGGACCGCTGGCTTACGGCTGCCGAGGTCGCAAAGCTAATCGGGTTTTCTAAAAGTCAGATATGGGAAGGACAGGGAGCGCTTGGCGAACTGACGCCGATCAGAGGTATCACCAAACGCTCCGTTCGCTACTCCCAGCGGGAAGTTTTGGAATGGATGGCTGCTCAGCTTGAAAAAGCAAAAGAGCAACGGTCCGTGCCAGCCAAATCAACCAACGTGGTCGAACTCAAACCGCGAAAACGGCCACGCAATTTCGAACGCGAACGGGCGAATCGAATCATCGCCTTTCATCGCAATCGAAGGAGTAACAATGATTAGAACGCAACAAGCCACAGACGGTTTCATTTTTGCCGAACAGCCCCTGATTAGCGGCAAATGCCCGATTTGCCAACAATCCATCAAAGAAACCATTGACGGCGCGGACAAGCCCATCCGTCTGTCATTTCCTTACCAAATTCGCACCATCGAAAATCACGGAGGCCGCACCTTTGAAAAAGTTTCTGAAAGCTATCTTCACGTTCATCAGCCGCAAACTGTATTGCCGCAAGACAGTATCCGACGCATTCCTATCAACCAGTCCGCGTTGCTCTGAATGCGGTTTGCCGATTCGGAACGGCAAAGCAATGCACGTTGGTGGATGGATTTGTAATCAGTGCCTTGGAGTCAAAGACGATGATCCAGACATACAGGCGAAAGGTCGTTAAGACGCTACTTTTGAAAGTTCACGGACGATTCAAAGGAACCTACCAAATTTGGATGGATTGTGGCCACACAGAACAACGTTACACCGATCAACCGCCGAAACAAACGGATTGCAGGGAATGCAAACGGCAATATCTTGCAGAGCGGAGGTGATGACGATGGACAACCGGACCATTTTAGACAGGAGTAAGAAGCTTTGGCGGGGAAGGGAATGCAGTCACCCAGGCTGCGAATCCTACGCGGTGACGCAATGCGACGGGTTCAACGGAGACGCTTTCACCGGCAATGTTTGCGCTGAACCACTTTGTGGGTACCACCGCCACCCGTGCCAAGGCAACGATTTCTGTGACGCTCACAAAGTAACTTCCGCCCCAAAGATCAATCAACAGACACTGCCCCAAATCTCACTGTTCGCGTGTCTGGAATCCCAAAAGTAAAACCGCCGCGAAAGCCCGAAGGCATTCCGCAGCGGCGAGTATGAGCCGTTCAAGAGTGGCTCGCGCAGAAGGTAATCGTGCGAGCCTGCACAGTCAACCCTTTTTCTACGGAGGTAAACACAATGAAAGACTAACGGTCCCTTTAATTGAATATCCAGACGGATAAGCCTGCGCCGGGAAGTCTGCCATAGAGCTTCCCGGCGTACTCACGAAAACCAGCATCCCGGTGCCTCGCGGAATGGTGAAAATAAGATGCCTGCCACAACGACGAAACGTAAACCGACAACTTCCCCAACAGAACCTGAAGTAAGAATTCCCATCGCAGAAGGCGCGGAAAAATCCTTGATAGGGTTGTTGTTGTTCCATCCAACTTCTTTTCCACAAGCTATCGAAGCCGGGTTGACGCCCGATCATTTTTACTTGCGGTCACACAAGATTGTTTATTCGGCGATGCTGAACCTTCACTTGAACAGTTCAGAGCCGGACCCAAACCTGATTATTGATTATCTGAGAACCCATCATCAGATTGATGAAGTTGGCGGACCATCCGGCATCGCCGCAATGATTGACGCCAGAGCGCCGGGGCCATCAATGCTCAGCGCCTTAATCGAACAACTGACCGTTGCCAAGTTCAAACGGACGACGCTGCGGCAAGCTGAAAAGCTTTCACAGATGGCAATGAACGGAGCTTCTTTAACTGATATACAAGAAGTTCTGGATTCGTTCGAAACTGCCTCCGTCAACCCTTCGCAGTTTCGGTTTACGCCAACCGGATTGATCTATCGAAAGTCAACGCGCTGGAACGCGGAACCCGTCAGGCTGACGAACTTCAACGCAAGGATCGTTGCCGAAATGATCGAAGACGATGGCAGCCTAGAAGAAACCCGCGTTTTTGAAATTGAAGCCGAGCTGGAAGGAATCAAACGATTGATCCGCGTTCCGTCCAGCAAATTTGCCACAATGGGTTGGCCAACTGCGATGCTTGGCGCGCGCGCAATTGTCTTTCCAGGTCAAAGCGATATTGCCCGGGCCGCAATTCAAAGCCTGTCGAAAGGAATCAGACAAATGACAATTTATATGCACACAGGCTGGCGAATGATTGACGGCGTTCAATCGTACCTGCACAGCGGCGGAGCTATCACGCCAACAGGCAACCGCACCGATGTAACTGTCCGCCTGCCTGAATCATTGCGCTATTACCTGTTGCCCGAACCGCCCACCGAAGATCAAAGAATCTGCAAAGCCTACGAAGATGTGTTGACCGTCAAGAATGCCTTCAAGCTGCAACTAACAGTGCCGCTGATTGGTGGAGTGTTTGCCGCTGTGCTGGGTTCCATTGATTACAGTATTTACTTCACAGGCCAGAGCGGAACGCGAAAGTCTGAACTGACTTCAATGGGCCAAGCATTTTTTGGCAGCGGCTTTCATCGGTTGACGCTGCCCGCCAACTTCGGAATGGACAGCACGATTGCTTTGATGTTGAAAGCCTTCCGATCAAAAGACGCGCTGCTGACCATTGATGATTTTGCGCCCAACGGTCAGAAGAACCACGATGACAAGCTCCACGCCAAAGCCGAAGACATTTTCCGCGCCGCTGGCAATGGCAGCGGACGAACGACGGCCAAGGTTGACCACAGCGAGCGGGCAGGGAAGCCGTCGCGAAGTTTAATCTTTGGCAGCGGTGAAGAAATTCCGAAAGGCTTGAGCCTGCAAAATCGGTTGTTGATCGTCCCAATGGCGCTTGGTGACATTCCGGACAAAGAACTTTCAATGGTTCAAGCAATGGCGCGCGAAGGCGAATTGGCGATGGCAAACGCCGTCTGGATTCAGCACGTAGCCAAGTTTTACCCAACCGTGATCCGCCGCTTCAATCGCCGCCGCATTCAGTTTCGCGACAAGCTTTGTGCAAAGAATAAGAACCACGCCAGACAGCCAACGACAATTGCCCACATCATTTCAGCGTGGTACGCCTGGATCAGTTCAGGCGTCGTCAATCGCGTTTTTTCGCGAAAGGCAGCGCACCAGATGCGCCGCGAAATTTGGCAGGCAATGACGGCCTCAATGGATCTTCAGAAAGAACAGCACACAACCAGGCATCCGGCTGACTATTTTTTGGAGTTGTTGCGCTCTGCGCTGCTTTCCGGTCGCTGTCATTTGGCCACAACCGAAGGCGTGCAGCCTTTGGGCAAAGCGAATCTGTACGGGTGGCGTGATGGAGTTCCTCAAGGTGACCTTGCCGGGTGGATCGAAGGCGATTTTATCTATCTGGAACCTTCCGCATCGTACAAAGCTGCAAACTCGCAAGGGGTGTCAATTGGTGAAGGATTACCCGTTTCGCCCACTTCGTTATGGAAACGGATGGACGAAAAAGACCTGATTGCCTTCAAGGAACCGGGCAGAGGAAACAAGGCCAGAACGCCTTCAATTGGTGTCCCTGCTGTGGTTATCCTAGTTTCGGCACTTTTTGAGTAATTCTGGCGAGGGGGGATGGGGTAAAAAAAGTTGCCAAAGTTGCCAAAGTTGCCAACAGACTTGATAACAACACACTCAAGTAGGCTTTTTGGCAACTTTTAGAGAGATTTTGGCAAGTTTTGAAATAGAGAAATATGAAAGTTGCCAACTGTAAGTTCAATGGAATCAAGCGAAATGGCAACTTTGGCAACTTTGGCAACTTTTGCTACACCATAGTATACGTTTGGAGCATTTTTGATGTGTGTTTGGCAACTTTTACAAATTCGGCCTTTCAAAAGTTGCCAAAAACTCGGCAAAAGTTGCCAAAAACTTGCCAACGTCTAAAACCAGAACAGTCTAAGAGATTTTAATTTTATGACACCAGAAACGCCAATTCAGCTTCAATGCCCAAAACACGGAGCCGCGCCCTACGTCTTTGTGACGTTTAAGGGAACTGTTCAGAATCTTTGCGCTGTCTGCGCCGCTGAAGTCCTGACGCGGCTGGGAGTCCACGGAATGTTTCCGGTTGGCATCAAACAGGATGCGGAATTTGAGGCGGTCGAATGGCCAGAATCAATGGAGATTGAATAATGCCAGCCGTGCTGTTTGCCAGACCGGATTCTATTTACAAGACGTTGCCTGATTGCGACGTGTGGGACAAAGATCGTGATGCTCGGAATTGGCCTGGTGGTTCGTCGGTGATCGCACACCCGCCTTGTCGGGCGTGGGGAAGGCTTAGGACTTTTGCCAAGCCTGAGCCGGACGAAAAGGAACTGGCTGTGTGGAGTGTTGGTCAGGTTCGCCGATGGGGAGGCGTTCTGGAGCATCCTGCGGGGTCACTTCTTTGGAATGAAGCGGGTTTACCAGCACCCGGCAAGCGTGATGATTTCGGCGGATGGACGCTTTGGATTAGTCAATGGTGGTTTGGGCATCGGGCAGACAAGCCCACCTGGTTGTATATCGTTGGCTGTGAGCCTGCGGAGTTGCCGTCATTGCCATTTCGGATTGGTGAGCCGACACACGTCATTCAGTCGCGCAAGCGCAGCGGTTCACGTCCGCACGTGTTGAAAGCAGAGCGGGAGCATACGCCAAGGGACTTGGCTGAATGGTTACTGGTTGTTGCAAAACTGATTGAAGCAAAAAGGAAAGAAGAGTTAGCGGAGTTCCGCCCGCTAGGACGTGACTCACTCTGCCCCTCTGGGGCGGCGTTCGTTTCTACTATGCCCGCCCCTTCGGGTTTCCCCAGAGAGGCGGGTTGCGAAAAAATAAACTGCACACGGTTACTCCTTTGTCCGTTACTTTGAGTATGACTGAACCATACAAATTGCCGCCATTTCTTCACGACACCCTAACCGAGATGGGGTTTCGTAAAAGCAGCGAACACGAGTCCGCACAAGACTTGTACTCCATTAGTCTCAAGTCCGGCTTGGAGCTTGAGATAAGCGTAATTACCGGCAAGGGGCGCATCTTTGTGCACGATGATTGGGACGACGTTTCTATGTGCGACATTCCAGTTCAATTTGAAGCTCCTAGCCATCTCTATTGGTTTGTTCAGGCAATCATTAAGCCAACGCAACCTGTAGAGTTTTACAAATCCGGCTCTACGGGTGCTGACAGTGAGCCTTTTCCAGAATGGGCGCGCCATCCGGCGTAGCCCCTATCGGGGCGGGGCGGGCGGAAGACACCGGAAGCCCTGGCACGCCTCCATTCCGCAGGCGTCGCTAAGTCGCGCCGCACTGCTTCACTGCCGGGTGCCGGGGGTCGTCACTTGCCCCTACAGGGCGGCGTTCCTCCATTGATAAGCTGGCCAGCGCACTGACTCAAGCTATCGATCTCGATTGACACACAACCGCCGCGCTCGCCTGGTCGAAGCGGGGCAACAGGAAATGTTTTGAGCATCAAATTTGGAAAACCAGAAAAGTGGGGATTGCACGGCAAACAAGGCTTGTTTGTGCAATGCCCCATTTTTGCCAAAGGCGCTTATCGAGGCGTATTGTATTTTGATTTGGGCCGTCAGAAGTGGATTTATAGACGCGGCTTTGTTGAGGTTTTGAACACAAATAAACGCAATCTTGCGGAAGCAAAGGCCTCGCTTGAAGCGGGGCAACAGGAGATGTTTTGATGCTGGAAATTCTAAAGTTTATTTTTAGTAGCTTCTGGATTTGGTTGGGAACGCTGATTCTTTGGGCTGTAACGCTGCAAGGCGTGGCCGCTGGATTGGTGCTGACTGCAAAAGCGATGAAACCAAAAAAGGCGCGACAACGAAAGTACGTTCGTCGTTTTGGTCGGCGACGTTCCAATCCTGAATGGCCGAAGGAAGTGGAAACCGAGCCATCAACAAACAATTGACACACTGAGCGGTCGGCGTTGCTGAATTGCGAGGGAAAATATGGGACTGTTTTCAAAAAAGACTGAAGTAGACCAGGAACCTGAACGAAAAATGGAAATCGTTTGGAGTCCGAAGCCGGACATCACGACTTATGAACTGGCGCTGTTGGCTCCTGGACTTGTGCATCGGGAAGCGAGCGAGCATTTTGCTTGGTTTACTTCTTTGCCGGAGCCTTGCAAAAGGCACCTACGGATTAGGCGCTGGTCGAGAACTGAAGGAAAATGGATTGACGCTGAAAGGTGATAGATGTATCTTCCGCGCGAAATCAACGGAGCTTCTAACTCCGTCAATCCGTAAGCGGAACCGTCGCCCGAAGCGCGGTTTTTCTGCGCCCGATTTATGCCGGGAGTCCCTTTGTCGTAAGGCAGAGGGGCGGTGCTTACGGACCGTTAGAAGCTCCCGGCGTCCAACCGTGTTGGATAACTTCTAAAAACCGTAAGGAGGCTTTATGCCCAATTTCTTTGAATTGTTGGAAGTGAAAATTTACCCTCGATTTGACGAAGGGTTGACCGAAGCAGGGAAGTGCGCGGTGCGGCTGCGCACGTCCCTGGAATACTCCGGCGCCGTGTTCCGCGCCATCAGCAGCATGCGCGTGTCGTTGCGGTCGAATGAAGAGGATCCTCAGCCAGCCAACCTGCACGAATGGTTGCGGGATTACGACGAAGAATTGTTCGTGCTGGCAAGGCTGGGAGATGCCCTGGTTGGCTCTGCTGACCACGAATTTTGCGAACTGGTGAAACTGATTGACCTTGGCGAAGAACCGGCGCAAAATCCCGATCAACTGGCAGCGGTAAAACCCTAATGGCTGAGGACGCTGCTGAATTTGGGCGGGGAAACCCGCCCTTTAGATTTTGGATGTTAGATGTCGGAGGTTAAGAATGAAGATTCGAATTGAAATTATTGAAGAGTTTTCTGACGGCGACCGCGAATCAACGTTGCGGGCTATTGATATTGGAGCATTTGTGTCAACCAAGAAAATGTCAGTACCGTTGGCACAGTTGAGTTATTTAGTGCTCCCTACAGAGATGAAAGTCGGGGATAGTATCGAGCTTGTTCGCATCTATGGAAATCGCGAGCAAGATGTCCTAAAGAGGATTGATCAATGGGACCGAGAAGAGCGACCAATGTTGCCAGCCTGAATTATGCGGGCGCTTTCTTTAAACTGGATAACGATGTGAACGTCGGTAACCAATCCGAATGAAGTCGCCAACCCTTTGGGGAGAAAGGTCAGTCCGCTCCAAATTCACAAAGAAAAGCCCGAAAGTACCTCACTCACTTTCGGGCTTTTTGTTGGACAAGCAGTACCAGGCTGAGAAGGCTGCGGAAACTATTATTTCGCCAGCGAAGCGGCTTCTTTTTTGACCTTGGCTTTGAAGCTTGCGCCGCTGGGGTTGAAATCCGGATCGTCAGGCCAGATAGCAAAGATGCTCGCCGCAATCTTCAGCATCACGGCTTTCAATTGAGCTTTGCGCTGTTCGTTCTTCACGGCAGATCGAAGCGCCGTCAGGATCGCGGAAATTCCAATATCAAAGAAAAAGTTTTCCATTTGTTTTACTCCTTAGATGTTTCGTTTGAGCAAGACGCCCAAATCAATTTGAACTTGAATCAGAATGTCTGAAATGGTTTTGATGCCGCCCTCGATGTTTTGAACGCGGTTGTCGAAGTCGGGCGAACGGTGCAAGGAATTAGATTCGCGGTGCGCTGCCAAATCGTCTTCAACTGTTTTTAGCCTGGTTTCCATTGATTTAATTGACTGCACGGCTTTTGCCAGCACTGCAACGTAAGAGCCAAACAGCACCAGCGCGCAAACCATCTGCCACCAGTTTCCAGCCAACCACCCGCTGTTTCCGTTCATTTCTCAAAACTCACTTTGAGGCACGTGAGGTTATCAATTGGGGTCAGTCATCAAGCAAAACTACAACGACAAGCAAAGCGGCAACTCCGTAAACTGCCCAGGTCGGAAACCCGAAAAGTTCATCAGTACCCCCCGATCCAAATGTGCTTTCCGCCGCCCCTGCCTGCGCCAGAATTTCGGAAGCATACCGCTTTGCCATTGAGGAAACGTTGCCCTGAGTAACGTGTCCTTCACCGCCGTTGTAGCCCTGCAAGACTTTGGTCAAATCGCCATTGAACAGGCGCATCAAGTGACTGGTGTAGGCAGCCCAGGCAGCGAGCGATTTATCCGGATCGTAAGCTTCGTTGTGCATCCCTACACCGAAGCGTTGCCACGTTCCTGGAATGAACTGCGCCACGCCTTTTTCGCCAGAGCCGCCTACAAATGGGCCATACACCACATCGTCGCGAAAATTCGCCGATTCACGAGCCAACTGCGCGACGGCAACATTTGGCGGAAAGCCGATGCTGCCAGCCGTCTGACGGATGCGGTCAATCAGTTGGTCGCGGGTGTATCGCATTAAGCGTTGGCAGTTGCTGCCAAGTGCGGCGTTTCCTCTTCTGGCGCGTCTGAGATTGCCTTCACAAAATCAATGATCTCGCTGGCAATAAGTCGCCATTTATGCGCGGCAACTTTGCTGTTCAACCATTGCCAGTCGGCATCTTCTAGGTAGAAAGATTCGTTGGCGTTTCTGAGCTTTGCCTGAATCTTCAGCGCGGAAGCCATTTGGGAGGTCGTCACGCCTTCGGGGACGATTTCAATAATCTGAAGCAGTTCTTTTTTATAATCGAACTCGAAGTCTTCAGGCAGTTGTGAGTTTGTCAGTTTGACCGTTTTTAGGATGATTCGTTTCATTGTGGATGCTCCAATGTGGTTTGGTGGCGATGGTTACAATTTGATTTTGTAAACGTCGCCAATGGTTTTTGCGTTCAGCCCGTCAAGGACCGTACCGATTGTTCCAACCGCTTCGTGGATGTCTGCGGCTGTCAATCCTTCGTTGGCGCCGATGAACTGTTCATCGGTCAATGTGTTGGGCGCGTCGAAGCCAGCATATTCAGCTTGCGCCGCGCGGAACTGATTCAACGCGCCGATCAGCGAGCTTGCCGACTGGCGGACGTTGGTGATGAGGTCAGATGCCTGGTTTTGCGTCATAGAATCCTTTCGTTAAGCCGCAGCCGGCCACCATTGAATCTTGGAGTCGGTTTGAAAAATTTCGTCGCTGGCTGCGCCTTGGCCTGTGACTTTGATGGTGATCGCGCCGGACATAGTTTCAGCCGGGGCCGCTGTGCGTCCGGTAACCGGAACCAATGTGGTGTCTCCGCTGAACGTCGTCACTGCAACCTGGTCAGTTGAAGACGTGCGGGTAACTTTGGCTTGAAAACGCCACGTGCCTGTGGTGAACGCCAGCGCCGTTGTGTCGAAAATCACCGTTGAACCGAAATACACGCGCAACCGGCTGTTTCCTGTCGGAGAAACAAACTCGCCGGACAAGTCCAACAACACATAATCGGCATCCGTTCCCATCGTGTTGGCGGGAAGCGAATACGTCATGAGGTTGGTTTCGCCGGTACCAGAATTTGAAACCGGCGTGGTGTCTTGATGGATGGTTCCGCCGACTCTTGCCACGGTCGTTCCGGTATTAAGGCCAGCGCGGAGGCTCAGCACACCGGACGCTGCCAAGGTCAGCAAGTTCACCGTCAGGCTGTCGCGGTAGACTTCAATCAGGTTGGCCGTCGCGCCGTTTGTGCCAATTATCTGCAAAGCCTTGGTGCCATTTGCGCCGGTGTAAATCGCCGCAACCACGTCCGTGTTCCAGCTCGAATAGTTTCCAACCTGCAACAGCGTAGTCGTGTTGTAACTGCCCGCCGTCGCGCCGATCCGCACCGTTCCGGTTTCCTTCAAATACATCCGGTCGGTGATCGTGCCAGCGTTGTTGGACGTGAAAAAGATCATTTGGCAGCCGTTGTTTCCGGCTGACCAGTTTTCTGTGGCCGAAACGCGAATCCGCGCGCCTACGGCAAAGTTGTTTGTGCTGGTGCTGGTCTGGCCTGCCCACTCGACGGCTCCCAGACCATCGCCGGATTGCGCGGCAGTCGGGCTGGCGTTGGTGCCTCTGCCACGAAGCATTTGCCACACCGGAGCATCCGCGCCGGTCGCGCTGAAGTGAGCGGCTACGCCCACGGCTGGCAGCGTCGGAGAAATCAGATAGAGCTTGGCTGCGAAGCTTCCCGCCGTCCAAACGTTGGGGTTCGTTCCATCGTAAATTGATAAGACAAACGGAGAGCCTACGTTGTTGGAAGGCGTTCCGATTCTGGCAACTTCTGTTGTGGTCGCATTGTTGACGAGCGTAAAACTGACTGCGCTGGTACGGCTGGCGTGAGTTGCCGTCGTCCAGTAGTAGCTCAGCAAGCCCGTCTGCGTGTCGTTGGTGGTGCTGGTTTCTGCTGACCAGCTCAGCGCCGAGCCGAAACCGTCCGCTGCTGTGCCGGTGGAGTTCACGCCCAAGCGAGCTACGGTGACGACTGTGTTGGTGGCCGCGTTGCTGCTCATCACCGTGAAATTGCCGGTGAGTGAATCCGTGGAAGTGCCGATCAGAACGGAACCGATGCCTGTGGAACCGTTCGTTACACGAAGCACGCTTGCACTATTTCTGACAAAAGCAAGGTCGGTTCCTTGAATAAAGATTATGCCGCGAGATACTGAATTGTTATAGCCCAGGTAGATATCACCATCTACACCAGAACCATTTAGCGCCCCGCCGTAAAGGTATAAATTGCCGCCATTCTGATTGGTTCCACCTGCCCCACCGTACACATGAACAGCGCCCCCTACCGTTGGAGATCCTGATGTGCTGCCTGTGCCGCCATGAAGATATATCGCCCCCCCTGTGCCGGCATTACCGCCTCGCGCTTGCGGGGCGATTGTCAGGTCTATATTCCCCGAATTTGCAGTTGTCTCGATTCCGGCTGCATCTGCACCGTTCCCGCCAATAACTCTCACCCTAGAGGCCGTCAACGCTAACGCCGTAATACCGCTGGATGGCACGAAGGCCATCGTATTGGATGCGTCTGACGCTGTTATGGAGTGATTACTGTTGCCGAAATAAAGCGTGCCGCCCGTTGTTCCAATTTGGGCAATTGCGCTGCTGGTCACTGAAAATTGCTGAACAAACCCGCCTGTATTGATTTGGCTTAGAAAGACTAAATTGACTGTAGGCGCAGCCGCACCTTGCACGGGTTGCGCCTGCAATACCCAATCCGTCTGCTGGCTGGCTGCCACTGCGTTTGTTTTCCACCCAAACCCAGTCAAACGGAGCATCGGGCTATATTGCTGCGCGCCTGCTGCTGCCGCTGTTGAATTAAGCAGGATGATTCCGTCACTCTGCGCCGTTCCAATGGCCGCACGCGTCATTGTCACAGCGCTGGAAGCCACAGACAGCGGCGAATCAATAAACGTCGTCGCATTCGACCGAACAGGCATTACGCCATCGGTTGGATTGATCGTGGTTCCGCCGCCGCCTGTAGACCAGCTCAGCGTAACGACGCCTGCAGACGGAGCCGAAGCCGTCAAAACCTGCCCGGCTGTTGGGTCTGCTGATGGCCATTTGTACGTGTTGCTGGCGGCTGGTGTATCGCCTGCGCGCAGCGTCTGCGTGTTGGCTTGGCCGTTGACTGAAAAGGTCAATTGGCCGGTTGCGCCGCTTGCACCAGCCAAGCCCAGCGTCAGGGTTCCGTCATTGCCGAAGGTGTAACGAATGGCAGCATCGTTGTAGAACTCCGCGATGTTGACCGAAGTCAAAGCGGCAGACTGAACGATCAGCCCTTTAGTGGTCGCGGAATTCGCGACAACCTGCAATTGCGCGGCAATCGCTGTGATTTTGTTGATACCAACGTTGCCGGAAGTATCTTCAATCGAAATCCGTTGAATGTTGTTGGTGATGAAGTGCAGATTGTGCGGCGTAACGGTTCCGAAGAAAGTTTCTGGGCCGGTGTCCAGGATCATCTGCGCCCGCATCGTTCCGGTGTTTGGTCGCCACTGCTGAGCAACCGCCGTCGCATCTGCCAAAATGTCCAATGGCGCCAGCGGGGTCGTTCCTACGCCAATGCCAAGCCGTTTGTCTGTGTTTTGCCAGTACAGCGCGGCATCGCTGCTCAGTTCATCGGCTGCGCTCCAAAAAGCAACCCGCGTTGCCGTGCCACTCCCTTTCAACAGGTTCTGATAGGCTCCGCCGTCTTCACTGACTTGAAAGCTTTTGGCCGTGTCGTTGTATCGGATTTTGCCTTTGCCCGCGGCCGAAACCGTGCCGGTGACACCGTTCCCAAACTGAACGGTCAAATCCGTGATGTTCTTTGTGATTTCCGCAAAGGCGTCATTCAGTGTAGATTTGACATTCTGGCTTGCCGCTGGCTGTGACAGGTCAACAATCGTCATCAAGTCCGTTGGGACTTGCGCGCCTGCCAAATCGGGCATTGCTGTAATTTTCTTTGATGCCATAACTTAACAAGCTTCCAGGGCAATGCAGCCCGAATCATCCTCAAGCAAAACTTCATCCGGAGCGCCGGTTTCCAGCAAAATGCAACACGTTTCAGGCGGTGGCGTATCGGTCAAAAATCCGTCAGGTCGGATTGGCCAGTCACCTTCGTTGTTGTTGTGGTAGCGTTCCCAAAGCAGCATTGATCATCACTGTTGCACGTTCACAAATTGTTGAGGTCCGCCAAACATATCGGCCACGCGCGGCGGCACTAAGTAGCCGTATACCGTCGTCCGCATTTTCCAGTCACCGGATGGCGGAGCGTTGTCTGCTGTGAATGCCAGATTCGCATACCGATTTTGCGGGAAAAGAATCAGCGCGTCAGAGTCCAAAACCAGTTGTGCCGGGGCGTTACTGTTTGTCCATTCGGAAATTGAAGTGCTTGTATCGCGTCCCAGATACCACCAAGCTTTCCCGGTCGGGACGGTTCTATAAAACTGAAAATCGTTCGCGGTGTCGTCTGCATTGAATAGAAAACACTGCGTTCGCAGCACGATCATTGCAGAGTTTGCCGGAACGAAGCATGAAGCCAGTGTTGAAGTCAAAATTCCTGACCAGTTGTTCAGGTAGCCAAAGGTCACCGGCTTGATTTCGCTGAACGGTTCGCCTGTCATTTCGGACAGATAGCGAATGTGTCTTAGTTGCAGCATTAAACCACCTTCCTTAGCCGGGAACCGACAATCGTTAAAACCGTTGCGCTGATATTTGAAGCGTCGTTGTTCAGAATGCCAATTTGAATTCGCGACTTCGGCGGCAGTGTGTACGGGCGAGGCAGCATCAACACCGGCTCAGCCTGGCCAACTGCGCCAAAGATGGCCGTCATCTGCGTGGTGAAAAACGGCGTCCAAGTGCTGGCCAATCGCATATCTGCCAGTGTGATCCGGACGTTGACGTTCTGAAAGTTGGCAGAAAAACCATAGAGTTCAATCGGTTCATCCTGTGGCGTGGTGTAATAAATATACCTGTAACCGGCAACCAGGCCGGGGCCAACCCCGCTGCCAACTGGGATGGATTCGAAAAACGGCAACCGAACAACGTCCAGTACCGGGACTCCGTCTTTTCTAGGAAGCGTGGATCGCAGCATAGTTCTTACACCAACAGTTTCAGACCAACCCAGGTAATGTTTCCGCCCGTCGTCAGAGACGTTGCGCTATTGCGGAAATCCATTTGCAACTTGGATTGCCGTGATAGGAAGTATGGGCAGATCAGCGGCAGAATCGGTTGAACTTGCGTTTGAATGCCTGCCAGCGCTGTAATCGGCGTTCCGTCAATCGTCGCAGCGCCGTTGGGTTGCATCAGGTTCCAAACGTAGCCGGTTTGTGCGTCCGTGATTTTCAGTTGCACGTTGGCATTGCTGAAATCCACGTTTGCGCCAAAGATCAGCGCGTCGGCGTCACACTGCGGCGTGTAAATGGTGATTCGCTGGTTTGCCGTCGCGCCGTCGAAACCGATGGCCGACGAAAGCTCCAGCGGATGCCAGCGCGTGTACTGCCCTAAAATTTTGTCTACGTAGTTTTGAAAATATCCACCGAACTGGTTCATCACTCACTCCTTGACCAAATCGAACAAAACCGAAAGCCAACGTGCAGGCAGCAAACCGCCTGCACGTTGACAACAGAGAACCAGCCTTAGCCGGTGATGGACTTCGCGCCCAGGCCTTCCAGGATAATTTGAATCCGGAAGTTGCAAGTGGGAACAAAGTTGTTCAACGCCTGCAAACTGACGCTGAACTGATACAGCGAATCGATGTGGCGGACGACAGGCAGCTTGAACACGAAGCCAAACCCGTTGTTCACGGCAACTTCGTTTTGTCCGACCGCATCGGCCACAGCCGCTTCACTCTTCAGCGTGAAACCACCAGCGAAACCACTGACACCGTAACGCGCCGGGAATCCCCACAACGGAGCCTCTTCAAACACCGTCTGGTTGTAGTTGAACCGAAGGTAAATGGATTCGTAGGCAGCCTGCGCCAAGTTCACAGCATTGACGTTCATCGCTGCTGTGTCTGTGTCACCAATACCAGGCGCGTTGGCCAAACCCAGATTGTTGCCAGTCTGGTTGGTTAGGTTCTGTTCACCAGAAATCAAAATGCGCGCCTGAATCGAAGTGATCCACGCTTCTTGGCCTTGCGGCAGTTGGCGCGCGGTTCGCATATTGGTGTCAATCACTGACTTGGTGTATTGCGTGGTTCCGTTCAGTTCGGTCGTTGAACTGCCCACCGGAACGGAAAACAGATCAAACTCCGAAGTCGGAAGCGCCGTACCAGCCGCAACGCGGGCTGTGTCGAACAGGCGCAACCCGTACAGGCTGGCCAATCTTGCTTTGGGATTTTTCTGGATGATTTGTTGAATCAGCGCATATTGGCCGGGATCAACGCCATCCAATGTTGACGGTGGAATGCCGCCCGCGAAGGCTAAGTTGTTTGCTACTGGTTGCATTTTCTTTCACTCCTGCGGCTGCTATTGCACGCTGGCCGCTGTTAGGGTTTTTTGACTGAATTGGTTGTTGTCTTGGTGAAGCCGCGATTTAGCTCGCGTACTCCCCGTATGGTTGCTGCGCGGGATCAATCACGGCGATGCCGCCCATCCCGTTGTTGGAATACATCCGGTACGGCTGCATTCCGCGATAAATCGGAGCGATGCCTGCCAGCGCGTTGCCGTTCGCATCAACAGGAACGGCTTTAGGAGCCGGACGGAAGAAACCGCTGATGGTTGGTAGCAGGTAGTAATTGATCAGCGTGGAGAGTCCCAGGACGGCTCCGCCGATCTTTACATCTGAAGCATAGGCGCGCATCACGCCGAAGCGTTGCATCCCTTCGCCCACCAGCCAGCCGGTTGCAGCCTGGCGCGCGGCCACGGCAATCGGGGAGCCGCCACCAATGGGCGGGACGAATCCACCAACCACTCCCACGGCAGTCATTCCCAGCGCCAGCGCTCCGGCCTGAGTGATCAAGCCACCGGCAGACGGATTGCGGCGACGGTTGACACTGCGACGGCGCGAAGTGCGGCGACGGGTTGAAGCGAACGACGTTGGATTAGCGCGTCTAGTGCGCCGTTTCCTTCGGGTGATGGTGGCAGTTGGATTGCGGCGCGCAGCGGTTGTGCGCCGTTTTGTCGTTGAACGACGTCGGCGTTTTGTTTCCATTTTCTTACCTCTTTTTGGGTTAATCACCAACAAACCGGCGGGGCCGGGGTTGGCTACTCTTGCTTTTTGCATTAGCACTCCTTGCTGCTGCTCTGCTGGTACTTGCGCGCCGCAGCACTCGCGCAGAGATCAAGAATCAATTCACAATTCCTTCGCGCTCGATTTTGTAAGAACCGCCGCGTAGTTTCAGACCGCCTTTGCCATCGGCAATCAGCACAGGCTTTTTGCCGCCCTCTTCTCCCATTTTGTGAAAGAAGATCGTCTGGTTTTTGTAGCCCAGGTGTGGCTTGCGGGCTTCGTATTCAATCTGGCTGACTTCGCCAAAGTTCTGTGCAGGGCCGTCAATGATTCGCGCCGCTGTCGTTGCAATGTGCAACTTCCCTTTCGCATCGGCGCACAGCCAGTTGGTGCCGCTGGCGGGTTTGATCGTTCCGCGTTCGGTTTTGATCAGTACCAACTTGCCCAGCTTGGCCAGATTGGTTGGCGTTCCGTCTGCCACGTTCATTGTCGAAGTCTTGCGCGAAGCAATGCCGGTAAACTTCTCTCGAAGCTGTTTGACCTTTGGTGATGCCGTCGCGGAGTTTCGTTTTCGTGTCCGCTTCAGCGGCGTTGATCGAAACAGCGAACGCGAAGCCAGACGGCTGGTCGTTTTCTTTCGCGCTGCCGTTGCTGCGCGATGCCGCGCCGTCGCAGAAGCTTTCTTGGTCGCTGCGCGTTTCTTTTTGCTGCGCGTATGTTTGGGCTTGCCGCCTGTTTCGCCAGCCGTGCCGGGGTCATAGTCGGCAGAAGATCGAATGGGATGAAACGCGCCGGAGCCATCAAAGAAGCCAGCGGCAACGTTGCGCGCTCGTTTGGCAAAGATCATCCCGGTTGCTTTGTCCAGGTAATAGCCGCTGCTGATTGGCGCAATTCCCTTTCCTTGCGGGATCGTCTTTTTGCCAACCTTCCAGCCAGCGTTCGTTTTTTCAGCCGTGCCGCGAATGACCAAATCTAAATAACCATTGCGATACTTGCGGCGCGTTCGTTTGCCGTTCATCACCAGCACGCGCTTTGGCTTGATGATGACTGTCTTGTTCCGCGCTTTTTTCTTCGCAGCCTTTGACCGAGCCTTGGCAGCCGCGGCGAACTTTTTCCGCGCAGCCAGTTGTGCTGGCGACGGAGCTTTGTTACTGCGCCGCTTTTTGGTCGCTGCTTTTCGCGTGACTCGTTTTTTCTTGGTTGCTTTCATTGCTTTGAAACAGCCTTTGAAATTCTTCAGTGTTTGACGGGACGACTCGAAGCCATAGTCTTCTGCAGGAATCCTCTTCCCTGATGCAGACAGAGCAAATCTCTAAATTGATGTTGATGTCATAAAGTCCATCACCTTCGTCATTGCCTATCGTGATCGCTTCAACGCCATTGCTTTTAATAACCAAAAGTTTTGGCTTTGCGTTGGTCGCTAAGGTCGAAGCGGGGATGCTCGTTTCTTCCATTGCTTTCTCCATCGTTTTGAGTAAAATCCGCGCCGTACTTGGAGCCTAGCAACTCCACCCAAAGGCGAATCCGTCACGCTCGACGGCTTTTTTGTGTCCATATCCCGACTTATGGTTTGGGCGTCGGGAGTCCCGGTTATCCGGGAGCGGTGCCTTTGGACCGTTGCTAGCTTCCGGCGCTCAGACCGCCTCTGAGTTACTAGCAAAACCAAAGGAGGCTTTATGGCCAGAATCCACGAAATCAGAATCAAACTCCGCGAACTGCCCGCCAACCTTTCCCCGCTGCATATCAAAAAACTTGAACTGAACCACTCGCTTGAACTGATGACTGCCCTTTTCCGCGTCATCGGCCAGATGTCATTCGAACAAGCCTGGCTTCACGTCGAATCAAACCGGATGGCAGCCGCTACAAAGATCGAAGAACTTGACCGAGCCATCCAACTAATCGGCGAACTCGGAGCCGGTGTTTCCAACTTCGCAACCACGATCCTTGAAGAGATCGTTCCCGAATAATCAAACCAACTGTGAGCGGGCTTGTTCATTGTCCCCAGAGTCTTTCCCTCTTTTGTTACCAAGTCCGCTCACAGAAGCTTTTTCACGGCCACAATTGCCAGCACGACACCTACCGCACCAATCACGGCCGCTTGCGTTTGCCCGATGCCTAAAAAGCTCGCCAGACGATCAATCGGGTTCACATTACCCGGCTCTGAGCCTCCGAAGATGTCTGGCAAGTTCGGTAACGAAATGCTTGGCCAACCGCCGCCGCTGGTAACCTGTCCGCCTGGTGCGTTCTGACCTCCGCCCGTTCCCGGCGTGGCAATGTCGGTTCGGTTTGCCGCCGAAGCTGGCACCGATTCAACCCAAAAGTTTTGCGCTTCCGGTCTGAAGCCAGCTTGATAAATCGCGCCTTCAATGACGCGGAACACGTCATCAAGCTGAGCAAAGTCAACTTTGGTGGTGACCTTGATCGAAATGTAATGATTCAAAAATCCGCCGATGCGCCCAGCATCCACCCAACTGAACCCGCCTGTTTGCCACAGAGCGTTTTTGATCAGACCTTCAATCCGATCATCCCAAAGGCTGTTGCCTACGGAATCGCGGACGTAACCACCCCAGGCAATCACGCTGCCCGCTACCACGTAGCTGCTGACCGGTGGCAGATCGCCCAAGCCTTCGCAGTTGTTGCAACCACAGCCACAGCTCATCGTCTGCGCCTCCCGCTGCTTTCGCCGCCGCTGTTCAGCACAACCAAAGCGCCGCCCGCAATCAGCAACCAAATCCACCAATTGTTGTCGCCGTAAATTTCTTTGACTTGGGCCGTCGTCAAACAACGCCGCGTAGTCGAATCAAACTTTTGACCTTGTGGGCAAACCGGAGCCAGTTCGCATTTGCCTGTGGCTGGATTGCGCCACACTGGACGGCCTTGCGGGTCTTTGGGGCAAGCTTTGTCTTGCTGCTGTTGGGCTTTTCTGGCAGCGTTCGCGGCTGCCTGTTGCGCTTTCTGCTGTTGGTTCGCCTGTTTCTTGGCGTTCGGATCATTCGGCGGAAACGGAACGCAGGCGTATGGATCGTTGACGGGATGATAGGTCCCCTGCGGACAGTAACCCGGCAACGTCGAACCATCACCAGCCGGGCCATACTGCGGATCTGTCGAAGCCGAACCGGGGCCAATGTTCGTCAACCAATCCCAAAAGGTATTCTGATAATCCAAATCGCCCGTGATCGTGCGATAGTCGGGCCACTGGTACGGCTCAGCGGTATCAATCGAAAGCGTTGGCGCATCCGGATCAGGGTTAAACAGGTCGTACCAATCCTGCCACCAACCTGTGGTCGGAGCCGGTCCCAGATCAGGCAGCGCAATCGGATCGAATGAAGGCCAATTTTCCGCTTCGTAAATCGGAAAATCATAATCGTAATAGGCATCTCCACCGCCGCCACCAAACCACCAATCCCAGCTATTGCCGTAATCGTTGTAACTGTCGAAGTCCCAATAATCACCAGCGGCAAAACCAAGCCCGGTCCGCCGTCTGACGGCTTCGCGGCCTGTTTCCATCGCAGCGCCAAACGCCGCCGCTCTTGCCAATGCTGGGATAAAGGGAAAGCTCATTTTTTCTTTGTGACGAAATACAGCGCGGCCAAACCAAGGCCAGCAACTATCGGGGTGACTTCAAAGCCGCCAAGCTCAAACAACGGCGTCGAAAACCAGTCGCTGCCACTCGCCCCGCTTGGAGGCGTGCTTGGCGTAGTGGCAGCGCTGTTCGTGGCTGGCACGACACGAAACTGCACAAGCGCTCGGTTGTTATTGCCCGCGCTGTCTTGCACTAAAACTTCTTTGATCCAGACGCCCAAATCGGCATCCGTCCAATTGCCACCGGTCAGCTTGATTGTCCCGTTCGGTTCAACAATCTGGCCGTAGCTAGTATTGAATTCTGGCAGTGCCGCACCGTCTTTGTAGGATTCCCAAAGCACGGTTGCGCCTGGCGGAGCGCCGATTAGTGTATAAATCGGAGCTTTGCCAACCTGCTGAATTTGAGAATCAATTGTGAGCTGAAGCGGAAGTGCTTCTGCTAATCCTTTTCGCCTTCCCCTGCGTATTTCAGCCTGGTCAAAAATAATCTGTGCGGGTACTCCACCAATATCAAAGCTGTACATGCTTACCTCCGCCTGCCCAATAGAAATGAACCGGCAAGCAGGCCGATGCCTAACAATGCCCACCAAGGCATTTGAAAGCCCTGTGGATTGAACTGAACCGGAGCGTTTTGAACTGTGGGATAAGGCGTGTTGTATCCGCCCGATGGATAGTTCCAACCGCCGCGATTTTGATAGCGCGGATCATCGGGCGAATAGTACGGCGAATTGCTGGTGGCTGCGCCAACAACGTCAATGCCGCGCGCAATCAGGTCGTAGACGCTTAACGGCCTGCCGTATTGGTCAAAATAGTTTCCAAAGCCGTCTGTGTAATATTCTTCCATCGTCTAAACTCCGAAAGTCATTTCCCTGCCCCGTGGCGGCAAGGGTTGTCGCCAACCCAGCGGCGCAATCAATCCTGTATGCCCATCTGCCGTAGGGTCTGCTGATACCCAGCTCCACGTTGACCAGTCCCAAAACTCCAAATAAACGTGATCCCAAGTTCCGCCGCCGTAGGACTGCACAGCGAAACGCACGGAATAACCCAGAGCGCACAAAGCAGTAGCCAACCAAACAACTTTGTCGTCACAGTCGCCTTGGCGTGTTTGCGTGGTGACGTTGAATTGACTGACTTTTTCCAGGTTGGGCGGGTCCGGAACATAACGAATCGAATCACGCGCAAAAAGAAAGAGCGCCTCCACCGGTCGTTGGAGTGGACCCGCTCTACAAATCTCTTGGATGGTTCTGCAAGTGTCATCACGATTGCAATCCTTCCTGACCAGCAATTTCATTACTTCCAGCGTTCGCAGCGTTCCCGCGTGGCCATCGGCCAATTTTTCTTGCCAGTTGTAACCGTCCGGTAATGATTCATAAGACATACAGTGTAAAAATTACATAGTAGGTAAAAAGTACATAGTTGCGGGCATATTCAAGCCAGAACTTTTCCGCTCTGTCAATAACTTTTTTATTGACAGCACTTACAGTCACCGTGTAAATTTTACATAGTGACACAGAACAGTACACGCAAAACTCACGCAAGCTAAACGGAGGCAAAAACGTGGCAAGAACAGCGAAAAAAACTCAAGTCGAAGCCGGTTTAGGCTTTGAATCCCCTGCTGAAGAGGCTGTGGAAGCTCAATCGCCGCCGATGGTCAAAGAAACCCATCGCGTGGTCCGGACTTGGGCCGAAGAAAAGCCGATCAGCGAGTTCGAAGAGGAAGATTTTGACGAAACCGAGGAAGAACCCGCCGAAGAAATCGCGCCTTCGCCTGATGATCCCATTGCAAAAGTGCTGAATGAGATTGCCGGTTCCCGGTCGAATTGGTCGTTACAGGTTGCGCGATTGCCAAACTATGACCGCGACAACCGCACCGATCCCAAAAGCCGCCGTCATTGCGGCGTGTTAAGCATTCCGGATGCTGATTACTTGAAAGAAGAAAGGTATCTTGAAGACTTACAGCACAAATTTGCGCGCGGTCAGAATGGCAATTGGTTTCTGATGTGCGTTCGCCGCGACAATCGCAACTTTGCCTACTTGCCGCCTGTCTGCGTTGAACCGCCGCTGCCTGAAGTGATGGCAGCCAAGGCCGCTGAATCCAACGGCTCAGCGCCTATCAACATTTACAACCCATCGGTTCCCGCCGTAGACGGATTTAAGCAATTCATTGCCCAGGCCAAACAGTTTGCGGAATTGCGCGATTTGCTTTTCCCTGGCGGGCCTGTTGCTGCGGTGCCTGCATCCAATGCCCATAACGAACCGCTTACCGATGAACGCGCATTGCTTCATATCCTGAACCGCGAGGGTGACATTGTTGATAGCGTCACTTCAAAGCTCAAAGGTTTGCTGCGAAATGGGAACGGGGGCAGCGAAGAAAAAGGCGTTTGGGATGTGGTGGTTGCCGCATTGACCAGCCCAACCTTGCCACAAACAATTCAAATGCTGGTGCAACAGTTCCGCGACGCTGCGCCGCCGCACCAGACCAATCCCAACCAAGCGCCGCCAACACATCAACCGCAACAGCCACCGCCTGACGTGTTGATGATTCAACGGCTCAGACAAATCTTGGTCGAAACGTTGAAGCTGAATGGCGACGTCGCGCCGGTGCTTCGTGCGATTGATGGCTTGGTGATGTACTTCCCGCAACATCAATTTACGGTCGAAAACCTGATGAATGCCGACACTCAGCAATTGCTGGCAACACTTCCCCAGATGTATCCACCAGCGGCTGAAGCCGTGGGGCTGCCGCACGCTGCGGAGTGGATTGAAAGGCTAAAGGCGGAATACTTCGGCGAAGGTGAAGGCGAGGACCCCCAACAATGAATGCCCTACTTCAACTAACCAAGTTTATGGCGTTCGTCAACGAACTGCCTGCCATTGCTGAGCGAGCGGACAAGGAACGCGCTGGCGTGATCCTTGATGCTTTGACCAGGGAAAACCCGGAGATATGGGCAGAGCTGGTTTACTGCTCAAAGATGGATAGCCCAAAAACCGTGCTAGCCTACTTGATCGAACGGTTCCCGTATTTAGGCTTTTTGAAAAATGTCCCCAAAGTCGAACCAACAATTCAATTCCTGATGAACTTCATCAGGGAGAGGGAGGAATATGCGAACCTTAATTTGCCTGACATTGCTGAGCCTTGGACTTCTTTCCGTTACCGCGAACGCGCAAAGACTCCGCGCCCAGCAAAGCGAATTCGTAATCAGTCTTGAGCCGAACTACGAAACTTTGCAGCTTTATTACGATGGGCCGCGCACGTTCGAACCGTGCAACCCTTGGCCGGTGAAACTCTACCAGCCGCGCCCGTTCAATTTGCGCGGAGCCATCTTTGACGACAAAGCCAACGAGATTGGCCGCTACTTCGCGCGCGGCGTCATTCGCCAAAGCGACGGCGCACACGTAGCTGACTATGCGCTTGAAATCAAAAGCGTGGGAACCATCGTTTTTGCGCTCGATGCCCTGCCCGATGTTGAAGCGGCTGAACTCGATGGATTCATATTTTCCGGATTGCTGAGAAACACGCCCTACACCTTAACCATCAAACCGAAACTGACCACGGATTGCCCTTGGGGAATGCGCTGGGAAGCGGTGCTAACAATTGGAGAATTCAACCGACAATGAGCAACAAAATCATAATGCCACCCTCTGCACCGGTCACCGTTGACCCAATGAACGTGTTGGGCCACATTCGGGTTGGCAATTCATACCTCAACGTATCGTTGATGTCCGAAGTCAATTTGGACAAAGACGGCTCAGTTCAAGTCGTTATGGCTTCTGGAAATACTCAAGCGTTCAAAGGACAGGATGCCCAGGACTTTCAGACACAAATCAACGAAGTGGCTGCAGCAATTTTGCAACGAATGTCACCATCGGCAATCACACAGGTTCCACCAGGGACAAGGTTGGTTCAATAATCTTGACTTACGTCCGTTTTCCCATCATCGTAAGCACGCAAGAAATAAAGCGCCGTCAAAAACTTGACAAATTATTTCTTGCGTGTTTGCAATTGCAGACAGCTAAAAGGTTTACTGAACTTATGACAATGACAACTCTTACAGGCCAAGCAGATTCTGCGGAGTTGTAATCTCTGTCCCTGTTGCAATTATTGAGGTTAAGCCGCGCCTGCCTTTTCCATTACGCCCACAGAGTTATTTTTAGCCCATAGAAACCCGTCAATTTCTCGACAAAAGGTTTCCAGGACCATCACAGCCTCACGGAGCTTGTGTTGCCGAGCAATTGTGTACACCGCTGTCTTGTCGCGCCGCTTGTGGCCAAGGATCGCACTGACAGAAGAGTAAGGGACTCCGTTTTCTTCCATCACGGTTCCGGCTGTTCGCCTGAGGTCGTGAAATACCCAGCCGTTTTCTAAATCCCTTCCCCAAATCACGTCAGCACGTTCGCCAGCTTTCGCGCACCAGGCGCGAAGGTTGCGGCTGCTGAAGTCGTTGAATAATCGCTCCGTCTGGCAGCGAGGCTTGACGATTTCCAGCGCCAGCGGACACAAAGGCACTTTGCGCGAGCGGTTTGTTTTTGTCGCAAAAACGTTGATGACCTTGAAATCAAAGTTCACGTCCGAGGCTTTCAGTTGAATGATTTCATCTTCGCGAGCGCCGATCAGCAACGCCAGTCGA
>ERZ650311.411-NODE-411-length-27826-cov-23.611645_pt1 | contig 27826 bp, 40 predicted proteins | sample MGYA00376247_ERZ650311 | MGnify/ENA primary metagenome ERZ650311 (study PRJEB26733, sample SAMN07839324) | wastewater metagenome | biome: small river; feature: stream; material: water | place: USA: North Carolina | collected 2016-07-28 ...
GTAAGACGCTTCAATGCGTACATTGTCAAACAGGCAAATATTATCAGAGAGCGTGATAATATTCCGTTTGGCGAACTTTATCGCAGAATACTGGCAATCAAATCTTGTTTAGCTCAAGAAGGAGCTAAATAATGTTGATTATCAACAGGCATGGCAGCGTGCTATGTGGAATATGCAGAAGTTCTGATTTAGAACATCATGCAGAAGGCTGCACGTGGTACGAAAAGAACAAGGGTGCGATTCGTCTTTTTCATGTAGAAAAAGAGCAATATGAAAGTCAGCATGAATATCTGCTGAGTGATGCAGAACTCATGCAAGATTTCTGGATTGGCAGAGGCAAGCATGCATATGTTATCGACTCAGATGCTTGTTTTTACAAGAGCACTTATAAATTTGAGTCAGATGATGGCTCATCTAGGTTTGCCGTATCAGTAGTACGCTATTTTACCAATAGACACAATGGACAGGTTGGTGCAGAAACATCAATGCTTTCTATTAGAGTTAAGGGCGGTAAAATTATTTCTATTTGCAAGGACAAGAAAACCTTGTTTGGTAGAGTAGAAATTTACAAGGCGCTATGCATCTTGTTTAAACGTATGCCATGTCTTGATACATCAAGATCAGATCTTGCAGATTTATTTAAGAGTTGGCTCGTAAGTAAAGGGATTGAAGCTTCGTCGTGTACGGCTATTGGTTTGCTTGATGTTTATTATAAAAGCAAAAATCGAATCCTTGCTGATTTGCGGGTAGACTCTCTTGCCTTTTTTCAGCACTTTAAAGCGCCGCAACGTGCGAAAATTTATGCTGTTGCAAAAAAGAACGGCACAAAGGCGGCAATAGAGCACATGACTGGTGCTAAAACCAGACCTTTGCAAAATATTCTAGTTTACACACTAGAGTTAGTGTCTGTTGCAAAAAAGGCTATTGGCTTAGGGTTTACAGAACAGGATGTTGTAAACTTGGTAGAATGTAGTAGATCTAGCCATATTCTTCATACCGAATACATCACTTGTGCAATTGATGCAATGGTAGAGTTTGGCTATTCCAGAAAAGAGATTATGGGTGCTTCTCCTAGAAAGCTGGGTGATATCCATGATTGCACCAGAATGCTTAATCGCATAAAGAGTGCATATCCAGAGTATGTATTGCCTAAGATGCGTATTTCTGAATTGCATGACTATCTGGTAAGAGATTTTACCGCCATGCAATCTGCAATTAAAAGCGCAGTTGCATTAAGACAGCCTCACGTTAAAGACCAGTCTGTTATTGATTCACAATACACATTCTGGGCTCCAAAAACAGAGATGGATATCTTTGAATGTGGGACAAGCATGAGCATATGTGTTGGATCATACGAGTATGCTATCAATAAGAACAATGTTGATATCTATATCGTGTCGACTCCAAACATCAAGTATTTTGCTTGTTTGTCTGTTATTGATAACAAACTTCAGCAGGCTAAATTGCACCGCAACAGACAGGTGTATAACAATCCTAGTGATGCAGATATTATACGCTTATGGTGTGAGGCTAATGGGATTAGCCATAGTCAATCTTGTGATTTACATGGTGCGGTTGGCAATAAGCCATTCTAAATAGGAGATAATAGTGAGCAATGTATTGGCATGCAGAAATATGCCAGGTTTGACAGAATTGCAAACATGGATTGCAAAAGGCCATGTCGAAAATAGATATGAGCGTCATGCAATTACTGATGTTTTGCATATCAATAATGCAACAATACTTATTACTGATGTATGTTTTTACGTCTTTAATAATATTGATGATGAATGCTATTTTATTGCGGAAACGCTTGAAATGGCAAAATGGTATAGTGTACAGGTAAGTAGACTATAAATTATGACTCGTAAGATTGGGAGTACCTCAATGAAAGTTGTAATCATGGGTTCTACAGGTGTTGGTAAAACAACACTTGCAAAACATATGTCTAGCCTTTTTAATGTTCCATTTATAGAGTTAGACAACTTGTTTTGGCTAGAGAACTGGCAAGGACGCACTAAGGAAGAGTTCCAAGCAATTGTAGATGCTTACGCATCTACTGATTCTTGGATTATGGATGGCAATTATGAATCTGTTCGGCATATTATTTGGCGTCAGGCAGATACATTAATATGGCTAGACTTTTCATTTGCCACTATATTTTATCGGTTAATTAAGCGAATACTATCACGCGCAATCTCTAAGGAGATTGTGTGTGGTAATAACATAGACAATGGATGGGTTCATCTCAAGTTGTGGTCTAAAGACTCTTTAATTAACTGGTTATTCCAAACATACTGGAAGCGTAAAAGAGAAATGCCAAAAATGATAGCCCAAGATGGCAGTCATTTATGTGTTATCAGAATTACATGTCAAAAAGATTTAGATATGTTAATTCATACTTGGGAGAATCAATAATGAATAAGCCTAATCCAAATATGCTAGAAGCATATAATAAGATTGGTCTTGTGCTAACCAACCCAAATGTCCCATCTGTTGTCAAGGAGTTGCATGCATGCGTGCATGCCTTGATTGGGCAGAAATTAACCAACAAGGGTTTTGTGATTGGCTATTCAGCCGTTCCAAAGCAACCTGGTTGGTGTTGGTTGAACAAGTCTGACGGTATCATGATGCGTGTTGGTGATAATGGTCGTGTGTATATGCGTGCCCATTATAAAAATGCGGATTATAGAATACTGGGGTTAACAACCCAGGTGCCACTAGAATGGTTTGGTATTGATGCATTGAGAACATTATGCTCTCAGTATGCTGTTGGTAATACAAAAGCATATGGCGTTATTCCAATGCCAGTCTTGGCGTTCAAGATATGGGCCAGTTCTGATTTGAGAGAGATGTTTAGTAAGTTGCTTCATAGCAAATTGCTTGGCATCAATCTTGATGATGCTGGCAACATTGCACCATATGCTGTTGCTCAAAACAAAGGGTTTGTAAGAGCAGAGCATAATATTAAAGGGTTCAAGGGCTTCAGATTCCCAACACACAATGAGGTTAAGTGTGTTTTAGAGCATAATAAAGGATTGTATGCGTTTGAAGACCCATCCAAGCTAAATGAGCGTGTTGTCAAGATTTATGGCAACACCGAGGGCGTATATATTGGCAAATGGAATGGTATTCATATCATTTCTCAACCGAAATGTGCTGATCCAGCATTCCAGGAAGAAGTGAACAACATGTTCTGTACTGGGGTTGCATATTCTAGGGATTTATACAACTTCCTTGGACCAGTGCGTGTTGTCACAAAGGGTGGTGGCAAAATTGTTATTGCATCTAAATTCCACTTTGAGGAGTTTGGACCAAGAACAATCGTTGCAACATTGGCCTCATGGAAAGGTCAATTCAACATGCTACTTGATTCAACTGGTATCATGTCAGTTAAGGAACAGGTTGAGTATTGCAATGAGAATCCAGCAATGGGTAGCAAAGAGCTAACTAAAATGGCTCGTAGAAAACTACACAAAGCTGGCTTGATTCGTAGCATCACCTGTGCATACCGTGACACAACGATAACATTTGAATATGTTGAGTGTGAACACGATGTGTCGGCAACTAATTTATATACTCTCTATGGTTGTCAGTACAAAGAAACTGATACTGATGATGTAGATAATGCTGATTACGAATTAAAAAGCATTACGTCTTCATACTATCTCAACATGATTAAGCACATCAAGGATTGTGTGCAGCACGGTGATTATAAATTTAGATTAGCGGCTAGAGTCTTAAAAGACATAGATGATGGTGTAATTGTAAAAAGACCACCATTAACATCTTTCTCTATACGTGAAATGACCAATATCTTTTGGTCGTATTGTGTATACGAAAAGGACTCTAAGTGGGTTGTTGACCCAACTGTCTTGAATGATGTTATTGGCCAAGTTGTGCATGATAACACTGGCAAAGCAAATGCCAAGCACAAGGAAATGCAGCGAATAGCCACCGAGGGATATGTTGATGTTGCACGAATAACCAAAGAGGATTTTATTGCCTTTATGGATAAATTATTCGGACGTGCATATGACAACATGGGATATGATTGTTATGAGCAAATATCTATCCCAGAACGTGGATGGTCTAATATGGAGACTGGATTATCCTCATTAACAGATGAACAATTCACTGAGAAGTTTCATATGTTAATGTCTGGTGATGAAAACTTCCCTGGTTTAATGTCAGAACATGGCTCTCTTGTTCATATTGAAGGGTATGATTTCTTTATTCCTGGTTGGAATTTCTTAAAAGGAAATATTATGCCAGTTGATAAAGAAGCCTTCAAGAATGGGGACAGTGTTGAGTGTATGTTTGGTAGCACAATACAGACTATTATGATGCTATTTGTTGCTTTAAGAAATGAAGCAAAGGGTAGCAATGTTGAATGGTCCTTTACAGCTGCACAACATCTTATTCGTATCAATGCTGCATTATTTGAAGATTCGTACAATCGCATGATTGTGCGTGGCACATATCTGACGATTGCGCCAAGATTCTGGAATTGCTCATTTGATGACTACAAGCATACTGTTTCAACAACAGCGTGTCATGCTGGTCATATGACATACTCCAAGGATCCAGTGATATTCGATAAGGGTGTGACTGGTGTCTATAATGACGCTTTCTTTCCAGAGAGCATCTTTGGTAAATTGAATGAGATTGATACATTTGCAATGAGTTCAGTTTGCTTTGTCAACAACACCCTGCTTATGACACAAGAGAATGACACCGATGGTGACTTGTGCTGTTTGCGTTATAACATCAAATTGCCATTGTATGATGGTCAATGGTCTTATATGCAAAATAGAGCAAATTCTTATGTGTGGGGTAAAGACGACAAGGGTGTTGCCAAGCCTGTTGGTGTTGTTGGTGATGGTGAAATGAAATTTGAATTTGCCATGAAACCTTGGAAATACTATACGCCAGAGGATTTGGCTGCTGGCATAGATTCAAATCGTCAAGCCAAAGAGAACATTGGTCTTATGACTAATGGTTTGTTTCAGCATTCTATGTTGCTTGAAAATGCAATATTTAATGGTGGAATGAATGTGTTCTGGGCTAAGATGCTTTGGAACCTCTATGGATATATCATTCAGGACGAAGCTATGCGTATGATCAAGCATAGTGAAGGTAAGATTATTGGCGGGAATGGCAGATCAATGTACTATGAAGCAACGTCTGTGATATCTCTATTAAGAGGTAAAGCAGAGTTAATGTTTAGTGGTAGTGTTGATACTGATGGAAACTCACTGAATGATGGCTTTTTGCAAAATATTAAAACCTATTGGAATGGTTTTGATCAAGAAAACAAGAAGCACTACAATTCGCTGAAAACCGCAATTGATAAATATGTTGCAGCCACAGCAGTGTTTGTCAACGCTCATTATAATACTGTTCCAGAAAAGGTAACACCTGGTCAATACACTGGCCGTATATCTAGTTGGTATCCACATAACATCTACTTATCGCAAGATTTAGCGGATAGAAAATGTATCAATAGTACATATAAACTATTCAATATCTTGCAGCGTGGATATTTCTTGCACACAGAAAAAACACGCCTATCAAAAGGCGCAGCAAATGAAATGATAGCAACATGCTCTGAGCATGGTATATCAGTTCCATTAAACTGTAGAGATGTTGTCTCTTCTGTGTTTGAGATGCAAAAGAATGATATTACAATCCCTCAGCTAAATTCTATGAGTTTGGCTTTTCAATTAGACACAAAAGTGCAGAAGGGTTATTTTGCTCAACATATGTATATTGGCAAACTTAATATTTCTGCAACAGAGAAGGATATCTGTGTTTTGCGTTGGATTGATATGGTGCGTACTGCAAATGATAGCAATAAGGATTTTGCCATAAGTAAAGAAGAGCGCATTGCTGCTAAGCCAGAAATCGAAACTGGCAAAGTAGTGGCTGATGTTCTATTCCAGCAGTTGCGTGATGCGTTGGTTCAAACGCCAACGGATATTAACTATCCAAATCCAGAGGACTGGGCGTAAGCCTGGTTCTCTTTTCTTTTTCTAAGGGGAATTAATATGAAACTTTTACCAAAAGCCACTTACGCAAATGACGAAATCGTTATTGCCGTTTTAGCAACTCAACACTTCGTACACGAAGTTAGCTGTGACACTGATGGTTTTTATTCAGAGTACAGTCCTGATGGATTCGTTTTGTATACGCAGTTGTCTATGCTAAACGATGATGATGTCCATGTAGCAAATTGTGCTATATATGGCGCAAAAGATGGTGGACGTGTGGAATTTGCTGAGTATGTCGACTATGTCAATTCTATCATTGACGCTACACTGAAGTATATAAAGCATGGCGATGTATGGATTCCTGACCCATCTAACCCAGATGTCGAAATTATTCTTGACAGTCGTGAAGCGATTCCGTTGACTTGTTCCGAGCAATCGGATTTATTTTAATCAGGAGAAGAAACATGAAACAATCAACAGCCTTACAGGTTCTTGATTCTGGCGCTAATGTATTCTTAACAGGATCTGCTGGTGCTGGTAAATCGTATACTACGACGCAGTTTATTAAAGCTGCGGAACGCAAAGGTCTCAATGTTGCAATTTCTGCATCTACAGGTATTGCAGCAGTTAATGTAGGCGGCACAACTATCCATTCGTTACTTGGCATGGGCATCAGTACCTCTGTGACACCAGAGATGCTTGCTAAAATATCCTCTGGACGCAAGGCCAAGAAAATACAGAGTCTAGACGTGTTGATTATCGACGAGGTGTCTATGCTTCACCGAAATCAATTCGAGATGGCTGACAGCATATTACGCTTTGTGCGCACCTGTGACGAGCCATTTGGTGGAGTTCAGGTTGTAATTGTTGGAGACTTCTTCCAATTGCCGCCTGTAGGAAAAAATGGCGAGACAAATAAGGACAAATTTATATTCATGTCACCCTTATTTAAGGAGGCCAATTTCAAAGTCTGCTATTTAACTGAGCAGCATAGAAATGGCTCTGGAGCCTTAAATATAATCCTCAATGAGATAAGGGCACAAAAAGTGTCTAAGTCGTCTATTGAAACCCTTAAGTCATTAACCAACAAGCAGATGGATTGTATTAACCTCTACACGCACAATGCAGATGTAGATAAAATTAATCTGTCTGCCTATTACGCCATAGATGGACAAGAAAGATGCTACCAGGCATTAAAAACTGGTGATGAATTTGCTCTTAAGGGACTAATTGCAAACAGCAGAACTGCTGAAGTCCTCAATCTTAAAGTGGGTACTAAAGTAATGTTCACTGCTAATAATCCAGGCCTTGGATTTGTTAATGGCACAACTGGTGTGGTAACAGATCTCGACAAACGTACTGTTACTGTAGCTACATCAGATGGAAAAATTGTTGTCGAACCATTTTCATGGGAGCAAAAAATTATGGATGAAGTTGTAGCTAGGTATATGCAAATCCCATTAGCGTATGCATGGGCTGTTACCGTCCATAAAAGCCAGGGTATGTCCCTTGATCAAGCATCTATGGATTTAAGTAGATGTTTTGAGTATGGGCAGGGATATGTTGGTCTATCTCGATTGAGATCAATTGAAGGCTTGTGCTTAAAAGGTTTCAACGAAGCCTCTCTTGAGTTGGACCCACTAGCCATAAAAGCTGATCGGCGATTTCAACAATTATCTAATGAGCTATGTTCTCAATATGATGAGGCTAATGAGAGCACAGAAGCGGATGCTGATGTTCAAGTTTCTCCTCCAATAATTGAGAATAATAGCAAGCAGGAAGCTATACAGACAGTTGAAGAGAAAGTAGAGACATCAGAATACTATATATCTATGAAGTTTTTAGATTTTGTATTCGAAGATGTTTCTATTGCATCTGCCGTTCTCAATCGAGAATACGGCAAAATTGCTTCTACTGTCACAGGTAAGTCTGTTGCCAATGGAATTGCTGCTGCATGTAGTGGCGAAATCAGCTATGTCGATAACAATATTGTAGTATGTATTGTTATTGATGATAAAAAATTCTTTGTATTGTATAACGCAACTTATGATATTTGGAATATCAAGGTTGCAAAATCTGGAGGTAAATAATTATGAATAACCTAGAGATGAATGAGCGTATCGGAAAAGATCGCTTAAATATTCTTCTGGATGCTATTGCTGATAAATATGTTTGTCGGGTTTTAAAATCTGGCAAGCATGTCAAAATTGCTGATAGCAGAAATGCATTTGTATTTGAACTACATGAACTCGAATGCAAATCTCGTTTAGAAGTCAAGCAAATTATCCTTGATTGCGTTTCTAAATTCAAAAAAGCCGAGGTGTAAAATGATTGATAACTTTGAATCAAAATTGCAGAAATGCAAGGAGAATATGGAAAAGTATTCCCATCTTATTGGAAACAAAAATAATGGTGATACAGGCATATATTGTGGACGTGGACGTGGAAGTGTATGGGGAAATCAATATACGCATCTTCGCGGTACAACAGCTAAGTTTGTCGTAGAGTCTCGCGAGGTTGCAGTTGTGATGCATAGAGACCAGTTTATTGCCGATCTTAAAAATGGACTCATTGACATAGAAGCGTTGAAAGCTCTTGCTGGCAAAAAGCTTGTTTGTCATTGCTCTCCACGGCTTTGTCATTGCTCGACACTTGCTGCTGCTGCTGACTACTATGCTCGTCAAAAGTAGACTCCGACCCATCCATCGCTAACCACTATAATGGTGCAGATTAGTAGATTTACTTTTCTGCATCAAAACTGTTGCAAGCTTTGTGTGTTAAATTAAATTGCTGGAGAAGTATAATGAGTCATCAATATAGTGACAACTGTGATTGCGCATCCTGTGATGCGTTTCGCGACCTGCACTCTAACTGGTTTGATGGTGTAGAGCAGGGTGATCTTATCCCAGAAGAGGTGGAGCTTGAGGAAGTGCCATGTTCTAGTTGTGGTGTGTCTCATGTGAATACCTATAAGTGGGTATTCCCCGTGTGTTTAGACTGCGAAAAGGATTTAGTTCCAGTTCGCTAAGTGGTTCATAGAGGCTGTTGGGCAACTGACAGTTCTCTTTATTCAAAATTGTTATAATTATTTTGAACTAATATAGTTATTCTATATATAGGTCTTCTTTATTGAGGATTTATATACAGACTAACTTGGCAGGTTAGTTTGAGCTAAGCCAGTAAAATGGTGATGGCAAAGCGTTTATGGCTACATGGGACGCTATATAAACACAATGTTGTGATGAGGCTTTGTCTCGTCATGGTGCAGTTTAACGGTTGCCAACTGGGAAAGGAAATGTTCTTTCTGCATCTAGATACAAAATTTATAGCGCTCTGAGGCTATGAATGAAAGAACGGTCTAACCAACCTACGGAAACAGCAGTTTCTTTTTGGTAATCCACCCTTGACTCAGCTTGGGTGGTATTTTTCTTTAAGTTGTTATAATTCTTTTGAATTAAACATATATTGTTTTGTAGGCTGCAATATGTGTTGTTTATTTTATTTGGCCTATTTTGGAGTTGCGATTATGGCTATTATTTTTTTGTCCGCTTTGGATATTATGTCTTCTGGCGACATTGGTAAATTGGTCCATGAGAAATGGAATCGTCGTTGCCAGTTGATGGCAAATGTGTACGGCGAACACATGCACTGTACTGATGACGCGTACCAGAACTTTTGGTATGGTGAAAGCAAAGAAGTGTCTTTACCTGTAGATTGTCCATTGTCTAGTGAACAACACAAGCAGTTGGCAAACTACGGTTTCAAAGCTGGTGTAAATGACCGCCATCATGATGATGAAATAATTGTAGTCACACGTCATCGTGGTATGGTGGATTACTTGGTGTATATGGGTTATGTGCCCAATGATTGCCAGATTGTCTCCCATGTAACAGATTCTTCTGTTCTTCAAGACAAAACTGTTTGGGGTGTATTGCCTCATTCTTTGAGTTCTTTATGTTCTGCATTTTGCGAAGTGCCATTAAACATCCCTGCTGAGTTCCGTGGCAAAGAGTTGTCTATGGAAGAAACTCAACGCTTTGCAGGTCCTGCCAAGTGCTACCAAGTAAAGGTAGTACCCTTCTAACCCGACAAAGAAGTGCACATCAGAAATGGTGTGTGCTTCTTGTTATAATTTTTTTTGATGCATAAAAAGGATTTGGGTTGTTTTCCTAAAATTGTTAAAACTTATTTGAATCAGTTGTTCATAGCTCATCAGCGGCATATGTGAATCAACTGGCAACAAATCTAGTTTTACGACTAGAGGCGAAATTTAGCAGTGAAATGATATTAGTATCTGCTATAGCTGTATGATTTGCCCATACAGCACATTATTGTATTGGTGGTGGGGGGTTGACGTATGGGTACACGTTATTATGTGTCTCGTAAGGCTGTTATTCAGCTAGTAAAACAAGGATTGGTTGAACTGCTTGAGGACCAAGTTATCTATCGTATGGAATTTGATGATAACTATGGCTGCGAAATGGAGACGAATGAAGTGAAAGTTCGTTTTGCTCGTGTTGCTATAGCTGGTTGGGAATTTAGTTGTTCAACTTATATGGGTGAAAAACAGTCCAAGTGGTTTATTGGCCCAAACATTGGAAAATCTGAAATCTCCGAATTCCTAAAAAGGAACGGAGTTAATTACGAATTTGGCTAATTGGAGAAATTAAAATGGCTAATATGTACGACGAAATGATAAATGTGTCAATTCAAACAGCAGATGTGATTGCTAATCTGAACAGTTTGGCACATGAAGACGGTGTAGGTCCAGGAATCCAAATAGCAAGGGAAGCATTGCGTGTGGAGCTGAATACGCAAGTGTTGGTGCTTGATCGTTTGGTGCACATGATGCCAGAAGAAAAAGCTCAGCGTTGGGCTATGGTAAGAGTGTGCCTATTTGCAGTGATGTTTAAATAAAATTGTTATAATTTAGGTGAGATATATATTTTATAGGCTGTATATATCTCTAATATCTTTTTATTCGCCTATTGGAGTTGATTATGAATAGTTTAATTCAAAAGTTTGCAGCACATTATGACTGCAACTTATCCTTGTTTGGCACATTATTAGTTGTAGCGGCCAATAATAAGCAAGTGAAACTTAAACATTTCACAACATTGCCAGAACAAGAGCAACGTAGACAGCTAGTATTGGCCCGTAACACACTGCATATTAAGGAACGCACCAAAGCAGTTAAAGTAGTTGTACCGCCACCAGTAGTTGTTGAACCAGATGATGAAGTATTAGCAATGCTTCAAGAGCCACAATTGCCTTGGTATATGGATTTACCTCCTCATGTTGTAGATATCAGCGGCAATATTAGCGGTGATGCTGCTTATCATTAATATTATAAGGTTATAGCTTAATTGTTATAACCTTTTTGTTTTCTAAATGGGGTGATGCAAATGAGAATTCATCAAGGCAATATATGGGATATCTACTCATATACTGATTTATTTTTATTCACATCTAATGGTGTGGTAAATAATGGCAAATTACTAAAGCATTCTGTTTTACACCCATTAAATTTGATTGCAGGTACAATATGATAAGATACCATTTGATTTTTCAATTTGACTTCTAAATCATATATTGTTCCTGCATCTCCATGTATCTCTTCTATTATTTTATAGAGGTATGGCATTCCACGTGAACTGTTGTAACGTTCTTTTACAGTTTTTGTAGTTATACCTATTTTATAAAAACTTTCAGTTTCATTAAAACATTGGATTATATATAAAGTTGCTAAATTATTTTTTGATTTATTTATAAAACCTTCTCTAAGAAAAGTATTATTTTCTTTAGAAAGTTTTAAAGATACTTTAGTTCTAGAGCATTTTACGCATCCTCTTCCTTCTAGGTGTTTTCTTGCTAATTGTTTAAAATCACCATGAAGTGGACAAATGATTGTAATTTCATTATCACCTTTTGTGTATATTGTTTTTGAGTAATCAAAATAGTTTTCATGTTTTATGTTGGCTTTTTCTATAAATTGATCTTGTGTTAATTTATAAGAATCAGCCATGCATTTAGAACATTTGAAACCTTCTTTATGTGTTTTTGCTTTTTGTTCAAAATCACCGTGTACAGGACATGTAATAGTAATTTTATTGTTACTTCCTGTGTATATTGTTTTTGAATAATTGTAAAAATTATTGTGTTTTTCTGAGCATAGTTTTATAAATTCTACTTGTGATAATTTTGCAGGCATTTTAAATTCCTTTTGAGATTTTAGTTGGTGTACGCTTATTATAGCAAGTATTTAATTAAATTCAATGGGAGCAGGTATAGCCAAGCAAGTAAGGGATAGATTTAAGGGAATAGATGCTGCTATTGGTAAAGTGATATTAGATGGTGGCTATAGTCTAAATAATCCATATGGATTGTTGTTATCTCCAAGTGGCGGCAAAGTGGGATTATTCCAGACAAAGTTACATTGGAAAGATGAGTCTCCTCTGTGGCTAGTAGAGAAATCTGCTCAGATGTTGATGGAATGGGCAAATAACAATCCTGATAAAAGGGTTGATATGACCTATCCTGGAATTGGACATGGTGGTAGAACAGTTGATGAGGTATATCCAATAATTCAACATCTACCTGATAATGTAAACGTGTGGAGGTATTAAAATGAAACTAAATATACCAGATGCGGATTTCTTTGTGGTCGAAAACTTTTTACCAGAACCAGACAAAGCATTTAATTGGCTAATTGCTAACGAAGACTGGCAGCAATATACACATAACGGATATAAAGCTCCACGTCTTAATAAGCAGTACGGTAAAGCTTATTCGTATAGTGGTGTATCCACAAAGGACAGTGAAATACCAGCACACTATCAGCGCTTAATAACAACCATTGCAAATGCTACAGGTTTTACTGGTAATCAAATACTATTAAACTTGTACGAAGCCAATGGCTCTATAGGCTTACATAGCGACTCCGAACCAGAACTCGGATATAACCCAACAATAGTATCCTTAAGCTTAGGAAGTGATTGTATATTCACTTTAGTCAACAATAAAACTAAAGCAGAATATAATGTCAAGCTAAAAGCAAATAGCTTATTAGTAATGGGCAATATGTCTCAGGTTTTGTATCGCCACCAAATTAAACGTGGCAACATCAAGGGGAAACGTATTTCATTGACATTTAGACAAATAAAATAATTCTCCGACAGTGAGCCTGCCACTGTAACAACAGGCAAACCTTCATCGCTATGGCCTCAAATCTCTTCTATACGCATCAATAAGAGCAAGGATATACAAACACATAGGAAAAGGATTTACTGCACGTCTAGGAGCCAAATAGAGGCATATAATAAACTGTTATAATCATATTGAACTTAATCGGAGAAATATCATGTCAAACAGTACAGATTTTACAGTGGTGGACTTCACAAAAAGAAGTCTAGACATTATTAAAGCTATTCATATGGCAATAGCAAATAAACAGGAAGATAATAAAGGGGTGGCAAAAGTAGTTATTGTCAAAGGAACAAGTTATAGCTTATCAATACAGGCAGGTGAAAACTATTACTCGATTCCACAGAATAATATTGGACCATATGCAGAAGTGGAAATAGGAGAAGTTGATATGCCATTAACACAGGAGTTTATTGATAATTATGGAGAGTGCGTAGGAGAAGGAAAGTATATATTTCCCTATGTGCCAATAGAGGAATTGATAGCACAGGTCAAAAATAATCTATAAAATTAAATGCCGTTGTATAAAATCAGCGGCAATTAATAAAATGTTATAAATTTTTTGTATCTTTATTAACAATAATAACTAAAAAGTTAAAAATAAATCAATAGAAGAAAAAGAAGTTATAGGAACCTAAAAAGGATTAGAGCTACTTAAAATATAAGTGTTAATCCCAAACTGACATGTCTCTAAGTTCTTTAGGAACCTTAGTCAACCCTTTAGTTGATTTACCAATTCCCTTATCCTTATTAGCTTTTCTATACTGCTTTTCCCTTATTTTAATAGATTTAATACTATTTCTATCATATGGGGTTATTGGCTCACCTATTAAATAGTTCATATAGTTCATATTTAAAATTCCTTTATTAGTTTTATTAAGAAGTAATTATAAGCTATTTAACAACACAAATAAAGAAAAACTTTGTTAATCTATATGAGTTTGTCTGCTCACTACGCATCCAAACTCAAATTCGTACATTATCTACCTTCGCTACGTCGCATCTGACAACTCCTTGTCACTTGCCAACATGTCAAGTAACAACTCGTTATCATCTACCAACCTGCGCTTGGTATCTAATAACTCATTAACCTCTGAAACCAATTATACAAATTCAAAAAAAACGTGTCAAGAACTATTTTATAAGTTGTTGATATATAACCAATTAAATATGTAACTAAATACTAGTTGTAAACCGCTTATGGCTAATTTCTTCTATTTGCTAATAAAGTAATTAATATCCTTAACTTAGTGAAAGGAGTTGAAGCAGGTGAAAAAGGATTAGAGATATTTAAATTTAGTATAAATTTGGATATTGATAAGACTTTTTAATGCGGAAATGAACTTGAGCTTAGTTAACGATGTTCTATGTTCAGTGGGAACAATAGAACATCTATAATAATATGATTAAAATAAATTTGTAAATAGCCCTTAGCCGCTAGTAGCTATTGGCCGAAATGACAAAATGCAAAAACTAAAAATTCCAATTTATTTTTTATTTTCCCGAGGAATTTGCTTATAATCGTTCAAAAAATAACCAATTATAAAGTGTCCAATTTTTACCTATTGGCCGAAATGACAAAAGTATCATCTTATTTTACACAAAAACTGTTATAATTTAACTGAATAAATCAACATCGGAGAAATAAAATGATATATTCTGGCATTGGCTCAAGAGAAACACCTGAGCATATCTTGGGCATTATGAGTAAAATTGGTAAATCCTTTGCCGAAAAAGGATTACTTCTGCGCTCAGGCGGTGCTATAGGTGCAGATACAGCATTCGAAATAGGTTGTAATGCAGTTAAGGGCAAGAAAGAGATATATTATGCAGCTAATAATAAAGGAATTATTGTTACAGAGGATATTATGCAACAGGCATTAGTAATGGCAGGGCAAGTGCATCCAGCCTGGCATCGTTGTAGTGATTATGCAAAGCGCCTACATGCTCGTAATTGTATGCAAATCCTTGGTAGAAACCTAGATGAGCCAACAGATTTCGTTGTGTGTTGGACAAAAGACGGAGGACCAACTGGAGGCACAGGACAGGCGATTCGATTGGCTATGAGCAGGGATATTAAGATATACAATCTGTATTTTGATAGTCATTTGCAGGAGCTAAGAGAGTTCTATAGAAGCCTTTAAAATCAAGAAGATACACAATCTAAATGTCAATAGTTTTGAAATTTATTTTGTGTATTTTGTGTGATGTTTTGGCCACGATGCACCAGGTATATTTTGGTGTGTTTAAGTATATTTTGGTGTGTTTGGTGTGTTTGGTGTACCAGGTATAATTAAAGATATATTTGATGTACTAGGTATAAATTAGACTAAAAGTAAATAAGTATGTTAAGAGGTGTGTGATGAACAAAATGGCAATAACTGCGTTTAGAGATGAACATCGCTGGCTATCTAATATGGCAGAATGTGAAATTATATATGGTGATTTAGTATTTAAATCTACTGAAGCTTTTTATCAGGCTATGAAGACTTTAGATGTTAATGAACGTATAAAGTTTCAATTCTATGATGGACCAACTTCTAAGCGTGAAGGACGTAAACTTGTATTAAGAGATGATTGGCCATCTATTAAAGATAAGGTTATGAAATTTGCTTTAGAGCAAAAGTTTAGTAAAGAACCTTTTAAGTCTTTATTGATTAATACTGGTGATGTTGAAATTATTGAGGGTAATTATTGGCATGATAACCACTTTGGGGTTTGTAATTGTGCTAAATGTGGTAGTAATGGTCTTAATGTTCTTGGTAAATTAATTATGGATATTAGGGCAAATTTATAAACTTGTGGTGTCATGTGTTTGTGCATGTGACATCTAAACTGTTATAACTTCTTTGAATAATAAAATGAGAGGTGAAATATGTTTATAAAATATTGTATTTGTTGTGCAATTTTATCTGCGGCTTTTTATGCTTTATTGTATAGAGCAGCTGATGAATATGTTGTAAACCCAACTCATGTTCCTGTTGTTTCTGAAAAGGAACGTCAACAGCAAAATCTTAAATTGTTAATGGAATCATTAGCAAAAGATTTGTGTAAGGTAGACCCAAAGCATTCTATGGTTGAAGTAGAATACAAGGGTAAAGTAATTAATTGTCAATGAGGTAATATATGAAATTGATTCCTAATGATGGCAATGATTCAAAAGCTTCTGTTCTTGATGTTGCTATGGTTGTTCTTGTCCTTTTTGGAATTATTGTGGAGTATGTGTTATGAAAGTTGATATTTATGCTGATGGTGCGAGTAAAGGCAATCCTGGTCGCGGTGGTTGGGGCTGTTTGTTATTGTGCAAAGAAAAGAATATGCGCAAAGAACTGTATGGTTATGGCGGTAATAATGTGACAAATAATCAGATGGAAATTTTGGCAGCCCTAAAAGGATTAGAAGCTCTAAAATTAAATTGTGATGTGACATTATATACCGATTCTAATTATGTTGTTCAAGGCATTAATTCTTGGCTTGCTAATTGGAAAGCTACAAATTGGATTGGCAAGAGTAAAAAACCAATTGCTAATAGAGATTTATGGGAACAATTAGATGCAGAATTATCTAAACACAGTGTCACAGCTGTATATGTAAAAGGGCATTCTGGCATTGAAGGTAATGAAATTGCTGATGCCTTAGCAAATAAAGCAATTGCTGAAGTTAGTTAAAATCATCTAAGACTAAAAGTTGAACAGGTTATGACACTAAAATTGTTATAATCTGTTTGAACAAAACTATTATTAACTTCGCAAAATTGTTCTTAAAAATTGTTATAATCTTTTTGATGAATTAATAGCCTTTATTGATTCACACTATCCAAAACTCGGAGTATTAAAATATGAATCCAATTCAAATTCTTTTAGCAGCAATGGGATTAACATTAGGCAACTTAAATGCATTTCGCTTCTTTACCGAAACAAAAGAAACAGTGCTTGAAAGTAGCTCAAAAACATCGGTAGCCATTGGCACAATTGCATTATATTCAGTGGTAAAAGAAAAGTTCAATAAACTCAGTAATGAGCAAATTGAAGAATTATTAACAATAACATTTGGTGGCAACAGCAAACAGTTAATAAAATTCATTGTTAAAAACAATATCGAAATTGCATGTGAATGTGATGATTGCAAAAATGAACAAGAGCAAGACATCAAAACCGATTCAGAACTGCCATTCGATATTAAAGATGTTCTTCCACGAGAAGTTGTAGAGGCAATGGAAAGAGGTGAAGTAGAAGTTAAAGTGCATGCTATTAATTTAGCAGACTTATTTAAAAAATAAGCCGATTGTATCACTGGTGCTTAATTGTGCCAGTGCACTTTTCTCTAAACTGTTATAATTTTTTTGATGTGATAATTTTGTCGCATCACTATTTTTAACTTGATTTAGCCGTAGGCCGTTTTAAAATTAAGGCCAAAAGCAAATCACAACTAGCCAATCAATATTTAACACTGACAATGAACAGGCGTGTGTGTGTTTATTGTGTGTGTTTATATGGCGGAGTATATTATGAAAGACGCATCTTCTTGTAAAATTAGCCTCAAAGGTTTGTCTATTGCCACTGGTCAAGTACCAGAACGCACAATTGGCGATGTTATTGTTCGTGGCGTACCATCGAAAGAAATCAAAATTGATGAATTAATCCTTGAAAGCAACTTGGATTACCAATTTGATGAAGGTGAATTGAAAGATACTAACAATGCAGTTGTTGAAGTATTCAAGCAAGTTACTAATTTGAGCGTAATGATTTTGAATAACGTGGTAGCTGATAAACGTGCAGGACGTGAAGCAGCAATGACACGCGAAGACAAACATCATGAAAACGAAATGGCAAAGCTACGCTTGATTGATGAACTTGATGACTTGAAGAACAAGCGCATTCATGAACGTGAACGCTATAACGCTTCTAAAATCTAATTAGTAACTCAAAAGTGTTGTATCTTAATTGATACAACATTTTTGATAAACCCAAAAAGAGGTAAATATGCAAGAACTTATTGATGCTTTGCTAATCGTAGATAAAGCAAATGATTTAAAAAATAAATCTGTTTATCACAACAAGTTTTATTTAACAAATGGCTCTCCTGAAGCACCAGATATTAGAGTTCAAAAGGTTGTTGAATTAGCTGATGAACATTTAATAACCAGAATTGGCGGTTGTAATTGGGATAATATAAATATCCTAGAAAACTTGGGATACAGCATTTATGCTGGTGAACAAGATTCATTTGGTTGGCTAAGTGGTTGCATTGAAACAATAAACGGAGTAATTGTTTATGGCTGAAAATTTCCAACAAGAATTAGATATCATAAAAGAAAATAAATCTTTATATGGCCATTTAGTAAAAAATAAATATCGTGATGGAAATGACGGTATTTATATTGGGCGTGGAAGCAAATGGGGCAATCAATGGACACATCTTGCACATACCACAGCACCATATGTGGTGAATTCCAGAGAAGAGGCTGTTGTGATGCACAGAAGAAACTTAATTAAAATGATTCGTAATAACGAAATAAAATTAAGTGACTTAGCAGAATTGGCAGATAAAACATTAATTTGTTTCTGTTCCCCCGATTTCTGTCATGGCCACACCTTGAGTGCCGCAGCTCATTGGGCAAAATTAGAATTGCAAAAACAAGGCCGTTAATCGGCCTTTTTAATTGTTATAATTTTTTTGTACTTAATTTAATTTCTGGAGAACATCATGAGTGCAACAGGTACAAGAATTTCTTTCTCTCACGAAAGTCAAACAAAAGCAACAAAAGAAGTAGTAAAACTGCTAAAAGAAAGTGGCGAAACACCAACAAGAGAGCTCATTCAAAAGCATTTCTTTGCAATTCAAAATAAAGCAAATTTAACAATCCCACAAGACAAGTGGGACAATGTAGCTAAATGGTTAATACCAAATGTGAACTTAGTTTTTCAAGAAATCATTGAAAACAAAGAACTTAAAAAACAACTTGCTAACTTGCAAAATGAACTACAAAAAGCTCACGAAAAGTTAGATGCCAAAGCAGATGAATTGGCAAATCTAAAAGCAACAACAATGAAAAGCAAAAAACTCACGCTATACATAGCTGGCTTATTACCAAAACAACAACAATTGCTAATTCAAAATAATGAATTGTCAGATAAATGTATTTTTAAATTTGCGTCTTCTGAGCAACACAATAATACACAACTTGAAAGTGCAATGATAAATTCAGATTATGTGCTATTGATGACAGACTTCATTAATCGCAACACAATTGTAAAACGCTTCAAAACAAAACTTATTAATGTCAATGGAGGAATTACCAACTTAGAAGATACAATAACTAAGTTATTAAATAAAAAATGATTTACTGGCCGTCTTATTAGATGGCCTTAAATTGTTAAAAATTTTTTGACTTAAATTAGACTTTATTTCTAAAGGAGCAAACAATGTCTAATGAAATAGCTGTATTGTATATTTATGCAGCATTAATGGGTTTGTTGATTGGCAAAGCAATTAATAAATATCAAGAAGATGACATAGTTGTAGCAATAGCATCTCTATTAGGATACATAACTATAATATTTTTTAAAAATCCAAGTAAAGAATTCATCGAAGCCATAATGCACAGTACAGTTTCAATATGTGTGTCAATTATATCATTTATATGTTACTCAACATTAATAAATGAAAAAAAACATTTCAACAACCTGCTAAAAAATAAGGAGGCAGAAAATGAACATTTATCACAAGATGTTCGAAATAATGTGTCTTCTGAAGGAATTAAGAAAACACTGTAAAAGCATGATAGTTATTAATCAAATTTTAGAAATACAAAAAAAGTATTTTTATAACTTGGCATATAATTATCCTGACGAAAAAAAAGAAATTGCATGGAATTTAATGATGGAAACTGGCAGCCATCATGAAAGTGCAAAATTTCTAAACATAATCTAAAGGGGAGAAATCCCCTTTTTGTTTGTTAAAATTTTTTTTGATGCAAAACTGGAGATTCATATGAACAAATGCATCTTAACTATAACCGCAAAAGGAGAGTTTGATTCTGCTGCAACAAGAGCTTATAAATTCTATGTAGATAATATAAGTTCAGGTTTAACAGGCAGCGAACCTCCAAAAGCAATTCCATTAAAAAACGAAATTAAAATCGTTTTGTACAGACAAGTTAATCAAGAAATTATGACAAAAATTTCTAATGAATTAACACATCCCTCAATAGACAAAGTTTCATTTGCAATTAAAGCAGAAGAAACTGAAACATTCGACTGGTAGGTGATTATCATGACACATAAAGGTCAAAGCTCAGTTAAAACTATTAAAGTAGATGCCAATGTGCATCTTGGAACTTTAACCACAAAAATAACTGAATGCCTTGGGGAATATAAAAAGTCTCCTAACGAGAAAAACAAGCAGCATAATCGTAAAAAATTAGCTGCCGCTGTTGCTGAAGCAATGAATTTTATTGCACAAGCCATGCATGAAGGTGTCTTTAAAAATGACCCAACAGGATTAATGATAACAGACTCAACGTTTGAAGACCCAGTAAATGAAATAGCCAAAGAGTGGCTAGCTAAACTACAAAAAGCGAATCCAGATGACGAAATTGGTGCTGCAAACCGTCTAGCGTTACAACATGCAGAAGCAACTGGCATTCAAAAATTAATACTAATGACAAAGCATGGTGTCCAAATTATTTGGGACGGCATTAAACGTGGTGTAATGTTTGTATACAACAAAGCAGTACAGTTCTTTAAATGGGTGTGGAATGGTATTCAATCAATGTGGCAATGGCTAAAGGAAAAATTCACCAGTTTCTTAGGCAAAGCCGCAAATGACGAACCAGAATTAAAAGAAATTGACATGGCAAAGATTCTTCAAGAGGGCGAAGAATCTTTAACCGTAAATTATGGAGAAAAAAACGATGCTAAAGAAGCTGAACAAGCTATTCCAAAAGCAACCTAAAGTATTTGTTTATGCAGATGCTGCCTATGATAATAAGTTAGCAGTTATCGGCTATATAACAAGTGATTTAACAGTAGCAAAATATGAAATTGTAAGCGCAAATAATGTCAATGATGCTGAATTAAAAGCAGTAGAGTTGGCACATAGGACCTTTCCAAGGTCAAAAATAGCTACTGATAGCCATTATGCTATAGAAAATACAGAAGGTGACTATGTTTTCTATGTTGAAAGAAAGTCTAATCTTGCAAATGTGATTGCAAGAAGTGCAAAAGAAATGGCTAAATCAAAAGTTGTGCACAAATTATAAATTAAGTTAAAACCAAAAGGACTTGGTAAACTTAATATGAAAAATAACTGTTATAACTTTTTTGACCAAAATCCTTAAGGTCACAACTTCCTTTAACTAAGAGTAAATATTATGACAACTCAAGACAAAAATTTAGCAGTGCTGGTGGATAAACCAGCCAATCCTGCCACAAATCCAATCACTGGCCCAATGATGGGTGTTCAACAATTTATGCTTTTAAATGCACAAGAGCATTTATGCATTCCTTTGTTTTTAAAACGCAATAGCGGAAACATTCAGTATTATTACTTAATGAAAGCTATGTTGCCAAACATGGAAACAAATGAAAGCCAACGCATGCTGCAACATTGCTGGTTATTGATTCCTGCCAATCCACAAGTATCAGGTGAAAACCAAAAGTTTTACTTTGGTGACCGTAATCATGGCATGATTCATATGCACAACAAAATGCTAGCATTAGGCGGCAATTCTGCATATAACTCGTTGATTGCAAAAGTAACACTACGCAATATGCCAATTGTGCCAAACAAAGCCCAATTAAAATGGACAGATAAAATTTGGCCAATGTTAAACGAACAACATAATTTATTATGTGGCACAGCCGATTCAGAACCATTGATGCGCAAATCAGATGCTTTCACAAAATTCATGAATGATGGTAATGTTAAAACTCATGCATTGTTTATGGCTTTGTTGAAAGACAAAAAGATTGAAGCAAATACTGTATTTGAAGTGATGCCAGATTCAATCATTTTAGGCAAAACAATGTTTTATGGCGACAACCATACTGCATCAATCCTTGAAAACCAAACTAATGGCATTAACAAACCGTTATGTATTTCTTCATGGAATGGTGTGTTTCGTGGTGATTTGAATGTTGCAACAACGACAAATGGTTTAGGCTTAAAACTAGAACATGGTATTCGCAAAATTGGTGAGGGAACAAAACAAAAATACGGTGTTGATATTGTAGGTAAAGTATTCGACCGCTTGTCAAATACAACTGAAGGCCGTTTAACATGTATTGACCCAGTAACCATTGCATATCTAAATAGCGGTAACGCTAAAGATGAAGATGCAAGCGAAGAAATTATCAGTGCCATTGCAACGAATCGTAAATCAAGAGCGCATGTACTGAATAATGCCTTTGAACAAAACGAGCACATTCAAATCAATGATGCTGAATTAAAACTTCATGCAAATGGCGACAATCCAGATTCCATGAAAATTAGTTGGGAGTTACGAATCACTGATACATCGACCTACAAAGGGCTACGTGATATTTCTAAATTAGGCAGCATCAATGCAAGTGCAGATGATAGCTTCTTAGATTTGTTAATGTCAGGTAATGATGTTTCTGATAAATTGCAAGAAGCAGAAGCTGACATTGATTATGAAGAATTGCTAAATCAGTCAAATGATTTGCAAAAAGAAGTAACCAAAGTCGAAAAGAAAGATGAACCAATATCTAGTGCAAGTGGCATGGACATTGATTCAGATTTACCCTTCTAAGGCATCTTAACATGATACAAAGGCGCGAAACGAAAGTGAGCGCCGATGTATTTTTCTAGTAGAACAATGTGGGATACTAGAATATATGACTAGACCTTAAAAATTGTTATAACTTTTTTGTATCAAAAACTTATCTTGGAGACACATAATGTCACAAACAGCAAAAGAATTCGGCCTTATTCCACAAAATGAAAAACTAAAAAACTTGTTTGAACAAACAGTGACACTTGAAAAACTAGAAGAGTTACTAAATCCAAACGAAAAATTCCCTATAACATGCATTGTAGCAGTTAGTGCTAATGATTTATTAAAATTTAATTCAGATGAATTAAAGATTGAAATTATATCTAAAGCAAAAATGGAATTAAACAAAGAAACAGACAAGTTAGAATTTAGCGGCTCTTCTAGAGCGAACTTTGAATACAAAGACAATTCAATTGGCTATTCAATAGGATTATATAAATGTGATGATATTGAACATGAAGCTATTATATGTTTCTTGTTATCAGAAACATCTTTTAATTGCGTATTCTTATCTCATTTGATTGAAAAGAATAATATTCCTGCATATATGTATCCTTCCAATTAAAAATAAAGCCTGCATTTAGCGGGCTTTGTATTGTTATAATTTTTTTGAAAAACTATGGGGATAATCATGTCAATAACAATTATTGTTATCGCTTCATTATTCACTGCTTTTGAATTTTTAAGTGTCATTGGCAAGATGAGTAAATCGTTGCTAAAAAAAGTTCTAGGCTATGAATACTTGATAGATATTATTATGTCCTTTGGCTTAATGTTGTACTTTGGACTTGTTGGGTCTGTAACTGGCATGATTGTTTCAGCAGTTTCAGGCTTTATATTTAGTGTTGCTTTATATTCAGCAAAACATATTGTTGGATATTCAAAACTTCATAGAGTTCAAGGTACATGGTTCAAATTTCAATGGGTAGATTACCCAGCAGATTGGAACTCAAAAAAAGCTGGAGGATTTATTTCAAAACTATTTAGAGCTACTGGAGAATTTATTACTAATTTCTTTAGTGGCTTTAAATCATCTAAAACGGAGCAACTTAATGCGAATTAAAATATATAAAGCATTTAGCTTTGTCTCTTCACTTGTGGTATTTGCAGTTGTAAAAATTGCAGATGCCGTAGGTGATGCGTTTTATTGGATTAATTCCTTTTTCAAGAGCTTATTTAGTTTATGGGCATTAATATGGAAAGGATTTGAATTATCAAATTTATTCCAAATTATAGGCTTAAGTTTTGGTGCATTTATAGTTGCAGGAAAAATGGCCAAGGCTGACCTGCTACAAATGTCCGAAAAGAGAAAATTCATCCGCAACCAAAATGTATTATTAGGCACAACTAACACTTATTATGAAACAGCGTTATTTCGTCTAACAAATGCAGCACAACCAACATAGGATATTATCATGCAAAAAAATGTACAATCACAACCAAGCAACATGTCTATGGTTCTATTCCGCAGCGCAGATGGCTCAATTTCTTATTTTAAAATCGGTGTATTAGCAGCAATTGGTGCTTACACATGGTTTTTTAATCCATGGTTTTTACTAGGAATGTTTGAAATCTTCATTATCTTCTATTTGTTTTATGCCTTCTGGCAAATTATCAAAGGAAGTCAATCAAAATCTTTAGATGATTAATAGGTATTAAATCATGAACAATTTAATTAAATTAGATTCAGCTTATGCCGTATGCTTTTGCAACGGCAATGATGCACAACAAGGTGTCTCTGCAATTAAAGTTATTGCATGGGCTGTAATGTTAGATATTCTAATGCATGCAATGTCTATTGCATTTATGCTGCTAGCAATTGGTTTAGCCATTGTTGCGGTAATGGGAGGGCCAAGTCTTTGGAAGACACAAACACCCAAAGATATTGATGCAGAAGTTGTTTCATAACAAACTGCACCGCAAAGGGAAAGGATTCCCTTTTATTTGTCAAATAATAAAAGCAATAAGTATGACTAGACGTTAACTTATCAGGGGAAATCCTATGTACGCAGCAGTAGCTATTAGCTCGTCAGAAAAATCAATACCTTTATCAATCAATTTATCTAGCTCTTATAGGCAACTTAAAAAGTTCCTTAAGGAGGGTATTTCTGATAATAGTATTATTGAAAACATTCAAGAAGTAGAATTAGAAGGATTTAACTATGAAAAAATTGATTGTATTATTATACAGTCAACAAATGTTAATAAACAAGGTCATCTTCGTTTTAAACATTATATTAAATAACAAAAAATGGCCGAATAAATTGTAAATATTCGGTCATTTAAAACTGTTATAATTTTTTTGACACATAAATAGTGTACGAGGGTCTTTGTTTTTATAATAAACAAAGTCATTTTTATATGCTAAAGACATAATTCATATCTACATAGTCTTAGCAAACATAAGGAAACGCGCAATGTCTAAAGGCTTGTTGTCTATTTTAAATGTTCCAAATATTGATGCAAACTTAACTTCTGATGAAGTGTTAGGTAAACTCATTCCAAAAGGTTTTGAAAGTATTTTTCAAGCTTCTTTAGGAACTAATGGACAAATTGAATTAACGTTCATGGATGCAGAAACTAATGGTGACAAGACTATTGTTATTTCGGAATATTTATATAATCCAGAAAAACATGGTGCTATGATTCCAAAATTTATTTTTCAAATTTCAACTCTAGTTAGCAAAGAAGGAAAAAGACCAGACTATACAAATCAAAATAAGAATTTAATTCTTAATAGCAATCAAGTGTTGTATTTAATTATACATCACAGAGTTACAAAATTAGCCGCGTATAATACTCAATGGATTGGATTATTAAATAAAGATATTAGCAAATTAAAGTCATTTATTGATTTTAATATGCCAAATTCTTTTAATGCCAAACAAAAAGTATTAAATACCTATGTAGTTGTAGATGCTTTTGCAAAAAATAGCAATTCCAAAAATCCTACATGGAAAAAAGTTTTACCATATGACCAGTCAGAAGAATTTCCTTTAGGAGAATTAATTGATAAAAAGGCATCACCAGAAGTTTTAAAGGCGACAATGAGTGATTTAAATATTCATCCAGGTTCTGAATCTATGCTTGAAAAAGCTGGTAAGATTGTAATGAATGAATCTCATACATTGTATAAAGCCCCAGGCTATTACATGGCAAATAAAACAAAAGACAATAAAATTTGTGAGCCTTTTGTTGTAATGCCTTTCCCAGTTAAGCAAAATGTTCCTTCTCGTTTAAAAGGCCATCTTTTAACTGATTGTTTTAAAGTTGTTGAACCAATTTTAAATCCAGTTTATGACCAAGATTATGTCAAAGTTGACGATGAAATCAAAGTAAAAGATGAATGCTTATTAGGGGCTATTATTGTTTTCCATGATATTGAAGTTGAAAGCGGAAGATTTGTTTTTGGCGAAATTGAACAAAATATCAAATTAGCAAAAAGACAAATTTTTAAAAAACAAACAGTTCATCAACAATTTTCAAATATTGTTTGTGAAGTAGGTACAACTGCTTACAATGGAAAATTAATTTTAGGAACAGACCTAAATGACGATGTAGTTTTAATAGACAATGTTATTGATGCTAAAGTAACTGCAATTATTAAAGATGAAGGTCACCAATCTGCAAAAATTGTAGTAGAAACCATCATTGAAGCAGGAAACTCTCGCATTATTAATCCTTATGGCTTAAAAGGTTTTACAAAGACAAAACCATATTTAGGCTATATTACTTTGCCAAATGGAGAAAAAAGAGAGGTAGATTTAATCACAGGCATGAATGGTGTTAAGGGTAAAAATAACACTATTGCTGCGGCAAGAGCAGCTTTAGCATTCAAAGAAGGCTTTTATGAAAACAACTTAAATTATTTAAGAAGTTTAAATTTAGCGGAAATGAATGCTGCTGCAGAAAAAATTCAACGTCTTGAATATACTGACCAATACGGTAACAAGAAGTTAGTTTGGGCTGGATACGTTGAGTATTACATCACAGAAATTGGCAAAATGTATTCTAAGTACAAACCTCAAAATTTTATGTTTGAGGTTGGTAAATATTTAGAAATGCAAACTGACAAAAGTTTGTTTAATTTTATTTGGAAAGATTGTATTGATTTCAAAATGAAAGAAATTGCAATTGAACTGCATAAAATTTTAACAGATAATAATGGATTTTTTGCAGCCAAAGAAAATTTACCAGTTTACACTCCTAGTGAATTGCCAAATTTGTTTAAATCTTCTGATTTAATTTTATCTTCTCAAAGCAGATGGGATAATGACTCAAAGCTTTTTGATGAAGAATTTAATAAAGGTTTTTATATAGACCTTAGAAAATTAGAATTTTTAGACAAAAACAACGTAAGACAAAAAGGCCCAATGATTCGGATGCCAAGTGCAAAAACTTTAAATGGTATTAAAGGTCAATTGCAAAATGGTTCATTTATTTATCCAAAACTAATTGTTGCAACCTCCAGAATTTTACAGCATTTATGCATTAAAGATGCTGGTGGAAGATACAATCCAGGTTATGTTTGGAATTTAAGTGGCAAAAAACACGCTCTTCAGGCTTATTTAGAAGAATGTACTGGTATGCTTTACTCTAATGATGAAAAGAGTATGACATACGCTCAGTCTTTGATTAAGCCAAAAATGATGGGTATCAACATGAAACAGGTTACTGATTATTTAGTGCCTTGGAATGTTGTAGTAATTTTTGATGATAAAAAATATCACGAAATTGAAGCACATATTGCGTCTGAAGACTTTGAAAATAAACATTTAGGTGCTTTATCTTTGTTTGGCAAGGAGATTTATGGTTTAGCTATTAGAAACCC
>ERZ650311.412-NODE-412-length-27784-cov-41.766093_pt1 | contig 27784 bp, 31 predicted proteins | sample MGYA00376247_ERZ650311 | MGnify/ENA primary metagenome ERZ650311 (study PRJEB26733, sample SAMN07839324) | wastewater metagenome | biome: small river; feature: stream; material: water | place: USA: North Carolina | collected 2016-07-28 ...
GCGTCAGCGAGACAGGTCACAGGGGTTGCCGCGGCGGCGCTTGTAATGGTGCAGGTACGCGAGAAGACCGCCTCAGCCGGAGCTCCGTCGATTGTGACTGAAGTAAAGCATCCGGCAGCCGGCGTGCCACCGCAGCCAAGAGCTCCTGGTGCCGTCCCATCGAAGCGCTGCCGAATGGCCCCGACATCCTCCATGCACCACAGCCGGTTTGCGTCTGTGCTGTCCATCCAGCAATCGTCCGTTACCGCGCCCGGCGGCGCCCCGGCATAGGTGTAGATGTGCCGCGCTTCGCCCGCCGGGTACTCTACGCTGCTCGTGCTTACCAGACGCGGAATGCCGTCCGCGGTTTTGGTATAGAGCCCGCCGACACCGCTGGGCGTTGGGTTGCTCACCTGGGTCGTCATTTCGATCGAGCTCGACCGGAAGCCGAAGGGGTGCCAGTCGGTGTGAGTGGTGCAAGCGGGCAGCAGCACCAACAACGCCATCGCGGCCGTGCCGGACGTCGAAGGCGGCCGCACCCACAGCGCGGCAAGTACAGCGAGCACGGCCGCCAGGCTCGCCGAGTCTCTGCGGACGATGCAGCCGATCGCCAGCACACACAGTCCTACCGTAGCCCAAAGATAGAGCGTATTCCGCGATACGTGCGCCACTAGTACACCTCCACGTCTACCCAGACGGTCTTACCGGCGGGCGGGATATCCGACAGGCGCAGCGTCGCGCTGGTCGAGGTCTTGCTTGCTCGGTCGAGCACAACGGCATAGGTCCGGGTCGCATCGTCGGTCTCTATGCCGAAGTTGCATCGCCAGGTCGATGACCCGAAGTCCGGCATCGTGATAGAGGCGGTAGCGCTCGCCGAGGTAAACGGCACAGTGACATAGCGCCGCGTGCCGACCGGGACCGCTTGATAGGTGACGCTGCCGACTTGCCAGGTGTCGGGCGCCGCCAGCGTTATCAGCTGCTTGGTGGACTTGGTCGTGCTCACCACCGCCTGCTTGGTCGCGCCGTAGATGACCCGCACACCCTTTACCGGGTTCGGGTCGATGATGTTCCAGAGCAATCCAGGCACCGTGGCACCGCCGGGCAACCGCACCTCACTCGTGCTGTCGGTCCAGGGCAGCGTGAAGCCCCAATCTCCAGTTGCGTTCGTCAGCGCAGCGACGCCGCCGGGGTAGGTCCCGGCGAGGTTTGGATCGCCCTCCCATGGTTGCCATGTGGTGCCCGAGTCCAGCGAGAATTCAAAATCATCCCGCGATGGGACGATGATGATCTTCTTGCCCGACAGCGGACTCAACGTCCCGCTTGCCGCCGCGACAACTACCCGACCCGTAACGATGCAGCTCATAGCACCCTCTCGGCTCGCAAGTGCAGCGAGTCGATGTAAAAGCCCTCATTGGCAGGGCCGGCGTTTGTTCTTGAGATCTCGACGATCTTCCGTGCGTTCAGCAGCCGGTCCGGGTAAAAGACGCCCTCTAGCCCGCTCGCAAAACGCACAAGAGCACCGTTGACGAAAAACCGTACGGCGCCCGCCACCCGAGAGATCTGCAGCCGATACCAGCGGCCAGCCACGCAAGGAATCCCGGTGTCGTCCGTGACCTGTGCCGAGTTCGGATCTGGCGAGTACAGCGCTTGCCAGTTCGCCTTATCCCCGCCGCAGGCGATGCACGGAAACTGCCCCATCCCGGCCACTGGCCCCAGGCCGACGACGAAGCCGCGGTCTTGAGCTGGGTCGAGGCTCCCAGGCGCGATGATCTTGACCTTGGCGGTCAACAGGAAATCGCCATCCAGGGAGACGCGCCCGCCTTCTGCGGTGTAGGCGAAGGGCAGGGCGTTTGATTGGTACTGCCAAACGCCATGCTCCCCGACCTCGACTGGCGCAACCGGCCCAACAGACGCAAGGCCCACTTCGCGCGTTACAAGCAGCCGGCCGAAGTAGCCCGATGTAACGTAGCTCTGTTCAAACTCTTCGCTGTCGGCGCTGGCAGACCACCCAAGCGACGCTTGCGAAAGCCCCCCGAGGTGATCTTGCGTCTCGTCAAACCACCCAAACGGCGGCGGGCCTATCCCATCGACGAACGTGATTTCTCGCACGTACGGTCGCCGTGTCGGATAGGTGGTCCGCAACAGGTTGAGGTTCGTCGCTGTCATCAGCGCTCGCAGATCATCCCGATGTTGTCGACCTGCACATAGTCCGTTGCCAGGGCGGTGTTATTCACCAAGTAGCGGAATGTCCGCTCGATACTGGAAAACGTTCCGTGCGGTGCCGTCAGAAGGTACGTGTCGGACAGGACCGGGAGCGCATCGATGCCGTCACGCATGTAGTAAAACCGGATGCGCAAATCAGCGTCTTTGCATCCTATCCACAGTGTGATCCACTGGTTATCTACCGTGGGAAACGCCGCGGCGTTTGCCCCATCCTGGGTATAGTTCATCCAGTTCCCGGTATTGTCCGCAATCCAAACCGGGTTGTTGCTTGATAGCGTGCCGACGCCCAGGACCAGCCCGTTGGCCGCCAAGTGGGAATACTTGTTCACCCGCAACCGCTGGCGAAACAGCCAGCGCATCTGGCCGACGTTGCGCGCTGCGTCCGCCACTCCAAATCCAGTACCCGCGCCGCGGTTGCCGTTGGCTACGCCGTTGACCTCATAGACGCCGTGCATGCCGGCAACCGCGGGAGCTACAGTGCCAAAGTCAAAGTTGCCGCCCTGGTTGGTGTACACCGCAAGTTCTTGTCCGAACTGGTCTCCGGATGACGGTGGGGTTCCAAATGTGTGCGGCAGCACAAACTCGTCATTGACCAGCGAGGTCGAATAACCAACGGCGGCTCCGTAGAAGCGAGCGAGCGCATCCTGTGTGGGGTTAAAGAACTCGTCCGCCAGCACGGCCGGCGGGTTCGGGTCTACGTAGGTCTGTGCCCGCACAAAGGGAAACGCGAGCGGATCAAAGCAAGTCGATAGCGACATCTATGCCCCCGGAATGAAACGACCGGCGCGCGTCGTCGTTACGCCGGGTAAGGATGTTTTCGAGAAGATCGCAAAGCTTTGGCAGTAGCTCTGCGTGATCCGGTCGAGCGTCGTGTCAATGTCACGCCGATCCACTAGCTGGTGCATGGCATCGAGATAGACCGACCAAATGAACTTAGACTGCGCCCTGCCTCCCCAATCGCGGCCGAGCGTATAGAGTTTCCACGAGTTCAGAGTCACCGCCGGCGCCGCCACATCCCGGTATACGTTCAGAATCCAGTTACCGTGAGTCGGACACCGCGCAGGAACCGGCGAGCGCAGCGTAATCGAGGTAGACAGGTCGGGGCCGCCCGTCCATTGCGTCGCCGAAAAGTCCGGCGCCGTCAGTTGCACATGCAAGCCGGAGCTGTTGGCGCTCGACAGGTTCAGGGTGACGAGCGCGCCCGTGTCCCAGACGCGCCCGCCATCCAGCAGGGTCGGCGTGATGCGCACAAGGTTGGTTCCATCAAAGCCCGTCCCGGTCGGCACGGCGTTGGCGATCGAGTCGGTGTACTCGTTGTGCGTGCGCTCGGTCGTCGCATCGAGCTCCAGCACTTCCGGCGTGGTCCCCGGCGCATAGGTTGCGAGCTGCCCAAAGATGGCGGCCAGAGCAAAGAGCGTCAGCGGGCCGACCTCGCGCAGCCTGGCAATCACCACCTGGCGCCGCTGGTCCGCCGTGCGCGACCGCATCGCCGCCGCGCTTAGCACGATTCCAAGAGCGCCCTCCCAGACTGGCAGCAGTTCGACTGTCAGAAGGGTGTTGACCTCGCGCACCAGGCGGTCCGACTGATCAAAGCCGTAGACCTTGACAACATCGCCGAGCGCCTCCATGAATCCGTGCACAGTCGTCGCCGGGTCGTCCCAATCGTATAGCGTCTCCGAGTACGGCGGCCAGTGATCTTTCAGAATGAGCACTGCCTCGTCATGTGATACGCTGGCGGTCGGCTGCTCGCCGGGCTGCGGCAGGCTCAGCAGAAGTTCCACCGGAGCCTCAAGCACAGAGCCAGCGCTGGTCGCCGCGATGTCATCGACCGTTATTGGCCCGGTACCGTCAGCGAATAGCGACGCCTGCGGGACAAGCGCGGCGGCTGCGTTGTTGACCTCCATACCGATCTCGAGGCAGAGAAAATCCCCTGTGCGCAGCTGGACGCCGAAACCCGCGATCGATGCAAGGCACGTCCGCTCTGTCGTGACCGTGCGGCCATTAGATCCAATCAGCTCCACATCAAAGATCGTCGCCCGCCGCTCGCCCGTAAGCCCATCAACGACAAAGAGAGACGCCACCCCGCCCCAGCTGAACATCGCGCCCGCGTTCGCGAGCTGCAGCGCAAAGCCAATTGACCAATTCCCGGCCGGGATGGTCGCGGCGCGCAGGGGATCCCCGAGCAGCTGCGCAATCAGGACGTTCTGCGTTGTCGCCATCGGCACCGCGGCAAACGCCGGCACCGCCTGAACCTGCACCGAACCCTGAAACGGGCCGACGTAACGCGCGCCCTGGCCGCTATAGACCAGCGCCGCCTGATCCCACGCGCCAAACACTCCCGCCGGGTGTCGCACAAACGACAGCGCCGGGGTGTTCAGGCGGGGAAATATGCGCTGGACGGAGGCCATTTATGGGGCGACGCCCTCCCTGATCAGTGCCGTCGCTGCGCCCATGGTTACCAGGGCCTCGGCATGTCTTGCGTGCATCGGCCGGCTGGCGACAGCTGCGGCATAGCCCACTACCTCGTTAAACCGGCGCTGGTTCAGGCTCTGAAGGTGCGCCCGCGTGGCTTCATCGACACCCCCGCGGCGAAATAGCTCGCCATCCCGCTCGCGCGCTGCGGCGGTCCTTGCTTCTCGCCTTGCAGCCTTACTGCCCATTGGACACCTGATCGCCGCCATCGTATCGGAGTTGCTTCACGCGAGCATCGAACACAAATCGACTTGCCGGCAAACCGTGCGATCGAGCAAGTTCCGGGTCTTTTCTCATGAGCAAGCCATCTGCTATACCAAGCGCCCGCGCTTCGTCTTCCTCTGGACAACGCAAAGCCTCAGACCCCTGCGGATCAGACAAAGCAGATTGGCAGAATGCTTTTAGATACACTTGATACAGATACACTTGATACATCGGTTTGGCTCTCCTAGTCCGTCACGAGAATCCGCCCCGCATAAAGCACCTCGGGGCCATTTATGGTGTTGTCGCTGGCCGTCACGTCTTGCGCGATCGGGGTCGCGCCACCGCCTACCCCTATCAGCACGCCGCCGGCAACGCAACGAGACACCAGGCGAGTGATTCCATCGTCGCCTACAGTTGTTTCGGCCGCAGTACTGAGCGTGGTCACGCCCACGGTGTCTTGCCACTGCTGGGCAGCATCAGCGAGACCGGACGCGCGAGACGACGCGATGTTATCGATCGTCGCCAGGATATTCGCCGCCACCGGAGCGACGACCGGGCCGCCAGAGTACACATCGTTGCCCGCGTTCACCTGGACGGCGAAGTTTGGCACCGACGACACCTTAAGCCCAAGCGATGTGCGCCCGGCTGCATCCTGAAACGCCAAGCACGGCCACTGCTCAGGCACCACGGGACCAAGGATGTTCGCGCCGCTCTTGGTGTCCACCTGGATATGCGGACCCGTGCCCGACCCAGCAGCGGCGCTTATGGCATCCTTCAGCGAGATCGGCGCGGTCTGCGCGAGTTCAAGGACGACGTTCGCCCCGGCGTTTGTCGCCCAGTTCGGGAGACCAGATATCGTGATGCTGTTGACCGTATAGCTGACGGCGCCGCGCGCCCAATCAAAGCGGCTGGCATCAAGCGCGACAACGGTGCGCACGCGGCAGACGAGCGCCCGCGAAGCTGGCATGTAGCCCGTCAGCACCGTGCAATCGTGCGATCCAGGGCGCTCCCCTTCGGCGCTCGTCGAGCCGTTGATGAACAGGGCGATGGCCGCGATCAGCTGGGCCGACGCTTGCCGCCCGGTGCCGCTACCAGCCACCAGCGCAACGACGAGCGGAGACCCAACTCCGTAGTAGTTCGGGTAGACGTAGGCGAAGATCTGCGCGCTCGAGACAGGGTTGCCGTTGGCGTCCGTGGCATCTTGCGCCCAGGTCCGATAGTCGGTGCCGTTGCCGCCATTGGGCGGACGCTGCATCTTGTTGAGGATGCGCGTCAGCAGAGACGAATCGCTTTCGACGTCGCGCCCCAGGATCGCCATATTCGACGATAGCGTCATCGTGCTTGTTGAGCCTGACGGAGGCGAAATCAACGTTAGAACGGTTCCCGCCGGGACGTTGCCCGCGAGCCCGATAGACTGCGGCGAACTCGGATCGGCATCCCACACGCCGTCAGCCTGGCCGGACCCGGGCAGCGTCACATTGTTCCGCAGACGCAGCGTGACCCCGCCTTGCGTGGCCTGTTGGCCCGCGGTGTAGGTCGTCGTTATTGGCTCGCCCGTCAGTGTTCCGCTGGCCCCCTGCGCGAACGTAGCGCCGCGCCGACCGTACCCACCCGGACCGGTGCCGTTGCTGATCCCCTCAGTGATTGCCCAATTATTCAGCCCTGTCTCGCTCGATTCCGTCGAGGGAACGATATCCTTGCCGACCCGGTCGATGTTCCCGCCCAGGCTCTGCGTCAGCTGCGCCAGGGCACCAGCTTCCTCACCCGCGAAGGCGAGCGGAGACGGCGACAGTTCAGGTGCGCGGTTCGTGATGAATGCCGCAATCTGCTCTCGGTCCGTCTCAAAATCTGCACTTGGTAGACCCATCTCGCCCTCTATCTGCCCAGCGGGACCTGAATTACGCGCGGCTGCTCACCTGGAAGTTCGACGCGAATCGCCGCCAGCGTGCGACCATCAACCACGGACACATCCACTGCCGAAACCGCTGTGATCTGGCCGTTGCGAATGAGCGCCGCCAGCCGTGTCTGTGCGATGCGGGTCACTCGGTCTTTCGTGCCCTGTGTGCTTATCGTGACATCGTTCAGGCAGTCTCCGGCGCGCTCGCCATTGTCGCCGAGCCACGCCCCCTGAAGCAGTAGCCGCATGATTGCCGGCCAGGGCTTGGTCGTCAGGACGACATCGCCATTGACGACGTTTAAATCCCACTTACCGGACGGTCTTTGGATGAGATCAAGGTCAGCCATGGTTACGCCGTGAAGTGGTCCGCGCCCTCGATGAGAGGAACAAGAATATCAACATTCAGCGGCACGCCGGGAGGCGGCACCGTCGAGGCGCCAGTAAATGAGAACTGCAGAAACACGTCGAAGCTCGTCCCGTCATCGGATACATGCGCCACCGTCAGCGTGGTAACACCCATCACCGGACCTGTAGCCGTGAGTCGGAGTTTCAGTTTGGCATGGTCTCCTACGCGGGAGACCTTGGCGGTGCCGCCGTTTACGATTACATCAGCCGGCACCGGTGCACTCGTCGCCGAGTCCATCTGCACTGTACCGGGCTTGGCGCGCTTGGCCCCGTGCAGATGGATGCGGGCACCCTTTTGCGAACAGTAAAGGCCGCGATCTCCCTGCTTGCCGTCAGCCGGCCGTGTCGATGGCTGGCCCAGCGCGACCGAGTACCCACCATCCGACTTGCGAAGGATCGCAACGTTAAGGTCGTTCACGGGAACAACCACGTCGCCGAACTGCTCCAGCCTGGTCAGGTCCACCTCGGCGGGGCCGCTCGTGCCGTCTTCATCGGCCATCGTGACGGAATCGAGCGTGCTCTCGCCCTCGGCCACGCGGGAAATGCGCGTCTGCATGAGGGTCGTCGCCCACCAGCTGGACGCCAGCCGGCGAAAGTCTGGGAATTTCATCGGAAGCCCCTTGCAAGCAACCCGCGGTCTGCCCAATACCAGCGCTCCCGCGTCAGCATGACCCAGCGCCCCTCGGCAAGCAGGGCCTGATAGCGAGCCCCAGGTGCCTCGTGCGGATCGTTATATGTCGCCACGATTCTGATCACGCCGTGGGCCTCACGACGACCAGCCCAAATGGAATCAGCAGCGGCGTACGGATCTGCCGGTTGAGCCTCAGAATTAAGCCGACGAGCGCCCGCATGTCGGCCGGCGACTTACCAGAGCGTCCATAGTGCTGCTGCACAAACGCATAAATAGACTGCCCGGGCGAGCGCGAGATCTCCGACTCGATCGGAATTGGCTGCGCGGCGCGGATCGCCACATCGAGCTGCGTAGAGACAAAAAGCATGACCTCCAGCGCCAGCACGGTCTCTTGGATGTCCGCCGCCGGACCGACTGCCTGAAGTCCAGCGGTCGCAGTCCGCACAAGCGGCGGCAGGCCGAGCAGCTGCCCTTGCACGATGGGGTCATAAAGTCCGAGCGTGAATGCCTGCTGCGCGGCGGCGGCATAGGTGCGGGTGGCCGCGGTGGCGGCGGAGACCATCGCCGAAGCAGCAACGTAGAGCGCCCTGACCTTGAGGTTCGGCCGCACAAAGATCGTCGTTTTCAGTGCTGCATTCTGCCGGTCCGCCGTGTCTGCCTGCATCAGCGCCTGCTGCGCGAACGCCGACGGGCCAGCCGTGAAGCTATCCGCTTGGCCAATGACCGCATCCTCGACGAACACGTCAACGATCGTCGCTTCGCCCATCTCGGTATAGCGGACGCGCTCGCGGAAGCGGTCGATGATGGTCTTTCTGGTGCCGCGCCGGGGATGCAGGAGCTCGCCGCGGCGCGTCTTGGTCATTGCTGCCATGACCGACGAGTAGTCAGCCTTGTTCTTGCCGACAAACTGCAGCGTAAACGAGCTCTTTAGGTCGCCATCTCCCAGGTCCTCCTTTAGGCTCCCTTGCTGGCCCGGGATAACGTGGCGCCCCCAGCGCCCGGCGATCTCGGACTCGATACCGGGAGCATACTTGCCGAGGTCAATCTCTGTGCCGCCGTCGGGCTTGTAGGCGAAATTCGTCATCTATGCACCAAGAAGCCCCGGCAGGCGCAAGAGAACATCGCACTCGGTGCCCTGCGGCGCGTCCGCCTGGCGCTTGACAACCTGCTCGATGAGGTAGCGCCCCTTGCGCTTCAGGCGCGTGCTGTTTAGCTCGCAGATGTTCCCCTCTACGATCGGCCGCCACTTGCCATCGGGCCCGGGCATGCTGTGCCCGTGCACCGTCAGCCGGATTCCGACCTCACGGTATAGACTCTGCTTGTGCCGCCAGATCGCCCGCGCCGCAGCGAAGCCGCGCTTGTACTGCTCGGCATCCGCGAAGGTCAGCAGCCGATTAATGCGGCGGTCGGTCGGGCCGATGTTCTCGCCCGCAGTCTGGCCGAAGAACCGGCCGGCGTTATAGTCGACAATTCGATCCTGCGGCAGTGACTGCGGCGGATAAATAACCGACCCGTAGCAGCGGTACTCAGAGTAAAGGTCCTCTCCATCAAGCACCAGGGACGACCGCTTGACTCTGAAGTTGCGCGTGTCGTCGTGGTCTTCAAAGACATACTGCGGGTAATCGTTGGCCGCTTCGTCCGGATTAAATACCTGAATCCAACCGTCCGCCGACACATTGACAAATGCCCCGGACGAATTTGTGATGCCGGTCAATCGTGCATAACGGCTGATTAGGTCGTAGAAGGTCTCCCCAACTTCCGTTTGCACCGGCGGCAAAATTGTTCCATATGCCTTATTATAACCAGCTCGCAAAATTGCCGCGCCGGTATTAATCTTCTCTCCTAGTTTCAGAGTCCTGTCGCCATTCAGCCCCCGCACGCCCTGGATTCCCCAGATAAGCGCACCGCTATCACCCTTCGGGGCTTTCCACGTCGGGTCAATCAACTTATTGATCATCCCTTCCAGGCTAAGCCCGCGAAACCGCACCCACGGCCTAACGCACGAATCAAGCAACTTGCCGAGATCGTACCCGGTCAGTCTCAAGACGCTGGGCCCATCACCGGTGATTAGCTCACAGTGGGTACATACCCCCATCACCAGCGGGATGGGCTTGCCGTTATCTACTCGCGGATCAGCATGCTTGAAAACGATAGGAAGCCAGCGATTAGGCTCTAAGTCTGGAATGTCATCATTGAAGCCAGGCGCTACCGGCAGATCGAGCGTCCAGCCGTCGAAGATATTGGTCAGCGTCGAGGTTACGGTAAACGACTGCGCGCCGTTGTTGCCGTAGTATTCGCGGCCAAGAAACGACACATGCAGCCGCGGGCTATCCGCTTCGCTGTCGCGCTGCTGAATCACCTCGGCTGCTCCTGGCCGGCGGGCGGTGCGGGCGGCGTGATGCTCTGCGTGCGCAGCGTTTTGCCCTCCAGGTGCTTGGCCACCGCCACCCCGATCGCGTCAGCTTGGGCCTGTACCTCGCTGCCGCTGCCTCCTTGGAGCGCCGCGAGCTGCTTCTTGAGATCGTCCGTCGTATTCCAGCCGGTGAAATCTCCCGGTGTGCCCCGGCTCGTCCCCGTCTTGCCGGCGGCCTCCCGCGTGGTGATTCGCCGCTGGAGGTTGTCGATCTGGTTTTGTCGCTCGACGCTTGGCGGCAGGTCCCCTGACATCGTCGCGACTGTGGCAAGCGCAAGCGGCGCGGCGATGCGCGGCAGCACGGCCTTGGCTGCGGTAGTGGCAACCGACCCTACGGCGGTTCCAGTCGCCGCGGCGCCGGTTGTGCCCGCGAGCGCAGGTGCAGCCTTGCCCGCAAAGATGTTGACCGCGTCGAAAAAGACGCCGGTTGCCTTCTCGAAGATCTGACCAGACGCCGCCAGGGCCACGCCAGCCGCGCCTCCCCCCATTCCGACGGCGGTATCCTGCGCGCCGAGGAACTTTCCGCCGAAGCCGATATCCTTCGCCGCCTTCTGGGCCTCGGCAAACTCTCGCTTTCCCGCGTCGCTTTGTTTCCAGGCATCGAGTGCCGCGTTGCCTGTCAAGCCGGTCGCCGCCTCGGCGCGCTTCCGCAGCTCTGGGATATTGAGTTTCATGATCCCGGCGAGGTCCTGCGCCGGCATGAATCCGCTTTCCTCGGATCGGCCAAGGAGCTCGAGGCGGTCCTTGGTGTGATAGTGGCGCTGTACGTCCTTCTGGAAGACCTCCAGCATGTTGAACATGTCAGAGGCAGATGAACGCCCTTCCTCGTCGTAGAAGTGCTTGCCCTTGCCGAGCTTCCCCATCGAGCGGGCGCGCCGCTCCAGGTAGCGCCGATGACCGGTCACCAGCGACCCGATCGCGCCAACCCGAGACTCGCCCATCTCCATGGTCGGAGCACCAGCCATCACTGCGCCAGTCAGTGCCATCGTGGCGGCGCCGCGGTCGCTCGACAGCCGCGACCACATGCCAGTAAATCCAAGATACGTGCGCTCAAGGACCGTCGCGCTGACGTTGGCTAAGCGCGCCTGTGTGTCGATCGTACCAAAGAACCGCATCACGTCGTTGGTTGACGAGATCCCGAAGGTCTGCGCGAGGTGCGCAGCGGTCGGTACCATTTGCTCAAGTGTCCGGTCGGTCTGCAGCGCGCGGGCCTGGTAGGCATCGAGCCCCGCCATCGCGCCCTGCCAGTCGCCGGTCAGCGAACGTACGCCGCGGCCGTAGCTTTGCACCTGGCCAGGCATGAGGCCCAGGCGAGCACTCGCCCCGAGCACTTGCTGATTGATGGCGCTGTAGCCCTGGCCCGTGCTGCTCACGATCCGCTGCGTGGTGTCGCGGTAGACGTTGGCCATCGCGATGGCGCCGGCGTAGCTGGTCTTGGCCGGGGCGGTGACGGCATCAGCGATTGATTTCGCCTGTGACCAAGCCAGCTCGGCGGCGGCCTTGACCGTCGTGGCAATCGTTCTTTCGGTGGTTCCCCATCCCCCTTTCGCGTGGATTGGGTCGTCAAAAAGGTTCTTCCAAGCCTTCATCTTGGCTGAGAACCCGGTAACCTTGTGCTCGACCTCGCCGAGCTTCTTTTCTATCTGGTCAAGCCCTCCGACGACTTCGGCCTCCCCGGACGACTTGAATTTTAGGCCCGCCTCTACTTCGCTCATCGGCGCCCCCGCGGGCTATCCCAGGCCTGCCCAAGGTCGCTCTCCATGAGTTCCTTGAAATAGGCCATTACCTCGGGCATGTTCGGAGGCGGCAAAAACTGGCGCTTCGGGGTCTTGCCGACGCCCACGTTGTGGATTGCGCCGACAATGCCTGCCCGGCTGTATACGTAGAGCGTCCGTCCGTCGTCAATCAGCTTACTGCGGATGGTCCCCGGGATGCGATTGAGCAACGGGTGATTTTCAGCCTGACGCTTGCCGAGCCGGTCTTTCTGGGCATCTGCGAGTGTGGCTCTAGCGCGGTCCGCTCGACGTGAATCCTTCGCCGTCAGTGGCCCCGACCGCAGGGAGTCAATCGTATGCTCAGCCTTGGCCGCTCGCTCGCCCCGGCGCGCGGCAACCGCTTCGGCCTTCCGATAGCTGCCGAGTCGCTTTCGCAGCTTGTCTATCTTGGTCGATAAATCTGGCGTCCAGCCTGTCTTCTTGGCCTGCTTCTCGACGCGCCCGAGCTGCTTCAAGGTCCGTTTGATTCGGTCGGCGCGGATGGTGCCCTTGGCGCTTACCTGACTCGTGCCGGTAGCCTCCAGGCGCTTGCGCGTGCTCTCGGCATAAGGAGGCCACCCGGTGCCGCCCGCCTTGATGTTTGCCCGAACATCGGCCGTGACCTTGCGCGCGAGTTCCCGCAACACCGGTGCCGGGTTGGCAAGCCGTTCTCTGAGTGCGCGAATGGACGCGCGCACATCGCCGCTCTGGAACTCGACGGACTCAAGCACGCGAACCCTCACGCGCTCCAGATCGGAGACGGATACCAAGCGACACCCGCAGCGCGGGCTTGCATGTAGTAGTGGTAGCCATCGCTCTTGATCCACTCTTCGCCCCAGAACTCCCGGCGTGCTGCCTCTACGAGCGCATCAAACCGCCAGGACTCCCAGGACTTTACGCGCGAGCTCCTTTTGACAAACCATGCAGCAGCTGAATCAACGCCGAGTAACCGTGTCGCGAGACTAGGGTCTCTAGCGAGTGCTGCTTTCCCTCGGCGATCAAGGTCTCCCACTCCTTATGCGTGAGGGCTGCCGGCGTCTCGGTCTGGCGAAGGATGCTGTACTCATCGCCCAGGCGGTCGAGCTGCCCGTCGGCGAGATCGTTGAGCGGCAACTGCCAGACTGCGGGGATTGAGAGCTTGCCTTTTTCGTCCGCAAGCCCCGGCGGGATCGGAAACATCAGCGCCTGGGGCTTACCTTCCTGCGGCGGCTCGATGAGCGCAAAATGAAGCTGGAAGAACATCGCCCAGCGGCTGAGCTGCCCCGGGATGAAGGTCCCATCGCCGCGCGCTGTCAGGAGCTGACGCGCGTAGTCGAGCGAGGCGTTTCCGTCTCGCTCGCGAACGATGCGCAGCCACGCCGGCCGGTTGACGAGCGCCCCGCCTTCCTCGATCCAAATGCCGCCCGGCACTTCACGGCGCGGGTTGCACTTGCCCAGCTCGGCGCCTGACAGGGTAGGGCTAGCCGACATCGGCCGCACCCTTGTTCCCAGCCTGCGCCAGCTGCTCGTGCGCCGCGATGACCTTCTGCGTCCGCGCGTCCTCGGCATCCGTCATGTCGGCCGCTAGGCGCAGCGCGTCCGAGGTCAGCTGCTTCAATCTCTGGTCGATCGTCTTTTTCATGTGGCTCCTCCTGGGTTGGCTCTCCTGGTCGCAAGCACGGCGCGGCGGCGGGGAGCCACCTCAGACCGCCGCGCCGGCCTACGCCTATAAGGGGCGGAACATCGGCCCCTCTACCTTGCCGGCCTTCATCTGGCCGCTGATGATGAACTGGCCTTCGGGGTTGTTCACCTTGAAGGACAGCTTTTCAAAATGGCAATCAATCGCGCGACCGTTGTTCTGACCGATCGCCGGGTCGCCGATCGGCCAGTCGAGCGTGAAGAACCCAAACAGGCCGCGCCGAATGGTGTCCTTGATGATCTCGCCGCTCTTGTCCACGACGAAATTGAAGCCGCCCGCCACATCCTGCTTGGTGCCGATGTCGCCGCCGATGTAGCCGGAACCTTCGGTCCCGTCTCCTTGGCCGTAGGCGTAGTACGCCGGAATGCCAACGTCGACATTCCACTCGCCCTGCAGCGTGATCGGCGGGCCGCTGTCAAACTTCGCCACCGCGGTTCCTTGAATCCTTGGCATCGTGTCCCCTTAGGCCGCCGACGAGATGACGCCGACTCGCTCGTGATTCTCGCGCGGTGCCCGCTCGCGGAACTCCAGCAGGATGCGGCTTGAATCGCTCTCGTCCACTTCGGCTTGGATGTACTGTTTCAGGTTCGCGGACCCGTCGACCAAGATCCCGTCTTGGCTGTCAAGGTACTCGCCCATTGCGTTTTTCACGTCAGCGATGGTGAACCCATTGGGAACGCGGACCGTGCCGCCGCCTACATACAGCACTTTCTGAAAAAACCGCGCATTCAGGAAGTTGCCCATACCGAACCGCAGCGCGTCGAAGATGCGCCCGTAGGACCAGTCTCCCCACTTTGGGTCAATGCCGTCCCAGGTCGTCTTCCCACGAACGATCGTGACATTGCCGTTGACGCCGCGAAGCGGGGTGAGGTGGTACGGGTCAAGGGCCACGTCGATCGTTGTGGGCGATAGCTCCGTGTCAGACCTGGCCGGAAGCATGGGAGACCCGCCGCCGATGGCCAGGATCTGCCCGTCCATGTTGTAGGGCAGGTTGGTCGCACAAAGCCGCGCCGCGATCTGGGCCGCGTAGGCGCCGCCCTGGCAAGGCGGATCTTGGTACGTGACCACGGACTGCCGCCAGTAGTTCCCGAGGGTTGGCGTCGCCAGCGTAAGGATGGTCTTCACATCCTCAACGCCGCGGGTATCACACATCGTCGTGCGCTGCCCTTGCTGGTAGTAGCCGTTGGCATACAGGTCAATGTGCGCCGCGATGGCATTGACGCTGCTGGTGTCGGTGTAGTCCACCGCCCACTCGATGAACTCGCCAAGCTTGGCCTTGTTCGCCAGCAGCGTGGTCAGCGTGGGCGTTCCGGCGCCGGCCAGGCCTGTAAAGGTCGTCGACCCGGGAACCGTTGCAACGGTCGTGATGGCCGCCGGAAAGGTCAGCGTATAGGTCTGCGTCGTGTCAGTGCCGCTCAGGCTCGCCGAGGTCGGCGTGACCCGCCACGTACAAGGCACGGTCGCGCCCACGCTGGCCGCGCAGTCGAGCGGAAAGGCAGCGTTGCCATGAATGGCCGCCTGGATGGCCGTGGCTGACTGCGCAAGGGTATTGGCCGCCGAGATGGTCACCGCCTGGGTAATGCCGCCCGAGATGACGTTCAGCGTGGTCCCGGTGGCATTTGCGCCGCTCACCGTGATCAGCGGAAGCCCGCCGTCGTGCCGGTCCGCCAGGGTGTAGACCTGGCCCATGGCGTCCTCGGTGCTGCTCAGCTGGATGCGGTTGACGACCCACCCCGAGCGATAAAACATCGTCACGACACCAGCCGACGAGGTGGCGGTCAGCGGGAACGTCGCGGCATTTACTGCGGCGACGATCAGCGCCGCGGCTTGAGTGGCCGTGCTGCTTGCCGGGATGCTCACAACGATCGAGAGCGAACCCACTTTCAGCGTAAAGAGACTCGCGCCGCCGCCATGGCCTACCGAGGTCGTCGTGACCGTGATCGTCCCGGGCGAGAAGGTCAGCCCGGTGAGCTCTGGCGGGACCGTGATCATCACCGGGAAGTCGTTGCCCTCTTCGCCGCGGACGATGTAGGTCAGCGGGATCGTCGCGCTGATCAGCCCCGTGGTCACAACCGGCGCGTCGGGGATCTTGGTGTCGATCGCACGCTTTCCGGATGCCGCAACGGTTGCAGCCGCATCGCCGTTGGCGACCGCCGGGCGGGCCTCGTGCCCACACAGGCGAATGGAAATCTCGCCGCTGCCCACTGCGGTCCCTGCCACCGTGATCAGCTTCGTCGCGACCCCCGCAAACCCCGTATTGACCGGCTCCGCGATGCCCCCGAGATAGTCGTTGACTCCGAACGGGATCTCTTGAATCGCGCTGCGGAACCGATTGGCCGCGGGGCTGCGTCGCCCGAATACCTGATTGACCCGCACCACATCGCTGTACTGCTGGATGTCATTGGGATCGACGGTGCCGGCCGTCAGGTTGTAGGGCTGGCCGCAGAGCGCGCTGCCCTGCAATAGGCCAGTCGAGACGAGAAACAGGTTTTTCTGCTCGGCCGTCCCGGTAGAGGTCGGCGCGGTCGAGATGAAAAGAAACGTCCCCGGCGTCTGCGCGGAGCTCGGGACGTTTGGATTAAGAAGCATCGTCAATTCCCTCCTCGGTCTGGCGCTCGCTTCGCGCGGCGCGGATCGCAGCCATTCGCGCCAGTTCTTCCGAGGTCAACGCGCGGTCGTACGCGAGAAGCGCGCCGCGGGCCACGCAACCATGGATATAGTCATCGACCCGGACGAGCTGGCCGCCTGCCTCGATCGAGTCGAGTTTGCGCCCTCGGGGCATCTCGGCGTGCTGCGGCTCCACAAACACTTGCTGGCCTGCGCGTAGCTGATGCGCTGGAATAAGTCGGCGCTCACGGTCCATCGGTTGGCCTCGGTAGCTGATTTGGCGGGCCGGCATTCACTCCCAGCTCGTCCTGCAGTTGTATCCACATGCGCCAGGGCGATACGATCTCGCACGGCGTATTCGGCGTATGGCTGTACGCGATGCAGCGCACGTCCATCGCATCGACAATAACCCGCTCGGCGTCCTTCTCGAAGACAGGCCGCACGACCCCGAGTGATATTTTCTCCACCCCAACGACGCCCATCATGGTGTTGTCATGGATGAGCAGCCGGCGCACATCGCCGAGGATTCGCATCGTCCCCGGATCGCCGATCTGGTCATCGACGATGGGCGGCGTCATTCGCGCAGTCACCCCGCCGCGCCAATTCGCCGATAGCGCGCGGATCTGATAGCGCAGAACGTGCCGGTGAAAAGCATAGGTCTGGCTGCTCTCCTTGATCTCGTCCTCGCCCATCGGTGAGACAAAGACAGACGGCGTCTTACCGCGGCAACGGTTCCAGAGGTTCTTGCTGTCGACCTGCGCGGCGCAGTATTCGATGTGTGGCAAGTAACGGTGTGTGGCGCAGCTGGCCGCCTCGGGCAGGTGCTGCTGTACCCACATACCAGGCTGCCCTTGCTCTACACCATTCGGGCGGACCTGAGTTGCCGACTCCGCCACGTTCAAAAATCGAAACCAGGCCCAAATCCGGCCCGCCTCTTCCCCCACTTGTGCAAGGCACGGCGCCGCATCGTCGGTTACGTCCAGCACCTCGGGGCGGATCTCGCGCAGGTCTGCCACCGTGGACAGCGCTCCGCCGTCTGGACGGGTCGTGAAGGCTATCCGGTGCGACAGCGCGATTACCTGCATCAGGGCGCGGCCTACGCGCTCGTGCAAGTCCCGGATGTCGCAAAACTCCGGCCCTGGATCTACGCGGTCAAGTTCGGGGATATTGGCGGCCATCAGAACCCGCTCCAGCGATGCCGAGGCTCACCGCGCCGATAGTGCCCGGCCCCCGGGCTAAACGGTACGATGTGCTGCGTAGAGCTCGCGGCCGGCGGATCGTTTCCGGCCGTAGAGTGATGCTCCGCGATCTCGGTGCACCGCTTCTCGATCATATCGAGCAGATCCTTGGATGACTCCGGGACCTCCTCGACTTTCTGGCCGTAGGCATGCGCGTAATACTGCGCCGCCCCTTCGCACAGCCGCTTCAGCTCCGCCTTGTCCCTGTCGGTCCATCGGTTAAACCACAGATAATCGATACTGTGCAGTTTCAGCGCAATCTGAATTTTGCCCAGCACAAACCCGACGCCCGCCGCCAGGACCTTTTGCATCCAGGCAGGGTCCACTTCGGACGTGCCCTTGCGGGCGCCGAGCTCGCGGACTTTCTCAGCAGTCATCAGGATCTCAAGATCCAGCTGAGTCACCAGGTCCGCCTCTGGTATGGCTGGCGTCGCGGACATCTACGCCTTTTCCGCTTGCCCCGCCGGCCGGGTCAACGCCTCCAACAGCTGGTTCACCTTGGCCTCCAGCTCCTCGATTTTCTTGTCCTTGGCCTCGTCCGGGGCGCGCAGGGCCGCTGCTGCTTCCCGCAGCCGTGCCTGGTCGCGCTCGGCGATCATCGCGGCCATCCGCTGAGATGCCGATGTGCTCTGGTCGCTCTGCTGCAGCGTTGCCTCGAGCTCGTAGCGCGCGGCCTCATGCACAATGTGCCGCCGCGCAATGCGAGCCAGACGTTCCTGATAGTCGCTTTCCTTCTCAAGGACCAGCGGCGTCGCTTTAATCTGGGCCAGCGCCTCATCGTCCGGCATGTCGAGGACTTCGCCCGGCTGCCAGTTCCTGATCTTGCCTGTGGCCGCCTCTTTGTAGGCAAACGAGCCGCCATTGATCAGGGGCTTGCCGGTGTGGGAGTTGACGAGCGGCACATCGTACAAAGACACCGGTTCCCCAGTGAGCTTGTCCGTGGCCGCATCGTCCAACCCCCCGTAACGCTGATGTATGACTCGAACTTTCATCGGTGGCTCTCCGAAGGCGCAGCGCGCCTAGAACGTGAACAGGTCCTGATAAGTCGCGACGTCCGACGCATTGAAGGCGCTGTAGATGCCGAAGGCGGCGCGTTCCTGCTGGATGAACGGCGCCCAGGCGCTCAAGATCTGCTGCTGGGTCCCGTGCCCGGCCATCTCATATTCCGGGGCCTCATAGACGCCGAAGCCCTCGTTGCCGGTCACGATCTGAATCTCTGGATCGTTGGGGATGGCGCTGCGGACGATGTCCAGGTACTTGCCCAGGCCAAATCCGTAATCGCTGCCGCCGCTGCCGCCGGGGGTCGCGCGGGCCACCAGGATGACCATGGGGCCGCTCGGGTAGACCCACTTCTCCAGATCGGTCGAGCTCGGGCGGTCGTTGGTGTTGTTGAACACCATCTCGAAGGGCTTGACCGCGCCCGGGACGATCAGCGAGTCGTCAAGCAGCCGCTCAATCACGTTGGCATTGATCGTGTTGCGGTCGGCGTTGAGGTTCAGCTTATTGACCGCCTCCCTCATGATGTTGTCGTGCTCGCACATCCGCAGGTAGCCGGCCATCGGGATGTAAATGTCGGTGACCTTCAGGCCGGTGCGCTCCTTGATCCGGCGACAGGCCACGCGCAGCACGCCGATCGGGTTGCTCGTGCTGGAGTGGATGTCATCGAACCGGGTGCCGGCGCCCAGGGTGATGTTCTGCGTCACTTGGCCGGGGTCGCGCAGGAGTTGCCAGGCGGCGACCTCGCGCTCGACGCGCAGTTTGTACCAGGCCGTCTCTTGCCGGCGCTGCTTGGGCGTGATGGCCGGGTCGGTCGTCGCGTCCTCGATGTTGGGATTGAGGATCTTCAGTACGCGCAGCGGGATGTCCCACTGCCGGGTGCCGCGCATGCGGAAGTTGACGATCGGGAAGGTCCCGTCGGGGCCTTGCACCGCCTGTTGGCGCCGCATCTTGTGCAGCACGTCCTCTTCCCATACGAGGTCGCTCTGCATCTGCGATGGGTCCGGCGGGAAGAGCTCCATGCTGGCGCAATGAGGATACTCCCAGCGATTGCGAGAGATGACATACCGGGTGTCGGTCTTGCGAACGTGCCGGCTGTTGAAGTTGAGCATGGTCATTGCGGCACGTCCTTAGAGCTTGTCGACCGACAGGAACAGCAGCGTCGAGCTGTCCGCGATGTTGTTCGGGGTGTTGGTGATCGTGACGACGTTGTCCACGGTGGTATCGATCGCGACCTGCCCCACCACCGCGCGCTTGGTGGCGGTCCCCGACGTGCCGGCGCAGACCCCGCCAGACTGGCTGATGTTCCCGCTCGCGCCGACCGCCGACACATACCACTCAGACTCGTATTGGACGACATCGGCGCTGGAGAAGGTCACGGCGGGCGCGGTGAACAGGAGCGCGCCGGCGATGCCGTTGATGCGGCCCTTGACCGTGTTGGCCCCAGCCGCACCGTTATTGGACAGCACGGCCGCCACCGCCCGCAGGCGATCCCCGACCCGCAGCGTGTTCGCCTTGATCGTGCGCGTTGCCGCAGCCGGCAGGCCGTAGGCCGTCTCCACTGTCACGCCGGTGAGCGCTGCGGATGGCCCCACTGCGCTCACCTCGAAGCCAGATGGATCGGCCTCAAGGAACAGGTCGGCGCTTATCAGCGCTCCCTCGGTGCCGCCGCTGTTGTCGTAATACTGGCGGGCAATCGCGGGGCCGGTCGGCGAGGTGCGCCACATCGCCCGGTTGGCTCCGGTCGGAATCGGCTCCAGATGCTGACCGCGCTTGACCACCTCTCCCGGGGCGAGCAGGATCGGCGCATAACCGGCAAAAATTCCGGTCGCGCAGTCGCTGTCCCCGGTTGCGGCCGGGATGCTCATCGTGGGAGCGTTGCCGTCTTGTGCGATGACGCCGCCGAGCTCGGGCCGGGCCAGAGCATCGCCGTACAGATAGACGCTCAGGCGATCCGCCGGATTCGTCGAGTCTTTGAAACTGAAGGCCTGGCCGATGACGACCGCGACCTGCTGGCGGATCGGGTCGAGCATGCCGTAGCGGCCAGAGGCCACGGGTTGCGCGACCGACCCATCGACCGGAGACTGCCCATCCAGAGTGGCGAACGTTCCCATGGCTTAGTTGCTCCCGTTGGCGGCGAGGAATCGCCGGTGCAGGCTGGGGTTGCTCTTGGCGATGCGCTGCATCGACATGCGGTAGAGGTCCTTTTTCTTGGGGTCCTCTCCGGCACCGATCAGCGCCTTGGTCTCTTTGGCGATCGCGGCATCCATCTCGTCATCCACGGTCAGGCCGCCCTCGCGCGGGTCCGGGGCTCCGGCCGGCGCGCCGTTCTCGATGATGCGACGGCTCATCAGGAGCTGCTCGGGCTCACCGAAGGTCCCGACATCGCAAAGTACATCCTCTGCAGCGTCGCCTTCCTTCAGACGCTTGGCCGCGAGCCAGGCCACAGTCTGCTCCTCGGTGCCGCAGCGACTCGGTTTGACGCGGCGCATGCCCACGGCGTTCTGCGCCCAGACCTTGGCGTTGTCTGCGGCGAGCTTCTCTTGCTGCGCCTTGAACTGCGCGCCGAAGCTGCGAACCTCCTTGAGCTCCTCGGCGAGCATGCGGTTTTTCTCTTCCGCAGCGCTCAAACGCCGGCTCATCGCCTGCATCTTCTCGGGCTCATCTCCATCTGGCCCACTTGACTGTGACTCCATCTTGAGAGCACTCACTGGCCCCTCCCATCCACAATCTTCGCAGGTGATCATCTTGCCGTCGTCAGTATCGAGATCGCCGCCAGAACACTTCGGACACTTTTTGGCACTGAAGACATTGCCCATCGCAGTCTTCTTGTCAGACTCCATCTTCTTGCGCGCCATTTCCGCAGCGTCCTTCTCGGACTCCATCGCCTTACGCGCGTCCTCCATCTTGGAGGCGTACGCCGTCATCTTGGCGAGCTTGTCTTCGGCCTTGTCTTCGGCCTTGCAGCCGGCGGCCTCCATGATGGCCTTCATCATCTCGGGGTCCATGGAATTCTCCATCTTCCTATAAGGGTTGTAGCCACCCTTACCCTCGTTGTAGAGGTTGTCATGTTGCTTGGCATTCCCCGAGGGACGTGCCGAATTGTCCGCATTGCACTGTGGGCACTCACGGGCAAGTTGATTGGCCTGCTCTGAGGTAAGGTCCCATTCCGTAGAGGAATTCCAGGCCCGCAAGTCCTTCACGGAAAACCAGTAAGCCTGTCGACCGTCGACCTTGATCACTCCGCCAGAGCCACTTACTGATGATGCTGTTTTCCCCATGGCAATCCTTTGCATCGCAATCGGAGCGCTCGTCCGGCTGAACGCCAGGGCACACCCACGCATGCGAGGGTCATTGGTCACTGTCAGATTCAGGAGGCGATTGCCGTCGCGCTCCGGAACGTAGTAGGGGCTGGTCTGGCGAAAGTTCCCAAGACCCTCGACCGGGTCAGCGCCGCGGGGGGTAACCTGTGATCGCAGGCAATACACGCCATCGCTGCGGCGCGTACCATCACTCTGGATAAGTACCTCGTCCGGATGCGGCGCGGCCGACGGGGCTCCTGGGTGCGGTTCGTATCGCACCACTTGGCCACCGATGACCATGCACATCGCGTTCGCCCATGCAAGCGCGTGGCCATCACCCTTGCCCCACTCAAGCATCGTCTCGCGGTCGAGCGCTGCCGCCCCAAGTAGCGGCTCGACCTCGTGCTGCTTGTCGTAAAAGATGTCGCAGTCTGGGTGCGCAGCAAAGTCGTCCAGCATGACCTTGCACGTCGTCCCGTCGTGAATCGACAGAACCGGGTCGCCGTTCACCGTCTCATGCTGGTACTGGCCGAACGCGACGACCTGATCCCAGACGCCTGTGAGGGGTACGTCCTGCATTAGCTCAGGGTCAAGTCCACGAGAATTTTCCCGGCTACCGTTGCGCCAGTGGACTCACAGGCGCGACCCACGATGGACCCAACAGCAGTCCCGCCGTTCAGGACATTGCCGGCGACCGCCCCCGATGTGCGCAGAAGTTGGCCGACGGTAATTCCGGCATCTGCATTTGTGTAGACGCGCCCGCGTTTCGCGATGAGGACCGCGGCGTTCGTTCCTGTGGTCAGCGCCACGCCTGCGATCGTCGTAAGGCCAGCGGACGCTCCTGCGGTCGCCACGAGTTTTGCGCCGCTGTGCACCACGACTTCGCCGGCCGTTACCGTTCCACTTGCCGTGACCCACTCGCCGTAGGCCATGGCATCGGCCTGGCCAAGCGATGGGCACCCAAGTTGCAGAGAGCCCACCCCACCAAGGAGTTGTTGCGCTGCCGTCTCCAGCCGCAAAATGCACGACCCTCCGGTCACCATAGCGACCGTCTGCTGAAGTCGGAATTGCCACGACGAGGTTCCATCCGGCTGGGCGCTGTCGATGATCATTCCATCGACGCCACCAGAAAGGAGGCGGACCCCAATTCCGGAGAGGCGATGTGTCCCATTTCCGATTCGGAGCGCGTCGTCGGAAATCGAAGATGCGCCAGAAACGATCACGGTCCCGCTGGCAACGGCCGGCAGAGTGTGTTGCTGCGTCGCGCTCGGCCCTGCGGTCGGAGCAAGCAGGCCGCCGCTACCTAAGATGGCGGCCTTGACAGCACCGGCCGAACGAAGCGCCAGAATAACGGCAGCTGCATTTGCCAGGTCCGTGGTGTTATCAAGGGCAAACGCGACCGCGCTGCCTCCGTTGGCGACCTTATTGGTCAGCAGTACGGTCGCAGCGTTGGCTGTCCCAGTCGATAGGTCCGCCCCGCTGCCACCGTTGGCTAGCGGAAGGATTCCAGTCAATCCCGTAGCCGAACCGAGCACATGCGGAACGCCGTCGGTTCCACGCAAGTAGATCGTGTTGCCCTTGCGATAGATCAGGATGTCCGTAAACGTCGGATCAGGGTCCGATACCGTGTCGGCCAGGACGAGGATTCCAAACTGATCAAACGGCTGTCCAAAAAGACCGCTCATGCTGCTTCCCTCCGGGGCTCAAGGCTCCCGCTGTCTGATAGCGGCGTAACATCGACCGCCCCGTTTCCATTTGGCATGGGCGCGACCGCCCCCTGACTTGCTTCGACCGATGGAATGACCGCACCGCTGGACGGAATCGGCACACCCTTACCTAGGAGCGCGTCTTCCTTATCCTTGGGTGCGTCGAGCTGAAGCTTGGCCCGGTATTGCGTAAGGCTCACCGGGCATCCATCGACCATCGCCTGACTGAAGATTTTCTGCGACTTCTCGGGGTCGGTCTCCCGGTCGATCTGCGGCTGATAGAATGGCTGCGCCGCGAGCACATCCTCTGGCGTAGCATCGCCCAGATCCTCGGCAATCCGGTACTGGTTGAGCTGCAGCGCGGGCCACCAGAGATCGTTGCGCAGCGTGGTGCAGAGGTTCTTGGCCCTAAGTACCTGGCCGTTGTACGCGCCCTCGGCATGCACTTCGCCGAGTCCGTACGATCCCCCGGTTTGCATCGTGAGCGGGCCGAGCGTGACCACCTTGGTCATCTGCGCGTCAAGCCAATCAGCAGCCTGCGTATGCACGAGCGCGCCGTCGGGCAGCGGCGTATCGCTACGCAGCCGAAACTGATCAATCGGCACCGTGGGTACGCCGCCCTGACCGAGGTACTTCGCCACCTCGGCGGCGATAGCCTGCGCTTCCGGGTACTCGTACTGCTTCGGATCATACTCCGCGGTCATCTGCGGAATTCCGTAGATGTGCAGGTACTCGGCCAAGTCCCGCACGCACCACTGCTTGATGGCATGCAGGAACAAGCACGAGCGCATGAAGCCGCGGCGCTCGCGGATTTGGCTGAATCCGTTGGCTACATGAAAAATGAACTTGGCCGCTGGGAGCGGGACATAGTCGCCGTCAATCCAGAGCAGCGGCCGGTCGGTCTCAGTGTCGAACCGGAAGGCGCGCCCTTCGACGATCTCCAGTTTGACCGGGATGCAGTAGTTCCGTGAGATCCGTTTCTTGTCGTGGCGAAACCACGTAACCCGGCGAATCCCCCAAACAATCTCAGCCGAACTCCATCCCTGCCCTTCGCCCCAAAGGAGCGCGAACCGGGCTTGGTCATAATCGGGAATCTGGTCGCGCACCGCCCGCTGCCAGGCGGCGACATTGATCGCCACAGTGTCAGTCGCGAGCGCAGCCGGCGGGTCAATCGCATCGGGCTTGGCCACAATTGGCGAAAACGCCTGATAGGTGACACCGGCCAAGTGCGCATCATTCTCGATGGCCCGCCGAAACATGTCGCACAGGACGAAGGGAATGCCCGCGTTGGCCTGGTCAATAGCGCCGATAATTGACTCCGGCGTCAGCTCCCCTGAGAACGTTGACCAGCGCGGATTCGTGGGCCCGAGTCGCGTCGAGATTTTCCCGAACAGCGCTTCGAACGAGCGCGTTGCCGCGCCGATGTTGGTGAAGTTGGTCGGGGTCTGATACCGCGGCTCGAAGCCTGGCGCAGCTCTGGCCACTTGGGGGATCTGCTGAATCTTCGGCCCCGCGGTCAGCCCCTGGCGCGGAACGAGTGCGCCGCCGCCGACAAAATCCATAGCATGCCGCTGGCTTGAGTAGGAGCGCCCGACCTTGGCCATGGAAACAGCGTGCACGGCGTAAGGACTAGCCCATGAAATTCCCCTCTGTCCCACGTGCTACACCATGTGTACACACGAAAGTTATTGTTGTGCCGGTAGATGTGCAGACACTCAGACCTTGTGTTTCTCTCAGGAGAGCCAGCGGTGATCAAGCGCACGACCCAACTACACGCAAGAACTACCGATTCAGAGGCGGTCGAGATCCGGAAGGCTGCCGAAGATCTCAACATCACGACCTCCGAACTGCTCCGGCGCGGCGCCCTGGCCTACCATCGAAAGCTCATAGCGATGCGCAGAGCAAATGCCGACCGCCAGCGCCACCAGCAAGATCCGTCAAAGTAGGGCGCGGCTTGCACCGGGTGCGCGCGGCTTAGAACTCGGCCTGGAGGTCCGAGCTCCGGACGGCAGCACGATTCTAACGGCCGGCGGCCTTTGGGACCGCGACGAGCTCGCGTATGAATCCAGCGGGACCCCGCACATCATCACGCTGGTATCGAGCCAGGTCCGCGCCGCGCTGCAGCTCGCGCAGTGGTTCCTAGCCTACGAGCGCGACGACCCCGACCGGCAGGCGCTGGAGGTCTACGTCGACAACCGGCGCGGCGGAAAGACGTTTTTCTCGGTGCTGGCGATCCTGCTCTTTGCCATACGATACCCCGACTGCCACCTTGGCAAGACGATCTGCTGGCTGGTCGTGCCAACTTTCCCGCAGCAACGCGAGCTCCACGAAATCATCGCCAAGGTACTGCCGGCCGCTTGGTTCCGCGACCGCCGGATCGTTTACCACAAGAGTGAGAAATACTACACCCTCGCCAACGGCGCGGAGATCTGGATAAAGAGCGCGGACCGCCCGCAGAGTCTCAAGGCCGGCGGTGTCGCTGCAGTCGCTGTCAACGAGGCCCAGCAGGTCGACAGCAAGGGCATCTTGAACGCGATGGGCGCCAACATAGACAACGGCGGCGTCTGCTGGCTAGCCATGAACCCGCCCGACTCCGTCAAGGCGCTATGGGCTGAGAACCTGCATGCTGCCGTGCATGCCCTGGATGACACCGGCACGCCACTGCTTCCCTACGCCCGGGAGACCGCCTTTCCCTCGGACCAAAACGAGATCATCAACCAGGCAGCAAAGACACGCTTCGGCAAGCTCGCCGCCATCCTTGACCCTGGCCAGGCCAAACGCGACGACCTCGGCGTTTGGACCTCGATCGTTGACCGGGCCTACCCGTTTTACAGACGCGAACAGCACTTCCGGCCCGAGCCGGTCGGCTGGCGTGACATCACCGCGGAGTGCAACAACTTCACGGGGCTCGGCGGCCGCTTGGCCGGCAACCGTCACCTCGGCGCCGGCATGGACTTCCAGCGGCGCCCCTACTGCGCGTTTATCGAGGCCAAGGCGTACGTGGCCCCCGATGGGATCGCCTGGGTCAAGGCCGGCGTTCCCGTGTTCGTTGTCCGGCACGAGGTCTGCAACGACTTCGTCGCTGGCGATTGGTGGACCGAAGAACTTCTCTGCATGAAGATCGCCGAGTCCGCCAAGAAGCGCGGAACCAAGCCAGCTGACTACCTTCTGGTCGCCGACATGACCGGCCACCACCAAGGCGCGCAGGCGGAGCAGCGCGGCAGCGAGTCTGACCCGGCTACCTACTCCTGGGCGATCGTTGAGAACTTCGGATGGGACCCGCACGCGCCTATCGAGGAACGGCGCCTTACCGATAACCGCAAAGGGCCGGCTAGCAGCAAGACCTTCCGCGCAAATCCACCGGTTGCCGTCCGCTTGAACGTTGTCAACGAGCTCCTGCGCGACAACCGCGTGATCATCTCGACGAACTGCAAGACGACCGCCGAAGCGTTCCGAACCTGCGGCATCCACAAGGAGAGCCGCAAACCCAAGGGCGACGGATCGCACCTCACGGACGCCGTTGGGTACTTGCTCTATGCGTGGGAGACGGCGCTGCGGGAGGCTGGGATATCGAAGATTAGCGGACATTCATGAAAAAAAGCAGCACAATTGCATTTTTGTGTTGACCTCTAAGTGGACTATGATAAAGTTCTTTTCATGGACATCGCACAAATGAACCGGGCGCACCTTGAAGGCGCAATCGTTGCGTATCAGATACTTCCCTTGGATACTGCCGCGCAGATCGATGCGGCGTTAGCAATGACCAACGATGAGATGCGCGCCGCGATTCAGGCATGGATCGAAGCCGGCAATGAGTGCGCAGCCTAGAGCTAACTAATCGACGCGCTGGCCCTTCGGGGCCAAGGAGATACCCTTGACCTTATCCCCCTCGATCGTCGTCAGCATACAGGCCGCGCTCGCGGACCCGGACCGCCCGAGCTACGAGCAGATCGCCAAATTCCACGGATGCAGCCCGCGCAAGGTCGCCGACATAGCAGCGGGTGCCGGACCGGCCGGCGGCGCCAGCGACAAAATGGAAGCGATCGTCGCTCTCAATGCTGAGGGCCTGACGAACTACGCAATCGCCAAGCGGACCGGCAAGACGAAGCAAGCGATCGGACAGATGCTGGCCCGCGCCGGAGAACTCGGATTCACGATCAAAGACAACCGCCGTTACCGACTCGGACAAGGATAGTCATATGCCCGTCGCCGCCCCGACCTCTCGCCGCAAACGAGCCGTTGAATCATTCAAGTCTGCAGCCGACTGCATCGGCCCCAT
>ERZ650311.413-NODE-413-length-27744-cov-9.875582_pt1 | contig 27744 bp, 39 predicted proteins | sample MGYA00376247_ERZ650311 | MGnify/ENA primary metagenome ERZ650311 (study PRJEB26733, sample SAMN07839324) | wastewater metagenome | biome: small river; feature: stream; material: water | place: USA: North Carolina | collected 2016-07-28 ...
GCCGCCGCCTTGCCGTCTTTGTAGTGGGCCATGAGTGTCTCCGGTCGAAGCCGCGCCGCGGCGCGGCTGAAAGGCCAGCGTGTCGTCACTGCACGCCCGCGGCGAGCGCCGAGGCGGTGCCCGCCCATCCGTCGACGGAGAGCTGGCGCGTCGACGGAGCGCCAGCGTTGTAGCTGCGCTGCCAGAGGCGTACAGCCTCGCGCGCGTCGACGCCCGGCGCCGCGAATCCCTCACGCACGAGCATCTCGACGAACTTCAGCGCCGTGAGTGTCGTCGCGTCGGGCCACGGGTCGCACCAGAGCACGAGCGGCACCGCGGGGCGCACGCAGCGGTCGAGGAGCGCGTGCACGAGCTCGTGCAGCTTCCACCCGTACGCTTGCAGCGTGACGCGTAGCGGGCGCTCGAGGCCCGCGGAGCGCAGCGCGGGCGTGACCGCGGCCCATTCGCGATCCATGCGCTCGAAGGTCGGGCCGTAGTGCGCCCCGCGCGCGTTGTAGATGTACGCCTGACGGAAGCGCCCCCACGTGGTCACCGTCGCGAACTCATCGACGGGGAACCCCGCGAACACGCCTCCCTCCGCGGTGGGCCTCGCGGTGCGTCGCACGTCTCCGTGGGCCTCGATCGCGAACCACGGCTGATCGCCGACGGGCGTGTCGGGATCTCTCGCGCGGAGCGCCTGGCAGAGCGCGAGGGCGCCGGCTTCGTCCATGTCGTCGGCCGCTCCGAGATCGCTATCCCACTGGCCTTCGGCGTCGAGCAGGCCCGCGGCGCAGTCGGGCGAGGCGAGCACCTGCCCCACGAGGTCGCCCTTGCGAGCGGCCGAGAGGCCGCGGCCGTCGAGGCCCCACGAGGCGAGCGCAGGGAGGGAGCGCTCTGCCGCGAGCGAGGCGAGTCGAGGCCACGCGTCGATCATCTCTTCGCAGAAGCCGTGGAACACCGGCGCCACGACGACGCCTCCGCCACGCATCACCGCGAGCTGATCGCAGTAGCGCGCGAGCGTGTCGCGTCGGTCGTCGAGCGTGCGTCCGCGGATCGCGCCGCGATAGATCTGGAGGTAGACGCCCGGAGGCGGATCGGGTCGCGTCACGGTCAGATCCTCTCTGCGCGACGGATCGCGCGAATCGAGTGGGCCTCTCCGCACACGCCGAGCGAGAGCCACGAGAACGGGAGCCACGCCTCGCCGCGGTCACCCCACTGCGGGCCCCAGCTATTGCGGACGCGCACGCAGCCGAGACCGCGGTCATAGCCCACGAGACAGACCGCGTGACCGCCGATCGAGGAGCCCTCGGGGTCGGGCAGTCGGTCGCCCGTGAGCGTCTCCCACGCGTCGGTGACCTCGAGGCCGACGACGACCGGGTGACCGCTCGCGAGCTCCCAGAGCACGTCGTCGACGGTGATCGCGAGTGCCTCGGCGTTGACCACGCGCGGCGCGTCGACGGGCAGCGCGGGCGGCGCGGTCGTCCACTCCGGGCCCCACACCGTCGCGTGAGGCCAGCGCGACTCTGGGAGCCACCCACGCGTGAGCGATGTCACTCCGTCGGCGAGGATCGCGCCCGCGTCGGTGAGCGCGGTGCCCTCCATGCGGCGTTCGCGGAAGTAGAGGTCGCGGCGCGAGGGCCGCTCGGGCTGATAGCCGCAGCGCCGCGCCACGGTCTCGACGGCACACGCGAGCGCCTGCGCGGTGCACGAGCCCACGGCGCCCTGGTCGTAAACTTCGGGCGTGTGCGCGAGCTCGACGGCGATCGGGAGCGCGTCGAGGGTGCCGCGCGCGACGGAGACGCCGAGGTGCGTGCGACCGAGACGGCGAGGGTGCAGCCAGCCGAGAGGGCGGGTCACGGGCGTGCCTCGTCGGGCATGAACGCGCAGTCGAGGCGCACGCGCGGGAGCGCGGAGTACGTGTCGAAGTAGGTCTGCGGCTGCGTCTTGAAGTCGACGGTGCGCTGCACGAACATCGTCGCGTTGCGGCTCTGCTTCGCGCAATCGCGCGCCCACAGACGCCACATCTTCGATGGGTTCGCCTCTCGCTGCCCGCTCGACCACGTCGAGAGGTCCGCGGGAGCGCCGCTGTTGTACATCGCGAGGAACAGGTCGTCGGGCACGGGCACCACGAGGTCGACGTCGCGCGGGTCTTCGTCGCGCAGCGCGCCGCCCACGATGTAGACCGGAAGGCCGAAGTACCGTGCGGAGATGCCGCTTGCGTAGATCTGCGCACGCAGCGCGAAGCAGTTGTGCGGAAGCCCCTCGGGGATCTTCGCGGCGTTGCGCCGGGCGTCGCCGTTCACAGCGCGCCTCCATCCATCGGTTGCAGGTCGTCGAGCACATGGCGTAGCACGCGCCCGCGCGCGACCGCCTCGCTCTGCACGCGGCGCAGCTCGACGCCGAGGGCCACGCCAGCGCTCGACCATCCCGCATCGCGGTCGCACGCGGGGACGAGCGCGTCAGCGATCGAGCCCACGGAGTCAGCGACGCGTTCGATTGTCGACCCGAGCGCGATGCCGTTGGCCGCGAGCGTGCGCGCGAGGCTCACGATCGCCGACGAGAGACCCGCGACGCTGGCCTTCGCGGCGCACTGGTCGCCGCCCGCGTGTTCGTAGGCATCGAGACTCGATTGCAGCCCGTCGGCGGCCTCCGCGACGCCGTCGAGCGAGCGCAGCACGATCGAGCGTCCGGGGTCGCTCACGGTCGCAGAGACGACGACCTTCGCAGCGGGCACGGCCCAGCGGACCGTGACGAGCACCGTGCGAGCGGTGTCGGTCCACGTCGAGACCTGCACCGGCGTCGACGGCGACGGGGGCTGCGGGTGACAGGTGACGCAGGCGAGGCAGAGCACGGCCACGAGGGCGCGCGCTCGGGAGGCGATGGCGGTGAGCATGTGAGGGAGACTCCGGGGTGTGGTGAGGGTCAGGCAGAGGCGCGGACAGGTGTTCGAAGGGCGCGCACAGCCTCTTCGACGTGCGTGCCGATGAGCTCGTCGAGGGCCGCGGCGTCGCCGTCGAGGGCGTCGAGCACGACACGACACGCCAGCGGCTCGAGGCGTCGCACGCGCCTCACCGCCGCCGCGCGGGTGTCGGCCGCAAGCTCGGGCGACCAGTCGCCCGGCTTCGAAGCGTCTTTGGCGTCGTCGACGAGGCGCTGCAGGTCCGAGGCGACCGCACGCGCGCGGCGCGCGATCGTCTCGACGTTGGCGGCGTAGAGCCGCTGCGCGAGGAGTCGACGCACGAGCGCGCCGACCCACGCCGCGACGAGAGGGAGCGCGGCGATCGCCGCAGTGATGATCTGGTCTCGCATGGTGCTCACGGATGTGGGTGATGGGTGGCGCGCGCGGCGGCGAGCGCGTCGTCGTGAGCGCGTTCGGCCGTCGATCGCACCGCGGCGAGCTCCGCGTCGAGGCGGGCCGCGTGCGACTCGATCTTGTGCAGCCGATCGCGCGTCGATTTGATCTCTGCGTCGTGGTCGGCGAGGCGCTGCCTCTGCACCGCGAGCTCCGCGCCATCGACGGCCCCGCGACGAAGCTCCTCGCGGAGGTCGCGATAGTCGGAGCGGAGCTGCTCGAGCACGGCCTGGACACGGCCCCATGCGACGCCGCCCGCGAGCAGCGCGAGCAGCGCGGTGAGCAGAAAGCCGAGGAGCGCGAAGAGCACGGGGCTGATGGTCAATGGATCCACCTCGAGGCGATGAGCCAGTGTGCGAGCGCCTCTGCCGCGTCCGCGAGACCCGCGAGGGCTGCGACGAAGAGGCACGTGAGCGCGTGATCGCTCACAACATGATCTCCGCGTAGAGGTCCGCGACGTCGAAGGTGATGTTCCCCGCGAGCGCGTCGTACTGCGCGAGCACAAGCCCGCACTCGTCGTACTCGAGGCCCACCCCGGCAGTGCGCGACGTCTCGCCCACGAAGATCCATCGCGTGGGCTCTGCGGTGCCGCTGCCGTTGCCGCACCACATCCGCACCACCCCGTCGACGACATCGAGACGGAGCCATGCCGTCGAGTCGAGAGTGATCGTGGTCCCCCCGGTGTCAGTGAGGTTGTTCGCAGAGTCGCCCTGCGAATGCACGACGCCCGCGGAGTCCACCATCACCTGCGCGAGCCTCGTATTGCTCGATGCGAGCTTCACGAAGAGCCCTGCGCGCGTGAGAGCGTCGGCGTTTGTGAGCGCCGACAGACGGGCGCGGATGGTGACGTCGCCCGAAGGGAGCGCACGCTTGATGTGCGACGCCGTGAGGTTACCGGTTGCCCCATGCCAGTGCGGCTGCGTACCAGACGGCGTCGTGAGGCGCGCGACGCCTCCGGTGATCGCGGCCGCACCGCCCGCAGAGCCGTTGTTGAGCGTCCAGCCCGACGACGACGCGAAGTCGTACGTCGCGCGCTCGAGGAGCACCGCGCGCCCCTCCGCAGCGGTCCCGGTGATGTCTCCCCACGCCACCGACCCGCCACCGGCGCCGTACTCCCACTGCTCATCTGCGGCATTCCAGACGAGCGTATCGCCGTCGCTCGGGTCGCCGGTCTCGATGCGTCGACCTCGCAGCGAGGCCGCGTCCGCGAGCGTCGCAGGGTCTCCGTCTGCGACGTAGTCACCGGGCGCAGGGTCCGCGCCGCGAGGGCAGCGCACCACGAAACCATTGCCCGCCGCGATCCACGCGCTCCCATCCCACGCGATCGACTGGAGCGCGCCCGAGCCGCTCACGTCGACCCTGAGCGCCGTCCAGTTCACCGCGTCGTTCGAGGTCCAGAGGAACGGCGCCACGCTGCTCGTCGCCATCCACACGCCGTCACGCCAGCGCACGCACGTGAGACGGAGCACATCGCGTCCGACCGCGAGCGGCGTGAGCGTCGACCACGAGGCGCCGTCGTTGGTGCTGCGGAAGAGGTCCGACGCGCTCCCGTTGTTGTGCTGGTAGGCGAGCACTTCGCCCGCGTCGCCCGCTGCGAGGCGCCAGCCTGCGGCGCCATCGGGGAGCGTGCCCTTGAGCGCGAAGCTACCGTCCGCCGTGGGCGACGAGTAGACCTCGCCGTCGCTCGTGACGTAGACGAGCGCGCTGCCCGTCCACACGACATCGAGGCCGTTGCCTGTGCGCGCGGTGCCCTCGGTGATCGCGCTCCATGTGATCCCGTCTGCGCTCCAGAGGCCGCCCGCTGCGGTGATCGCGACGGCCTTCGAAGTGCTCGACGCGATGGCCTTGATCGCCGTCACGCCGCCGCTGCCGTCGTCGGCCGCAGTCGCAGCGGTCCACCCCGAGCTCGACCCCCCGATGGGTGACGTCCCTGCGCCTGCGTCGTGCGGTGCGTAATAAAGGCCCGGCCCGTCGTCGGCGATCACCCACCGAGGTGCGCACGCGATGTGAGCGAGCGCCGTGGGCCTGCCGAAGCCCCCCGGGGTGTTGGTGCGACGCGTCCAGGCGTTGCCCGTCTGCGAGACCTGGAGCGAGCTCGTGGGCCCCGAGGTCTCCCACCCCGCGATCACGATGCGATAGGCCGCGCCCGTCGTCTCGATCGTGTCGGCGTCGCACGCGAGGAGCACCGGCGAGCTCGAGTCGTAAGAGCCCGGCGATGTCGCCCACGAGACGCGCGCGAACGCGTTGACGTTGGGCGCGCGGAGGAAGTCGATCCACCCTCCCAGCGCGTTGAACTGCCAGTTGAGCCACGGCCCCGGCACGCGCGTGCCCACTCGGAAGCCCTCACTCGCGCTGAGCGTCGGGGGCTGCACTCGCACCGCCGCATCGCCGAAGGCCCATCGAGGCACTTGAGTAGGTCTCTTCGCACTCATTCGATCACCCCGACGAGCAGCCCACCGGCCGCTCGATCCGTGTCACTGAAGCCCCGGTCCGCGTCGTCTTCTTCGAGCTCCACGCTCGACGAGAGCGTGAAGAGATCACCGCTCGGGACGTCGATCACCTGGAGCCCCACGCCACCGCTCTTCACCCTTCGAAGCACTGCGTGAATCACCGCCGCGGGAACGCTCGGGTGCGCGTCGGGCTCGATCAGGACTGCCGCGGGGAATGCCTCGGTGAGCGAGAAGTCCCACGAGCCCAGAAGCGCGTGCGTCGCGCGCAGGAGATCATCGCCTGTGCCCGAGCTCGTGAGCGCGACCACCACGCCACCGAGCACGAGCCGATACGTCGTGTCGTCCATCCCGTCGGGGCGAGGCTGACCGAGCACCGCACCGATCTGGTCGAGCGCGACGTCACTGCTGTCGTCGATCGCGAGTCCGTAGAGGCTCCAGAGCGCATCCTCGACCTCCTGCACCTGCTCGAGCACCGATGAGAGGAACGCCTCGAGGGCCGGTTTACCCCTGAGCCTCGAGGTGAGCAGCGCGAGCCCCTCCGCGACGTGCGCATCGTCGTGCGCGTGCTCGGTGATCCGCGTGGGCTCCGTCACCGCTGCACCAAATCAAGCACCACACTCACGCGATCGCTCGCGAGCTTGAGCACGTCGCGCGGCGTAGCGAGAAGGTTCGTCTCTGCGAGGCTTCCCGCGGTGCGACCGAGTCTCACGCGCGTCACGTCTCGCACGCCTGCGACGCCGCGCGCGGCGATGATCGCGTCGCTCATGCGCAGCGTCTGCCCCGCGCGCTGACCGGCGGTGACGAGCGCGACGGCGCTTTGGAGCGATGCGTCGCCGGGATAGATGCCCGCGTCGATGACGATGGTGAGCTCCGCGTAGCAGTTCACTGCCGCCGGGCGCGTGAAGGTGACGTCGCGCGAGAAGCCTCCCGCGTCGGTGATCGTGACCACCGTGGGGCTCGCCGCGCTGCTGTAGAGCTCGACGCCACCGGCCTTCGCGCGCCAGAGCGCGAGCGCGACGTCTGCGTCGGTGCCGCCCTGAACGATGGCCTCGATGGAGTGCGGCGGGAGACCGCCGGCCGTCGATCCTGTCGGGTTCTCCGCGACCTCAGCGACGCTCACTCCGCTCACGCGCGAGAGTGCGGCGCGCACCGCGTCGACGGGCGACGTCCCACCCGCGGAGAGCTCGCGCTCTCGTCGCGTGCGCAGCACCGGGTCGCTCTCGGCGGTGATGCCCTGCGCCGCGTCGGCGGCGTTGGTGACGCTGAGCCACCCCGTGACCGGAGTTGCGATGCCGGTGATCGTGCCCGCGTTGGCGACATAGACGCCCGCGCTCTCGGCCTCCGCGGCGACCGTGCGCGTAGCGGTGCCGCCGCTGCTGTTGGTGACGCTGGTGAGTGTGACCCATCGATTGCCCGCCTGGCCGCTGACGTGCGCGACCGCACCGGCCGGGAGCGTGCGCCCGGCCCCGAGCGTCACAGTGAGTGTGACGGTGCCCTTCGTGGCCGCGCGCCTCGTGGTGCCGGTGAGGGAGCACACCGCATCAAGGCCTGCATAGCCTGCCGCGCGAGGATCGCGCGAGCGAAACACCACGCCGCCGAGCTCCCAGAGCTCAGCGATTTTCGGCGCGAAAACCGCGTTGAGCTGACCTCCCACCGACTCGGGCGATGTCACCCAGGTGGGACCGAGGGCGCTCGACGCACGCTGCGCCGCGGCGAGCTCTTCTTCGATCGTCGCAGCGCTCTTCGCGCTCCACCCGGTGCTCGTGAGGCCGTAGCTCATGCGTCACCTGCGATGTAGCCCGAGACGCTCAGGGGCTCGCCTGTGATGGTCGTCACTTCGAAGGAGCAGGCCGCGCGGCGTCGCTCGTCGACGGCGAAGGTGAAGCTCCTGAGCGAGGCGACACCGGGGCACGTCGCGATCGCGCGTCGAAGCTGCGCCTCTGCGATACGCTCTGCGCCCTTCACCCCGAGAAAGCTCCTGTAGGGGACGCCGATCGCGGTGTCAGCGAACCACTCGCCCTGCCAAATCGAGAGGCGAAGGTCGAGCATCTGCCGCACGGTGTCGGCTCCATCGACCACACCGAGCGCGCCGCCCGTGATCACGAGGTCTCCAGTCACAGGGTCGAGAGCGAGGGTCCGCACGGCCGCACCGTGCTCGCGCGCGCGAGGGGGGCGCTAGAGTACGGTGGCACGTGATCGGGGGGACGCAGGGCGCTCGCGCCCGGTGCAGCCACGGAGGGGACCGCGGGTCAGATCCGCACCTGTCGCGGCGTCTTTCGTGGCGTCCGAACGAAAATCGCACGCACCCCCTTGCGCGTCTCATTGGTGAGACGTATAGATCACACCTGTCAGGGCGATGGAGCCCCGACGACACGGGAGACGAAGATCATGACTGCGACCCCCTCGATCACCATCAGCTTCTGCCCGACCTGCGGCGTCGGCCACAAATACCTCGCGACGTGCAAGCGCTGCGGCGCGACGGCGATCCGCGGCACGATGGAAGAGATGGCCGCGCGTCAGTCCGCCTTCACGGCTTCGCAGCCTGCGACCGTCGCTCCTGCGGCTCCCGTCGTCGCGAGCGACTACCTCGCGCAGTACCGCGCCGCCGAGGCTGAGAAGCGAGCCGCCGAGCGCGCGAAAGGCGGACGCATCGTTCGCGCTCCGTGGCAGCGCAAGTGCACCTGCGGCCACTGCATGACCTGTATCGGAGAGTGAGGGCGACCATGCGTATCCGGCAGCTCATCACCTTTTTCGGCCTCGGACAGCCGTCTCCCTCCGTGGGCTACGTGGTCGAGTCGCTCTTCTGGTGTCGCGCCACGCACGGCGAGGCCGACCCCGAGGGCGAGGCGAGCGACGCGGACGCCGCTGCGATGCTCGCTGACCTCGACACAGCGCGACTCGCGCAGGCATGGTCTGAGGCGCGCCGTGAGTCGGTGTGGTCGACGCGAGAGGAGGCGGAGGCCGAGGCGCTGGCGTTCCTGCGTCGAGAGGGCGAGGCCGTGCTCGTCGAGAGCCCGAGCGTCGCAGAGTGCCTCTCGATCGACGAGTCCGCGCTGCGTCTCACCTACCGCGTGACCGGGGTTGCAGACGCGCTGTGGTGGCTGCGCACCCGCGTGACGGAGGTGTCGGCTCCGTGGATCGCCGCCGAGTGACCGCCTCCCCGAGCGCCTCACGGCGCACGCGCACCGCCCGGACCTCGCAGGAGGCCGGGCTTGGTGCGTTGAGGGAGACCAGACCATGAAGGCTTTTACCGTGATCGAGACGACCGACCCGCGATGCACTGGCTACGTGAAGGCGCTCAGCTGGTGCGGCGGGATCGAGTACATCCCGCGCGACATCTGGGAGCGAGAGTCGCTCGCGACTGCGGACACGCGAGACCCTGATTTTTACGACCGCCACGAGGGCGAGGTCGCGGTGCTCGTCGGAGAGGGCCTCGGCGGCTTCGTCGCGGACGCTCACGGGCCCGCGGGGGCGCACGTCCGAGGCGGCGCGAGCGAGACTGAGGAGTCGGCCCTGCGCGCGCTCTGCGAGGCGCTGGAGTCAGGATCTCTCGCGTGAGCCGACCCCTCGACGGATATCCCCACCTCGGCGCGACCCTCGCGCGGCTCCTCGCGAGTGAGCGCCCCGAATGGGTCTCGCCGACCACCGAGCGAGCCGCAAAGCACCTGCTCGACGCGCTCCGCGCCGATGCCGCGGGGGCCCTCGACGGGGGCCCCACCGACGCCGCAGACGCCATGTGCGTGGGCCGCGCCACCCTCGCCCGCTGGCGTGACCGCGGGGGGTGGCTTGGGCCTGACGAGTGACACGGCCCCGGGGAAAGACCGGGCGACCCCGGCGTCAGAGACACCGACACGCGCTGCGGCGGATGCGACGCCGCCTACCGACGGGGCGACCGCGTGCTGCCCGTCTACGGCTCGTCACCAAGCCGTACGCCGGCATCCTCCAGGCCTCCATCCCGATCCCCCTCGGGCCCGACGACGAGGCGCGCGTCCTGCGCAACATGGCGACGATCGCCAGGGCAGCCGGCGTGAAGTAGGATCTGCGGCATGACCAAGTTCGAGGAGATCAAGTCGTCCGTGAAGTGGCTGAACGTCCTGCTGCTCCAGTGGCTGTTCGTGCGGCTCTTCGCGACCGTCGAGGAGGACGACACGGTGACGTCGCTCGGCTTCTTCTTCGGGGCCGTGCCCCTGACGGGCTGGTGGGGCGACTACGTCTACGTCACCCGCGCCCGCAAGCCGCGCCTGCTCTGGGTGCGCTTCCTGTGATCCACTTCCCCGACGTCCCCGTGCGCACCGACACCGCGACGTGCGCGGTGTGCCGGAACCTTTTCGTCGCCCGCGACCGGGGTGACCCGTAGGATCGCCCTCGATGCGCTACCCTCTCCCCGCCATCCTCCTCGCCCTGCTCCTCGTCGCGTGCGGCTCCGAGCCGTCGCAGTCACCTCCCGACGCCGCCCCGGTCGACGCCGCTCCCGATGCGCCCCCCGACGCCCCCGACGCCCCGGGCGACACGGCAACGGCCGACGACGCGCCCGAAGTGCTCCAGGACGTGAGCCATGATTCGCAGGGGGGCGACGTCGCCGCAGTTGGCGATGTGCTCCGGGACGCGAGCCCCGACGCGGGCCCGGTCGATGCCGCGCGGGATGTCGCCGCAGTTGGCGACGCTTCCGACGCATCGACGCGCCCGACGCTAGAGGCCCGAGTCGATCGCCCCCAGGTGTGGCTTTCGGTCGGAGGGGAGACTCCGCGCAGGATCGAGGGCGTGTGTGGCGTCGATCCTGGCGGTGGCCTGCACATCTACTCGCCCACCGTCGACGCGCCGATGGTCTACGCGGTGTTCCAGCGCCTCTCCCTGTCGCTCAGCACGCTCGCAGAGCGCTGCGGTGGCGCCTCGCAGGTGATCGCCGGGGCAACGTTCGAGCTCTCTGCGATCTACGAGACCGCCGGGATGCGACGCATCAACGGTCGCGCGGTGGGTACCCGCTCTTCTACCGCGTGCGGTCCGCGCGTGAGTGTCGAGCTCATCGCCCTCGGCTGCGAGGTCAGGTAGCCCTCACCTTTGTCGCGGCGACGGAGTCCTGCGCGGAGAGAGGCGCCGTCGGAACGCCCGACGTACCCGGTGCTGACGCGACCGGATGCGTGTGCGCGTTGATGTACGACCTCATCGATTCGAGGCGTGCGCTTACGAGGCTGGCGAGCGCGACGAAATCTCCCGCGGCGCCGCCGAAGTGCCACGTCCCATCGGCATCGAGCTGCGCGACGACAGTGCTACCGCACGCGATCGTGAGCGAACCGTTGGGGCGCATGGTGATGCGCGGCCCATCGCTGTCGCTCCCGATCACGAGCGCGTCGTCTGTGCTGAGGATCTCGCCCTGGCCTCCGGTGCCGCGTGGAGCCCTGCTGAGCGCGCGGCCGCGCGTGAAGAGGCCAGGGATCGCGACCGCATGTGAGATGTGCTGGCGTCGAAGGTCTCCGGGGTCGGTGACGTCCCCGGTGCCGGTGCGCCAGTGTCCGATCGCCGACGTGTTCACGAGGAGCTGCACTGTGTCCTCTGGCTGAAGGGCCATCGCCATGAACCACCGCCCGACGCGAGGCCAGAGCACCGGCACCGAGGGGATCACCGGCAACTCTTCCATGACGTAAGAGCCGTCGGGCTGCGGTACTTGCTGACGGATGAGCGGCACGATGTCAGCCGTCTGCGTCGCAGCGTCGTAGCTCTGCACTCGCCCTGGATAGGCGACGTGCGTGCGAAGCTCCATCTGTTGTTCGCGCGCATCGAGCACGTCGCGCTCAGTCGGAAACGGGGGGCGCTCCATCACTCCACTCCGGTGTTCTGAGTCGTCGTCGATGAGAGAAGCGGCGGCCGCGGGCGATGGCAGGTGAGCGTCGCGGTCCAGTCAGGACCGTGCGTGTCACCCACATATTTCGCGTGCGAGATGCGCCATGTTCCGCGCGCGATAGCGCTGTCGAGCACCACCTGTTGACCCGGCACGAGCCCAGGGATGAGCAGCGACTTCGCGGTGATCGTCCACCGATTCACAACCTCGGGCGCACCCACGAGGCCGGTGTCTGGTGACAAGAGGATCGCTTCTCGAGCGAGCGCGCCGCCGCGCGGGAGCACCTGCATCACGCCGTCTTGGATGCTCCACGTCAGCCCTGCGCTGTCAGTGATCCGCGTGAGCTCCGCGGCTGCGAGACCGTGGAGCGTAGTGCCCTCGGGGAAGACGTCGTCGAGGCCGCCGAGACTCGCACCGCGAATCGCAGTGAGCGCGTTGCCCACGCCAACACCCATCGCGTCAGCGATGTGCTGCACCACCTGAGAGAGCCTCGTGCCACTCACGAAGCTCCGCGCGACGCGAGCACTTCGAAGCGCGTGAACGCCGTCTCCCGCGGTGACCTTGAGGAGCCAGTCAGTGCCCTCACGCGCCGGGACGGCCTTGATCTTGTCGCCGCGGAAGAGCAACGACATCCCGTCTGCGTAGCCCGCCATCACCTCCACGAAGGTCGCGCGCCGCGGCGCTGCGATGATCTCACGTCGGTGCTGCTCGTCGAGGTTCTTGATCGTGAGCGAGCAGGTGCCAGCGTAGCCCATGAGCGAGCGCTCCACTTCGAAGGAGCACGCGAGCGCACTCGTGTCGAGCGAGCCCACCTGCACACGCCACCGGCGATCGAAGAGTCTCACGCGAGCTCCGCTGCGGTCACGTACATCAACGCGAAGCGGTCCCCGAGATCAGCGAAAGCCGGGTCGAGGTCTTCCGCGCCGCTCGTGTCCATCACGATGAGCTCACCACGAGGGCGCCGCGGGTCGACGACACCACGGAGCAGCGGCTGCGACGTGACGAGCGCGAGACCCGAGACGATCGCAGCGCCCTCCGCGTCTGCGATGTCGAGGATCCATCGACCCTCGCGCTGCGACCAGGCGAAGGTGAGCACGAAGCTGACGCCGTCGAGCGTGGTGGTCTGTGTCCACCGAGAGACGCCACTGGGGGTGCACGGGACGAACTCGCTCACTGGCCCCTCGCTCTCTGTCGCGCCGCTTCCGCAGGCGCTCCTCCGTCCCACACGCGCGCGAGAAACGATCTGTTATCCACAGGCTGCGCGGCGCGCTGTTGGGGCACCTGGAGCCGTCGTACCGCAGGCACCGGAGCGCGCGCCGTGGTGGCGATGCGCAGGGCCTTGAGGTCGAGCACGAAGTGAAGCGCCTGCCCGGTGTCGGCGCGCTCGTCGACGCGGTATCGGGTGATCGCGAGCCCGGCAAGGGTGCGCAGCGGCGTCGTGATGTTGATGGGCGTCGCGCTCGACACGAGCCCCGCGAGGATCGTGTCGCACACCTTCCGGCGGTCGAAGACGTCGCTCCAGCGAAGCATCGTCGCGCGCGCCTGACCGCTGCCCCCCTCGAGCACCACTGACGCCGGCGCGAGGGTGATCCCCTGCATCTGCGTCGAGGGCAGCACGAAGGGAGTGTTTGAGATCACCCCTTCGAGGGTGATGGTTCCGTTCATCGGCCGCACGTGGTCGGTGATCGCGCTCCCCTGCTCGACCGGGAAGTCGGTCACCTCCGCGGTGAGCTCGAGCCCCTGCGTCGGAGTGCAGTCGACCTCGAGCGCGCCCGCGGCGCCGCCTGCGTCCGTCCATTCGATGAGCGTCCGCATCACGCACCTCCGTAGGCGACCGCACCGCCGTCGTCGTCTTCGACCGGGTGATCAGCGTCGCGGCGCTCTCGCTCGCGCTGCTCCATGAGCCGCACTGCCTCGGCTGCAGCCGCGCGAGGATCGCTCGTCGCGATGTGGAAGGTGTTCGAAGTCGACCGTGTGACCGAGCTCGTCGACGAGCGCTGCGTGACGCTCCCGGGCGCTGCGACGGTGCGCGTGGCAGGTGCGACCGCGATCTGACTCGTGGGGATCGCGCGCACCGCGGGAGTCGTGCCCCTCGGGGTGACGCGTCGACCACCGATCACAGGGCCTCGGAGCGTGCCCTGCGCCTGCTCCTCTCCGATGCCGGTGAAGCGTGCGACGGCGCTGATCGCGCTCTCGATCGCAGACACCACTGTCTCCCATTCCTCACGGAGCTCATGGACATACTGCGTCGCGGTGCCCACGCCGAAGAGCTGGTCGATGAAGCGTCCGAGGGCGCTATCACCGCCCTCCACGAAGGTCACGAGGTCATCGAGCACCGCCACCACAGCAGCGATGGCCGCGGCCGCCGCGGCGAAGGGCGCGACCACGGGAGCCCACGCGATGATCACCGGAGCAGCCGCCGCCACTGCCGCCGCCGCGAGGCCCACGAGAGCAATCTGAGCGACGTGCGTTCCCTGGGTGAGCCGCGCCATGAGCCCGGCCACCTTGGCGCCCTTCTCGACGAGCCACGAGAGCGCAGGGAGCAGCGACACCGCGAGCACGCTGCGGAGCGAATCTGTCGCGCGCCCCATCTTCTCGGTGGTCTGGGTGTACTCCCTCGCCGCCGCGGTGGCCTCGGGCGTCACGCCGCCACCGAGCTCCGCGAGCTCCGCGCGCAGGGCAGCGATGCCGCCGGGCCCGGTGTGGAGGATGTCGAGCATCCGACGGCCGCTCTCGCCGAAGAGATGCACCGCGAGGCGCGCGCGACGGGTCGGAGACTCAACGTGTTCGAACGCCACGGCGAGCTCGTCGAGGAGCTCGCCCGTCGGCCGGATGTGCCCCGACGCATCGCGCGCTTGGATGCCGAGCCGTCGAAGCGTCCACGTCGTGCCGTTGCCCCAGCGCTCCGCGGCGCGCAGCGACTGCCCGAAGGTAAGCACCCCCGAGCGCATCCTCTCGACGCCCACGCCACCCTGAGCGGCCGCGTGATCGAGCTCTTGAAGCTGTGTCGTCGTGACGCGGCTCTCTCGCGCGACGTCGCGCAGGGCTTCGGAGTCCGCCGCGAAGGCATCGGCGAAGGAGAGTGCTGCGCGCGTGGCGACTGCGAGCCCCGCGGCGATCGCAGCCGTCGCACCCGTCACCACCTTGCCCACGCCCTGAGCGGTGACGCCCTGTTTCGTGAGCACCTCGGTGATCTTCGGGAAGCGCTTGATCAGCGACTCTCCGAAGCGCGTGTGTGCGGCATCGCTGACGTGCTCGAGGATGCCGCTGTAGGTGCTGAGCTTCTTGCCGAGCTCCTCCGCAGCCTTCGCGGCCTTCTTCTCTTCCTCAGTGAGCTTCTTCGTGCTCGCCCCTGCCTTGTCGCTGGCCTTCGCGGTCTTCTCGGTGACACCGAGCACCTCGCGGAGCTTCTTCTCCGCGCCCTCGAGCGTGGGGAGGTCGACCTTGAAGCCGAGCTCCGCGAATACCTGTCGAAGCGCCTCGCTCATCGCTGCGCTCCCCTCGGGGACTCAGCGCGCGCGACGTCGAATGCCTCGCACAAGTCCCATGCGTCGACGAGGTCCGCGAGGCTCCAGCGGTCCATGATGGTCTCCAGGCTGTCGTGGTAGTAGCCGCTCGTGGCGACCCGGTGCGCAGGCCAAAAGATGTGGCCCGGTACCTCGATCGTCACTGAGCCGCGGGGGGAGGAGCGGCGGACGCGGTCGGCTCCGCGGTCGCCTTCACGAAAGGGAACGACACCGACGCGGCGAACGCGAGCCACTTCATCTGCGAGACGAAGCGTCCGCGGAAGTGCTCGTCGAGGTCGTCGCTCTTGTCCGAGATGAGCGGCAGAACGCGCGATCCGTCCTGGTAGGTCGTGACGCGCGCGAAGTGCTCCATCGCGAAGACGATCGCGTCGTCGTCGAGGTCGGTGGCGATGCCCGCGACGAGAGCTTCGAGCGCGCTGGTGACCGCCTTCGACGCAGCGATGAGCGAGGCGACGTCGCCGAACGCGGGGCCGGCCATCTTGAGCAGCCGCGCAGCCACGCGCGTTGCGGCGCGCGTGGGGAGCGGGAGCACGACGTAGCGCACGCCGTCGATGTCTTTCGTCTCGGGCTGAGCGAGCAGCATCACACCACCTCACGGATGAGGCGGTTGGTGATGAGCTCCCACTCCACAGCCGCGACGGTCGCGCCGTAGGAGATGCTCGGGCGCTTCGAGAACATGCAGGTCTCCGCGTGCTCGACGCGCTCACCGAGGATGTCGCGGAGCTCGAAGGGGATCGGGGAGCCGTTCGGCGCTGCCTGCTGCGTCGCGAAGAGCTGCTCCATGAGCCGATGCGACTCGCTGTTCTGAAGGAGCTTGATCTTGATGGTGGCGCTCTCGTCGTTGGTGCGGCTCACCACGAGGTTGCCGTGTGCGTCTCTCGTGGTGTTGAGAACCTCGCTCGTGAACTCCGTCGTCACGAACGCCGCTTCATCGCGTCCGCTCTCGATGAGGCGACCGGCGAGCGAAAGGTGAACCTGCTTCGAATCGTGAACCTTGATGCTCGGGGTGCTCATGGTCGTTGCCTCAGACGCTCACGCGGCCGGTGATGGTGAGAGAGTGGATCGCGCCCGCGAGGGTCGCCTGAAAGGTCACGTCGGGCAGATGGCGAATCGCCTTGTTGCCGCTCGACACGTCCGCAGCGCGCGGCGCTGAGAGGGTGAAGCTCGCGAGCACTCCGACGCGCACGGCCCCGTTGAGCGCCGCGCGTACCGAGCTCAGCACGGCTGAGATCCCCGCGTCGGTGAAGGGGATCTTGTCGTTGCTGATCAGGGCTCCGAAGACGCCCTCCTGGAGCCGCGCGGAGAGCCAGTCGAGGTCGCGCGTGACGTCGATGAACTCGCCCGACGCGGTGACGCCCTCAGCGGTGATGCCCACGCCGCCCGCGGTCGTGTAGTAGTTGAGTCGGTAGCCGTCGAGTGCAGCGCGCTGCGAGTCGGTGAGGTCGTAGACCGATGAGCCCGCGAGGCTCGCGAACTTCCACGTCGCGGCGCCGGGATCCTTCGCGAATCGCGCGCCCATCCACCCGGCCGCGAGCCACGCATCGCTCGTCCCGAGCTTCTTCGCGAAGATGCCCTCGGTGCGAGCGTAGCCCGCGGCCCTGAGCGTGTACGCGAGCACCGACGTGGAGCCCGCGCTCAGGTGCGCGGTCTCGCTCGTCTGGTACCCGAAGAGCTTCTTGTGAGTCTCGGTCCACGCGGCCGCGGCAGTGACCTCCGCGGGCGAGTTGCTGTCGAGGAGCAGGCCGTACCAGTCGTTGTCGGCCGCGACGATCGCGGCGAGGTCGGTGGCGACGCCGGGGTTCGTCGTCGCGTCGTGGAGCGAGAGGTTCGGCGTCACGAGCTCGAAGCTATGAAGCTCACCAGAGCTCGCGGTGCAGACCACCTTCGTGGTGCTCGTGCCGTCCGCGGTCACGGGCTTCGCGACGCCCACCGTGAAGGTGCCCGACGTGCCCGACTGCGCAGGGATCGTGATCGAGGTGACCTGGAGATACTTCTTCGTCGAGGTGACGGTGGTGTTGCCGCCGTCGGGGATCGCGATCGACTCCGACTGCGCCAGGCCGTTGCCGTCGATCCCCGCGAGGGTCGCGGTGGTCGCGTCCCAGTTCGCGTGAGAACTGAAGGTGAAGGTGATCTTGCGCGGGATGCTCATCGACGCGTAGCCCGTCACGCCATCGAGCTGCGAGCCGCTGAGCTCCTGCTCGCTGGCCGAGCTCGCGCCCGTCGCGACGATCGCGTCGACGTCGGCGAGCGCGTTGATCGCGGCCGCGATGCCGGTGCACGCCTCCGCTACCGTGGGCGTCCCGTCCGCCGTGAAGGTCGCGGTGAGACCGTCGATCTTGACGGTGGAGACCTCGCTCGCGCTCGGGCTCGACGGAGTGAGCTCGACCACCTGCGTGGGGGCGAGCGCGCGCCGACCGACCTTGATGCGCGTGGGTGCGGGCGACTGCGCGAAGTAGCTCTGCGCCGCGAGATAGGCCGGGTCGTACGGCGTGAACCCGTCGTCGACCATGCCATCAAGCGACGAGTACTCGCGCACGCGATCGGCGTTCAGCGTGTGGTAGGCGAGGAGCAGCGCGACGCCGAAGCCCGCGCGCGTAGGGGTGCGCGTGGAGCGCGTGATCGAGAGCGTAACGATGTCGTCGAGAAAGCTCATGGGCCCTCCTGGGGCTGGATCGAGTCGGAGACTGAAGCGCTCGCCGCGTCGACCACGGTGCCCGTGACCTCTGCGGTGGCGATATAGCTCGTGCGGCCTGCCTCATCGACCTCGCGCGAGACCGCGTTCAGACGCACTTCGAAGACGCGGCGCGAGACCATGCGCCCGCCGTCGCCGCGATAGTCGGCCTGCGTCGAGGCGCCCACCGTCGCAAGCGCGAGGTCGACCGCTGCGAGCGCTGCGAGCGACGAGGGCCACGCGAGGCGAGTGCGCGCGCGCTCTGCGATGGCGGCTGCGGAGTGACCAGGGCGCGCGTCGTTGTAGACCTCTACGCCCACCTGGAGCGATACCTCGCGAGCGCCCTCCGCGCTCGGGGTCATCTCCAGCAAGGGGTCGGTGTTCTCGGCGTACTCCCACGCGGCGGAGTCGAGCGCGGGGCCCGCCATCGACACCCACGAGAGCAGCGCCGTGCGTCCGTTGTGGCGAGGGCGCGGTGCGTTCTCGAAGATGACGCAGGGGCGCTCGATGCCGGTGCAGTTCGACACGATCGTGCGGAGCGCCTCTTCGATGGCGGCGAAGTCCATGGCCTCAGCCTCCCATCACGCGATGGGTGATCGACGCGCGGAGCTGCCCGGTGTTGATCAGCGGCTTCGAGGAGCCCTTGCGCGCGATCGTCTCGGGTTTCAGCGCAGGCTCGATGCCCTCAGCGATGCGGAGCTGACACATCGACGCTACCTTCGCGCCGAGCTGCTCCAGGGCCTGCGAGGGATCGAGCTCGCCCGCGACCACACGCTGCGCGAGTGACGTCTGGAGCGCCTCGATCTCGGTGCGCTTGAGGTCGATCGTCGCGCGGATGAAGCTGCGTTGCGGGATGCCCGCGTCAGGCGCCCCGAACTCGTGAACCGCGGCGACCTCGAGCAGCGAGTAAGGCCCTTCGCGCTCGCCCTCGCCGACCTCTTTGGGTGCATCATCGAGCACGCCCACGCGCACGGTCGCGCCCTTGGCGAGCGCGCGCGCGCGCTCCATGAGCTTCGCGGCGCCGTTGTCTTTGATGGTGACGCGCGAGCTCATCGCAGCGGCCCCACGCCGGTCATGTGAGCGCCGCCACATGCCTCGCGGATGATCTGGAGGAGCTCGCAGCCGTAGAGCGTCGACTCCATCGAGCCCGGCTTCGCGCCCTCGATGCGCGCGTTGATGCCTTGGGGTGACACCGCGAGGAGGTGCATGGCGCGGAGGGCGATCGCGTCGTCACGACGCTCGCCGAAGACGGAGGCGTGAGTGCGACGCGTGGCCTCCCCGATCGCGCGCGTCACCACCGCATCGGGCGTAGCCTCGATCTCGGGATATCGCTCACGAAGGGAGGCCAGCGTCACAGACACGGCTCACTCCTGGGTGGGGGCGTCGGTCTTCTTCGAGGGCTTCTTCGCGGCGAGCTGCGCGCGGAGGTCGGCGTTCTCGCCCTCGAGCTCCACGATGCGCCTCTGCGCCTCAGCCCATGACGCGTCGAAGCGCGCGCGGAGGTCGGCGAGCTCGCTCTTGGGCGAGGGCTTGACGCCCTTCGGGGGCACCTGCTCGGGCAGGGGCTCCAGGGGCTCGATCACACCCGCCGTGATGAGCGTGCGGTTGGCGAGGTTGTCGACGAGCTCGACGATGCCACCGGGGGCGACGCCGTCGACCGCGTGCTTGATGACGCGCGCCCTCATCTCAGCACCCGTCCATGTAGCGCCACGCGCCGGGGTATCGGAAGATCACGCCGCCCGCGCGCATGTGCGCTTCGACCTTGTAGACCAGGCCCTTGATCTCGGGCGGGAACGTCTCGAAGCGCACAGGCACGAGCGCTTCGAGGGTGCGGCGGTCCATGCGTCCGCACATGAGGCGACGCACGCTCGCAGCGCCCGCGGTCTCGCCGCGCGCCCACTGCGACACCATCATCTGCGGGTTCTTCTTCTTGAAGAAGTCGAGCGCGCTGATCTCGGTGTTGGGCAGACGCTTCGTGTCCGCCGCCGCGTACTGCGTGGGCGTGAGGATGATCGCATTGGGGATCACACGGCCCTTCGTGTCCGTGATGATGCCGCGCACGATCTTGTTGAGGTCGTTCACGATCTCGTCGGCGTCCGTGCTGCTGTTCGTCCAGTCGCCGGTGTCGGCGCTGACCGAGGTCACGTTCGCGTTGTTGTAGAAGCCCTTGATCCCCAGCGAGCTGTCGCCCACAGCCAGGATCTCGTCGAGCTTCGTCTCCGAGTTCTCGCGCGTCGCAACGGCCTTCTCGTTCTCGAGGGGCTGACCCGCCATCGCAGCGCGGCGCATGTCCTGGATGCTGTAGGCGTAGTGCCCGCGGTACGAGTAGAGCGGCGCGGTGACGTAGTCACCCGCGATCTCCTGGTTGGGCGAGTCGTCGGCGAGGTTCGCGCTCGGGGCGAACGCTCCGACGCGGTCGCGCGCCTGGTAGGTGTAGTTGTCGGCGCCGGGGTTGACGTTGCTCTTGATGGGCAGGATCTGCACGCCGACGTGCTCGGGGTACTCGACGTAGAAGAGCTCGTTGTCGAGCTCTTCTAGAAGCCTCGCGAGGAAGAGCGTGGAGCTCGCGTCCATGCGCTCGCCGAGCGCGTCGGCCATGCGCATGACATCGCGCGCCGCGGGCGTGAAGAGCGTGTCGAGGCGCCGCTTTCGGGCGGGCGTCATCTTGCGGTTGAGAGGGGTCTTCATGGTGATCAGCCCGCCGGGAGGTTGAGGTCGACGCGGCTCAGGCCCGCGCTGTTGGTCGAGGTGAAGCGCGCGTTCTTGAGCCGCACGGTGTAGCCGCTCGACGGCGTTGCGCGGACCGCGCCGATGGTCTCGCTCGACGCCACGCGCACGCGCACGTACACGGGGTCTCCGTCTTTCACGGCGGTCTCGCTGGTGACCCACATCTCCGCGTCGCGCGCGACGGGCATCAGGTCGCCTTCGGCGTAGTTCACCGCGCTGCGCGTGTTGTCGCGCACGGTGGCGCCAGCGACGATGTGGTCGACGGTGCCGAAGGTCGAGCCGACGCCGAAGGTGAAGGTCCCGCCGGTGCCCGACTGCGCCGGGATGACGAGCTGCGTGACCGTGCGGAACATCTGCGTGCCGGTGACGGTGGCGTTGCCACCGTTGGGAATGCTCAGCGACTCGGTGACCGTCGCGCCGTTCTCGTCGGTGCCGGTGACGACCGCCGTGGTGGCGTCCCAGTCGGCGTGCGACGAGAGGGTCAGCGTGACGTTGCGGGGCGGGAAGAGCTCGGTCTCCGCGAGGTCGCCGTTCATGTCGGCCGCGGCGATCGTCTGGATGCTGCCCGAGCTCGCGCCGCCCGAGGCGATCAGCGCGGTGGCGCTCGCCGCGGGGGCGGTCATCGGACCGGCCTCACCGGGGTCGCCACCGGCCGCGCGACCCGTGAAGGCGATGAGGCCGGGGGCCATCGCAGCGGCTGCGATGAAGGCGCGGAGGAGCTGGCCGGGCTTCACGCGCGCGATCTGGCCGGGCAGGCCCGTGGCGGGAGCGAAATCGTAGGAGCCGGTCTGGACTGCGGTCGCCATGATCAGGCCTCAGTGGTCGCGGCGCGGCCGCGGCTGTCGAAGTGGTCGTGCGTGCGGCGGTTGAGCGCCGCCGCGGGCGAGAGGTTGTCTTCGCTGTCGTCGTGCTCGGCGCGCGGAGTCGCGGGCCCCGGGTGCGCGTTGCGGAGCGAGTCCGCGCGCTTCGTCTCGGTGGCGCCCTCGGTGGCCGCGATGAACATCCCCTCGAGCGCCTTCGCGTCGATGCCGTCGAGCTTCACCGTGGGCAGCGTCTTCGCGATCACCTTGCGGTGGATCTCGTGGGCCGAAAGCCCGTCGAGCTTCTCTTCACCGAGCACGCGAGCGGCACGCTCACGCAGGGCGATGCGCTTCGAAGCGATCGCGTCGGCGACCTCTTCGGAGACCATGTCTTCGGTGACCTTCGGCTCGCTCTTCTCTTCGGCCTCGATCTTCGCCTTGAGGGCGGCGATCTCGCCGATGGCGCCCTTGAGCGCCTCCTCGGCAGCCTGGAGCTTTGCGCCCATCGAGTCGACGGCCGCGGTCTGCTCTTCGACGGCCTGCTGCGCCGCTGCGACCTCGTCGTCGGCGTCGAGCTTGTACTCTCGCCCCTTGATCTTGATCTTCCTCACGGTGATCCCTTTCGGCGCGGACTCACCGCGCACCTGCTCCGCTGCGCCATCGATGCGCAGCGAGACATCGGTTCCGGCGCGGCCCCACCCCTCGGGGCCAAGCGCGAAGTGGTTGTATTGGATGTCGCGCTGGATCGCGTCGTAGCGCTCGCCCTCGGGCGAGACACCAGCGGTCCAGTCGACGCGGCAGGTGTAGCCCGCGCTCACGTCGTGAAGCTCGCGTCGCTCGACCTTCGCCGCGGCGTCAGCGCGCTGCACCGTGAGGGGCGCCACCACGAAGATGCCGTCGCGCCGAGGGCTTCCCGCGAGAGTGCCCACGGTGACGCTCGACCACGTCTCTGCGTCGACCATCTTCTCGGGGTGCAGTTCGGTGACGGGGGCCGCTTCGAGGGTCGCAAGCGAGTCGTCGCGAAAGACCTCTTCGGCCGGTCGGTACTCACGCCATGATCGCCCCTCGTGATCGCGGTAGGTGAAAACGCCCGTGCGGGTCAGGGCCGCGTCGAGACGCACGCCGCCCTGGGGAGTGCGCGTCACCTTGCTGGTGACGCCCCCGAAGTCGCGGCGGTGGACTCGTGCGGTATGAGGCATCGCCGGGATGGTGCGAGGCCCTTACGCGCGATCGCTAGAGCACGGTGGCACGCGATCGAGGGGACGCGATCAGAGGTCGACGCCGGGAATGATCGGGTCAGCGGTGCATCTGCACTGGTAGTCATCGCCGGGGTGAGCTCGTCGCCCGGTGCGCTCGTCGACGATGGGCGGGTGCGCGTAGCTCTGGCGTGTGCCGTCGAGCTCCTTGTGACGCTTGCGCACGCGCTCGTCACGGCTCGCACGCCACACGTACTCCGTCACGCCCGCGGCTTGATGGCGAGCCTGCGTGATCTGGTTCGCGAGCTTCAAGGCCTGATCGCGGGCCACGAAGCGCGCGTAGCTCCTCGAAGATCCTGTCGCCTCTTCGATGCGCCTCGCGAGTGTCTCCACGCGCGCGCCGCGGTGCTCGTCGAGTGCAGCGCGTACACGGTCGACCACGTCGAGGCGCAGGGTCTTGATTAGATCCAGGTTGCGGTGCTGCCAGAGAGCGCGCAGGTGCTCGAGGTGAGGAGCTCGCACGTCGGAGAGCTTCACCCCGAGGCGAGCGAGCTGCTGCTTCCACTGCCCCTCGGTGTGCCTGTCCACCTGCGCGGCGCACGTCTCGATCGCGGCGAGCGGGTGAGGCTCGCCGCGATCGAGTCGCTCCCTGAACTCGTCGAGCTTGCGCTGAATGCGCGCGAGTGCGTCGGGGAAGATCGACGGACCATCGCCATCTGCCGCCGCGTCGGTGCGGACGATCGGGAGGCCCTCCGCACGGAGGATCTCGTCAACCTCGCGCTCGACCGCGCCGACGACACCGACGAGGGCCACGGCGTAGCCCGCTGCGGTGGCGAGGGGAGGTGTTGCGCGCAGGCCCGTAGGTCGTGGCGCGGGTGTGCGCAGGGGAGCGCGGCGCGCGCCGCGAGGAGCAGCGATGCCGCGCGCGCCTGGGGTCACGGCTTCACCTTGAGGCGCCATGTGTTGACGCCGTCGTGCATCTCGCGCTCGTACACGCGGCCCCTCATCAGGCTCACGTTGCTCTCGATCTCCATCAGCCGCATGTCGAGCGCGACCCATCTCTCGTCATCGACCACGAGCACCTCAGGCACCGCGGGTTCTTCGGGGTGAATGCGTTTGAACAGCGCGACAAACTCTTCCTCGAACACCGCGGACACGAGGCGCGGGAGGAGCCGCTCTCGCGCGAACGCGAGAGCCTCCCGCGCCGCTGCACACCAGTTCGCTTGCACCTTCGGCCCGGTGTCATGCCACGGAGGAATGGGCTTGCCATCCCACGTCAGGCCGCCCGCCTGCGTGTTGTAGGCGGCGAACATCCGGCGTGCGAGCTCCTCTTCGTCAGTGGTCTTCACGATGGTCTATCCTTCTTCTGCGGCTCCTGCCGCGCGCTCTGCTCTCGCTTGTGCGCGATGTGGTCTTTCACCATCTCGACAACGCCGCCCACGATCACGGGAGCGACGGCGAGCAGCACCTGGGCCCACAGGGGCGGCGGCTTCGAGTCGCACGGCGCTCGGATCACTTCTGCCCCTCCGTGTTCATCGCCGGGATGGGGAGCAGCCCGGCGGGCTTCGTGGGCCCACCGGCTCCACCCATGCCGCTCCTCGTCGGGTCGGGCGCTCCGTCGGGCTCCTGCTCGGGCGTAGGCTGCGTCGCGGGCGAGCTCGCCGGGGGCTCTTCGAGCGCATCGAGGTCGATCTCCGTCTCCATGCTCCAGCCCTCCTTGCGGAAACGGGAGCGCGCAACCTCGTCGGCACGCGCGACGCCGTTCCTGAGGTACACGTCATCGCTGTCGGCCACGAGCTTGCGGAGCTCGGCCTTCTCCTTCTCGCTCGGTTCCCAGAGCGGCGGGAGCTCGATCGACCACCCCTCGGGCACCTGCGCCGACGTCGGGCCTTGCTGCGAGACGAGGAGCAGGCGAACGACCCGCTGGAGTGCGGGCTTGAGCACGGTCTCGCGGTCGGCGTCGAGGGTGTCGTACCAGGAGCGGATATCGCTCTCCCCGGTTGCGTTGAGGCCCGCGGGCTCACGCCCGAGGAGGATGCTCACGGGGATCTCCAGCGCGCCCGCGAGGCGGTAGGAGAAGCGGTCGATGACGTCGGGGATGCCGCTCAGGGCACCGACCTCCACACGCTCGTAGCTCTCGCCCTGTGCGTCGATGAGCACGGAGCGAGCGACGCTGCGCGCCTCATCCATCGCAGCCATGCGCTCCTTGAAGCTGCCGTCGTCGCCGCCCACGATCTCCATGAGGTTGTTCATCTTCAGGACGCCGATGGACGCCTGCTGAAGAAGATCGGCGACGGCAGCGTGCGCGCCGTTCCATTCGCGCAGGAGGTCGTAGGTGCGCTGGAGGTAGCTCTCTCCCCACCCCTTGAGCGCGATGCGCCGCGCGCGCGTGGTGGCGAGCCCTTCGAAGCGCACGAGGCGGGTGTGATGCACGAGGGAGTAGTCACTCGCGCCGCCGCCGCCCTGACGCGTCAGTCGGTATAGCGTCGGCTCGCCGAAGCGCTTCGAAAGCGGGTCGAGCTCCCAGGCCTCAGGCCAGAGCTCGCGCGAGTGCACGGCGCTGAGGTAGAGCACACGGCGCAGTGAGACCTCGTCGAGAGGCTTGCTCGCGTCGCGTCCGTCGTCGGCCCCGATGAGCACCGCGCCGCCGCCGAACACCCTGCTCCACGTCCACGCCTCGCGCACGACGCGAGTCACCTGGAGCTCGCGGATCGCGTCACCGATCTTCGTCTCGAGATCCGTCGAGCCGCACTTCACGCTGAATCCGCGACGGAGCGCGTGCTTCGGCACTGCGTCGCAGATGCGCGCCGCGAAGGGGTCGGAGTTGTAGAGCTCTTCGAGGAGCCCATCACCGATGCGCCCGGCAGGCTCCCAGTCGTATGAGCCGCGACCGCTGCGCCCGAGCGCTTGACCCACCCCGGTCGCGACGTTCACCCACGAATCGACGCGCGCGAGTGCGTTGCGAAACCTCTCCTTGAACGTCGTCATTTCTTCTCTGCCCCTTTGCCGAATGCGCTCTTGAGTCGCGCGGCGAAGCTGCCCGCGCTCGCGTTGAGGTGCTGTGTCATGGCGTCGACCTGGTCATCGCTCTCGCCCTTCGGAAACGTCACGGCCTCGTGGATGAAGCTCGCCACCCACGGGGCCCCGCGGCGCCCGTCGTCGTACTTCGCGTGCTGCTCGTCGGGCAGGTACACGCCGCCGCCCGCGACGATGCCTTGCACGGCATTCGCGCGCGCCTCTTTCCCGCCCTCGGGCGACACCGCGACCACGCCCGTCATCTCGTCGCGCAGGGCCTCGATGATGGCCGGACCGTTGGCCTTGTCCTCGATGCGCACGGTCCTGACCTTCGGCCACTGAGCTCGCGCAGCGCGGATCGCTGCGACCGTGTCGGCGAAGCCCATGCGGCGGCGGATCTGGTCGACGAGGTAGTGGCGCGCGCCGTCGTCGCACCACACCTGGATCACCACGTAGCTCCCGTCGTCGGTGGCCTTGAAGGTCGCGTCTACGTCGATGCTCCACACGCCGCCCGCGGGGAGCTCGGTCCACCAACGGAACCACTCGGCCTTGAAGACCGCACCGCCTGCGGGCGATGGGCGCTGCTGGAGCTGCGCCGCGGCGCGCGCAGGCCCTAGAATGTCCTCCATGCGCTTCGTCGCGGCCTCGTCGATGCGCACAGGGCAGAGGAGCTCGCCCTCCGCCGTGCGAGGGTCACGCGCCCATCGGTGAGGGTGCGCGCGTTCGAAGCGCATCGGGAGACAGAGAACGGTCGCGCCGGCGCGAATGAACTCCCTCGTCAGGTCCGCCTCGTGGAGTCGCTGCATGATGAGCGTGCGGGTGCTCGTCGCATGGCTGCGGAAGCGCGTGGGCATCGTCCCGCACCACCACTCAAGCACCGCGTCGAGCTCGGTGGAGCCCGCGGCGCCCTGGGGGTCAAGCGGGTCATCGACGATGACGTCGTCGCCATGCTCGCCGGTCCACTGGCCGCGGATCGTGTCGCTCTTGCGAAAGCCACCGCGGGTGTTCGCGAACAGCGCTGTCGCGGTGCTCGCGCTGTCGTCGCGCGGGAACTCCACCCCGGGCCAGCGCGCGCGGTACCAGTCGTCGCCACAGAGCGAGCGCATCGCCCTCGCGTCGCGGAGCGCGATCTTCTCGCTGAAACTCGCCGCGAAGAAGCGTCTGCCGGGGTCGAAGCTCCACACCCACGAGGGGAAGAGCACCGAGGCCACGCGCGACTTGGACAGGCCCGGCGGGATGTTGATAACCAGGTCTCGCACCTGTCGCTTCGCGACCGCTTCGAGGTGCTCCGCGAGTGCGTCGATGTGCCACGACCACACGAGCGGCGAAGCCTCCACCTGGGGCCACGCGCGCCGGATGAACTCCGCGAACCCGAGTCGCTTCACTAGCTCGCGGTCGATCAGCGGCTGCGGCACGAGGGCGCTCACTCGCTCTCGCCCTCCTCAGTGCGCGCCTTCTCGGTGATCCGGTCGAGCGAGAGGAGTTCCTCGGTGGAGAGCTTCGAGAGGTCGAAGCCACGAGCACTCACCGAGGCCCTGACCTCTTTCACCACCGGCACGCCGACGCGGTCGAGCAGAGTGCGTGCTGCACTCGCGCGGACGCTCGGAGCCTTCGAGTCCATGAGGTCGACGAGCGTCTGGGCGGCTCGCGTGGCGTTGTCTTCGAGGATCTGGCGAGCGCGCGCCGCAGCGCTGCTAAGGTCCGCCGCACGCTTCGCTCGCGCTTCCCTGAGGATCTGTTGCCCCTCAGGCGAGTCGCGCCAGTCGATCACGGTGTTGTATCGGAGCCTCAGCTCTCGGGCCACGAAGGCGACCGTGTTCCCCTCGGCAAGGAGCCGCATGGCCTCGTCGCGCTTGTCCGGGGTGTGAGTTCCCGTCGCTTTTCGGCGCTTTTCGATGGTCATTGCGGCACCTTCACCAGCGCCGCCACGAGTGCTTCACGGCTGCGACGCGGGAGCCTCGAAAGCCACGAGACCAGGCGCTCCTCGCGACTCCACCGACGCGGCCCCCCGTGGCGACGCGGCGGGAGCCTCACGCGACACGCGAGCGCCTTACGGTGACACGCGCGGCAGAGGTCGCGCCGGAAGGGCTTCCGCAGCGCACACCACACGCACTTCGCCTCCTCGGTGGCCTCGGTGGCCTCGGTGGTCATTCGCCCCTCCGCGCTGCGCCTGCGCCCGGCTTCCACCCTG
>ERZ650311.414-NODE-414-length-27720-cov-13.109416_pt1 | contig 27720 bp, 28 predicted proteins | sample MGYA00376247_ERZ650311 | MGnify/ENA primary metagenome ERZ650311 (study PRJEB26733, sample SAMN07839324) | wastewater metagenome | biome: small river; feature: stream; material: water | place: USA: North Carolina | collected 2016-07-28 ...
CATCTGCAAGGAATACAAGACAATGAAACCGAATCCACAGCTTGAGGCGGGTACGAATCCCGAGCCGGGCTTCAAACCCTTCGGCGGGAATCCGCCGATAGGTTTCGAGCGCCTCGCAAGTGAGAGCGCGGCTCATCTTTCCGGCCGCGATACCGGTCGGTCCACGCTCGGCCGGTTCTTTGTTCCCCTGACGCCGTTCTGCCGGCGCAGCGACGCCGATCTGTTGCGCTCGGCCATCGACACGCTGCAGGCGATGACCGAGGTGCCGGCGGATTATGTCGAGATCAAGGTTGCAAGCGGCTGGATATCCTTGTCCGGCATGGTGGATTGGCCTTGGCAACGGCAGGCGGTGGTCAACGCGATGCGCCGTCTGGTCGGCGTGGCGGGGGTTGGCGACGGGATCGAGGTTCGGGCTGACGTGAGCGTCAATGCGGCTTCGTAGCTTGCAGCGGGGCCGGGTCGGCTCACGCGCTTCTAAATTACGTAGCTGCGCCATGTAAAGACGCACCGCCTTTCAAGGAAGCAGAGAGTCCGCTGCCGCTGCGGCGCAGCAGGGGAACCGACTTCAGGATTCCCTTCGTCGGCAGTAGGTGCGGGCCTGATCCTGTGACATGGGAAGCAAGGCGCCAATTGTGTCGGTCCCGGGCTCCGGGAAGGCGCGCTGCCCTGCCTGCGAATCGCAGCGATCAAACCGGGGTGCCGAACAACGTGCCGACGCCGGCGGTGACCGCCATCGCCAAGGCACCCCAGAAGGTCACCCGTGCGGCACCGACGCCGGGGTTCGCTCCACCGGCTTGGGCGGCGATGGCACCCAGCAGGGCCAGAAACGCGAGGGACGCTCCGGCAACCGATGAAATCAGCAGCCGCTCGGGCACCAAGGCCGTCACGACCAGCGGTAGCGCCGCGCCAACCGAAAAGCTGGCAGCGGAGGACACCGCCGCTTGAATCGGGCGGGCGCTCAGCGCGGTTGAAATGCCGAGTTCGTCGCGGGCATGGGCGCCGAGCGCGTCGTGCCGCATGAGTTGCTCCGCCACCTGGGCGGCGAGCTTGTAGTCGAGCCCGCGGCTGACGTAGATCGCCGTCAGTTCGCGTTGTTCGGCGGCGGGGGCGGCTTCGAGTTCGAGGCGCTCCCGGTTCAGATCGGCCTTTTCGGTATCGGCCTGGGAATGCACCGAGACATATTCGCCGGCCGCCATCGACATGGCGCCGGCGACCAGCCCGGCGATGCCGGTGATCAGGATGCTGTTGTGGCTCGAGCTGGCCGCGGCCACCCCAAGCACGAGGCTGGCGGTGGACACGATGCCGTCGTTGGCGCCCAGTACGGCGGCGCGGAGCCAGCCGATACGGTCGGTACGGTGGCGTTCATGGTGGCGTCGGAGAGAAGTCATGGCAGGTGCAGACGTGAGGAAGGCGGCATATTTTCCCCCTGCCGGCTCTCCGGCGCAGAGAAAATCTGCCGCCATCCATCCGCCGAAGCGGTAGGGCGAGTCACTTTCCCTGAAGTCGGCGGCTCTGCGCTGCGCGGAGATGTTTTGCGTTCGCTATCGAACGGAAGACATTCCCGGAGCGCCCTACTATCATTTCGACGATTTGCCCGAGCGCGGATTGATCGACAGGGCGCTTTTTGGGCAAGTCGCCGATTCAATTCTTTTCGGGCAGCCGACATGGAATTCAAGGACTACTACGCAATCATGGGGGTGGCGCGGGACGCGACCCAGGACGAGATCAAGCGTGCCTATCGTCAGTTGGCGCGTAAATACCATCCGGATGTAAGCAAGGCACCCGACGCCGAGGCGCGTTTCAAGGAAATCGGCGAGGCCTATGCGGTGCTGAAGGATCTGGAAAAACGCGCTGCTTACGACCAACTGGGCAGCGACTGGAAGGCCGGTCAGGATTTCCGGCCGCCGCCCGGCGGTAATGGCGGCTTCGAGTTTTCCGGCGGTGGGGGCGTGGACGAGCACGATTTCAGCGATTTCTTCGAGTCGATCTTCGGGCGGCAAGATGGGCGCCACCGCCAGGCCGGGCCCGGTCATCATGCCCGCGGGCAGGATCACCACGCCAAGGTCCAGATCGACCTGGAAGATGCCTACACCGGCGCGACCCGTGCCATCACCCTGCAGACACCGGAAGTGGACGAGCAGGGGCGCGTGCATCTGCGCAAGCACACCCTGAACGTGACCATCCCGCGAGGCATCCGTGCCGGCCAGCATATCCGTCTGGCCGGTCAGGGCATGCCGGGGCTGGGGCAGGGCGGTGCCGGCGATCTTTATCTGGAGATCGAGTTTCGCCCCCATCCGCACTATCGCGTCGAGCAGCGGGACGTGTATTTCGATCTACGCGTCGCGCCGTGGGAAGCGGCGCTCGGCGCGGCCGTGGAGGTGCCCGTACCGAACGGCACGGTCGAACTCAAGGTCCCGGCCGGTGCGACGGCCGGCCAGAAACTGCGCCTCAAGGGGCGCGGCATTCCCGGCAGTACGCCGGGGGATTTTTATGCCGTGTTACAGATTGCCCTGCCGCCGGCGGACACCGATGCGGGTCGGATGTTCTATAACGAGATGGCCGAGCAGTTCAAATCCTTTAACCCGCGCGCCACGCCGGGGGTCTGAAAATGATCGACGAAAAAATGCTGCCGGATGCCAGCACCACCATTCTTGAAGAGCAGGTCGGCCTGAGCCTGACCGAAATCAGCCGGGCCTGCGCGGTGCATGCCGAAATGATTGTCGAACTGGTCAACGAAGGCGTGCTGGTGCCCGATGGGGGGGAACCTCATCGCTGGCGTTTCACCGGCGCTCACTTGCGCCGCGCGAGCGTGGCGCTGCGTTTGCAGCGCGATCTGGGCATCAATCTCGCAGGTGCGGCGCTGGCGCTAGAACTGCTGGACGAGGTGGATGCGTTGCGGGCGCAGCTCAGGGCGATGGGCGCGCTGCGGGACTGAAGTCGGGCGTGAAGACCGGCGGTGCCGGGCAGCCGCGATGTCGTGTCGGTTTGACCGGGCGCCGCCTTCGATCGCAATTCGGCAATCGGTGCCGATTGCAACTGACGGAAAGGAAGAAAAAATGACCAATTCACGACGTACTTTCCACAAGTTTCTTCTGGCGACGGTAGCGTCCATCGGTTTCGGCATCGTCGGCGGCCTTGCCCACGCGGCCACCGCGGACGACCTGAACAAGGATGCCGATCAGGCGCTGCAGACGCTCTTCAGGTCCAACTCCACGGCCGAGTTGCTGTCCAAGAAGGCGCGCGCCGTGCTGGTGTTTCCGAAAGTCATCAAGGCCGGCCTGGTGTTCGGCGGCAGCTACGGCGAAGGCGTGCTCAAGAAGGGCTCGGTGTATTCGGGTTATTACAATTCCGTCTCTGCCTCCTGGGGTTTGCAGGCCGGTGCCGAGTCCTATGGCTATGTGGTCTTCCTGATGAGCGACAAGGCCGTCAAATACCTCGACAAGTCGAAGGGCTGGGAAATCGGCATCGGTCCGACGGTGGTCGTCGTGAACGAAGGCGTGGCCAAGAACCTGTCCACCTCGACCCTCAAGGACGACGCCTACGCCTTCATCTTCGACCAGCAGGGCTTGATGGCCGCCCTCAGCATCGAGGGCACGAAAATCTCCAGAATCAAGCGCTGATCCCGACTTGCGTTTGGTGTCGCGGCGGCGGGCCGGCCCGGTTCACGAGCCGGCCCGCCGCCGTTTTGAGCATGCGCTTACCAGTCTCAGGCCACTCCGTTGCGGATGAATTCATGGGTTCCGCCCTCGTCAATGCGGGCCCGGCGCCGCTCTCCGACAATCCATTGCGATCAATGCAAATGAGGAGATGTCAGGTTTTTGCAAGCTAGATGGCGTTACGATAAAAAAGTAACCTTCATTTTCATTCACCTGCAGAAGCGATATTTCCATGAAAAAGTCTGTCCTGTTGACCCTGCTGTGCGCCACCGCACTCGCCGCCTGTTCGACCACGGCCACCAAAACGGCCGATACCGGCGATCAGTCCGCTGCTGTCAAGGCCGCCTCCGCGTCGGTTGCTTCGGACAAGATGTCTGCGGCCGAGATGGAAGCACGGAAACTCGAAGCCGAGCGTGCCGAACTCGCCAAGAAGAGCGTGTATTTTGGTTTCGACCAGTATGCTGTCGACGCCAAGTACCGCGACGTGGTCAAGCAACATTCCGATTTCGTCGCCGCCCACCCCAACGACACGGTCATGATCCAGGGCAACGCCGACGAACGCGGCAGCCGCGAGTACAACCTGGCACTGGGCCAGAAGCGTGCCGAGGCCGTGCGCAAGGCGCTCACGCTGCTCGGCGTTGCCGATTCCCGTCTCGAGGCTGTCAGCTTCGGCTCCGAAAAGCCGCGCGAAACCTGTCACGAAGAGCGTTGCTGGGCTGAAAACCGCCGCGTCGATTTGCAGCACAAGGACAAGTAAGCAAGCGCCGCGTCCTTGATGCGCCGCGGGCGATCCGTCCCGCAAAAGCCGGCACCTGTCTTCGACGAGAAACAGGGGCCGGTTTTTTTTGATTTGAACCCGCTTGAAGATCGTTCGGCTTTGCGTCGGGGCGCTCCGCTTGGCTATACGCCGCGGGGCACGCTGAGCCAGGCTTCCAGGCCGCCGCCCGGGCGGGCACGGAGTTCTATCTGCCAACCGTTGGCGTCCGCCAGTTGGCGGACGATGGACAGGCCCAGGCCGGCGCCTCCGGTGGCCGGGCTTCGGGAGGCGTCGAGGCGGCAGAAGGGCTCGAACACCGCCTCCAGCTGGTTGGCGGGAATTCCCGGTCCGCGGTCGAGAACGCCGATGCGGACCGCGCCCGGGACGGCTTCCAGCGTCATCTCGACCTTTTTGTCGATGCTGTAGCACAGCGCATTTTCGAGCAGATTGCTCACCGCCCGGCGCAGTCCGAGGCGTGGCGCCTCAACCGACTGCGGCGTGCAGCGGACCTCGATCCGGTCGGGGAAGCGGGATTCGGCCGACAGCTCACGGAGCAGGGCGCACAGATCGACCTCGCTTGCCGGTTCGCCTTGCAGCCCGCGGGCGAGATCCAGCACGTTGCCGATCAGGCGGTCCATTTCTTCCACATCCCGATCCAGTTGCGCCAGCGTTTTGGCGGAGGGGCGTTCTTCGAGCAAGCTGACCGCCAGCCGCATGCGTGCCAAGGGCGTGCGCAAGTCGTGGGAGAGCCCGGCGAGAAGGGTGGTTCGTGCGGCCAGCAACTCGCGCACCTGCTTGGCCATGGCATTGAAGCGGGCCGCAAGGGTGGCCAGTTCGGCTGGGCCGGTCTCGTCGAGTAGTGCGGGCGTCTTGCCTTTGGCGAGCCGGGATGCGGCCTGCTCCAGGCATTTCAAAGGGGCTACCGTCCGATGGGCAAGCCAGCGCGCCGCCAGCAGCGCCAGGATGAGGCCGACCACCGATGACACCACCAGTGTGAGCACGGGGTGAACGTCCACGCGCCGGAGCGGAAAGCCGACCGAAATCTCCTTGCTGCCGGAAGGGAGCGCGACCCATAGCCAGTCTTCCCCGTCGATGGTTTCCCGTGCCAGCGGCTTTGTCTTTCCGATGCGGGCCGCAAGCGTCGATTCGAGGAACTGCAGATAGGGGCCGTTCCATTCGTCCCGACCGCTGGCAGGCGGCTCGGCGCGCAGCGCGAGCAGGTGGGTTTTGGCGAGTTCCCGTTCGAAGGCCGCCCGGGTTTCCGGGGGGAGTTCGCTCCAGGTCTGGGCCGACAGCAGCATCAGGCTGGCGAGGTCGGCGGCCGAGCGGCGGGCCATCGGCACCATCAGGAAGCTCACCACCACCGATGCAAGCAGCAGTTCGAAGACCAGGAACACGCTCACCAGGAGGCGCGCATTCTGGCTGGCGAGACTCGGTCGCGGCCCGCCCGGTTTCATGGCCGGACCTGCGCGCCCAGCGGGTTGAAGAGGTAGCCTTCGCCGCGCACGGTGCGGATGTAGTCGGGGCGGGACGGATTCGTCTCGATCTTGCGTCTGAGCCGCGTGACGCGGATGTCCACGCTGCGGTCGAAGGGCGCGCGATCGTAGCCTTTGAGCAAATCGACGATGTTGTCCCGCGAGAGGACGCGGTTCGGCCGCTCGACGAAAACCCGCAGCAGATCGAACTCGGCGGTGGTGATGCGAACCTCGCTGCCATCCCGGAGCAGCCGATGGGCGGTCACATCCAGCGCGAAGGGACCGAAGCAGTGTGTTTCGGGGGCCGTCTGCAGACTGCCCGCCGGGGTTGTCCGGGCGCGGCGCAGCAAGGCCCGCAGACGCGCGAGCAGCTCCCGCGGGCTGAACGGCTTGGGCATGTAATCGTCGGCGCCGACTTCCAGGCCGATGACGCGGTCCATCTCTTCACCCCGGGCGGACAGCATCAGGATGCCGACGTCGGAGTGCGTGCGGAGTTCGCGAGCCAGGCTGAGACCGTCTTCGCCGGGCAGCATCAGGTCGAGCACGATGGCATCGGGCATGTGACGCTCGATTGCCTGTCGCATGGCGGTGCCGTCGCCGACCGACTCGACTTCCAGACCGTTGGCGGAGAGATATTCGGCGAGCAGGTCGCGCAGCGCAGGATCGTCGTCGACGACCAGAACGCGAGGGGAGGGAAACGCAGTCATCCGGTTAGCTTAGCACCGGCATGTCGGCCCGTTGCCCGCGGAATCAGGCTGAAACCAAGTGATACCCAGTGTTACCGAGCGGACATGGCCCGGCTACATCCGCGGCCGATCATGGCGCTTCCCAAACAACCGATCAAGGCGCTGCGAATGCCAAGGCTGACAAGCTGGCTGGTGCTGGTTTGTGCGGGTGCGGTTGCCGGCAGCGGCGTCCTTGCCGCCGGAGAAGCATCCGGAGCGGGGCGCGGGGAAGACCATGACCGCCCGCTCAATCTTTCGATTCCGCGGGAAGGCACTGGCCGCAGCCATTTCGGCATCGGCCAGCAGGAGCGGCCCGACCTGAGCCAGCGCCGTTCCGACGTCTTCGCGCCGCCGGGTTCGGGCAGTGCGTCGAGCGGATCGGGCATGCCCTTCGGTACGGGTTACGAAGCCCGCCGGGGCATGCCGGGCGCCACGGCGGGCGGGATGGGACACGGTCGGCGCTGACGATGCGTCGCAACTCGACTTCGAGACGTTTCCGCTCGATCAACCTGGAGCCAATCCATCATGAAACATCGCGCAAAAACAGTGGCTTTGCTTATTTCAGCGGTTCTGGCGCTCACCGCCTGCGGCGGAGGCGGAGGCGCCGACAATCCGGCCGCCGGCGCAAATGCGTCGTGGATGGATGTCGCCGCGGACGGGACGTCCACGATCAGCAGTGTGCGGCTCGGCACCGCGTTGAGCAGCTTGCCCGTCGAATCCCTGAGCGCGGCCGAACAGGCGTCGCTGGCTTACATGCGCGAAGAGGAAAAGCTCGCCCACGATGTGTACGCCTACCTCAACACCCTGTGGGGCGCGAGCCTGCCGATCTTCAACAACATAGCCGCGAGCGAAGCCACCCATGCCGCGGCGGTGCTGACCCTGCTGCAGCGCTACAGTCTCGCCGATCCGGCTGCGACGACGGCCGCCGGGCAGTTCGTCAACCCGACGCTCCAGAGCCTGTATGCGCAGCTGACTGCGAGCGGTGCGCTATCGCTGGTCGATGCCCTGAAGGTGGGGGCGGCAATCGAGGAGGTGGACATCGTCGATCTCCAGGCCGCATTGGTCTATGTCGACAACCAGGACATCCGCGCGGTGTATGGCAATCTGCTCAAGGGCTCGCGCAATCACCTGCGGGCTTTCGTGCAGGCCCTGCAGCAGCAGGGCGTGGTCTACACGCCGCAATACCTGACCCCGGCCGACTATCAGGCAATCGTCGGTACATCCATCGAAGCCGGCTGAGCGTGCTCCGCTCCGACAATCCGAGCCACTGTTGAGGGGCGGAACCCATTGGAGACACATCGTGCCCGTCAAAACGCTGTTGGTTGCACTCTTTGCGCTGTCCGCCACTGGAGCCCTGCGAGCGGAGGACAGCCGGGAAGGCGTCGTCCTGCCGGCTCCGGCGCAGGCGGTACTGCGTCGGGAGATGCTCGACAATCTGCTGGCCATCAACGATATCGTTACGCTGCTGGCCGAAGGCAAGCCGACCGAAGCCGGGGCCGTGGCTGAAGAGAAGCTGGGCCTCTCGGCGATGGGCAAGAACCGGGCCCTTCCGCTGGAGGCCCGGCCGGGCGCCCACATGCCCCTGGCGATGCGTGAAGTGGGCATCGCCGGTCACAAGGCGGCCAGTGAGTTTGCGAAGGCTGCCGCGGGTGGCGACCGCCAGCAGGCGCTGGCCCGTCTGCCGGCCGTGACGGGCGCGTGTGTCGCATGTCACTTTGCCTATCGGCTGCGCTGAAGCGGGGTGGCGTTGCGCCCGTCTTTTGGCGGGAAGGACGCGAACCGATGCCGCTGTCGCGTCCCTTCGCGTTCTGAATGCCGGTGGGGCTCGGCGCGTGTGAGCCTTGAGCCCGATGCCGAGCGGAGGCCAAAGGGTCGTCTTTCCGTCGGCCTCCTGTTGGCGGGCCGACGGTCAGTTGAGCACGACCATGAGGTCCTTGGCGTCCACCGACTGTCCGGAGTTGACCACGACTTCCTTGATCGTGCCGTCCCGCGGGGCGTGCAGGGCCATTTCCATCTTCATCGCTTCGAGGGTGGCAATGATGTCGCCGGCCTTGATCTCCTGCCCCGCTTTCACGGCGACGGTGACGACGAGGCCGGGCATCGGCGCCGCAACGTGGGCATCGTTGCCATCTTCGGCCTTGCGCCGGCCGACGATCTTGGCGGTCAGCTTGCGGTTGGGCACCTTGATGATGCGCTGCTGGCCGTTTAGTTCGAAGAAGACTTTGACCTGACCTTCCTCGTCGGCTTCGCTCATGGTCAGCAGACGCACGATCAGCGTCTTGCCCCGTTCGATTTCGACCGAGATCTCCTGGCCGGGCTCCATGCCGTAGAAGAAAGTGGGCGTCGGCAGCACCGACACCGGGCCGTAGCGCCGGGCAAGGGTGTTGAACTCGGTGAACACCTTCGGATACATCAGGTAGGAGGCGAACTCGTTCTCGTCCAGATGACGGCCGCACTTCTTCTCGGCTTCGGCGCGTAGCGCAAGCAGATCGGCAGCCGGAAGCAACGCGCCGGGGCGATCCAGGATCGGCGCTTCGTTCTTGAGCACTTTCTTTTGCAGCGCCTGGGGCCAGCCGCCGGGCGGCTGGCCGAGGTCGCCGTGCATCATTTCGACCACCGAGGCCGGGAAGGAGATTTCCCGCGCCGGGTCGAGCACGTCTTCGGCGGTGAGATCCTGGGCGACCATCATCAGGGCCATGTCGCCGACCACCTTGGACGACGGGGTGACCTTGACGATGTCGCCGAACAGGTCGTTGGCGGTGCGATAGGCGCGCGCGACTTCGTGCCAGCGGGTGTCGAGACCGAGGGAGCGGGCCTGTTCCTTCAGGTTGGTGAACTGTCCGCCGGGCATTTCGTGGAGGTAGACCTCCGAGGCGCCGGATTTCAGATCGCTTTCGAATGCTGCGTACTGCATCCGGACCGCATCCCAGTAGAAGCTGATCCGCCGGATGGCTTCCGGGTCCAGGCCGGGATCGCGTTCGCTGTGGCGCAGGGCTTCGACGATGGAGCCCAGGCAGGGTTGGGAGGTCATGCCCGACATGGCATCCATGGCGGCATCGACCGCATCGACGCCGGCGTCGATGGCGGCCAGCAGCGTGGCGGCGCTGATTCCCGAGGTGTCGTGGGTGTGCAGGTGCACCGGCAGGCCGACTTCGTCGCGCAAGGCCTTGACCAGCACGCGGGCAGCGGCGGGTTTGAGCAGGCCGGCCATGTCCTTGATGGCAAGGATGTGGCAGCCGGCCTTCTCGAGCGCCTTGGCCATTTTGACGTAGTAGTCCAGCGAATACTTGGCACGCTTCGGGTCGAGGATGTCGCCGGTGTAGCACAGGGCGCCTTCGGCGAGCTTGCCGGTTTCGAGCACGGCGTCGATGGCGACGCGCATGTTGTCCACCCAGTTCAGGCAGTCGAATATGCGGAACAGGTCCATGCCGGCGTCGGCGGCCCGATGCACGAACTGGCGCACCACGTTGTCCGGGTAGTTGGTGTAGCCGACGCCGTTGGCGCCGCGCAGCAACATCTGGGTAAGCAGGTTCGGCGCCTGGGCGCGGATCAGGGCCAGACGCTCCCACGGGTCTTCGTTGAGAAAGCGCATGGCCACGTCGAAGGTGGCGCCGCCCCAGCACTCCAGCGACAACAATTGCGGCAGGCCGCGGGCGTAGGCATCGGCGACGCTGACGATGTCGCGGGTGCGCATGCGTGTGGCCAGCAGCGACTGGTGGGCGTCGCGCATCGTGGTGTCGGTGACGAGCACGCGGGTTTCATTGCGCATCCATTTGGCGAACTTCTGCGGGCCGAGTTCCTCAAGGCGCTGGCGCGTGCCCGGCTCCACATCGGCGCTGAAGTGCGGCACTTCGGGACGGCGGGCGTGGACCGCCGGACGCGCCCGGTCGCGGGTTTCGGGGTGGCCGTTGACGGTGACGTCGGCAATCCAGCCGAGCAGCTTGGTGGCGCGGTCCTTGCGCTGGCGGAAGTCGAACAACGCCGGGGTTTTGTCGATGAAGCGGGTGGTGTAGTCGTTGGCGATGAAGCGGGGATGGCTCACCACGTTGTGCAGGAAGGCCAGGTTGGTCGCCACGCCGCGGATGCGGAATTCGCGCAGCGCCCGACTCATGCGCTTGATCGCCTCGTCCGGGGTTTGCGCCCAGGCGGTGACCTTCTCGAGCAGCGGGTCGTAGAAGCGCGTCACCACGGCGCCCGAATACGCCGTGCCGCCGTCCACGCGGATGCCGAAACCCATTGCGCCCCGATAGGCGCTGAGCCGGCCGTAGTCGGGGATGAAGTTGTTCTCCGGGTTTTCGGTGGTGATGCGGCACTGCAGCGCATGGCCGCGCAGGTGGATGTCCTGCTGGGCCGGGATGCCGGTTTCCTCGGTTCGACCGATGCGCTTGCCTTCGGCAATCCGGATCTGGGCCTTGACCAGATCGAGGCCGGTGACCATTTCGGTGACGGCGTGTTCGACCTGGATGCGCGGGTTCACTTCGATGAAGTAGAACTTGCCGGATTCGGCGTCCATCAGGAATTCGACGGTGCCTGCGCCGACGTAATTGGTGGCGCGGCCGATGGCCAGCGCCGCGGCGCACAAGCCCTGGCGGGTCGCCTCGTCGAGGTAGGGCGCCGGCGCCCGTTCGACCACCTTCTGGTTGCGGCGCTGGATGGAGCAGTCGCGTTCGAACAGATGGACCAGATTGCCGTGTTCGTCGCCGAGGATCTGCACCTCGACGTGGCGGGCATGCCGCACCAGCTTTTCGAGATAGACCTCGTCCTTGCCGAACGCGCTCTTTGCTTCGCGGCGCGCGGCGGCGACCGACTCCAGCAGCATCTCTTCGTTTTCGATCGGACGCATGCCGCGCCCGCCGCCGCCCCAGGACGCCTTGAGCATCACCGGGTAGCCGACTTCGCGGGCCATACGCTTGATCTCATCGCCGTCGTCGGGCAGCGGCGGGGTGGCGGGCATCACCGGCGCGCCGCAGGAGACCGCCAGATTGCGGGCCGAAACCTTGTTGCCCAAGGTGCGCATGGTGTCCGGGTGCGGACCGATGAAGAGGATGCCGGCTGCGGCGCAGGCTTCGGCGAATTCGGGGCTTTCGGAGAGAAAACCATAGCCCGGGTGGATGGCATCGGCTCCGGCTTCCTTGGCGACGCGGATCACTTCTTCAATGGAAAGATAGCTTTCGAGCGGTCCGAGCTGCTTGCCGTCGCCGCGCCCGACCTGATAGGCCTCGTCGGCCTTGAAGCGGTGCAGCGACAGCTTGTCTTCTTCGGCGTAGATCGCGATGGTTGTGATCCCGAGTTCGGTCGCGGCGCGAAAAACTCGGATCGCAATTTCCGACCGGTTGGCAACGAGAAGGCGACGGATCATGGGAGTCTCTTTGGCTAAGGGAATGGGTAAAGCGTAAGCAAGAAACCCGCCTACCGGCTTTAAATAACGATAATGTTAAAAATTCTCGATATTTTAGGCTTAAACCAGCGGCTTGAGCGCGATTGCAGCCTGTTGCGTCGAATACGGAAATCCGCCGCGGGGCGTAGCCCGGTCGGCAGTGCGCCTTGACGCACCAGATTGAGGCGTCGGCTTTCGCTGGGTGTGCCTGGCGACGGCCTTTTCAGGACGGCGCAGGGCGCTCAGGCGGGCGTGGCGGGCACGCCGATCCGCCGCCGCCAGATCATGATCAAGGTGATCAGGGCAACGCTGACGACCGCGGGCAGGGCGTAGAGATTCAGGGTCGCCCATCCTTGCCCGAGCACCAGGGCGCCCGCCGAAATCGAGGAGACGGCTTGCACGCCGAACACGATGAAGTCGTTGCTGCCCTGCACCTTGGCCCGCTCGGCCGGCCGGTAGGTTTCGGTCAGCAGGGTGGTGCCGCCGATGTAGAGGAAATTCCAGCCGATGCCGAGCAGCACCAGCGCCCACCAGAAGTGCATCAGCGACACGCCCGACCAGGCCAGGCCGATACAGGCCAGCATGAGCACGGCGCCGATGAGCAGCACCGTGAGCACGCCGATCCGGCGGATCAGGCTGCCGGTGAAGAACGAGGTGGCATACATCCCGACCACGTGCCATTGGAGGACGAAGGCGACGTCGCCGAAGGGGAAGCCGCAGACGTCCATGGCCAGTGGGGTGGCCGCCATCAGCAGGTTCATGGTGCCGTAGCCCACCGCGGCGGCGATCACCGCAACGATGAATGCAGGCTGGCGCGCGATGCCGGACCACGCACGCCCGCCGTCGGCATGGTGTCGGGCGGTGCCGGCGTCCGGAATGGTGAGACGGCTGGTGATCAGCAGGGCGATCAGCGCGAAGCCGGCCAGCGAGGCGTAGGTGGCGGCGAATTCGACGTCCCAGGCGTTTCGCGTCAGGGTGCCGATGGCCGGCCCGACGAAACCGCCCAGAATGCCGCCGGCCAGGGTGAAGGAGATGGCCTTCGGCTTCCAGTCGGCGGGCGCCATGTCGGCGGCGGCGAACCGGTATTGCTGGCCGAAGGCGTTGTAGCTGCCCGCAACGAGGGTGCCGAGACAGAGCAGCCAGAAATCTGCCGTATGCACCGCAAAGGCGCTGAGCAGTCCGCCGCCTGTCCCCAGAAGGGCGCCGAACATGAAACCCGCGCGTCGGCCGAAGCGCCGCATGAAATAGGAGGCGGGCAGGGTCGTCAGCGCCGTACCGATCACATAGCCCGTGATGGTCAGCGTGGCGAGCGCGGGGGTCGGGGCCAGGAGCCGTCCGGCGAGTCCATTCACGGCAATCAAGGTGACGGCGTTGCACAGCAACATGCCTTGGCAGGCGGCGAGAAGCCAGATGTTTCGCAGGACGGTTCTGTCGATCATTGGGTAACAAGGGGAAGAGGCCGCGAAAGGCGGGGTGCCTGCGCCGCACGGGCACGGAGAATACGGGGATTCGTCGCAGAATTGTCCGTCCCGGCGGATTGTGCCGGCGCCGCTTGCTATGGACGATGTTTCAGGGTGTGTTCGATCAGCGCGGCGAGTTCGCCGAGGGTTTTGGCTTCATGAAGGGCGCCGTAGCCGATCAACACGCCGAAGGCGTCCTCGATGCCATACACCAGGGCCAGCGCGGCGAATGAATCCCAGATTCCGATCCTGCGGAAATCGGTGTCGGCGTCGAGGGTTTCGGGGGCCACGTGGAATGCGGCCGCCGTTGTGCCGATCAGTTTGTCGAGCATGCCGGGCGTTCGGTTTCAGGCCGCAAACCACGCGGCGATCTTGTCCCGCGACGGCACGCCGCCAGCGTGCACGACTTTGCCGTCGATGACGACGCCCGGCGTGGACATCACGCCGTAGGCGATGATTTCACGCATGTCTTCGACCTTGCTCAGACTGATGGCAACGCCGCCGGACTGTGCAACTTCCTCGATGAGCTTGACCGTATTGCGGCAGTTGGCACAGCCGGTGCCGAGTACTTTGACGTCTTTCACGGTGAATCCTTTTCAATCAGAGAACGGTGTTGAACACGATGCCGACAAGGAGGATGCCGGCGGCGACGATGCCTGCGAAAGTGGCGATGAGACGGGGTTTGAGCACTTTGCGCAGGATCACCATTTCGGGCAGCGACAAAGCGATCACGCTCATCATGAAGGCCAGCACGGTGCCCAGTGCCGCGCCCTTGTCGATCAGGGCTTCGACGATGGGGATCACGCCCGCGGCGTTGGTGTACATCGGCACGCCGATCAGCACCGCGGCCGGCAGCGACCACCAGGGCGCGTCCTTGCCCATGATCGAGGCCATGAAGTCCTGCGGCACGTAGCCGTGGATGCCGGCGCCGATGGCGATGCCGGCCAGGATGTAGGGCCACACCTTCCCGACGATTTCCTTCACGTGATCCCGCCCGGCTTCGAAGCGCTCGACCCAGGTGAGGGTTTCGCCGGTGCCTGCGGGCGTCGTGCCGGCGAGGATGCCTTGTACCCAGTCTTCGAGATGGCTTTCCATGCGAAGTTTGCCGATGACCAGGCCGGCGACGATCGCGACGCTGAGCCCAAGGCCCAGATAGAGCGCCGCGACCTTCCAGCCGAACATGCCGAACAGCAGCACCAGCGCGACTTCGTTGACCATCGGCGCCGAGATCAGGAAGGAGAAGGTCACGCCCAGAGGTACGCCGGCCGACAGGAAGCCGATGAACAGCGGCACCGCCGAACACGAGCAGAAGGGCGTGACGATGCCCAGCGTCGCAGCCAGCACGTTCCCGACCCCGATGCGCTTGCCGGAGAGTAGGGCGCGGGTTCGCTCTGGCGCGAAAAAGGTCTGCACGATGCCCATCAGGAAGACGATGCCGGTCAGGAGCAGCAACACCTTCGGCGTGTCGTAGAAGAAGAAATGAACGGCTTCGCCTAAAGGGTTGCCGTGGGAGAGCCCCAGCATGCCGATGGCCATGTCGGCAAAATCGGTGAGCCGGCTGTAGGCCGCCAGCCACAGGGCGACGGCAAGGCTCAGGCCGGCGAGCCACGGGAGCAGGCCGTGGGGCGGATTTCGGGCGGTTGTGGTGTTCATTCGAGTCGGCTTTTCTGGGGTGTCTGGTTGTGAAGACGCAGAAGGGCGCAAAAGGATGCAGTTTTCGGTTTCAGCCGCCCGGTTCTTCGTCGGCCCCGGCGGAGGCGGGCGCCGGGAGCGGTGGCCGGGGAACAAAGCAGCACACGCGTCCGGCTTCGTCGAAACGCACCTGACAGGCTTGGGACATCCGCTCGCGCAGATGCCGCCGGGCGCGTTGGACGCGGGATTTGGCGCCGGGCAAGGAGAGCCCTTTGAGTTCGGCGAAGCGGGCCTGGGTCATGTCGCCGAGATCGCACAGGACGATGGCCTCGCGGTCTTCTGCGGAGAGTTCGGCGAGCACCCGCGGCAGGCAGTCTGCCAGCGCGTCCACGGCGATCTCCTCGGGTTCGGTCGAGGCGATCTGGTCCGGCAGCGGATCGTGCCGATGCGCCTTGCGGCGGCGGTCGACAATCAGGTTGCGTGCCACTTCGAACAGCCACGCGCGGGGATTGGCAATCGCGCAAAACGCTTCCCCCTGCCGCCAGACTTTGAGGAACAGGTCGTGCAGCAGATCGTCCGCCTCGGCCGCGTCGCCGAGCCGGTGACGCAGGTAGTTGCGCAATTCCGCCTCGTGGACGGACCAGGCGTTTTGCAGGCAGGGAGTGGTCATGGGTCGATGCGGGTGCGATGCGAATGAAAGGTGCCCGGTTTCAATATAAGTCCATCGCAATCCGGGGTGCCGGAATTATCGACCCGACCCGTCTGCGGATCTGCAAAGTCCGCGCAGTCCGGGGTGCGAGGCCATTCCGGGTTTGCGGGCAAATCGTCGCCGATTCGCTGCCGCGCCGGTCGAGGATGGACGCCGCGTGTTGCCGTTGGAGCGACGGTTCGCGCGGGAATTTCAGTAAGTTCTAATATTTCATCTACAATGGCAAGTAATAGACCAATTACTTGTTGTCCGCATGGAATCCATCCCGTCCCGTCTGCCGACCGAAGTCCGGCAGGCCGCAGTCGTCGGTGCGGTGCTGCGCCTTGCCGCAACCCGGAGCCCGGCGACGATCACCACCGGCGACATTGCCGGCGAACTCGGCTTTACCCAAGGCGCCGTGTTCCGGCATTTTCCGACCAAGGACGCCATCTGGCTGGCGGTGCTCGAATGGGTGGACGCCGAACTTATCGCAGCCCTCGAAGACGCGGAGCGGGAAGGCGCCACGCCGCTCGACGGGCTGGCGCGGGTCTTCATGGCCCACATCCGTTTCGTCATGACCTGGCCCGGCGTGCCGCGGATCATTTTTCAGGATCTGCAGCGCCCCGACGACACCCTGCTCAAGCAGTGCGTGCGCCAACTGCTGGGTCGCTACCGGCAAATCCTGGCGCGGCTCTTCGATGCGGCGGCGCGGCAAGGCCAGATCGGCGCCGGGCTCGACGTCCACGCCGCGACCACGCTCTTCATCGGCACCGTCCAGGGTCTGGTCATGCAGTCGATGCTGGCGGACAACCCCGCCGCCATCGAGGAGGAAGCCCGCCGCGTGGTCGCCCTCTACCTTCGTGCCATCCAGGAAAAACCATGATGTCCGCTTCCGCTTTTGCCCGTCGCGCCGGCGTTGCCGCGCTGGTGCTGGCTTTGCTCGGCGCCTTCGGCTGGGTGCTGTTCCGCACCGGGCCGTTGGCGCCGATCCGTGTGACGACGGTGCAGGTGGAGGAGGGCGCGCTGGCGCCGGCGCTGTTCGGCATCGGCACCGTGGAAGCCCGCCGCAGTTACCTGATCGGTCCGACGGCGGCCGGGCGGGTGCGCCGCGTGGCGGTGGATGTGGGCGACACGGTTGCCGCCGGTCAGGTGCTGGCCGAAATGGACCCGGTCGATCTGGACGAGCGCCGCGCCGCGCTGGATGCCACGATTGCCCGCGCCGGCAGCCTCGTCGCCGGCGCCGAGGCCCAGTTGCGCGATGCCGATGCCCGGCAGATGCTGGCGACGATCAATGCGCGGCGCTATGTCGAACTCGGCGGCGCCGATTTCGTCAGCGCCAGTGTCGTCGAGGCCAAGCTGCAGGAACGGATTTCGGCCGAAGCCGGGCAGCGCGCCGCCGAGGCCGGGCTGGCCGGCGCGCGGCAGGATAGGGCACGTCTTGTCGCTGAACGGGATGCGCTGATCCGCCAAAAGCACACCCTCAGCCTGCTGGCGCCGGCAAACGGCGTCGTCGTCGGCCGGGATGCGGAGCCCGGCAGTACGGTGATTGCGGGGCAGGCGGTGCTCCGGTTGATCGAACCGGCCAGCCTGTGGGTGCGCGTGCGCATCGACCAGGGCCGCTCCGTCGGACTGGCAACGGGGCTGCCGGCGCAGGTGGTGCTGCGCGCCAATCCGGCCCGGCCGGTGCCGGGAAAAGTGGTGCGTGTCGAGCCGGTGAGCGACAGCGTGACCGAGGAGCGCGTGGCGCTGGTGGCATTCGACGCCGTTCCGGCTGGCGTGGCGGTGGGCGAACTGGCGGAGGTCACGCTGGCTCTGCCGGCGGCGCAGGCCGGGGTGCTGCTCCCCAACGCCAGCATCAAGCATCGCGGCGGCACTGCCGGCGTGTGGGTGAATGCCGCCGATGGCCTGCGTTTTGTGCCGGTCCGGCCGGGCATGGCAGGGCTCGACGGTCAGGTGCGGGTGAGCGGCGAACTGCGGGCCGGCGACTGGGTGATCGTACACAGCGAGAAGGAGATCGACGCGGGCAGCCGCATCCAGGTGGTCGACCGGCTGGTCGGGGGCGGATCGTGATCAACCTCGCCGGGCGCGATATCCGGCATGCCTGGGGGCGCTTCGTGTTCACCGGGATCGGCCTGGGGCTGCTGGTGGGCCTCACCCTGTCGATGGCCGGCATCTACCGGGGCATGGTGGAAGACGCCAAGGCGCTGCTCGACAACAGCGGCGCCGACCTGTGGGTGGTGCAGCAGGACACCCTCGGCCCCTATGCCGAATCGTCCAGCCTGAAGGACGACGTCTATCGCAGCCTGCTCGGCATGCCCGGTGTGGCGCGCGCCGCCAACGTGGCCTATCTGAACATGCAGGTCAAGCGCGGGGATGCCGACGTGCGGGTGATGCTGGTCGGCTTCGAGGCCGGGCAGCCCGGCGAGCCCGGCTATCTGGTGGCCGGGCGTCAGATCGCGCGCAACCACTATGAAGCGGTGGCCGACGTGAAAACCGGCTTTCTTCTCGGCGAGCGCATCCGGGTGCGGCGGCACGACTACACGGTGGTCGGTCTGACGCGGCGGATGGTGTCGTCGGGCGGCGACCCGATGCTCTTCGTACCCCTCAAAGATGCCCAGGAAGTCCAGTTTCTCAAGGACAACGATGCCATCGTGAACGAGCGCGCCCGCACCGCGGCCAACCCGCAGCTCAACCGCCCCGGCGTGCCCGGCCTGCTCGACGCGATCCAGGCCTCCCAGGCCAGCAGCCACAACGTCAACGCGGTGCTGGTGCAGGTGAAGGAGGGCGTCGCGCCGGAGACCGCCGCTGCCGGCATCCGGCGCTGGAAGCACCTGCAGGCCTATACCCGCGCGCAGATGGAGGAGATTCTGGTGAGCAAGCTGATTGCCACTTCGGCACGCCAGATTGCGATGTTTCTGGTGATTCTGGCGGTCGTCAGCGCGGCCATCGTGGCCTTCATCATCTACACAATGACCCTCGGCAAGATTCGCGAGATCGCCGTGCTCAAGCTCATCGGCACCCGCGACCGCACCATCGCCGGCATGATCTTGCAGCAGGCACTCGGCCTCGGGTTGATCGGCTTTGTGGTCGGCAAGACGGTGGCGACCCTGTGGGCGCCGTTCTTCCCCAAATACGTGTTGCTCGAACCGGGCGATGCCCTGAGCGGCTTTGCCGTGGTGATGCTGATCTGCGCCGTCGCCAGCACCCTGGCCATCCGCGCCGCGCTGCGGGTCGACCCGGCCACGGCCATCGGAGGTTGACGTGGGCGAATCCGGCATCCGCATCGAAGGTCTGCAGAAGCGCTATGGCAAGGGTGAAGCCGCCGTCGATGCCCTCAAGGACGTAAACCTGACGGTGGCGCCCGGCGAGGTGGTCGGGCTGATCGGTCCGTCGGGCTCGGGCAAGAGCACGCTGCTCAAGTGTCTTGGAGCCGTCATCGAGCCGAGCGCAGGGCGGATGTGGCTCGGCGACGAGCCGATCTACGACGGCGCATGGAAGACCTCCGACCTGCGTGCCCTGCGTCGCGACCGCATCGGCTTCATCTTTCAGGCGCCTTATCTGATCCCCTTTCTCGACGTCATCGACAACGTGGCCCTGCTGCCGATGCTGGCAGGCCAACCCAACACCGTCGCCCGCCGACGCGCCGCCGAACTGCTCGAAGCCCTGGGCATGGCGCATCGGGCCACGGCCCGGCCGTCGGAATTGTCCGGCGGCGAGCAGCAGCGGGTGGCGATTGCCCGGGCGCTGGCCAACCGGCCGCCGGTGATCCTCGCCGACGAGCCGACGGCGCCCCTCGACAGCGAACGGGCGCTGGGCGTCATGGGCATCCTCGAAGACATGGCGGGCCAATACCGCACGGCGATTGTCGTCGTCACCCACGACGAGAAGATCATCCCGACCTTCAAGCGCATCTATCGCATCCGGGACGGGCGCACCGTCGAAGAGGCCGGCGCAGGGCGGGCCTTGTGAGTGTGACGGCGCTTTGGGCGGCGCTGCCGGTGTTGGCGATGCTGGGCATCAATCGCCTGATCCGCCGCGGGTTGGCCGCGCCGCGGGTGCCGGAGGCGGGCGTTCCGGACGGCTTGCCGTGGCGCGAGGCGAGCATTCCCGCGCTGCGCGGCAAAACCCTGTTCGGCTGGTTCATTCCGGCCGGCGACAAGGCGGCGCCCGCGCTGGCGATTCTCCACGGCTGGGGCGGCAACGCCGAGGCGATGCTGCCGCTCGCCGGGCCGCTGCACGAAGCCGGCTACGCCGTGCTGCTGTTCGATGCGCGCAGCCACGGCCGCAGCGACGGCGACAGCTTCGCTTCGCTGCCGCGCTTTGCCGAAGATCTGGAATGCGCCATCGATTGGTTGAAGCGGCAGCCCGAAGTGGACGCCGGGCGGATCGGTGTGATCGGTCATTCGGTGGGCGCCGCGGCGGCATTGCTGACGGCCTCCCGGCGCCGCGACGTGGCGGCGGCGGTCAGTCTGGCCGCCTTCGCCCATCCGGACACCATGATGCGTCGCTGGCTGGCGGCGAAAGGCATTCCCCAGCGGCCGCTGGGCGCCTACATCCTGTTTTACGTGCAGTGGGTCATCGGCCACCGTTTCGACGAGATCGCCCCCTGCAACACCATCCGCCGGGTTCGCTGCCCGGTGTTGCTGGCCCACGGCAGCGCGGACGACACGGTGCCGGCGAGCGACGCCGCGCTCATCTACGCCAATCGGCCGGACGAGCGGGTGCGTCTGGTGTCGATTCCGGGCAGCCACGACGAATATGCCGATCTGCCCGAGGCGCTGGAAACGCTGATCGCGTTCCTGAACGGCGCGATGAATCCGGATTCCGTCTTGGCGCGCGCCGACGAAATCAGGCGATGTCCTTGAGCCGCCGATAAAGCGTCCGTTCGCTCATTCCCAGCTTGATCGCCAGTGCCTTGCGGGAGCCTTTGTGGGTTTGCAGCGCCAAGGCCAGTGCGGCGTCGTCAAGGGTTTCCCGAACCCCATCCGCGGGGGCGTCGGCGGAGGGGGCGTTTGCCGGGGACAAGTCGGGTTTGCCGGAAGAGGGCGGCGATTGCAGTTCTTCGGGCAGATGCCGGACTTGCAGCGTATCGCCGTCGCACAGCAGGCTGGCGCGCTCCAGGATGTTGCGCAGCTCCCGCACGTTGCCGGGGTAGTCGTAGGCCAGCAGACCGGCGAGGGCGTCCGGCGCAATCTTCAGGGTGCGCTCGGGCGCAACCCGTTCGAGCAGCGCTTCGGCCAGCAGCGGGATGTCTTCCCGCCGCGAGCGGAGCGGCGGAAGGCCGATCGGAAAGGCATTCACCCGATAGAACAGATCCTGGCGAAAGCGCCCCTGCGCAACCAGCGTCTTGAGCGGCTGGTGGGTTGCCGAGATCAGGCGGATGTCGGATCGGACCAGTTCGGTGCTGCCCACCCGCCGGTAAGTGCCGGTTTCGAGCAGGCGCAGGAGCTTGACCTGCATCGTCAGCGGAATGTCGCCCAGTTCGTCGAGAAACAGCGTGCCGCCGCTGGCCGCCTCGATCAACCCGGTCTTGCGGGCGGTGGCGCCGGTAAAAGCGCCTCGCTCGTGGCCGAACAGTTCGCTCTCGAAGAGGGTTTCGGTGAGGCCTGAACAATCGACGGCGATGAACGGGCGATCTGCCCGTTGGCTGCCTTCGTGGATGGCCTGGGCCACCAGTTCCTTGCCCGTGCCCGATTCCCCTTGCAGCAGCACGCTGGCGTCCGACGGCGCGACGCGGGTCACCAGTTCCAGCATGGCGCGAAAGGCCGGCGCCCGGCCGATCAATCCCTGGGCGTTGGCGAGGCCGCGGGCAACCGGAAGCGGCTCCAGTTTTTCGATGAAGTAAGCGACTTCGCCGTCGCTGCCTTTGATTGGCGAGAGTTCGATGTTTTCGTAGCTCTCGCCGGTCGAGGTGTGGTGAAGGTGCACGACCCTTTCCCGCTGGCCGGATTTGAGGCTGCGGGCCAGCGGGCAGGATTCGCCGGCCTGATCGCATGGAACCGGGTAACGGTGGGAAACCTCGAAGCACTTGCGTCCGATGAGATCCTCCGGGCGGCCGCAGTTGGCGCGATAGGCCGCGTTGGCCGCCAGGATGCGGTAGCTGCGGTCGCAGAGGATGTGCGGCTCCGGAAACGATTCCAGGAAGGAAACCAGCTCCGACAGGGGATGGGACTTGGCGGTCATGGCGCTCCGATCTCTGCCAAAAGGACTGCCGAATGCTGACATGGCAGTTCGGTGCGGTCAATGTCATGCGGCCTATCGTCACATGCGACAAAAAGCAAGCCTTTGTCGCAAGACGGTTTTTCGGTCGAGGGGCAAAATGGCACGCATCTTGATTAGCCTTAGCTGCCTATCAAAGAAAGCTGCCAAACCTTGATTCCCTCCGATTCGCCGCTACGCCGTCACCTGATCTGGATTCTCGCCATCAAGCTGATCGTGCTTTTCGTGCTGTGGTGGTGCTTTGTCCGCGATGCCGGTGTGCCGGTCGATCCGGGAAGCATGTCCAGGCAACTCGCCCCCAACCCCGTTGTACAAGGAGCACCCAATGGTCAGTGAACAACTGGTCGATCTCTCACGGCTGCAGTTCGCCGCCACCGCGCTCTATCACTTTCTTTTCGTGCCGCTGACCATCGGCATGGTGTGGATTCTGGTCATCATGGAGTCGGTCTATGTGATGACCGGCAAGACCCTCTACAAAGACATGACCCGCTTCTGGGGCAAGCTTTTCGGGATCAACTTCGCGCTGGGCGTGACCACCGGCATCACGATGGAATTCCAGTTCGGCACCAACTGGGCCTATTACTCCCACTACGTCGGCGACATCTTCGGCGCTCCGCTGGCCATCGAAGGGCTGATGGCCTTCTTTCTCGAATCGACGATGATCGGCCTGTTCTTTTTTGGCTGGGACCGGCTGGCGCGCAAGCAGCATCTGATGGTCACCATCCTGATGGCGGTGGGCACCAACCTGTCGGCCCTGTGGATTCTCATCGCCAACGGCTGGATGCAGAACCCGGTCGGCGCCGAGTTCAGCTACGTGACCATGCGCATGGAAATGAAGGACTTCTGGGCCGTGATCTTCAATCCTGACGCCCAGGCCAAGTTCGTCCACACCGTATCGGCGGGCTATGTGACGGGAGCGATGTTCGTGCTCTCGATCTCGTCCTGGTATCTGCTCCGTAAGCGCGATGTGGAATTCGCCAAACGCAGTTTTGGCATTGCGGCGGCTTTCGGGTTTGCGTCGGTGTGCTCGGTGATCGTGCTGGGCGATGAATCCGGCTACACGGTGGGCGAAGCTCAGCAGACCAAGCTCGCGGCGATGGAAGCGATGTGGGAAACCGAGCCCGCGCCGGCCTCCTTCAACCTGATCGCCATTCCCAACGAAGCCGAGATGAAGAACGACTTCGCCATCGAAATCCCGTGGGTGATGGGCCTCATCGGCACCCGCTCCCTCGACAAGCAGATCCCCGGCATCAAGGAGATCAAGGCCAAGAACCGGGAACGCATCGTGTCGGGCATCGACGCGGTCAAGGCGCTCGATGCGCTGCGCCGCAACCCCGACGACCTCGCCGCCCGGAAGCGCTTCGAGGAGCGCAAGGCCGACCTCGGCTTCGGCCTGCTGCTCAAGAAGTATGTCGCCGACTTCAACCAAGTGACCCCGGAGATCATCGACAAGGCCACCAACGACACCGTGCCGCGGGTGGCCCCGATGTTCTGGAGCTTCCGGCTGATGGTGGGCCTCGGCATGGCCATGCTGGTGCTCTTCGGTCTGGCCTTGTGGCATTCGGTGAAGGGAAACTTTGCCGACAAGCCCTGGTTGCTGCGGGCCGCCTTGTTCGCCCTGCCGATGCCCTGGATTGCCTGCGAAGTGGGTTGGTTCGTGGCCGAATACGGTCGTCAGCCCTGGACCATCTACGGCGTGCTGCCAACCCACCTGTCGGTATCGACCCTGACGGTTGAAAGCCTGTACGGCTCGCTCGCCGGCTTCGTCGGCTTCTACACCGTGCTGCTGGTGGTCGAGATGTATCTGATGGTCAAGTTTGCCAAGCAAGGCCCGGGCAGTCTCGGCACCGGCCGCTACGCCAACGAAGCCCACGCCTGAATCGAGGAAAGCCGAATGTTCCAAAACCACTTTCACGCCCCCATTCCTTCGCTGACCGGCGCCGCCCATGCCGCGGCCCGGCAGGAGACCTGAAATGCTCGACTACACAAGCTTGAAACTGATCTGGTGGCTGCTCGTCGGTGTGCTGCTGGTGGGCTTTGCCATCATGGACGGCCACGACATGGGCGTCGGCACCTTGCTGCCCTTCGTCGGCAAGAACGACACCGAAAGGCGGGTCATCATCAACACCGTCGGCCCCCACTGGGACGGTAATCAGGTGTGGTTCATCACCGGCGGCGGGGCGATCTTCGCCGCATGGCCGCTGGTTTACGCCACCGCCTTCTCCGGTTTCTACTGGGCCATGCTGGCGGTGTTGTGGGCGCTGTTCTTCCGGCCGGTGGGCTTCGATTACCGCAGCAAGATCGACAACCCGACCTGGCGCCAGACCTGGGATTGGGGGCTGTTCATCGGCGGGGCGGTGCCGCCGCTGATCTTCGGCGTCGCCTTCGGCAATCTCTTCCAGGGCGTGCCCTTCAGCTTCGACGATCACCTCGTGTCCACCTACAGCGGCTCCTTCTGGGCGCTGCTCAATCCCTTCGCGCTGCTGTGCGGCGTGGTGTCGACGGCGATGATCACCTTTCACGGCGCCATCTATCTGGCCCATCGCACCCAGGGCGAAATCCAGTGGCGCGCATTGCGGGCGGCGGGCTTTTTCGGCGGTCTGATGCTGCTCGCCTTTGCCGCGGCCGGCGGCTGGTTGTGGATGGCGATTCCCGGATACGTGATCCAGTCGGCCGTGGATACCGCGGCGCTGCCCAATCCGCTTGCCAAGACGGTGATTCGCGAAGCCGGCGCCTGGTTTGCCAATTACCGGCTCTATCCGGCCACGCTGGCGCTGCCGGCCTTGGGTTTCGTCGGGGTGATCGCGGCTCAGGCGCTGGCCCGCTCCGGGCGCACGATGGCGGCCTTCTGGGCCTCGGCGCTGGCGATTGTCGGCGTGATCGGCACGGCGGGCGCGTCGCTGTTTCCCTTCATCATGCCCTCGTCCCTCGACCCCAATTCCAGCCTCACCGTGTGGGACAGCGTGTCGAGCCATCTGACCCTGACCATCATGCTCGTGGCCACGCTCATCTTCATGCCGCTCATCATCCTATACACCAGCTGGGCCTACCGGGTCATGGGCGGCAAGGTCACTGCCGCCTACGTGCGCGAAAACAGCCATTCGGCTTACTGAGGAGAACATTTCATGTGGTATTTCACCTGGGTTTTGGGTATCGGCTTTGCCGTGCTGCTGGCCATTCTCAACGCCTTGTGGGCCGAGCACGAAGCAGCCCGGCACAAGGCCCGTCAGTCCGAGGAAGCATGATGGAAAGAGCCGAAGCGCAGCAACCGCACAGCGGGAATGCCGGCTTCCGGGTGCTGCCCCTTCTTACCGCCGTCGCGTTGATCGCCTTGCTGACGGTCTATCCGCATGTCGCAACCGACAACGCCGGCGCCGCCGACCACCTGACCGCCATGTTGCTGCTGTGGTCCATGAGCGCGGGGCTGGTGTGCGGGGTGGGCTTCGTGCCGCGGCATGTTCTTCCGCGGCTGATCCTATCCGGCCCTGCCTGTTTCATAGCGCTGGCGCTGGCCGTGCTGCGGATCGTCATCCACTGATGCAATCCGCCCGGCGGGGGCGATCTTTCCGCGCCAGTCGGGCGTTTCTGAGCAGATTTTCTGAAAGAGGTATCCAAAATGAGCAGCAAATCCTTCGTCCAGATCACCGGCGACCTGTCCAAAGGCATGGAAGCCCTGCGTGCCGAAATCCCCGAAACCATGAAGGGCTTTGGCAGCATGGCCCGGGAAGCCATGAAAGAGGGCGCCCTGACGGCGCTCGACAAAGAACTCATCGCACTGGCCATCGGGGTTTCGGCCCGCTGCGACGGCTGCATCGGCTTTCACGTAAAAGCCCTGATCCGTCTCGGCGTCACCCGCGAACAGTTGATGGAAACCCTCGGGATCTGTACATACATGGGCGGCGGCCCGAGCCTGATGTATGCCGCCGAAGCCGTGCGCGCCTACGACGAATTCACCGCACGCACCGCCAAAGCGGCCTGATCGCCGGCCCCGTTGCACCCCTGAAAGCCTGCCGGCAGGCACACTTCCGGCAGGTTCCAATACAAAAACAGATGGATAGAGGAGAAACCATGAAAGCCTTCCAGGATTTTTACCCGGAAAACGTCGCCCACTGCTATGGCTGCGGACGCCTCAACGACCACGGCCACCAGATCAAAACCTACTGGGACGGCGAAGAAACCCTCACCCGCTTCCAGCCGGGGCCGGAACACACCGCGATTCCCGGCTTTGTCTACGGCGGCCTGATCGCCTCGCTGATCGACTGCCACTGCACCGGAACCGCCGCCGCGGCCGCGTATCGCGCCGAGAACCGGGCAATGGACAGCGAGCCCCCACTGCGCTTCGTGACCGGCTCACTGCATGTGGATTACCTCAAACCCACCCCGCTCGGGCCGGTGCTGGAACTTCGCGGCCGGATCAAGGAAATCAAAGGTAAAAAAGTCATCGTCGCCGCCGAAGTCTCGGCCAACGGCGTGATCACCGCCCGCGGCGAAGTCGTCGCCGTGCAAATGCCCGACACATTCAAAGCCTGACCCCGCCACCACGACCTTGCGCAACACCCGGCATCCCGCCCGCAAGGGGTTGAATGCCGGCAAGGCGGATAGGCGGCAATGCAGTCCGCCCGTAGGTCGGGTTAGCGCAGCGTAACCCGACTTTCCCAACGCAATATCCCCACGCCCATTTTCCCGGCAACACCCTTTCCGTCGCCCCGACGACGGATCGCTGTCGTTCGTTTTCAAGTGAATGCCGATCCCGAAGCAACCGACCGGGAAGGCGATTCAATGCGTGCTGACGAGATGGGTAGCGGGGGCGTGATCGTCCGATGTCGGGTTAGGCTGCGCCAACCACGACCTACGTGACTGACTTCGATGACAGGCTGCGCGCCACTACGGCGCCAAAAGTCGACGAAGCAACCCATGCGCCATAAAACAGCAGCACCGCCCGGTTTGCCGCACCGTCTTCCGACAAGTTTTCAATCTGCCCCCTCAGGGACGCCGCCCCAGCCAGAACAACGACGGCGCCAACAAACACACCCACCCACATGGCGAACCAACGGCGCATATTGCCGAAGCCTGTGTAGCCGATCCACGCGCCGAGGAGAAGAAAGGCGGGACATACGCCGAACAAAAAGTAAGCGGCCCGCTGGGAGAAATCGTCTTCGCCGCCGGGGGATGGAAAATGTGCAGATATACCGAGTGCGACGGACAGCCAAATGAATACAGCGCATGCCCCAATACTCAGGATGGCCGATCCCAGAATGAGAGATGTTTTTTTCATGGGATTGCCCAGAAGAGGACTTTCGACGCCCCCCTGAAATCGGACCATACGCCCTCCCACGAGACACCCAGGTGCACACGGAACCAACTGGAGTAGGCAGTCATGCGGGAGCCATTCCAAAGGTCGATGTGATCGCCTGTACGAGCGGCTCCTTTCTCGTCATCTCGCTGCCAATAGTTGGCAAGAAAGATGATTCCGCTTCGACCCCTGATTTGCTCGAATGCATCGCGCCCGGTGTATGTCTCGGGCTGAGGACAACCGGGGAACCGTTTAGGACCGAGCCAGTTAGCAAGCTCTTGGGCACCGGCAATCATTCCGCCGTTCTTTGGCCCGCACGGGCAACGCTTGCCATTGAATGAAGCAAACGAAACGCCTGACTTTTCAAGGGCGTATCCGACTCGGATGGCGCATTGATCAGAAAAACCCTTAGGTGGCTTTCCGGTTTTGGGGTCAATG
>ERZ650311.415-NODE-415-length-27699-cov-13.360006_pt1 | contig 27699 bp, 38 predicted proteins | sample MGYA00376247_ERZ650311 | MGnify/ENA primary metagenome ERZ650311 (study PRJEB26733, sample SAMN07839324) | wastewater metagenome | biome: small river; feature: stream; material: water | place: USA: North Carolina | collected 2016-07-28 ...
CGTGAAGGCGGTCGTACTGTAGGCGCTGGTGTGGTTGCTAAAGTTTTAGATTAATAGTTTTGCAGAAAACGGTGGCGTGAATGTTGCACGCCACCGAGCTCTTTAAGTTATATCGCGACAACATCGCACTGCTCTTTAGGATAAAAAATGCAAAATCAAAAAATTCGTATCAGATTAAAAGCTTTTGACTATCGTTTGATCGACCAGTCAGCAGCTGAAATCGTAGACACAGCTAAGCGCACTGGCGCAGTTGTTAAGGGTCCAGTACCTTTGCCAACTCGTATTGAGCGTTTTGACATCCTACGTTCACCGCACGTAAACAAGACTTCACGTGACCAATTAGAGATCCGTACGCACTTGCGCTTGATGGATATCGTTGATCCTACTGAAAAAACTGTTGATGCGTTGATGAAATTGGATCTTCCAGCTGGCGTAGACGTAGAAATTAAGCTTCAGTAAGCAAAAAACTGCTATTGCGGGGTCTCAAAAAAGGCGCTACAATAGCGGGCTTTCCAGAAATTTCTGGAAAAAGTAGTTAGTTAAGCATTATTTATAAATTTCCGCTGACCAATCGTAGTCAGCATTGGAGTAATGATATGAGCCTAGGCTTAATCGGCCGCAAGGTTGGTATGACCCGCCTCTTTACAGATGAGGGTGATGCTGTACCGGTCACAGTTATCGACGTTAGCGATAACCGCATTGCGCAAGTAAAAACCGAAGAAACTGACGGTTATACAGCTGTTCAGTTGGCATTTGGTACTCGCCGTGCTTCACGCGTTGTAAAACCTCAAGCTGGTCACTATGCAAAAGCAGGTGTATTGGCAGGTAGCGCATTAAATGAATTCCGAATCGATGCAGCTAAAGCTAGTGAGCTTAAAGTTGGCGACATTATCGGTCTTGATACATTTGCAGTTGGCCAAAAGGTTGATGTGCAAGGTACAACGATTGGTAAGGGTTACGCCGGTACTATTAAGCGTTACCACTTCGCTTCTGGCCGTGCATCACACGGTAACTCACGTTCACATAATGTTCCTGGTTCTATCGGTATGGCTCAGGATCCAGGTCGTGTTTTCCCAGGTAAGCGCATGACAGGTCACTTGGGTGACGTGACACGCACAGTTCAAAATCTTGAAGTTGCTCGTATCGATGCAGAACGCAAATTGCTCTTGATTAAAGGTGCAGTTCCAGGTTCTCGCGGCGGCAAAGTCATCATCACACCAGCAGTTAAAACTGCTGCTGCTAAATAAGGAGCGCGCACATGGAATTAAAGCTCCTACAAGCTGACGGAAAACTGGGTGCAGGCGTTGCTGCTTCTCCAGAAGTTTTCGAGCGTGAATATAACGAAGCATTGATTCACCAGATCGTTGTTGCTTATCAAGCCAACGCTCGTAGCGGTAATCGTGCTCAAAAAGACCGTGAACAAGTTAAACATACTACTAAGAAGCCATGGCGCCAAAAAGGTACTGGCCGTGCTCGTGCTGGTATGTCATCTTCACCATTGTGGCGCGGGGGTGGTCGTATATTCCCTAACTCACCTGAAGAGAACTTTTCACAAAAAGTTAACAAGAAGATGTATCGCGCAGGTATGCGTTCAATCTTCTCTCAGTTGGCTCGCGAAGGTCGTTTAAACATCGTTGAGAGCTTTTCAGTTGATGCTCCAAAAACAAAATTGCTAGCTGAAAAAGTTAAAGCAATGGGCTTGGAGTCAGTTTTGATCATCTCTGATAAGGTTGATGAGAACTTGTATTTGGCTTCACGTAACTTGCATAAAGTTGGTGTAGTTGAAGCGCAACACGCTGATCCACTTTCATTGATCCACTTCCAAAAAGTGTTGATCTTGAAGTCAGCTGTTGCTCAAATTGAGGAGATGCTCAAATGATCGCTACACGTAAAAATGATCATCGCTTGATGCAAGTGTTGGTTGGCCCAGTTATTTCTGAGAAAGCGACATTTGTTGCTGACAAGAATGAGCAAGTGGTTTTCCAAGTTATGCGCGATGCTAACAAGTTAGAAATCAAAGCTGCAGTTGAACTATTGTTCAAAGTGCAAGTGGAATCAGTGCAGGTTGTTAATCAAAAGGGTAAAGCTAAGCGCTTTGGTCGTTTTGAAGGTCGTCGCAACCACACTAAGAAGGCTTATGTTTGCTTGAAGCCTGGTCAAGAAATTAATTTTGAAGCGGAGGCTAAGTAATTATGCCGCTAATGAAGACTAAACCGACTTCACCAGGACGTCGTTCCATGGTGAAAGTGGTGAATCCAGATTTGCATAAGGGTAAGCCTTTTGCAGGTTTGTTAGAGCCACAACATCAAAAATCAGGCCGTAACAACAACGGTCATATCACTACTCGTCATAAGGGTGGTGGTCATAAGCATCACTATCGTATCGTTGACTTTAAGCGTAACGATAAAGATGGTATTCCAGCAAAAATTGAACGTCTTGAATACGATCCTAACCGTAGCGCAAACTTAGCATTGTTGCTATTTGCAGACGGTGAGCGTCGTTACATCATCGCTCCTAAAGGTGCTGTTGTTGGTCAAGCGATCATGAGTGGTTCAGAAGCGCCAATTAAAGTTGGTAACAACTTGCCATTACGCAACATCCCAGTGGGTAGCACAATTCACTGCGTAGAAATGTTGCCAGGTAAAGGTGCTCAAATGGTTCGTACAGCTGGTGGCTCAGCCGTTCTTTTGGCTCGTGAAGGTGTTTACGGTCAAGTACGTTTGCGCTCTGGTGAAGTACGTCGTGTACACATTGAGTGTCGTGCAACGATTGGTGAAGTGGGTAATGAAGAACACAGCCTACGTCAAATCGGTAAAGCGGGTGCAACTCGCTGGCGCGGTATTCGTCCAACAGTTCGCGGTGTTGCAATGAACCCAGTCGATCACCCACATGGTGGTGGTGAAGGTCGTACAGGTGAAGGTCGTGTTCCAGTATCTCCATGGGGCACACCAACTAAGGGTTACAGAACACGTCGCAATAAGCGTACGACAAGCATGATTGCTCAACGTCGTCAAAAGCGCTAATAGAATAAGGAAATAGACATGACGCGCTCAGCTAAAAAAGGTCCATTCTGCGAAGTAACCCTTGTTAAAAAGGTTGAAACTGCAGTAGCCAACAAAGATAAGAAGCCCATCAAGACATGGTCACGCCGTTCGACCATTCTTCCAGACTTCATTGGTCTCACAATTGCCGTCCACAATGGTCGTCAGCATGTACCTGTGTACATCACTGAAAACATGGTTGGACATAAATTAGGTGAGTTTGCCCTAACGCGCACCTTCAAAGGTCACGCGGCAGATAAGAAAGCGAAGAAGTAAGAGGACGATGATGGAATCTAAAGCTATTCACCGCAGCGCCCGCATTTCAGCGCAAAAAACACGTTTGGTTGCTGACCAAATCCGTGGTTTGCCAATTGCACGCGCTTTAAACATTCTCACTTTCAGCCCTAAAAAAGCTGCATTCATCATGAAGAAAGTGGTTGAGTCTGCTATCGCTAACGCGGAGCACAACTCAGGTGCTGATATTGATGAGTTGAAAGTGAAAGCAGTCACAGTTGATAAGGCAACATCGCTCAAGCGTTTCACAGCTCGTGCTAAAGGCCGTGGCAACAAGATTGAAAAACAAACTTGTCACATCACTGTGACTTTGAGCAATTAAGGAAGAGACATGGGTCAGAAAATACATCCAACCGGATTTCGTCTCTCGGTAAGCCGCAACTGGACTTCACGCTGGTACGCTAACAGCACAGATTTTGCAAAAATGTTGCAAGAAGATGTGGAAGTTCGTAGCTACCTTAAGAAGAAATTGAAGAATGCATCAGTTAGCAAAGTTGTGATTGAGCGTCCTGCAAAGAACGCAAAGATCACAATCTATAGCTCACGTCCTGGTGTTGTTATTGGCAAAAAAGGCGAAGACATCGAAGTATTGCGCAAAGAGTTGCAAAAGCGCATGGGTGTTCCAGTTCACGTCAATATCGAAGAAATTCGTAAGCCAGAAGTTGATGCTCAGCTAATTGCTGATTCAATTACTCAGCAACTTGAAAAACGTATCATGTTCCGTCGCGCTATGAAGCGTGCGATGCAAAGTGCAATGCGTCTTGGTGCTCAAGGTATCAAGATCATGAGCGCAGGTCGTTTGAATGGTGCAGAAATTGCTCGTACAGAATGGTATCGTGAAGGTCGTGTACCTCTTCATACATTGAAGGCTGATATTGAGTACGCAACTTCAGAAGCTGAAACAACATACGGCATCATCGGTGTGAAGGTATGGGTTTACAAAGGCGACACATTGGGTCGTACAGATGTAAACGCAGTTACACCTGCAGCACCTGAAGCAGATCAAGAGAAAAAGACTCGTCGTCCAAGCACACGTGCTCCACGTAAAGCTAAGGAAGACGGTGATAAGCCAGCAGCTGATGCTAAGCCAGCAGTAAAACGCGTGCGCAAAGTAACTAAGCCTGCTGAGAAGGCTGGAGAATAATTATGTTGCAACCAAAACGTCGTAAGTACCGTAAGGAACAAAAAGGCCGTAACACTGGTGTTGCCACACGTGGTAGCAGCGTGGCTTTTGGTGACTTTGGTTTGAAAGCAGTTGGTCGTGGTCGATTAACAGCACGTCAAATTGAGTCAGCACGTCGCGCAATGACACGTCACATTAAGCGTGGTGGTCGTATTTGGATCCGTATTTTCCCAGACAAGCCAATTTCTCAGAAACCTGCAGAAGTTCGTATGGGTAACGGTAAAGGTAACCCAGAGTACTACGTAGCTGAAATCCAACCAGGTAAAGTTTTATACGAGATGGATGGTGTTGACGAAGTATTGGCGCGCGAGGCATTTAGACTTGCTGCTGCTAAGTTGCCTATTCAAACTACATTTGTTGTGCGCCAAATCGGCGCCTAATCTGGACGGGACAAAATGAAAGCTTCCGATTTAAACGCTAAAGACGTTAACTCTTTAAACAATGAGTTATCTGAATTGCTAAAAGCCCAATTTAAATTGCGTATGCAAAAGGGTACTCAGCAACTTTCAGATACTAGCCAACTTGGCAAAGTAAAGCGCGACATTGCTCGTGTTAAGACTGTTATTGCCCAGAAAGCGAGCCAAAAATGACTGAAACTAAAAAATCATTACGTCGTACTTTGATCGGTCGCGTAGTTAGCGACAAGATGCAAAAGACTGTAACAGTATTAGTTGAGCGTCGTGTTAAGCATCCTTTGTATGGCAAATATGTTGCTAAATCAAAGAAATACCATGCTCACGATGAAACAAACCAGTACAAAGACGGTGATACGGTTGAGATTTCTGAATCAAAACCAATTTCACGCAGCAAGTCTTGGGTTGTTACACGTTTGGTTGAAGCAGCTAAGGCTGTTTAAAAACGAACAAAACAGGCTTGCAAGTATCTTGTGAGCCTGTTATAGTAGAGGGCTTTCCAAGGCTTTATTTTGGAAAGAAATTGATTCAGTAGTATAAATCCGGGGTTTTGGTCGTAAGACTGGGGTCCCTCAACGGAACCAAGACTGAATGCCTATGGCGCTCAAGTTGGGGATAAAAAGATGATTCAAACTGAAAGCAGACTAGAGGTTGCCGATAACACCGGTGCCCGCGAAGTATTGTGCATCAAGGTGCTCGGTGGTTCAAAACGCCGTTACGCCAGCATTGGTGACATTATTAAAGTGACGGTTAAAGACGCCGCTCCGCGTGGTCGTGTTAAAAAAGGTGATATTTACAACGCCGTGGTGGTTCGCACTGCCAAGGGTGTACGCCGTCCAGACGGTTCACTAATTAAATTTGACTCCAATGCGGCTGTTTTGCTTAACGCAAAACTAGAGCCTATTGGTACACGTATTTTCGGGCCAGTAACACGCGAATTGCGTACTGAACGCTTCATGAAAATCGTTTCTCTCGCACCAGAAGTTATCTAAGAGGTCGATATGAACAAGATTCGTAAAGGCGATCAAGTAGTAGTTATTACTGGTCGTGACAAAGGTAAAAAAGGTACTGTGACGCAAATTCTCGAGGGTAAGTTGCTCGTTGAAGGCGTTAACGTATACAAGAAAAACGTTAAACCAAACCCAGCTGCTGGTACAACAGGTGGTGTAGTTGATAAGACTATGCCTATCGATGTATCAAACGTTGCTTTGGTTGACGCTAACGGCAAACCTTCACGTGTTGGCATTAAAGAAGCTGACGGCAAGAAGGTTCGCTACCTCAAGACAACTGGCGCTGTATTAGCTGCCTAAGACGAGGATTATTAAATATGTCAGCACGTCTACATAACTTCTATAAAGAAAAAGTTGCAGCCGACTTGATGCAAAAGTTTGGTTACAAATCTGTTATGGAAGTTCCACGCATCACAAAAATCACATTGAACATGGGTTTGGGTGAAGCTGTTAACGATAAAAAAATTATTGAGCACGCAGTTGGCGATCTAACAAAGATTGCTGGTCAAAAGCCTGTTGTTACTAAAGCGCGTAAAGCTATTGCGGGTTTCAAAATCCGTCAAGGCTACCCAATTGGTGCAATGGTTACTTTGCGTGGTCAAACAATGTACGAATTCCTTGATCGTTTTATTACGGTTGCATTGCCACGTGTTCGCGACTTCCGCGGTATCTCTGGTAAAGCATTCGACGGTCGTGGTAACTACAACATTGGTGTTAAAGAGCAGATTATTTTCCCTGAGATTGAGTACGACAAAATCGACTCATTGCGTGGCTTAAATATCAGCATTACCACCACAGCTAAAACCGACGATGAAGCAAAAGCTCTTTTGTCGGCCTTTAAATTCCCATTCCGCAACTAAGAGGTCATCGTGGCTAAATTAGCATTGATTGAACGCGAAAAGAAGCGTGCCAAGACTGTCGCTAAGTACGCTGGTAAGCGTGCAGAATTGAAGGCGATCATCGATGACGTCTCAAAAAGCGAAGAAGAACGTTATGAAGCTCGTTTGAAACTACAACAGCTTCCACGTAACGCAAGTCCAACTCGCCAGCGTAATCGCTGTGCATTAACTGGCCGTCCACGCGGCACGTTCCGCAAGTTTGGCTTGGCCCGTAGCAAAATCCGTGAGATCGCCTTCCGTGGCGAGATCCCTGGTGTAACCAAGGCCAGCTGGTAAGCGGCGAAAGATTAGGAGAACACATGAGTATCAGCGATCCAATCGCCGACATGTTGACGAGAATCCGCAACGCGCAAGCGGTGCAGAAGCCTTTCGTTGCCATGCCTTCTTCAAAACTTAAAGTAGCAATTGCTAACGTTCTAAAGGACGAAGGCTATGTTGATAGCTTTGAGATTGCAGGAGAAGCGGCTAAACCCGTATTGAAGATCAATCTTAAGTATTACGCAGGTCGTCCTGTTATTGAGCGCATTGAACGCGTTTCAACACCAGGTTTGCGTATTTACAAAGGCCGCCATGACATTCCGCAAGTGCTGAATGGTTTAGGTGTAGCAATCATTTCAACGCCACAAGGCGTGATGACTGATCGCAAAGCTCGCGCTAATGGCGTGGGTGGCGAAGTTATCTGCTACGTAGCTTAATAGGGAGACTAAGATGTCAAGAGTCGGTAAGAGTCCTATTGAGTTGCCAAAAGGCGCAGAGGTACAAATTGCAGCAAGCCAAGTGACTGTTAAAGGTCCATTGGGCACGTTGTCACACACATTGCATCCATTAGTTGGTTTGCAACAGCAAGACGGCGTATTGCAAGTGGTTTGCAATGACGAATCAGCAGAATCAAATGCTTTGTCAGGCACAACACGTGCTTTGGTAAGCAACATGGTTAAAGGCGTTACAACAGGCTTTGAGCGCAAGCTTAGCTTGGTAGGCGTTGGTTACCGTGCTTCTGTTCAAGGTAATGCATTGAAATTGCAATTAGGTTTCTCACATGATGTGATTCATGATTTGCCAGCAGGTGTTAAGGCAGAAACTCCATCACAAACTGAGATCATTATTAAAGGCGCCAACAAGCAACAAGTTGGCCAGGTAGCTGCAGAAGTTCGCGCATACCGTCCACCAGAGCCATATAAAGGTAAGGGTGTTCGTTACGTGGATGAAGTGGTACGCCTCAAAGAAACCAAGAAGAAGTAATCGGGGTTAGATATGAACAAAAACGAAACACGAGTTCGCCGCGCCCGCCAAACCCGCATCAGAATTGCGGAACAATTGGCTCACCGCTTGACGATTTATCGCTCGAATCAGCATATCTTTGCTCAGCTATACAGCCCATGTGGCACCAAAGTTCTTGCTTCAGCTTCTACTATGGAAGCCGACATTAAAAAAGCATTGAACGGTAATGGTGGCAACAGTGCTGCTGCTCAGCAAATTGGCAAAACTATTGCTGAACGCGCCATCAAGGCAGGTGTTACAGAAGTAGCATTTGACCGTGCTGGTTTCCGTTATCACGGCCGCGTGAAAGCGTTGGCAGAGGCTGCGCGTGAAGCCGGCCTTAAGTTCTGATCGCGAAGGCTCAAGGAAATAATATGGCAAAGATGCAAAATAAAGTTCAATCTGAAGAGCGTGATGATGGTTTGCGTGAAAAGATGATCGCTGTAAACCGAGTGACCAAAGTTGTTAAGGGTGGTCGTATTCTCGGTTTCGCTGCACTAACAGTAGTTGGTGATGGTGATGGCGGCATTGGTATGGGTAAAGGCAAATCAAAAGAAGTGCCAGTAGCCGTACAAAAGGCAATGGACGAAGCACGTCGCAAGATGTTTAAAGTTTCTTTACGCAGTGGCACATTGCAACACACAGTGGTTGGTGAGCATGGCGCGTCACGCGTTTTGATTTCTCCAGCTAAAGAAGGTACTGGCGTTATTGCTGGTGGCCCAATGCGTGCTGTGTTTGATGTGATGGGTATTACTAACGTGGTTGCAAAATCACTTGGTTCAACAAACCCATACAACATGGTTCGTGCAACATTGGATGGCTTGCGCAAAATGAGCACTCCTTCAGAAATCGCTGCTAAGCGTGGTAAGTCTGTAGAGGAGATCCTAGGTTAATCGCCGGGAAAGAAAATATGAGCACAGTAAAAATTCAACTTGTACGTAGCCTTATTGCTACACGTGAAGATCATCGCGCAACAGTTCGTGGTTTAGGTTTGCGTCGCGTGAATTCTGTTTCTGAATTGCAAGACACGCCAGCTGTACGCGGCATGATTAACAAAGTGTCTTACTTGGTAAAAGTAATCAAGTAATACTTAGGGATAGTTATGGAACTCAATAAAATTAAACCAGCAGAAGGTGCTAAGCACGCTAAGCGTCGCGTAGGTCGTGGCATTGGCTCTGGCTTGGGTAAAACAGCTGGTCGTGGCCATAAAGGTCAAAAGTCTCGTTCAGGCGGCTTCCACAAAGTTGGTTTCGAAGGCGGTCAAATGCCTTTGTATCGTCGTTTGCCTAAACGCGGTTTTATTTCTTTAACAAAGCAATTTGATGGCCAAGTAACTTTGGGCGCGTTGCAAAAGCTTGGTTTGGCTGAAGTTGACCTAGTTGCTCTTAAGAAGAGCGGCTTAGTGTCTGGCTTAACAAAGAGCGTGAAAATCATCAAAACTGGCGAGTTATCAATGGCGATCACTGTGCGTGGCTTATCAGCTACAGCTGGTGCTAAAGCTGCTGTTGAAGCTGCTGGTGGCAAATTTGTTGAAGCAGCTTAAGAGTTAATTAATTTATATGGCCATTGCGACACCTAACGCATCAAGCTTGAAATCAGGAAACAAGTTCGCCGACTTACGTCGTCGCTTGATGTTCTTGGTTTTGGCTTTGGTCGTCTATCGCATTGGCGCACATATTCCTGTGCCTGGAATTGATCCAGACCAATTAGCTCAGCTTTTCAATAGCCAAAGTGGCGGCATCTTGGGAATGTTTAACTTATTCTCAGGTGGCGCACTTTCTAGATTTACAGTTTTTGCTTTGGGCATCATGCCTTACATTTCTGCATCAATCATCATGCAGTTATTGACGATTGTTCTTCCTTCATTAGAGTCATTGAAGAAAGATGGTCAGGCAGGCCAAAGAAAAATTACTCAGTACACACGCTACGGCACTGTTGTATTGGCAACATTCCAAGCTTTAGGTATTGCGATTGCATTAGAAGCGCAGCCTGGCTTAGTGATTGATCCTAGTTTTGTATTCCGCTTAAACACAGTAATCACTTTAGTAACAGGAACTATGTTCTTGATGTGGTTGGGTGAGCAAATCACAGAGCGTGGTTTAGGTAACGGTATTTCAATCATTATTTTTGGTGGTATTGCAGCTGGCTTACCAAATGCTCTAGGCGGTTTGTTTGAATTGGTTCGCACTGGATCAATGAGCGCAATTTCTGCAATTTTGATTGTTGCAATCGTTATTGCTGTGACATATTTCGTGGTTTTTGTAGAGCGTGGTCAACGCCGTGTGTTGGTTAACTACGCTAAGCGTCAAGTTGGCAACAAAGTATATGGTGGCCAATCTTCACATTTACCTTTGAAGTTAAATATGGCTGGTGTTATTCCTCCAATTTTTGCTTCATCTATTATTTTGTTCCCAGCAACAATTGCTGGTTGGTTTACGGCAGGTGAAACAACTAACCCTGTAACTTTATTTATTAAAGATTTGGCTGCAACTTTATCGCCAGGTCAGCCTGTATATATTTTGATGTATGCATTGGCAATTATTTTCTTCTGTTTCTTCTACACAGCGATGGTTTTTAATAGCCGTGAAACAGCGGATAACTTGAAGAAGAGCGGTGCGTTTGTTCCTGGTATTCGTCCTGGTGATCAAACAGCTCGCTACGTTGACAAAATTTTGACACGCTTAACCTTGATTGGCGCCGCTTACATGGTTTTAGTGTGTTTGTTACCAGAGTTTTTAGTGTTGCGTTGGAATGTGCCGTTCTACTTTGGTGGTACATCACTTCTCATCATCGTAGTCGTAACAATGGACTTCATGGCTCAAGTTCAGTCTTACATGATGCAGCAACAATATGATTCACTATTGAAGAAGGCTAACTTCAAAATGGGTAACTCGTAAGCTATATGGCAAAAGATGATGTCATTCAAATGGCTGGCGAGATTGTGGAAAACTTGCCTAACGCTATGTTCCGTGTGAAGTTAGAAAACGGTCATGTGGTGTTAGGACATATCTCGGGAAAAATGCGTATGCACTACATCCGCATTCTTCCTGGTGACAAAGTTACTGTGGAGCTTACTCCATACGACTTGTCAAAAGCGCGAATTGTGTTCCGCGCGAAGTAGTAACTAATTGTATAGAAGAGGTTAATTATGAAAGTTTTGGCATCTGTAAAGTGTATCTGCCGCAACTGCAAGATTATTAAGCGCAAGCGCGTGGTTCGAGTGATCTGTTCATCAGATGCTCGTCATAAGCAGCGTCAAGGTTAATAAAAAGGAACGTTACACATGGCACGTATTGCTGGGGTAAATATCCCTAATCACCAACACACCGTTATTGGTTTAACTGCTATTTTTGGCATTGGTAACTCACTTGCTCGCAAAATTTGTGACGCATCTGGTGTTGCTATTGATAAAAAAGTTAAAGATCTTAGCGATGCTGACTTAGAGAAGCTTCGTGAAGAAGTAGGCAAATTCACTGTAGAAGGTGATTTGCGTCGTGAAGTGACAATGAACATTAAGCGCCTAATGGACTTAGGTTGCTATCGTGGTCTGCGTCATCGCAAAGGCTTGCCAATGCGCGGTCAACGCACACGTACTAATGCTCGTACACGCAAAGGTCCTCGTAAGGCCGGTATTGCACTTAAGAAATAATTAGGAAGAGCTGACAATGGCAAAACCACAACAAAATAACGCGGCTCGCGCCCGTAAAAAAGTTAAAAAGAATATTGCTGACGGTATCGCACACGTTCACGCATCATTCAATAACACAATCGTGACTATCACTGATCGTCAAGGCAATGCTTTGTCTTGGGCTACATCAGGCGGTCAAGGTTTTAAAGGCTCACGTAAATCTACACCGTTTGCTGCTCAGGTTGCTGCTGAAGTTGCAGGCCGTGCTGCGATTGAGTGTGGCATTAAGAATCTAGCAGTTGAGATCAAAGGCCCAGGCCCAGGTCGCGAATCTGCTGTTCGTGCTTTGAATGCCTTAGGCATCAAAATCACGGAAATCCAGGACGTTACGCCAGTTCCACACAATGGCTGCCGTCCTCCAAAGCGTCGTCGTATCTAATTTTTTAATCAAGACCACCGTCCATTGCTTGTAAAGAATGGACTCACCCTCAGTTCCTGAACTGAAGGCAAAGAAAGGAAGCAATCGTGGCACGTTACATAGGCCCTAAAGCCAAACTATCACGTCGGGAAGGTACCGACTTATTCTTAAAGAGCACACGTCGCTCTTTAGCCGATAAATGCAAGCTTGACACTAAACCAGGTCAACATGGCCGCACATCAGGTGCGCGTACATCTGACTACGGTAATCAATTACGTGAAAAGCAAAAAGTTAAGCGTATCTATGGTGTATTGGAGCGTCAGTTCCGTCGCTATTTCGCAGAAGCTGAGCGTCGTAAAGGCAACACAGGCGAGAACTTGCTTGTATTGTTAGAGTCACGCTTAGACAACGTTGTATATCGTATGGGTTTTGGCTCAACACGCGCTGAAGCACGTCAGTTAGTTTCTCACAAAGCTATTTTGTTGAACGGTAATGTTGCAAACATTCCTTCAATGCAAGTTCGTCCTGGTGACGTAGTAGCGATTCGTGAAAAAGCTAAGAAGCAAACTCGTATTCAAGAGTCTTTAGGTCTTGTTGCTCAGTCTGGTCAAATCAGCTGGGTTTCAGTAGACGCAACTAAATTAGAAGGCACATTTAAGCAAGCGCCTGATCGCGACGAAATCGGTGGCGATATCAATGAAAGCTTGATCGTCGAACTTTACTCACGTTAATGTGTCGCCCTCTTAAGGAATAAATATATGCAAAACACACTGCTGAAGCCGAAAATTATTTCTGTTGAAGCGCTTGCAGAAAACCAAGCGAAAGTTGTTATGGAACCGTTTGAACGCGGTTATGGCCATACCTTGGGTAATGCCTTGCGCCGTGTGCTTTTGTCGTCCATGGTAGGTTGTGCTCCAACTGAAGTTAGCATTGCTGGCGTAGTGCATGAGTACTCAACAATTGATGGCGTTCAAGAAGACGTCGTTAACCTACTTTTGAACCTCAAAGGTATCGTTTTTAAATTAGAGCAACGTGATGAAGTAACAATTAACTTGCGCAAAGAAGGCGCTGGTGTTGTTACAGCAAAAGATATTGAATTGCCACACGATGTTGAAATCATTAATCCTGATCACGTGATTGCCCACTTATCTGCAAACGGTAAGTTGGATATGCAGATCAAGGTTGAAAAAGGTCGTGGTTACGTTCCTGGTAACGTACGTAAGTATCAAGACGAGTCTTCAAAGACTATTGGTAGCATCGTTCTAGATGCATCATTTAGTCCAGTGCGTCGCGTAAGCTATGCCGTTGAGTCAGCTCGTGTTGAACAACGTACAGACTTAGACCGTTTGGTTATGACAATTGAAACTAACGGTGTTTTGACGCCTGAAGAAGCAATTCGTCAATCAGCAAGCATTTTGGTTGATCAACTAGTTGTGTTTGCACAATTAGAGGGTACACAAGCTACAGGTGATTCAGCTCCAAATCGTTCACCAGCTGTTGACCCAATGTTGATGCGCCCAGTTGATGATCTAGAGTTAACAGTTCGTTCTGCTAACTGCTTGAAAGCTGAAAACATTTACTACATCGGTGACCTCATTCAACGTACTGAGAACGAGTTGTTAAAGACTCCAAATCTTGGCCGTAAATCATTGAATGAAATTAAAGATGTTTTGGCCGCTCGCGGTCTGACCTTGGGCATGAAGCTAGACAACTGGCCTCCTGCTGGTCTTGAGAAATAATAGAAAGGAAGAGCCACCATGCGTCACGGAAACGGACTTCGTAAATTAAATCGTACATCCTCACATCGTTTAGCGATGTTGCGCAACATGTCTAATTCATTGTTGCAACATGAGGTTATTAAAACAACTTTGCCTAAGGCTAAAGAGTTGCGTCGTGTTGTAGAGCCGCTAATTACTTTGGGTAAAAAAGACAATTTGGCAAACCGTCGTTTGGCATTTGATCGTCTACGTGACCGCGAAATGGTTACTAAGCTTTTCACAGAGCTTGGTCCACGTTACGCAACGCGTCCAGGTGGTTACTTGCGCATTCTTAAGTTTGGCTTCCGTGTTGGTGATAATGCACCGATGGCGTTGGTTGAGCTTTTGGATCGCCCAGAAGTTACTGAAGAAGCTTCAGCAGAGTAATCTCTGTCGATATCTAAAAAAGCCTGGTTTTTGCCAGGCTTTTTTGTTTGGATGATAATAAGTTATGGATTCAATCTACCTACTGATTACTACAGTTAGCAGCCAAGATGAGGCAAAAAAATTGGCTCAAAAAACTGTTGAAAATGGTTTGGCTGCGTGTGCTCAAGTTCAGGCGGCATGCCACTCAGTTTATATGTGGGAAGGTAAGTTGGAGTCCGCTGTTGAATACCCAATTCATTTCAAAACAAATGAATCTAAAAAGAGTGGATTGTTTAAATTTATTAAAGAACACCACTCATACGATGTGCCAGAAATTATTTCTTTGAAATTAGATGATGCTGATCCCCATTATGCAGCATGGCTCAATGCACAATTGGTTGCAAAATAAATGATTAAAAGAATATTAGTTTCAATAAGTTTATTTTTTGTATCGCTAAGCGTCTTGGGGCAAAATTTTTTACCTCCGGAGGAGGCTTTTAAAGCTGTTGCTGAATACGCAACAGCTGATCAAGCATTGATCACGGTTAAGCCAGCTAAGGGCTACTACATATATAAAGAGTCTATAAAGTTTCAGATAATCAAATCAGATACTGGTCTTGAATTAGGCCCACCGAGTCTACCTTTAGGAAAAATAAAGTTTGATGAAAACTTTGGCAAGAATCTAGAAACCTATCCCAAAGAGTTTGGCATCACTTTGCCACTAGTGGGCAATAAAAACTCATCCGGTTTCGTTTTGAGAATGGAGTTACAGGGTTGCGCAGAAAAAGGTATCTGCTATCCACCAATGATGCTCACATTTACATTGGCAAGTTTGCATGCAACTGTAGAAGGCGTTTTGTTTGAAGAAGTTGTTGAGGCAGAAAAGCCAAAAGAAGCTGTTGGTATTTTAGATTTATGGTCGGCAAGAGACGATGCTGGGCTACTAGCAACAATGTTGCAAAACATATCCCCAGTCATTTTATTGGCAGCGTTCTTTATCTTGGGTCTAGCCATGGCATTAACACCTTGTGTGTTACCGATGCTACCGATCATGTCCAGTGTTGTTTTTGGCTCAAAGAATAATCAACATCAAAGTGTTTCAAAAATAAGATCATCGATTTTGGCTTTTTCCTATGTGTTAGGAATGGCGATCATGTACAGCTTGGCTGGTATGGCCACTGCTGCATTGGGTGCAAACATACAGGCATGGTTATTAAATCCTTGGGTGTTAGGAACATTCGCCCTCATGCTGATTGCTTTATCTGCCAGCCTATTTGGTTTTTATGAATTGAGATTGCCAGCTGCGTGGCATAACAAAATTGATCATATTGCGGGCAAACAAGAGGGTGGCAGTGTCATCGGCGCTTTTTTCTTGGGTGCGATTTCAACTCTAATTGCTAGTCCTTGTGTCACTGCTCCATTGGCTGGAGTTCTGGCTTTTATTGCGCAAACTGGATCGGTGCCTCTGGGAGGTATCTTGTTGTTTGTGATGGCCTTGGGCATGGGCTTACCTCTGATGTTATTTGCGATAGGGGCAAGAGGTTTGGTTCCTAAAGCTGGCGCATGGATGGTGTTGGTGCAAAGAATATTTGGTGTTTTGTTATTGATTTTGGCTGTATGGGTGGTGTCCCCAATTTTTATTTCTAATAAGGGTGGCGATTTATCAAATACCCATCAACTAAGTTCTGGCTTGGTATTTGAGCGCGTTTCAACCTCTGCGCAATTGACTGCCGCATTAAAGAGTGCGGCCGCTAACCACCAACCTGTATTGCTAGATTTCTATGCTGATTGGTGTGTGACCTGTAAAGAGATGGAGTTGCTTACTTTTTCAGATCAAGAGGTCACAAAAGTATTAAAGACATATCGATTGATACAAATTGATATGACAAAAAATACTGCGGATCATCAAGCTATTTTGAAGCAGTTTGGTTTATTTGGTCCACCTGCAATTTTGTTATTTGATGAACAGGGCCAAGAAAAAACCACCAAGAGAGTGATTGGCTTTATGAAAGCGAATCGATTCTTAGAGCGATTGAAATAGTAGCTGTTTATTTCTGTTGCAAAAGACGGGCAGCATCTCTAGCAAAGTAGGTCAAGATGCCATCTGCACCAGCGCGCTTAAATGCCAAAAGAGATTCCATCATCACAGCATCTCCATCTATCCAGCCATTGAGCGCCGCGGCTTTAATCATGGCGTACTCGCCGCTAACTTGGTACGCAAATGTTGGGTAGCCAAGCTCATCTTTTACTCTGCGAACGATATCTAAATATGGCATGCCAGGTTTAACCATGACCATATCAGCGCCTTCTTCAATATCAAGCGCCACTTCACGAATGGCTTCATCAGAATTGGCTGGATCCATCTGATAGGTTTTTTTATTGCCTTTACCTAGGTTGCCAGCCGAGCCAACTGCATCTCTAAATGGACCATAAAAAGCCGAGGCATATTTTGCAGAGTAGGCCATGATTTGTGTGTGGATAAAACCATGCGCCTCTAATGCGTCACGAATGGCGCCGATTCTGCCATCCATCATGTCTGAAGGTGCCACCATATCAACACCAGCTTGAGCGTGTGTAAGTGCTTGCTTAACCAAGGCATCAACAGTAATGTCATTAATAACATATCCATCGTCATCAATGATGCCGTCTTGACCATGGCTTGTATAAGGATCTAAAGCAATATCAGTCATGATGCCAAGGTTAGGAAAATGCTTCTTAAGTTCTTTAACGGCAGCTGGAATTAACCCATTCGGATTGAAAGCTTCTTTGCCGTCAGCAGTTTTTAGTTCAGAGCTAATCACGGGGAATAAAGCCATCACAGGAATGCCCAATTTGACGCAATCTTCAGCTATGGGCAAGAGTAAATCTAATGAAACTCTACTCACGCCTGGCATTGATTTAACTTCTTCTTGGCGATTTTTGCCCTCGAGTAAAAACACGGGGTAAATAAAATCATTTGAAGATAGTTGGTTTTCTTGAACCAGACGGCGTGACCAATCAGTTCTACGAAGTCTGCGAGGGCGATGAAAGAGTTGCATATAAAACCTTATGAAGATAGTTGGGGTTTTAGATTTTTAGAAATACGGTTTTCGTTGCTGGTGTGAGCAGATGAGGCTTCGATACCGAGCCATCCTGAAATCATGGCGTCTGCCTCAACCAAGCCTATTCTTTTGGTGCTTGAGAACAATTGGGCCGTGTATGGGCCATGGGGATTCAGTTCTTTAAGCTTGTTTTGTAGCTTTTTGAGCGCTAGGCGACTTTCTGACTGGTTGAGTTTGTCGCACTTTGTTAGCAAAACATGGATAGGTCTACCGGTTGGGCTAAACCACTCAATCATTTGTTGGTCTAGGTCTGTCATACCTCTGCGAGAATCCATGATCAAAATCATGCCCTTTAAATTGGGTCTGGTTTGAAGGTATGTGGATAAAAGATTATTCCAGTGAGACTTGGTCTTGAAGTCTACTTGCGCAAAACCATAACCAGGTAAATCAACTAAATTCGCTAAATTGGTCTTATCTTTCGTTAAAATACCGAAAAAGTTGATATGTTGCGTTCTTCCTGGGGTTTTGCTGGCAAAAGCAAGGCGATTTTGCTGGCAAAGCACATTAATTGCAGTTGATTTACCGGCATTTGAGCGCCCAGCAAAAGCCACTTCAGGGATCTCCCAAGTCGGCAAATCCACTAAATGGTTAATTGTTACGAGAAATTGTGCTTGATGTAAGGTAGACATAGGTGTTTAAAGGTTAGACCTATTGTAAAATCTCTCGCTGATAATTAGTTGTTTAATTGAAAATAAAGATTAAGCAATCATTCGCATCATAAACATAGGGTTATAAGACCATGCGTCAAACAATTTCTGCCACATTTAAAACTTTAGCCATGACATTGGGTTTGGCTATGGCCGGTGTTACTTATGCTAACGAACCAGCTGCCGCGCCTGCTAAACCAGTAGTAGATGCAGCCAAGGGCGAGGCTTTGTACAACACAGGTGACTCAAAGCGCGGTATCGCTGCTTGTATGGGATGCCATGGTGCAAATGGCGTGAGTGGTGGTGGCGCTTATCCTAAGTTGGCAGGTCAGCACGCTGCTTATATTGTGAAACAGTTAAAAGATTACAAGGGCGGTAAAGAGCGTCCTAATGCAGTTATGTCTGCATTCGCTGGTTTGTTAAGCGATGAAGATATGCAAAACATTGGTGCTTATCTAGAAAAACAAACACCAGGTTTAGGCACTGCTAAAAACAAGGCAAGCATTGAATTAGGTCAAAAAATTTATCGTGGTGGTATTGCCTCTAAGCAAGTAGCCGCTTGTGCAGGTTGTCACGCTCCTAACGGCGTAGGTATCCCAGCTCAATATCCACGTCTTTCAGGTCAGTGGGCAGAGTACACAGAAGCTCAATTAGTTGCTTATCGTCAAGGCGATCGAAAGAACAGCGCGCAGATGACTGGAATTGCATCTAGAATGTCTGATGCAGAGATTAAGGCTGTAGCAGACTACATCGCTGGTTTGCGTTAATAATCCTCTGTAGTTACTAGCTCTCAGTAAGAAGAGCCCACGAACTAAGTTTGTGGGCTTTATTTTTTTATAGATAAGGTATGGCAATTAGTTCTACAACAGCAGATAGCTCTTTGAAAAAATTTAACCGCGCAAGCGTAGAGCTTTTGTCATCTATGCGCTTTGCAATAGCGTTGTTAACCATTATTTCAATTGCAAGTGTTATTGGTACTGTTATCAAGCAGGGTGAGCCCTACAACAACTACGTTAATCAGTTTGGACCACTGTGGGCAGAAATATTTAATGGCTTGAGCCTTTTTGCTGTCTATACGGCCTGGTGGTTTTTGCTAATTTTGGCGTTCTTGGTGGTATCTGTTTCGTTTTGTGTATTGCGCAATGCGCCCAAGATGTTGGCCGATATCAAGGCGTGGAAAGATCACGTACAAGAAGGTGGATTGCGCGCTTTACATCATCATTTTGAATTTCCAATCCAGTCATCTCATCAAGTAAGCGCAGAGCAAATTGCTAACCGATTGGCAAAAGATGGTTACGCAGTTAAGACATTAATTGCTGATGATCATTCAAAGGTGGTGGCAAAAAAAGGTGCTGCAAATAAATGGGGTTACATCTTTGCTCATAGCGCCATTGTGTTGATCTGCTTAGGCGGTTTATTGGATGGGGACTTATTTACCAAGGGGCAAATTTGGTTCGGGGGTAAAAGTGTTTTGCCACCAAGCACTCAAGGCATGTTGATTGCAGATATTCCAAATGATCACAAATTAAGTGCAGCCAACCCAAGTTACAGAGCAAATATTTTTGTGCCGGAAGGGCAGGTGAGTACAACTGCTCTTTTAAATGCGACGAACGGCAGCATTATTCAAGAGCTGCCTTTTTCTGTTGCTTTAAAGAAGTTTCATGTTGAGTATTACAGCACTGGAATGCCTAAGCTCTTTATGAGTGAAGTTGTTATTAAAGACTTAGATACTGGTAAAGAAACTGAAGCAAAAATTAAAGTGAATGAGCCAATGATTCATCGCGGTGTTGCGATTTATCAATCTAGTTTTGAAGATGGTGGTTCAAAATTAAAGTTGCGTGCATATCCTATGCATGGACCTAGTAACTCTGTTAAATCAAGCTTCATTATTAATGGAGAGGTTGGTCAAAGCACTGTGCTTAAATCAAGTGATGGCGCTTCATACACATTGGAGTTCACTGGTTTTAGACCAACCAACGTTGAAAATATCTCTAATGCATCTGGTCAGGCAGATGCTAGGGGTGTTGCTAAGAAGTCTGATGACCTTGGTTTGGCAAAAACGCTCAATGATCGCCTGGGCTCTGGTGCTAAAACGAGTAAGCCAACAGAGTTAAGAAACGTAGGTCCATCCGTGCAATACAAGTTACGTGATACTGCCGGTCAGGCTCGTGAGTACAGTAACTACATGCAGCCGCTATCAATCGATGGCATTCCGATGTTTTTATTAGGTGTGCGTGAAAGCTCAGCTCAAGAATTTAGATATTTACGTATACCAGCAGATGCTAATTTATCTTTGAATGAGTGGTTAACGCTAAGAAGTCTTTTGCAAGATGCAGGAGCGAGACAAAGAGCTGTGCAACGTTTTGCCAATGCAATTGGACAGCAACCAGGATTCTCTGGTTCACCTCAGATGATTGCTCAGCTTAAGGAAAGTGGTAGCAGATCAATTGAGTTGTTTGCTGGGGCAACTAAGTTTGCAGCTGATCAAGCCAAAGAGGCTGGAATCACGCCGGGCGGATTCGCGGCATTGGGTGGATTTATTGATAAGGCAGTGCCAGAAGCTGAACAGCAAAAAGCCGCAGAGGTGGTGTTGAAGGTGCTCAATGGCGTTATTTGGGAGTTGTGGCAAGAAGCTAGAGCTCAATTAGGTTTGCCGCCAGCAAAAAATAATGAAGAAAGTCAGCGCTATATCCAAGCGGCTACTTCTGCTTTGTCGGATGTTAATTTTTATCCGGCACCACTAAGTTTTCAGTTGGATGATTTCACAGAAGTCAAAGCTAGCGTATTTCAAGTGACTAAGTCACCGGGTAAAAACATGGTTTATTTAGGTTGTTTATTCCTTGTGCTTGGTATCTTTGCGATGTTCTATTTGCCAGAGCGCAGAATTTGGGTGAGAAGTTTGGCAAACGGTAATAACCTTTTTGCCATGTCAACTTCGCGCAAAACTCTCGATTTTGAGAAAGAATTCCATAAGTATCAGAAAGACTTAAATAATGGAAACTAAATACGTTAGTCATGTTCAGGGTGGTTGGGCGCAATCGCTCAAGCAAAATTTCTTTGGAATCTTTAAAGCCCTAAAAGTTGTTGATTACATTTTTGCTGTGGCTCTAGCAGGCGGCGCTATTTTTGCAGAGATGCGTTTTTCAGAGCACATGGATGTTTATGAACAAGCCATCCTGTTTGCATCTGTTCCCGTATTGGCTATTTTGGGCTGGGCTTGGGCGCCACTCAGAAACTTAATGGTTATATCAACCATCTTAAGTTTTGTGGCTATTTATTTTTATCAAACTCCAGAGGGTGGATCATTAGCTAGAGCAGAGCAAGCTTTCTTTTTAAAGTACATGCTATCTAGCCAGTCAGCCATTTTGTGGATGAGTGTGTTCTTTACATTAAGCACCTTGTTCTACACATTAACGCTTGCATTGCGTTCGCAATCTATGGGGCCAACAGCCTCAAAGCTTTGCTGGGCAGCAGTCTATATCGGTTTAACTGGTATGTTGGTGCGTTGGTATGAATCGTATTTGATGGGAGTAGACATTGGACACATTCCAATTTCTAACTTGTATGAAGTATTCATTCTGTTTTGTTTGATTACTGCGTTATTTCATCTTTACTATGAAGCTCGCTATCAATCGTTGGTGTTAGGCTCATTTGTTTTGTGGATCATTGCTGCAGCTGTAGGTTTTATTCTTTGGTATAGCGTTGCGCGTGATGCTCATCAAATTCAACCGCTAGTACCTGCTTTACAAAGTTGGTGGATGAAAATACACGTACCAGCCAACTTTATTGGTTATGGCACATTTGCACTTGCTGCAATGATTGGTATTGCTTATTTACTCAAGAGTAAAAACATTTTGGCTGATCGTTTGCCTAGCCTTGAGTTATTGGATGACGTGATGTACAAAGCCATCGCAGTCGGCTTTGCTTTCTTTACGATTGCAACTATTTTGGGCGCCTTGTGGGCAGCCGAAGCCTGGGGTGGTTATTGGAGTTGGGATCCTAAAGAAACCTGGGCATTAATTGTTTGGTTGAACTACGCGGCTTGGTTACACATGCGCTTAATGAAAGGCTTACGCGGAGTGGTTGCCGCATGGTGGGCAGTGGTTGGTTTGTTGGTGACTACATTCGCCTTTATTGGCGTCAATATGTTCCTATCAGGCTTACATAGCTACGGTACTTTGTAATACAGAACAACATCCACCTGAAAAGGTTTTGCTTTTAATTACGCTGGCAAAACCTTTTCGTTAGCAAATAAACTTTCAATAGTTTCTCGCTCGCGGATTAGATGTACTTGTGTGCCATCTACCATCACTTCCGCAGCTCTACCTCTGGTGTTGTAGTTAGAGCTCATCGTAAATCCATAAGCACCCGCAGAAAGAATGGCTAATTGGTCGCCGGGTTCTACCGCTAAAGAGCGATCTCTGCCTAACCAATCCCCTGATTCGCAAATAGGGCCAACAATGTCATAAGTGACCGCGGGCGCTTTGCTATTTGATTTAACAGGAACAATAGCGTGGAATGCTTCATACATGGCGGGGCGCATTAAATCGTTCATAGCAGCATCAACGATACAAAAGTTTTTTGTTTCGCCAGGTTTTAAATATTCAATCGTGGTTAACAGTAAGCCTGCATTGCCTACCAAAGATCTGCCTGGCTCAAAAAGAACCTCTAGATGACCAAAACCCTTTGATTCAATGTGATTGAGCAATGTATTAGCAAACTCAGTAATGGCAGGAGGTGTCTCATTTGTATAGCTAATGCCTAGGCCACCGCCAATATCTAGATGGTGAATCTTGATGCCACTTGCATCTAATTGCTTGATCAGGTCTAAAACGCGATCAAGGGCATCCATGTATGGACTGATTTCTGTGATTTGTGAGCCAATGTGGCAATCGATACCAACAATCTCGCAGTGAGGCATTTTGGCGGCTTCTTGATATGTCTTGATCACATCATCATAGGCAATGCCAAATTTGTTACCTTTTAAGCCTGTAGAGATATACGGGTGAGTTTTTGGATCAACGTCTGGGTTAACGCGCAAAGAAATAGGGGCTTTAAGACCTAAGCTACCTGCAACAGAATTTAAGCGAGTTAACTCAGGGATAGACTCCAAGTTAAAACATTTAACGCCAGCCTTTAGGGCTGCAGTCATTTCTTGAGTACTTTTGCCAACACCAGAAAACACAACTTTATTGGCGGATCCGCCGGCAGCTAGCACGCGAGCGAGCTCTCCTGCGCTGACGATATCAAAGCCAGCCCCTAGCTTTGCAAATAAATTCAAAATAGCTAAATTGCTGTTAGCTTTCATGGCGTAATGAACGCGCGCACGTCTTTCGCCGTTGGGGCGAACACAGGCAGCCTCATAAGAGTTAAATGCATCACTTAAGGCTTTTTTGCTATAGACGTAAGTGGGGGTGCCATATTGATTGGCAATGGCGCTCAAGGGCACATTTTCTGCGTGCCATTCTTGATCTTTGATACCAAAACCATTGAGTGAGGGAATTAAGCTCATTTTGAATCCTTGGCGGGAGGCCATTGTTTCTCTGTAGGTTCAGCCTTTTCGGGTGCAACAGGTGGCGGTGGAGCCTTTGGAAGAACAAGTGGTCCACGTATCCCGCAACCTAGCAGGGATATTGTCGCGCAAAGAAGGCAAGTCCTAGATACAATAAAACGCATATTCATTAGTTTAAAAGTGATCGCTGACTATAGCATGGCGGATATCAAAAATATGAACAAAACTACTCAAGTTGTAGAAACTTTAACGGATAGCAGTTTTTACGCTATTGCCGAGAAAACCTTAAAAGCGATTGAAATGTCGCTTGAAGAAGCTTTTCAGAAAACGGATCTTGATTTAGACATTGCCCGTCAGGGTGGCAATGTTGTGAATATTCAATTTGAAGATAAGAGCGTGATTGTGGTCAACACTCAGGCTCCCTTACAAGAAATTTGGGTTGCAGCTAAAGAGGGTGGATTTCACTATCGCTGGGCAGGTACATTGGCCCAACCTTTGTGGTTGGATACCAAGAGTGGTGCAGAACTATTTTCTGAATTAAGTAGATTGGCGACCCAGCAAGCGAAAACACCACTGCAAGTGGTGTATCGCGCCTAATTAATCAAGAACAGTTGTTTTGCCAAAGAAGGGTGTGAACTCAGGAATCGTCCAATCACCATCTTGTTGAACAACGCCAGGTGGAACTGCTCTGCCTGATTCTGGTGTGCCGCTAAGTGCTGTTTTCATGTAACGAATCCACATCGGTAGAGCAAGTCCGCCGCCTGTTTCACGATCACCTAGGCTCTTAGGTTTATCAAAGCCAATCCACGCTACAGCAACAACATTCGGGTTGTATCCAGCGAACCAAGCATCCATCGATTCGTTGGTAGTACCTGTTTTTCCTGCAATATCACTTCTGCCCAAAGCAGGTCTTGCTGTTGCCGCTGTACCTGTTTTAGTGACTTCTTGCAAAAGACTATCCATCACAAAGGCAGTTCTTGAATCCAATACTTTTAACTTGCTATCGCCTGCAATAGATGGTGTTGCTTCAAACAGCACATTGCCTTTTGCATCAATCACTTTACTAATAAGGTAAGGCTCTACTCGATAACCGCCATTGGCAAACACACCATATCCAGTTGCAAGTTGTAGTGGAGTAACAGATCCGGCGCCCAGCGCCATAGTTAAATACGCAGGATGTTTATCTGCTTCAAATCCAAAACGCTGAATGTAGTCTTGGGCATAACGAGGGCCTATTTTTCTAATCACTCGAACAGAAACCAAGTTTTTAGATTTGGCGAGTGCAGTACGTAAACGCATCTGACCCTCAAACTTGCCGTCATAGTTTTTTGGTTCCCACATCTGGCTACCAGTTTCTAAGCTACTGATAGACAGTGGCGCATCATTAACAAGCGTATTAGGCATGATGCCTTTTTCAAGCGCTGCTGCATACACAAATGGTTTGAATGAAGAGCCTGGTTGGCGTTGCGCTTGTGACACGTGATTGAATTTATTGCGGTTGTGGTCAAAGCCGCCAACTAAAGCCCTAATGCCGCCATCGTGCGCATCTAATGCTACGAATGCTGCTTCGACTTGTGGCATTTGTGCAAGAACCCAGCGCCCCTCAGAGGGTAGTACGCGAATGATTGCACCAGGCCTGATTTGTTGTTTCGGTTGAGCCTTCTCTGATAGAGCCACTGAGCCTAGTTTTAAATCGTCACCTTTAATTGTGACTGTGTCGCCAGTGGCAATCACTGCCTGGATCTCTTTAGGCGAGGCTTGTATCACTACACCAGCTAATAAATCATCACTACTTGGGTGATCACTTAAAACATCGTCAATGGCACGTTGTCTCTCAGTATTGTCATCTGGAAGTTTGATGTAGCCTTCTGGGCCACGATATTTGTGACGTAGCTCGTAATCCATCACACCTTTACGCACGGCTGAGTATGCTGCATCTTGCTCTGCGCGACGAATTGTGGTGATGACGGTCATGCCTTGTGTATAAATACTATCGCCATATTCACTGATGAGTAATTGACGCACCATTTCTGCTGCATAGTCAGCTTTGGTTGCAAACTCTTTACCAACACCCCGAACATGCAATGTTTCTGCTAAAGCCAACTCATATTGATTGGGCGTGATCATTTTTAGATCACGCATTCTTTGCAGAATGTATTCTTGACGAATCTTGGCGCGACGATAATTCACAACAGGGTTGTAGGCTGACGGAGCTTTTGGCAGGCCGGCAAGCATTGCAGCTTCTGCAATAGAGATTTCTCTAACGTCTTTGCCAAAATAAATTTGTGCAGCACTACTAAAGCCATAAGCTCTTTGACCCAAATAAATCTGGTTCATATAAAGCTCAAGGATTTGTTCTTTAGATAGATTAGCTTCAATCTTCCAAGCTAGCAGTACCTCATAGATTTTTCTGCTGAATGACTTTTCGTTACTTAAAAAGAAATTTCTAGCAACTTGCATGGTGATGGTTGAGGCGCCTTGAGCTAACCTGCCACGTAAGTTAGCGAGGGTGGCTCTTAAAACACCCCAATAGTCAACGCCACCATGCTCGTAAAAGCGCTCGTCTTCAATCGCAACCACCGCATTTTTTAAGTAGGATGGGATTTCATTAATGGCAATGACGTTACGGCGTTCTTCGCCAAATTCACCAATCAGTGCATTGTCTGCCGTATAAATTCTGAGAGGTACTTTTGGCTTGTAGTCTGTGATGGTATCTAAATCGGGTAAGTTGGGTCTTGCCACAATCAAGGCATAAGCAATCACTAAGCCGATTAGTATGAGTCCTGCGCTACCAAGAAAAATTCCCCAACGAATAAAGTAGGCTCGCCAGTCGCGAGACTCATTTCTACGTTGGCGGCCGTTGCCTAGGCGTGATGGGGGACGTACGGGCTGACGAGATTGGCTCATGTGGTGATTATAGAGATAGCTGTGAAAACAGGGGTATTAAAAATAAGTAGGATTTAGCTGTATTAAAAATCAGAAAATTCTGACAAAAAATCAGCAATTAGCTGATTTTTAAGATCTAAATAAGTTTAGACAATGAAGGCATGTTTAAACGATCTATTACCGCTGATTTATATGCTCCTAAAAACGTTCTGGAGCGGACGGACTCAATTTCATCAGAATCTCAAAATGAATGGCGAGATTTCATTCTAAATATTTGGCAGAAACATCAATTCCTCATTCTTGGAGGAGTTTTTCTTAGTATTTTTTGCATAGTTTTTACGCTTGATTATTTGCGAGCAATCGCACTCGAAGATTTGAGTATGGCGCTTCAGCGCCAACAACTACAGATTCAATCATTACAACTGAGTCTTCAGAGTGCAACAAAAACACCCGTTGAACTTGGGGATGGGCGCAGCGACTCAAGTCAGGATGATGAACAGGCGATTCCAGATATTAAGTACTGGGGCATGATGCGCGTTGGGTCTTCTACAAAAGCGCTGATAGAAATAAACCAACTCCAAAAGCTATTGAAAGTTGGTGAAGAGATTGATGCGGGCTGGCAAGTTAAGAGCTTTGATCAGGAGTTGATCTCATTTGAGTCAAAACAAGGTCGTTTAATAAAAATTTCAATGGAGATGCCGTCTTGAAGAGTAGAAGACTATTAATGCAGATGGCTTTTTTAGGTATTTTTTGGCCAATGGGAGCACAAACAAAAAGTGTGGCATCTACCTATAACGAATTGCAGCCGGTCACGCTTAATTTTTCGTCCATAGACCTCCGGCAATTATTTCAAATACTGGCAGAGATGCGCGGAATCAATTTGATATTGAGTGAAAAGATTCAGGGCAAAACGAATATTCATATGAACCAGGTGCCATGGCAAACAGTTCTGGACAGCTTGGTGGCGAGTAAATCCCTGAGCTATCAATTAGAGAAAGGCGTTTTGTGGGTAGCTCCTCATGATGAATTGGCTAACTTCGAGAAAAGAACAAAAGATCGCATACAGCAGCAAGATCAAGCTATTCAGTCGGAGATTGGTTTGCGGCAAATCATGATTGAAGCAAGAATTGTTGAGGCAGAAAGACGATTCGCTCAGAATTTGGGGGCAAAACTTGGATATCAAGATTCATCTGGGCAGATGAAGATGACTAGCCAGTTGCCAGCTTCAGGTCTTAATGGTTTTACTGCGGGTACTGCAGCTATCAGCTTATTGGGTAAGCAAGC
>ERZ650311.416-NODE-416-length-27696-cov-6.944901_pt1 | contig 27696 bp, 36 predicted proteins | sample MGYA00376247_ERZ650311 | MGnify/ENA primary metagenome ERZ650311 (study PRJEB26733, sample SAMN07839324) | wastewater metagenome | biome: small river; feature: stream; material: water | place: USA: North Carolina | collected 2016-07-28 ...
CGTGGGCATTCGGGGCGGTGACGCCGTACCTGCGCACCCTGCCGCACGTGCTCGGCCGTGGGATGTCCTCGCCGCGGTCGCCAGCGATCCAGCACTCCACGTCGATGGTGTAGCGCTCGAAGGTGCCGTCGTCTCGCATGCGAGTAACGGGCGCAGTGAGCCCGGCCCACGTCTCGTCAGCGGTCGCGCGTCGGCGAGCTGTCTCGGGTGCAGGTGCGCCGGGTCGTTTCGGGTAGAGGCGAGGCGAGGTCACGGTAAAAGCTGCACGATCGTGATCGCGGACCACAGTGAAGACAAAAGCGCAGCGGCTAGGGCCGCCCCGATACCGACGAACCCCAGAAACTCCACCCAGAACGGGTGCGAGCTATCCGGCGCCCACGAGCGGAGCGCACAGGCCAGGCAGACCACGAGAGCAACCGACGCGACGAATTGAGCGAACAGCATGCTTCCTCGTACGTTAATTGTGACGTGCTGTCAAGCTGCACTCGATGCGCGCATCGCGCAATCGGGCGCGAAAATAATCTATCAATTTTGCTTGACGTGGCTTAGAGTATCAGGCACATTGCCTAAGCCATGACGAACACCGCGCTTGACACCCTCTCCTCTCCCTCCACCATCACCGCGGACATCGCACTCCTCGCCCACAAGGTTGCGTTTTTCGCAGCTGTCGGCTCGGCCATGAGCGAGTGTGCCTACTCGGCGGTCGGCGACGAGCGGTCCGATGTCCCTACCGCGGACGACCTCGCGTATGCCGTCGAGATCCTGGGGCGCGCGATGACCGATCGCGAGCTCGCGTGGTACCGCGAAGGCTTCGCCGCCGAGCACGCGCACTGGTCATCTGACATCCCAAACGACGAGATCGATCGTCTCGGCCTGTGACCTGACCTTACGCGGCCCACCACAGCCGCTTACTCGCCCGCGTCGCTGCGGTGTACCGCCACGCGCGCAGCTCGTCGGGCGTGCCGAAGCCGTCGCTCATCACGGCGACCTCGTTCCACTCCGAGCCTTGCGCCTTGTGCGTCGTAAGGCACCAGCCCCACGCGAACCGGGTCTCGCGTCGCCACCGCGAGCTGGCGTCCTGTCCCACCTGAAGCAAGTCGGCGGTCGTCAGCTGGCGCAGCCACGCCTGACCCTCCCGCTCGTGGCCGTCGTCGCACGCGGCGACGAAGTCGCGGACCGCGTCCGGACCCGCGTCGCGGCCCGGCGAGACCCGAGGCACGCGCACGACGTCGCCGACGGTGCCGTTGCACCACGGGTCGGGCGGCTCGATGACGCGGCCCTCGTCGTCGCGTCGCTCCGCGTCGTCGCCGGGCTCGACCCGCGCCCGCCGGTGGTTCGACAGGCAGACGAGCCGGTCGCCGACGATCGGCCACGCCGGCGGCGGCCCGGGACGTCCTGCAGTCGCGGCGTGGACCTGCGCCCGCACGCCCGCATTGAGTCGCATCCGCAGGTCGTTGCGACCCACGAGCAGCACCCCGGGCAGGTGCGCGGGCCTGCCCGCGACCACATCCGGCGCGCCCTCGCGTAGCGCGTCGGCGACGCTGGCCCCGCGGCGGATCGCGTGCGCGAAGCGGACGACGCCGGAGTCGAGCGCCTGCCGGTGCACGGTCACGAGGTCGACGCCCAGCGCGTTTGCCAGCACGGCCTGCCCCGACACCGGCGGCAGCTGCCCCGGGTCGCCGACGAGCAGCACCTTCGGCACGCGCGACAGGAGGTCGCCGACGTGGTCTGACGTCGCCATGCTGGCCTCGTCGCAGATCACCACGTCGGGATCGCCGCGCACGCCGGACCGCAGCTCGAACGTCGGGCTCGAGGCGCCGTCCTCGATCAGCTGGTAGAACGTGGCGTGGATCGTCGTCGCCGCGGTGATGCCCTTGGTCCGCAGCACGTGCGCCGCCTTGCCGGTCGGCGCGACGACGGCGACGCGGGTCCCGAGCGCCGCGAGCCGGCACGCGATCTCCGCCGCCGTGACCGTCTTGCCGGTGCCTGCGAGCCCGCGAAGCGCACGCACGCGGTCGTCCGGACGACCCGAAGCGCCGGCCTTGCCACGCGCGCCGCCGCGGTACCTGGCCCAGTCGACGAGCATGTCTGCGGCTTGCTCTTGCTCGCCTGCGAGGTCGACATGTCTCACGTGCCCGTGCCCTCGATCTTGCGCCAGCCCGCGGACCCCGGCAGCCCGTACCACGCGACGCCGATCGTGGTCCACGGGCGATCGCCGTCGGGGTCCGGCTCGTCGCCTACGAACAGCCGCAGGCCGGTGTACCGGAGCCACCGGTTGATCGAGCCGAGCCGCACGGCGAACCCGCGACGACGGCCGGCGTGGTCTTTGATGTCCAGGAGCATGCCCTCATCCTGTGTCGACTAGGGCGCCGTGTCAACCGGCTTCACCCCGACCCACGCGGCGAGGTTGTCCAGGAACGCGTCGCCCCACTCGCCATCGGCGCGCCGCTGCTGGTCGACCCACCCGCGGGCCGTGTCCGCCTTCGCCGTCCAGATGGAGATCATCGGAGCGATCGGGAGCTTGGCGGCCTGCACCGCGAGGGCGAACTCCCGTCGCGCGTTGTCGAGGCCGGCGGTCGCCCGCATGATGCGCTTGAACTCGTCGTCGATGCGGACGAGCCACGCCGCGAGCCCCGACGCCAGCGCGTCGCCGTGGTCGCGCAGGTGCGGCTTGACGGTCACGCGCACGTCGTCCCACCGGTCGGTCAGGATGATCCGCAGCAGGTTGCGCGGCGACGAGGCCGCGTCGCCGGACAACCCGCGAGCCGCGGCGTAGGCGAGCGACTTGAGCTTCACGCGGTGGTAAGCGCCGCACGGCTTCTGCCGCAGGCGCACGACGACGCCCTCCGCGTCGCGGGGCGAACGCGCCTCCACGAGCGCCCGCGTCGCCGCCACAGACGACGTCCCGACAGCGTGGTGCGGCGCGACGCAGACCCCGATCCCGTGGACCGTCTCGGGGGGCACCTCGCGGCCCGTGTCGCGCTCGCGCACCGCGAGCAGCCAGATCTCATCCTCGTCGTACGAGACGACACCGGAGCCGGCGCGCGGCGAGGTGAGCTCGAAACAGTAGGTGAGCCGCTGGTCAAGCGGGAGCGTGAACTCCCCGAAGGTCCGCGGGACGCCCTCGGGGACCTGCCCCGCGATCATGCTGCGGGCGGCGTTGTTGTCGATCGCTTGCTCGAACAGCGACCGGAACGTGTGGTCGACGAAGCCGTCGATCACGCGGTCGGCATCGGGGACGGAGCGCGTGGCGACGCACCAGTCCCCATACTCGGCGGCCTCACCGTCGGCGTCGAGAGGACCCACCGGCAAGAACGGGTCGTAGTACAAGATGCACAGCGTGCCGTCGAGCTTCTCGTACACCCGCGCGTCGGGGTGCGAGAGGTCAGCGTCGACGACGTCGGCCGAGCCGTCGGGGCCGTGCCCGAGGTTGAAGAAGCGGTCCATCGGCCGCGCGAGCACGAACACCTCCCCAGGAGGCGTGGTGGTCGGGAATGGCGTCGCGTCGGCCGTCGTCAGCACGAGGCCGCGGCACTGCGCGGCGAGCTGGTCGTCATTGCGCGCCGCGAGCTGGTCGTAGTTGAAGCTGGCCTTGTACGGGTGCGCGGGCGAGACGGAAGCCCGCACGCCGTGCTCGGTGAGCAGGTCGACGAGCGAGTGCGTGCGCAGGTAGTCGAGGACGAGGGGGTTTGCCATCTCGGCATGATGCGCGTGACGCGACGACGTGTCAATCATGTGACCTGCTCGGGCCCGAGGTCGGCGGCCCGCGGCGTCCGCAACACGTCGACGCACTCGCGCAGCTCACACGCCATCTCACGGTAGCGTCGCGCGTAGGTCTGGGCGTCGCACCAGTCGTCGGAGCCGTCGTACGGGACAGCTTCAATGGCACGCGCCTTCGCCACGTGCTCGTCGGCGCGGCGCAGCAGGAACGTGATCGCGTCGCTCGGGGCCGTCACGACGACACCTCCTCGCCGTCGCCGACGCGCTCCAGCGCAAGACGCGGTGGTCAGCGTCGAGCACGACGGTCACGCGTCGGCCAGCGCGAGCCCGACCTGCAGCGCGCCGATCTCGATCGGCGGCGGTGGGAAGTTTGTTCCGCGCGGGCGCGCGTAACCGACAAGCGGCCACAGGTCCAGCTTGGAGAAGCCGTAGCGTGCCCCGTCGTGGGTGTCACCATCCCGCATGATGAGCAGCGCGCCGAGCTTCTCGTCGCTGACCCACGCGTCGTCGGACGCACCGGGGCCGAGGCGGATCACGCTCGCGGACGGGCCGGGCCGCCACGGTCGATCCGGGTCCGGGGCGTCGATGTCGAGCGGCTGGTACGTGCCGCACGGCGCGGGCAGGTGCACGTGCGAGGCGCGTGGTGTGACTCCGAAGCCGCGGTCGGGGACGAACGAGTACAGGTGCGACGTGAAAATCTCAGGCATGCCTCGTGGGATGTCGCCGCCGGGATCGATGGCCCACGAGACGGTCACGCGAACAGCCCTCCCGCGTCCGGCTCGCCGAGATCGAACGTCGCGGCCACCCATGGCGAACCGTACTCGGCGGCGCCGGTGGTGCAGCGCAGGTTCGGCAGGAGGTCGACGACGCCCCCGCCGTGCGTGTGCCCGCACAACACCGCGAACTTCACGTCGGGGCGACGCCTGGCGGCGTCCTCGATCACGCGGCCGACCGCGACGCTGACGAAGTATGTTTGCCAGTCACGGTCGGAAAGTCGACCGTCGTGCCACGTCGCGGACGACCACGGCGGGAGGTGGGTCGCCACGACGACGCGCTCGACCTGCTCGCGCGGCTCGAATGTCAGGGCCCTGTGGATCTGCTGACGCAACATGTCGGCCTCCGCGTCGGCGAGCCCCCGGAGTTTCGCGTGCAGCATCGACCGGTCGCAGCCGCGTCGCCAGTTGAGCACGGCGCCAGGCGACATCTCGTCGGCGAGATCCTCGATGTATTGAAAATCCGACAAGCGCACCGGCGTGTTCGGATTGCCCGCCCGCGCGTCGGCCCACCCGTCGACGCCCACGAGCACGGTCGTGGGGTTGCTGTCGCACTTCCCGGGCCACACGTGGTACGGGCCCGCGCCGAGCCACACGGCTCGTCCGCAGGCCATCTCGAACGCCCGCACGTCGGCCCGTACGTCGGCGATGCGCCCGCCGTAGTAGTCGTGATTCCCGAGCACGAACGCCCACGGCACGCCGCCGGTGTCCGGGCACGCGCGCTGGGCCGCCTCGTCGAGCATGCGCAGGTGGTTCGTGAGCAGGTCGGCACACGAGATGTCGCCGGTGAGCACGACCATGTCGTGGCTGGTCAAGCCCGCGAACAGGTCGTCGGCGAATGCGATCACGGCGGGCACTCGCAGGTGGTCGAGGTGGACGTCGGTCGCCCAGCGCAGGCGAGTCGCGGGCGTCACGACATCACCTCACGTCGAGAGACGGTGTACCGCACGCCCTGTTTCTTATCGCGCCACGTCACCTCGTAACCTCCGGGGTCGACGCTCGTGTCTGCGCCGAACCCTCCCACGAGGGAGACGGCGGCTTCGCGGCTGGTGTAGACACCGCACAGCTCGGAGTCGTCGACGGTTTCGTAGGTCACGATCCACACGACGTTCGGCTCGGCGGACATGTGGTCGAGCTCGTTCAGCGCTCGCGCGAGTCGGGTGCAACGCGGGGTCACGGCCCGGTCCTCCCGGGCGTACTTGGCGATGCGCTCGAGCACCGCGACGCGTGCCACCGACGTCACGACGTCACCTCGCGCACGACCCACCCCGCGGGGCCGGGCAGGAGCTTGCACACGCACCACGCGAGGGCGTGACGCGGGCGCCACGCAGCAGGCGGAATCGATGCGACCTGGACAGTGTGCGGCTCCTCTCCAGTGGTCGTGATCGTCAGGTGGCCGCCGTTGTGCGTCATGCAGCATCCGATCTTCTGCAGGTCAGTCGACGCGTTCCACGTGCGCGACAAGGCGTCAAGTAGTATCCACGCGTTGGAGTGCGACGCGTCGAGCCACGCCTCGAGCCGGACCCGGCCGTCGACCGAGATCGCGATGTGGTGCGGGTAGCGCTCACGGGCGACGCGCGACGCCCAGTCGCCAGCGCTTGAAGGTAGTATCTCGCGGGCATGAGGATCACGTCCGCAAGATAACACCGGCGCGACGCCGCGTCAACAGGCCAGCGCCGCCGCGAGCAACGACGGCCGCTCGCACGAGCCGACCTGACGGCGGTACTTGACGGCCATCTTGCGGGCCCACGCGAACTCGTCATCCGTGAGTCGGCCGGTGCAGGTCCACGCGGCGGCGACGGCGTGTCCCTTCGCGGTCTCGGACTTGGCGAACCCGACGCCATTCTCCTCGTGGGCGCGGTCGCTGTCCATCCCGGCGAGCTGCGCCATCGCGTCGGCGGCGAACCGCTCCTCGTCGGTCGCAGCGGCGCGTGCCGTCGCGGGACGATCCTCTTGACGCGGGGCGAGGCGAGCGCGCAGCTTGGCCGCTTGTTTCTCGGCGCCGGCCACCACACGCTCGATGGCCTCGCCGCGCACCTGTCCCGGCAACCCGCCGCGCTCGTCGAGCACGCGCACCAGGAACGCCACGATCCCGGGCACGTTCAGGCCGGGGACGTCCGGTGACGCGAGGGTGCGCACGCGGGCGACGAGATCGGCGTCGGCAGTCCACCCGGGCGGGAGCGGGCGGGGGCCAGACTCCGGCACGCCGACGGCGACCTCGTCGAGCGCGGGCGCCTCGGGTACCTGCCCGCCCTCGGTGGTGACGGCGGACATGGTCGCGGCGATCATGCGCTGTTTGTCGCGGTTGAGCTCCTCCACGCGATCCTCGATCCACGTGCCAGCGTCGAGCACGTAGATCGTCACGGGGCGGGTCTGCCCGATGCGGTGCAGCCGGTCCTCGCACTGCTCGTTCATCGCCGGGTTCCAGTCGCGGTCGACGAAGATCATCGCGTCCGCGCGGTACAGGTCGATCCCGACGCCGCCGGCGCGAACGGTGAGCGCGACGCCCAGTCCCTCGCCGCGCTGGAACGCGTCGACGATGCGGGTGCGCTCCTCGCTGGAGACCCCGCCGACGATCGCTGACCAGCCCTCGCGCTTGCACGCCGCGGCGACCACCTCACGGTGGCAGGTGGCGACGACCGTGGCGAGGCCGGCGTCCTCGCGCGCCTCCACCATCTCGAGCATGTGCGGGACCTTGGCCTCGGACACGAGGCGCTTGAACCGCGACATCTCGCCGATGTCCTCCGCTTCGCCGAAGGCGCGGGAGATGGCGGCGACGCGACGGGCCAGCGCGGCCGCGTCGCTCTCCTGCGCGCGGAGGGACTCGATCCGGGCCTGCGCTTCCGCGGCGTCGACAGCCGGACGGATCTTCGCCTCGAGGTCAGCGGCCAGTGCGAGAACGCGGGCGTCGACCTGCACGGGGACGCGGACGATGGTCTTGCTCGGCAGGTCCTTCGCCACGTCGGACTTGAGTCGACGCAGCGAGACGCGGGCGAGCGCGGGCCCGGCGGCGTCTGTCGGCTCGGCGCGGGGGCTGCGGACGGCGCCCCCAAAGGCGCGGGAGAAGGCGGAGTACGAGGAGAACGCGGTGCCGAAGGCGCCGACCGCGTCCAGGACCGCCTTGAGCTCCATCGGCCGATTGCAGATCGGCGTCGCGGTGACGATCCACCGGCGGCCCGCGGCGTGCTCGACAGCCTTCGCCACGGCGCGGACGGCCTTCGCCCGGTTCGTGCGAGCGTTCTTGACAACGTGGCCCTCGTCGATGGCCAGGTCGGTGCCCTCGGGGGCCGGACCGATCTCGGCGACGTCGATCTCGCTAACGACGTCGTAATTCACGATTACGAGCTCGCCGGCGTTCGGCCAGCGCAGCGCACCCTTCCCGTCGAGGATCGTCGCGGTCAGGTCGGGGCGCCACATGCGGGCCTCGCGGGCCCACGTGCCCTTCACGCTGGCCGGGCAGAACACCACGCCGCGGTCGCCCATCGCGAGGAGGACCTGCATGGTCTTGCCGAGCCCCATCTCGTCGAGCAACGCGCCTGCCTTGGTCGCACGCAGCCAGCGGATCCCGACAAGCTGATACGGACGCGGCACGAGACCGCGAGCGCCGAGCTCGACCACCCGTTGCGCGAGGTGAGCGTCGGCGTCGCGGGCGACCGAGCCAGCGAGCAACGCGCCCTCGGTCAGTCGCGCGGCCGCGGCGACGTCCGCGGCGCGGACCTCGAAGCCGTCGGCCTGCAGCTTGGCGACCGCGCGGGCAGCTTGCTCGAGGCCGCCGAGTTGCCCCTTGCGCCCGCCGTCGCGGGTCTGGTTCTCGTACTTGAGAGCGCCGGTATGCGCCGCGTAACGCAGCCACACGTCGCGGCCGAGATACGTGTGCGGCGCCAGCATGAGACCGGGGGCGCCCCCGGCGGGGACGTGAGCGAGGATGACGGGGCGGGTGTCGCAGGGCATGGCCAGACACTACGCGAACCAGGTCGCCGCGTCAAGCCCTTTGTTCAGCCGCAGAACGTCGTCCCGGTCGCTTCGGCTCCTGCCCACTCCATGGCTACCTGCCCGGCGGCCTCGCAGATCTCCGCGGCGCGCTCGCCGCCGTCGGCCGGACGCCAGCCCGCGGCGCGGAGCCACTCGTGCACGAGGTCGACGCACTGGTCGGGCGTCAGGTGGCCGTACGGGTCGCCCCACGCCACGAGCAGTAGCCAGTGCGGGCCGTGCGGCCATGGCTGCCCGGGACGCAGCTGTTCCTGCCCGACCGCGACACCGTAGGTCTGATCGACGACCGTGACCCACAGCGCCCAGCGGACGCACGCGTCGCAGCCGGGACACGTGCACTCGTGCAGCACGTCGCCGAGGTCGCGCGCCATCGCGGCGAGCTCGAGCTTCTCACGGACGGGCAGGCGCGTCGTGTGGACGCGCGGGCCGTACGCGACGCGCAAGCACTGCATCGCCGGGTGCCCGCGGCGCCGGAACGCCCGGTACAACATCGCCCGGCCCGCGGCCGTCACGGCGACACCGGCCCGAACCACGCGACGACGACGTAGGCCACGGCGGCGAAGGACAGCGAGCGGCAGACGCCGTTCCACGAGGCGTCCAGGAGATCGGCGAGGTGCTCGGCGCCGGACTTCTCGCCCTCCGGCTTGTCGACGAGCCACCGCGGCTCATGGCGCGCGATGTACCGCACGGCGTACGCGAGCCCCCACGCGTGCAGCAGGCCGATCGCGGGGGCGCCGAGCGGCACCGCGAACAGGGACCACAAGTAGCACGTGACCGCAGCCACCAGGTAAATGGACAGCGGCGCGCAGAGCATAACGAGCAGGACGGCGGCGAGGTGTTGCTTGCGACAGAAGTTGACGAGGGTAATGACGCGGGACTGATTCGACATGTCCACAACCTACTCCGACCGCGGCGTCGTGTCAACCTCGGCGAGCAGGTAGTGAGAACCGATCTCGCCATGGCGCATCAGCTCGAGCACCGCCTGCTCGGACGGGTGCGGGTGCTCGTACGGAGCCGCGACTCGCACGTCGACGTGCTCGCGGTACGTGCCGCCGACGAGGTACCGCGTGCCGATCACCTTGCCGTACGCGTAGACGCGGCGGTCGGTCCACTGATCGTTAACGTCGGGCATGTGCGGGGCGATCATGCAGACTCGCACGAGCGCTCTGCTCGCGTCGAGCGTCGTGAACATGCGGTACGCCGCCAGCGCAGCGGCGGCGGGGTCGTTCGCCGCGCATGCGTCCGCGAGGGCTCGCGCCAGCAGGTCGGCGACTTCGCGGTTCACGACTTCCCCCGGGGGTAGGTGTCGATGCTGCCGCCGTCGCGCAGGTGCTCGGCGCGACGACGGCTCTCGTAATCTGACCCGCTGCCGATCCACGCGCACTGCTCGGCGGTCAGATCGTCCACGATTACGCGGACGCGATTCGGGAGACGAGCCGTACACGTGCGCCACATGGGGCAATTAATATAGCTCGAGTCGCGCCCCTTGTCATCCGGCGTGGGCCAACGACAACCGACGTCACCGTCTTGGTCGACCCAGCACGACCCGGGCGGCGGCAACGACGGGTCCTCCTGCGTGTGCGCCGTGAGCAGGTCCAGCTCGCGGGCGGCCCACAGAGCCACCACGCGCGAGCGGGTCCACCGCGCCCGGGCGCACGCCGCGGCGACGCAGTGCTCGCTGTCCCTCGGTGCGACGGGGTGCGCGTCGGTGAACCATCCCGTGAAGCGGCGCAGCTGCGCGAACTCGGCGAACGCCGACAGGTGCCAGGCGCGGCGCTCGCGTTTCAGGACTCGCCGCAGCGCGGCCTCGTCGTCAGGGCTTTGGGTCGGTGTCAGGACTCGCATGCGCCGCATCCTCGCACGGTTTCGCCGCGGCGTCAAGCCCCAGCAGATCCCTCGTCGCGTCGGCCAGGTGTCGCGCGGCGGTCGCCAGCTCGACCCGCAGGCGCTCGACCTCGGCGCCCCAGTGCGTCACGGCGTCGCCGACCTGCGCCACGATGTACGCGCGCAGGGCGGCGCGGACGGCGGACTCGCAGCTGCCATCTCGAGCCCGACCTGCTCGGCGATCTCCACCGCGATCTCGTCGGCGGGTCGCCCGAAACAGCCTGCGCGGTAGAGGGTTTTCGCCAGCAGCACGCCGTCGAGCGTGGCCGTCACGGTGCCGCCGTACGGGTTGCCGGCGGCGTCCTTGAACTCGCCGTGCGACGACGTGGCTCGAGCGCGGTAGGCGACCGGCGGGCCGCCGAAGCATCGCCGCTCGGCCTCGTCGCGGACGAGCGCGACCACCCGGGCGGTCCCGTAGCTGGTCTCGATGTCGGTTTCGTAGATCGCGCGGGCGTCACTGGTCATGCTCGTCCTCCTCGGGTTTCGGTCGCGTCCGGCACGCGCGGCGGTCCGCGTCGGCTCGCTCGTCGGCATGCCGCCCACCGGTGCGGGCGCACCGAACGCGGTCGGCCCGCTGCGCCGCCGCGGCGACACGCATGGCTCGCAGGGCCGCAGTGGGATCGACGTGGTGACGAGCGGCCATGGTGGGGGTCCTACGACAGAGTATCGCGTGCGTGAGAGGTGTCCGGACCAGGATTTCATACCTGGATAACTTGCGAGCGGGCAAGCGTCCTATGACGATTAGACGATCCGGGCAGTGGTGGGAGCGGGTTCCGCCCCCGCGTCTTCCGGGTTTCAACCGGACGTTTTGCCTATCTGGACTATCCCACCAGGTCGTGCTCGTCGGTGCTCAATGCCCAACCCCACTTGCGGTCTTCTGGCTGCGATTTGCGCAGCATCTACACCCGACGAGCAGCTTGTCTATTTAGTTGCGGGAGGGCGAGCAGGAGTCGAACCTGCGACGGCGGGGGTACCCCGAGCGGTCCCTGCCTGACTTACCGCTTGTCGATCGCCCTCGTACGATGCCCGCCGGTCTTCCCGGCGGACGTGAGAACAAAGATGTCTAGTTGCGCATAGTGTACCTCGTCTCGGGTGGTTTTCGACTTCGTCGGCGACTCGTGCACCTTACGACATCCCGGGCGTCGAGTCAAGGGGCACCAGCGACGCGACGTGCACGTCGTGCGGGGGCTCGCCGAACCCGAGACCGCTCGGGGCGAGCGTCTCGACGCGCACGGCGTACCCGGCCGGCGCGTGCTCGGCGAGCCACCCCGGGACGGGGCGACGGGTCCAGCTGCTCACCTGCCGGTCCCACACGCCCGGACCGCCGCCCAGCTTGGTCGCCGCGTACCACCGCCGGTAAGCGGTGACGGGATCGCCGGGGACCTGCAGGTCGGGACGCCCGTCGAGCCGCTGCGGCGCGCCGGTGACGCCGGCGTCGCTGGTGACGGGCGTGCCCGGGTGCACGACGTCGACGGGGTCGGCGACGTTGCAAAAACTGTTGAGTAGCATCTGCAGCTCAGCGGCCGCTGCTGCCGCGCTGCGAAGTCCTCGCCACCACGCCTCGTGGTTCGCGGCCTTGGCGTACGCGTCGAGCCACGAGACGAAGTCGCACGAGCGGGCCGCGTAGCGCGTGAGCGGGTGACGCGGGCCGACCAGCCCCTTGAGCGAGCCGCCGACGCGCATCGCGTGCGCGGTGCGGATGACGGAGGTGGCGACCTCGCACGCACCGCGCACGTGGTGGTCGGACAGGTCGCGGGCGGCCTGCGCGGGGTCGATGTCGAGGACGTAGATGTTGAGCGTCACGAGAACACCTCGATCACTTCGGGCATGCAGGGCGGTATGTGAGCCGCGATTTTCTTGAACCGGCACTCCGTCGTGACGCGCATGCGCCACAACCGACGTACGCGGGCTACCGCGTCGGGGTCGCCCGCTACCTGCTCGGGCACGTTGACGCGACCGATCACGGTCGGCACGCTGGAGCGCCACGATCGCTCGCCGACGAAGCGCGGCAGGGCCTCCCCGTCGACGCTTTTGGGGTCGCGCAGCATCGCGGCGATGCTGTCCGAAGTCCACCACAGGTTCGTGCTGCCGTGGTCGTCCCGAGGCGCGAACGGCAGAGACGCCGGCGGCTTCCGGAATAGTGCGAAGCTGCGGGTGTGCACGCCACCCCTGAAGTCCAGCAGTGACCCCGTGGTCCACGGCGACGCGTCGCCGACCCACATCGACGCGATGTCCCTCGCCCGCGGGGTCCACTCGTCTGCCCTCAGGATGTCGAGGATCTCCCGCGCGTGAATCGTGAGCCTTTGCAGGATCCGCATGTTCACGGCGGGGTCGGTGCAGCTCCCGCGCTTCAGCTGGAGCACGCCCCACACGATGCTCCTGATGGTGCACTTGCGCAGCCACGAGTTGCCGGAGCAGGCTTTTGCTTCTCCGACCCACGCCAGCACGTCTTGGTAAGTCGCCGCGTGGTTGTCGCGCGCCAGCTCGCACACGGCGGCGGCGAAGCGCTCGGCCGCGGACGTGATCGTCTCGCGGGTGGCCTCGATGCGAGCGCGACGACCGGTGGCTGCCCACACGGCAGCGTCCTGCGACGCCGTGAGCCCCGAAGCGATGACGTACCGTGACGTGTCATAGCTCGAGCTGCCTGAGACCCACTGGGGACTCCCGTGCGACGTGCCTCGCACCTCGAGCCATTGATGACGTGCCATGTCTCCGTCGGCCCACGAGTAGCACAGGTCCCCGTCGCGGTCGTGACTCAACACGGGCCCTGTCCGCGTGAGTGCGTGGATCTCGGCAGAGCTGCGCAGCGTGGCGGGCTCGACCTTGATCCCGAGCGCCTCGAGCTCGAAGAGACGCTGCGACACGGTGCTAGTGACCCAGTTTACGAGAGACTCGCGGGCCTTGATCTTGACGACGAGACGGTCGCAATCGTCCTTGGACAGGTCGGATATCAGGAGCACCACGGGCCACGGCATGGTCGCGCGCGGCGGCCATGGGTTGGAGCCGGGCTCACCGTCAAACGCGCTGGTGCTGCGGTCGGGCCACGTCACCCACAAAAACCCGGCCTCGTCGTGAGAGAGCGAGCCGGGCACTAGCACTTGGGAGTAAGGTCCCGTGCGCGGCGCCAATCCCCACTGCGCGAGCCTGGTCGTCGCGTGGTGGTGGCGCGTACGTGGCAGCGGACGCGAAGCCGGGTCGGTTGGGTTCGTGGTGGGGCCGGACATCGGTCGGCATCCTCGCATGCTCGTCGCGTGAAGTCAACACGCGGTGAGCGTGATGCGTCCGGCGTCACTAGCTCGTGCCACGATGCCACCGGGATGCGTCGCGTTGATACGGTCGGCTCGCAAGGCCGCCGGCGTCGCCGACCGCGACGACATCATGCCCGGCACCCGCGTCACGTACCTCGAGCACTTCGAGTAGCTCGGCTGCCGTCACGCCTGCCGTCGAGTACGTGTAGGCCCGACCGTTGACGGTGATGGTCATGCTCTCGTCGTGGCCCGTAATCCGCGAAGCCGGCGACGACGGACGCGCGGCGGACGTCACGAGGCTGCGCAACCACGGCTCGATGTCCCGCAGCAGGGACTTCGCCGCTCGCCGGTCCTCGCATCGCGTCACGACCTCACCGGTCGCGCAGCGCACCACGCCGCCCCTGCAGGCGCGCCAGGGCCACGGCAACCCGGGCGTCACGTCAACACCCCACGGACGATGATGCTGTCACCGTGGCCGCACGTCGAGCAGCCGTCGATGTTTCGCTCGATGCGCGACCCCGCGGGCACGGTGTCCGCCTCCACTTCGCGCAAGTCGATGTCCTGCACCCTGAGCAGGTCAGCGACGCGCGAGAGCATGTCGAACGTCCACTCCTCACGGGCCTCGACGATCGCGTCGCCGCAGCTCGGATTGTGTCTGTCGGCGTACGCGTGCGTGACCTCGGGCATCGCGCGCAGCTTCTCGCGGACTTCCTCGAGTTTCATCCTACCAGCGTGGGCACGTTCAGCCGCGACGCAAGCTCCCGCGTGACGTTCGTCGACGCGCTCACGCGGCCACCTTCTCTCGACGGATCGTGGTCCACGGCGTGGCAACGTCGATGACGAAGGCGCACACCGCGAGGACCGGGATCACCTGCTCGCACAGGGCGCGGCCCTCGGGCGTGATCTCGTTGCGATTCTCGCGGCGCGGCCCGCCGAGCAGCCCGCGCTCGCGCAGGGCCTTGGCGATCGCCGGGCCCCCGCTCGTCGCGCGGCCGCCGATCTCGACGTAGGGCACGCCGGCGCTCCCGCGCAGCGACCAGACCGCGTCGCGGTACGGCTTGCGCCGCGCGTGGGCGGCCATGACCGCGGCCTCGTACGCGCGACGATCCGCCCGCCACCCGAGGTGCTCGTACGGGGTCACGTCGGCGCCCGCGCCCGCGTAGATGTTGAGCAGCGCCGCGAGCTGTTTCGTCGACAACGGGCGCGCCTGCGCCGCGAGGGCCTCGCGCCACGCCCGGGCGTCGTACTCGCCGAGCGTCGTCACGTGGCGACCGCGGCCGTACACCCGTCGGCGCCCGGAGAACGCCCGGCGGTGCGCAGCCCGCAGCGCCGCGAACGACAGGTGCGGCAGCACCTTCGCGGCCGCGGGCGGCTCGACGAGCGTCAGGCGCATGCCATCGACGGGGTCGATCGTCACCTGCTCGTGAGCTGGCGAGCACGCGGCTCGCCCGATGAACTCGCGGATCCGCGGCAGTCCGTTCGCACGACCCGTGCTGACGTGGCACGCGTCGCGCCAGAAGCGAGACTCGAACTTGACCTCGCCGTCGCGGACGATCCGATCGTATCGATAGGCCCACGTCCCGCGGGAGGTCAGGCGCTCGAACCGAGACGCGAACATGGCGCGCACCATGACCATGCACCACGGGTGCCCGAGGCGCTGCCGCTCGTGGTCGTCCGCCGTCATCCCGCAGTCGGGGCACGTGTCGGGCACCGGCGGCGCGCAGATCGCGTCGACGTGGGCGACGTCGCAGGACGTCGACGGGTCACAGCAGGTGGGAAGCGAGCGAGCGGGGCGGGGCTTGCGGGTGGGCATGTCTGAAGTATCCGCCTCGGCGAGCCGCGAGTCAAGTCTTATTTTCGTCCGGCGGCCGCTGCTTTCCGCTTCGCGGCCAAGGCCGCTTGGTTGTCCTGCGCCGCGAGCACGGCCCGCGCGTACGCGTCGCGCCCGCCTCGCCTGGCGCCCTCGTACCCGCGCACGCACTCGACGACGAGCGCGTCCAGCAGCCCCGGCTCGCGCGGGGCGACGACCAGCGGCTCGGCCCACCCGAGATCCGCGACGCCGCGGCACGCGAGATCCCACGTGCGCCACTCGTGGACGTGGCCCCACCCGCGGCGCGACGACGGCCACGACGCCGACCCGCGCTCGATGAGCGCGCACAGGAGCAGCGTTTGAAATCGCAGGTCGCGCAGCATCGGCGACGTCACGCGGCGGTCGACGTAGGCGGCGAGCAGCGGCGCCCACGCGACGGCCTCGGCGAGGGCTGCCCGGGCGACAGGCGCGCCGGTCTGCAGGTACGGCGGGTCGCTCGGGGACGGGATCTTGAAGCGGTCCTCGCCGCTGCCGTACCGGCCCGACAGCGCGGTGGTGTCGCGCGTGAGCCAGCCGATCACGTCGTCGACCTCGGCGGGATCACGCGCGGCGACCTCGCGGGCGAGAGCAGCTGCGGCCGGCATCACCACGAACGCCGCCGCGCCGGCTGCGAGCTTCTCGTCACCGCTGGTCGCGTCTTCATCGGCCGCCCCGCCGTCCGCGCGGGCGCCGGGGTCGAGCTCGAAGTACCCAGGCAAGCTCCACTGCAGGATCGTCGCGCCCCCGCCGGCGACGTGCTGCGCGGTCTGGCGGTATCCCGCGCTGCGCAGGAGCGCGTACTTACCGGAACCGACCTCGAGCTCGCCGCGCAGCCGCACGCACGCCGCGATCGGTCGGGCGGCGCCGGCGTCGGCGAGCACCGCGAGCAGCAGCGGGCGCGAGCCCTCTTTCGAGTCGAGCACGCGGTCGGACGACAACACCGCGACCGTGCGCGCGGAGAAGCGGGCGCCCTCGCCGGTGGTCCACACCATCTCGTTCAGCACGTCGGCACCGCTGACACCATAGCATCGTAGGGCACTGAAAAATCCCACGTGCGCGGGATGATGTACTCACGTAAGCTCGCCAAGCTGTGGGGCCACACGACATCGCACGAGCACGCGACGCATTGACGATCGTGATCAAGACCGTCGCATTCATTTTGTCCCATGCGCCAGTCCTCGAATTTGCGCGGCACGAACAGCATCGGCGCGACGGTCTTACCAGCGGCGAGCGCCTGCAGAGCAGCGAGCGCGTCACCCTCGTCGGGATGTCGATCCCACCCGCACAAGAACTCGCCGTCGACGTAGGCGCCGCAGGCGTGCCACGTCCCGCGGATTTCTTGCACGAGCTGCAGCACGGGTCGTGGGGGTGTCGAGGTCTCGTCAGACATGCGGCGCATCCTACGTCGACTCGGGCGTCGGCACAAGGGCCGCATGCGCGAGCCCCCGGTAGTATGCACCGTCGCCGTCGTGCGAGGTCGCCGAGCACGCGCCGACGAGCTGCACCCCATCAGGGGCGGACGCGAGGTATCGCCGGTAGTAGTCCACGCGTCGCTTGACGCGGCCGGTGTCCGCCCGCGTGTGCACGAACAGGTCGTGGTAGATCTTGGCGTACTGACCCGCGACGTTGCTGCCGCGCCCGCCGCGTCGCCCTCGGTTCCACACCTCGGCGGGCGCGTGCTCGTACCACCGGCGGTCGAGCACGTACTTTACCAGCGGCAGGGCGTAGTAGATCGTTTTCGAGAAGGGCCGGTTCGTGCCGCGGTCGTGGACCACGCACCGCCAGCCGAGTGCCAGGTGCATGAGCAAGTCGTCAGACAAGTCCGTGAGGAACAGCTTGACCCAGTCCTGCCGCTCGATGGTCGTCGACTGCAGCCGCAGGAACGACCACGACGCGCCGGCGTCGACGACCTCCCGCAGCGACTCGAGGCCGTTCGTCAGGTTGACGTAGTGGCGCTCGCGCGTCGGCGTCACGGCTCGGTCTCCTGTGCAGCTTCGGGTGCGGGCGCGGGCGCGGGCAGCACGTCCTCGAAGGCGACGAAGCGCCCCAGCGAACCGCTCACGCAATTCTTCGCGTCCGCTTTGCGGACGTGGCCCAGCGCCGCGCTGAACACGAGGTACCGACCCCGCGCTTGGTCGACCTCGATGACCTCGCCGTCCACGCGGGAGCGATCGAAGCGGCCGGGATGCTTGGCGATCGACACGACGTCGCCCACCGCGTGAGCCGGTCGGATGTCGTTCGCCGCGACCCACTCCTCCTCGATCGCGCGCAGCACATCGTGCCGGGCGTATAGCACGTCGCCCATGATCTCGACGAGGCCGTCGTCGGGGCTCCAGCCAACGCGGTCGAGCGCGCGGCAGACGTGATAACCCGTCTCGCTGTGCTCGAGCGCGTCGGCGATCTCGCGGACGACACGGTTTTTCTCGTCGTCGACTTCCGACGGCAACATGCCGTCGCCGACGATCCAGTCGCGGATGCGCATCCACCGGACGTACACGGCGGCGGCGCGGACGGCGAAGTTGTCGAGCGTGGGACGTGTGCTCGCGGTAGGGATGGTGTCGATGTTGGGATCGGTCATGGGGTCTTCCGTTCGGTTCGGGCAGAGGGCGAGCGTCCCGGGCTCCATCCGTGAGGCTGGTGCGTGTGGGAGCAACGTCTCCGCCACGCCGGCCTCTCGCAAAATCTGCTCGCGTGTCACCGTCGACATGATGCCTCCTGCGCGCGCTGATGCTTGCGCACCTGCTCGGCGAGCTTGGCGGTGCACTGCTGCGCGCGCTGCCGGGAGAGCGACATCTCGTCGCCGGCCTCGCGGTAGGTGATGTCGCCGCAGACGCAGGCGAGAAGCGTGTCCGCGCGGTCGCCGACGAGGCCGTCGACGTAGGCGACGAGCCGGCTCGCGTCGACGGCGGCCTCGATCGTGGGGGGTGAGCCGACGTGAGCAGGTGCGACGTCAACGCGGGCGGCGGACGCGAGCCCGCGACGGGACCGGAGCCACGCGGCGGCCTGCGTCGACAGCCACGCGGACAGGGTCGCCGCGGACGCGAAGCGCCAGCCGCGGGCGAGGGCGAGGGCGGCGGCCTCGTGGGCGGCGTCCTCGCCCTCGCCCGACTCGCGGCCGAGCGCGTCGGACACGCGCCGGGCGACGCGTCGCAACAGGTCGGGGTCGTCCTGGAGCCACTTCGCCAGCGGCTCGTGGGTTCGCGGTGGTCGGCGTCGGGAGGCGCCCGGGGTCGGCGTGGTCTGGTAGGTCACGGGCGGACGATAGCCGACCGCGCGCGGGGTGTCAAGCACGATCGTCACCGGAGCACCCCCTCCCTGTCGAGCGGCTCGCGGGCATGGGCGACGGCGTCGGCGTCGCCGCCCCAGGTCCACGTCCCCGTCGCGTACAGCGTGAGCACCGCGACGCCGCCCTCCGGTGCGAGCTCGCGATCCAGTGACCGCACGCGCAGGATCGCCGGCTTGCCCGCCTGCGAGGCGCGGTGCTCGACGCTCACCGCGAGGCCGTACTCGTCGCACACGAGCTCGACCTGCCGCGCCCACGTGACGGGAGCCCGGCGCGTTGCGGACTTGCCGGACGTGGGCGTCACGATGAACCTCCGGTTTCGTACGCGAGCAGCCGCGCGAAGATCGTCGACTGCAGCGCGTCAACCTCACAAGCGAGGACGTCGGCGCGGTCGGCGAGCCGCGTGAGCTTGTCGACCTCGTCGGCGGTCACGCCCGCGAGCGGAGCGCCCTCGGTTTCGGCAGGTGACGCGGCGTCCCGCAGCGAGCCGCGCAAGTCGTGCACGTGCTGCAGGACCGCGTACAGGTACCGGCGCGTCCGCTGCGCCTTGCGGTGGCGCGCGCTCACGACGCGCCCCTGTCGAGGCGACGCAGCCCGCGGCGGATCAGCTCGAGCATCTCGTCGGCGGTGGCGTCGCGGGACACGCGACGAGCCAGCACCGCGACGCGGGCCGAGCCGCGCCGGAGCCGGAGCCCGGACCACGACTCGCTCTCGAGGTGAGCGAGGTCATCGTCGATGACGACGCGCGAGAGCCTGCCGCGGTCGACGGTGCCGACGACCACGCCGCGGTCCGGCGACGTGCGCAGCAGGAACCTGTCGACGCGAGTGTAATCCGACGCGGGCGGCTCGTCGAGCGTCATCACGAGCGCGAGCGCCGGCACGTCGTCCCACGCGACCTCGCTCCCGGCGCCGGCCTTCGCGCGGGTCGTCAGGACGCGCCACGCGTCGCGGGCGTACCCGGCGCAGCGGTCCAGCAGCCCGAGCACGTCGACGCGGGCGGTGATGCGGAAGATGCCCCGCGACCGCTGCCGGCGCGGGGGTTGTCGTGTCTCGACTCGTCTTGGTCTCGCCATCCCGTCATGGTCGCACGGGAGCGACGTCAGGTCAAGCGAAATAGACCCGCAGCTTGTTGTGGTACGTAAATCCACTTTGCAAGTCGAGGCGGGTACGGTGGTCGCGGTTTGCTCGAACCTGCGCGACGGCTGCCGCGGCGAAGGCACGTCGACCACGTTCGCTGGGGTCGTACGGCCACAGCACGAGCACGTCGCACTCGTGGTCGTGCGGCAGGACGACCGGCTGCAGGCCGCAGTCGACCACCGGCGGTGCTTCGGCCGTGGCGTCGCTGGCGCTGACACGGGCCACGACAGCGATCCCGTGCTGGTTATCGATGATCGTGGCGCAAGGGACCGTGATGCGGTGAGCCCCGAGGCGCTCGTACAGGTACACGCAGACCTGCTCGGCCTGCGATTGCATCGCGTAGTCCGTGTCGGACAGCGGCGGGCGACGTATCGTGATCTCCGTACCCGGAGTCGTACGCAGACGCACGCCGGTGCGATTCGTGAACAAGTCACCCAGCGCTGCGCGGGCTCCCTCTGCGTACATGGGTGGGTCGGCGAGGTACGCGAGCAGCAGATCCACCGCCGAGCCCGCGCGGGTGGGCGCGTCCACCTGCCCCCACCAGCCGAGATAATCGCTGCCGTCCTCCGACATCTTGGCGACGTGGAGCCCGAGCGCCCGCAGTGTCGGCCACGACGAGGGCGTGAGAGTCTTCCGCATTGACTTTGACGGATGACGCAGGACGTCCAGCAGGCACAGGCGCGCCCTCGCCTTGATCTGGGCGCGCGCGCCCGGGCGCACGTGGAACGTGGCCCAGTCGGCGACCTGCTCGGCGAGCCACGCGCGCATGGCCTCGTACTCGTTTTCGTACCGTGCGCGAGCGTACTTCAGGATCTCGGCCCGCGGGTCATTGCTCCCTAGGATCACACCGAGGGCGGTGTCGGCGAGATCGGTCAACTCGACGCGGGCCAGCCCATGCGTCCACAGGTCGCTGGCCTTGCCTGCGAGTCGAGGCTCACACGCCTCGAGCCGCGCCTCGAGCGCGAGCAACTCGTCGCGCGTCATGCGGCGCATCCCGCGGATCAGTGACGACTCCGTGACCTCCGCGTCTACCCACTCGACACTCCCGTCGTAGAACGTGACACCCCACCCGCCGGGCCACGTCCACGCGGAGCCGCGGGGTGCGTCGGATGCCTTGCCGTAGTAGCCGTTGGCGATGGCCCACCGCTGGGGTTGGTCGTCGACGAGGTCGACGGCGGCGCACATGCGCTCGGACAGCCCCGCGCCGATCACGACGCACGGCTTGTCACTGCTGGTCAGGTCCGCATCTTCGCCATAGTCACCGCCACCGTGTCGAAATGCCTTGATGTTGCCGCTTGACCCGTGCTTTAGACAGCTGACGTCGTCGTCGCACGCGTCCGGCTCCCGCCAGCGCATGGCCTCCGAGCCGTCCTCGAACCGCACAATCGTCCCCGGTTGCACGTCGCCCCACGTGATCTTGGCGCCGACCACGTGTGGTTTCGGCACGGTCGTCGCGGCGCACGCGGCGATGATGCCGCCCACGTCCTGCCTGTTGAACATCTCCGTCAGGCTCGGGATCGCGGACGCTTGCGGGTGCAGGATCACAGCCTGCCCGCGATAGCGATTCGTCTTGTTGAAGCCCCAGCCCGGCGCGGTCAAACGGCTCACGTGACCGACGAACCGCGCGCGGTCCTTCGGATCGCCGTAGCGCCAGACAATGTCGCCGTGGGCCGTGCCCTCTGCGCTCTCGTCACGCACGATCAGCGCAAGCGAATCCTTCGGGATGTCCGCCCACTGGACGACCTGCGCGCCCTCCCTGTTGAAGCGACCGAGCAGGGGCGCCAGTACCCGGATGTTGGTGACATCCTTGACGCGCTGCAGTGCGTTGCAGTCCGCGACGCTCAGATTAGCAGTGAGCACGGTCGCCGTGGCATTCGCCGTGGCGATACCTGCGTGGGGCCAGCAGGGGTTGTTCGCGTCCGTCGGAAGCCAGCAGGCATCGGCGGCATTTATGTGCGCGGTCTGTACCGCCGTCGGCCAGCGAAGTTGCAGGGTGCCGTCTACGCCCACCTCGCACAATGAACCAGGCGGGGTGTCGCGCCAGGTGATGGTCTTCTCAGTTGCGGTCGCGGACATCACCGCGACCTTACGTCAACCGCGGCGTCGTGTCAATCCTGATCCGGCTCAGCGGACGCAAAACGCGACATGAGCCGCACGATCACGCGGCCCGCGGTCAGGCGCGTCGACGCGATCCCGAGCTCGGCCGCGCGGGCCTCGGCGGCCTCCACGGCCGCCATGCTCGAGTCGGTCAAGTCGATGTCGGGCGAGCTGACGCCGCCCTTCTCGAACCATCGATCGACAGCGAGCACGGCCGCCGCGACCTCGTCGGCGGCGCGCTGCTCGTGGGCGTCGCCGGCGACGCTGGCCTGCGAGAGGACCCGCTTCGGCGCACGGCGCGGGCGGGCGGGAGGAAACGGGTTCGAGAACTGGCGTGCCATGTCTTCATCCTACCGCCGCGACGCCGTCCAGGCGCGCGGCGAGCTCCACGTCGACGGGCTGGATCGCCTGCGCCTCCGCCCACAAGGCGACCGCCCTCGCGTGCAGCTCGGCCGAGCGCAGGAACAGGCGCCGGTGTTTCGGTTCCGGCATGGCGCGGGCGGTCAGGCGCGCGACGATGCGTCGGGCGCGATGCTCGAGCCGAGCCGCGCGTCTGCGCATGCGACGAGCACGTCCGGCAGGACCAGCGGCGAACAGATCTCGGGCTCGACCCGCGAGGTCGAGCACGTCACCCACGAGGCTCGCGTAGCGAGATACGTCTTCTGCGATCGGCACGTCGTGATCGTACCTGCTCGCGGCGACGATGCCACGCGTGGCGTCAGCGCATCTTGACGTGGCCACCGTCGACGGGGCCGGAGCCGCCAGTGCCGCCGAAACCGTTACCGATCGCGGCGCCGATCTTGTCCTCCACGCCCTTGCGGACGTGACGCAGCACCGCCTCGCGCGCCGCATCGGCGCCGTACTTGGCGACGAGCTTGGCGAAGTCCTTGCTGCCGGCGAGGGCCGCGTCGACGTTCTGGCGGTTGAGGATCCGGTTGCCGGCCGCGACGATGGCGACGCCGGCGCGGCGGACGGTGGCGCGCAGGCGACCGAGACGCCCGCTCGTGGTCGTGGTGGTCCCGACGACCTCCGCGGCGCAGGTCTTGGCGTCGGCGTCCAGGCGCGCGCGCTCGTCGGGGGTCAGCTGGCGGATGGTCTCGCGTTTGGTCATGGCGTTGTTATCCTTCCTCGTCCGCGAGATGTCAACCGTGTCCCGACGAAAGCGCTTGACCTCACGCCGCGGCCGTCGTATGGTCGCCGGCATGAGCAAGCCCGATACCCCCGAGAACAAGCCACAGGCGGCACCCAAGCAGCGAGCAACGCTGGGCCAGCACGATTTGATCGCGCTGGCGCTCGCCGAGAAGCTGCGCCGGCGCCAGGCGCGCGGCACGCTGGGCGTGGGGGCGTGGGCGACCGTCGTCGATTCCGCCCTCGCCGACCAGATCGGGGAGGACGTCGTCCGCGTCACCGAGATCCGCGGCTCGTCGCGGACCGTCGCGGCCTTCTTCAACGGCTCGAGCACGATCGTGCCGAGCGACAAGCTCAAGCCGACGCTGGCGTCGGGCGACGTCATGGCGAAGGCCGGGCACAAGTACGTCGTCCTCGACTTGTACCCGCGACGCACCGGCCACGACCACGAGCTCGCGTGGGGCATGTCTCCGCGGTGGGGGATCCACGGCGCAGGCAATGACGAGCCGCACGTGGTCGAGCTCGACGTGCGCGACGTCGCAGCCGAGGTCGAGGCCGACCCCCACGCGTCGGTCGTCAGCGCTCGCGAGTTCACCGACCACGCGGCCTACGTCGTCCGCGGCGCCGTCGGCCACTCGCCGGAGTCGCAGCGGCAGCCGTCGATCGGGCCCGACCTGTCGGTCCCCGACTTCTCGCACGTCGCCTCGTGCGCCGAGCCGTGCCGCGTCCGCAAAGACGCGGCGGGGCGCATCATCGACGACCACGTCGCGGGCCGGCGCGCCATCCTGTGCGACTTCCTCGGCGGCGCGACCCTGTGGATCTGGGCCGAGGTGCTCGTGCAGTGCCCGCACACTGTGCAATGGAACGACTCGCCCTCGGCGGGACGCCACCCCGAGACCGCCAAGATCCTCGCTCCGTCCGAGCACGTTCTCCCGGATGCGGTCAAGACGCCACCCGCGGACGCGCCTACCCTTCCCGCGTCGACCGCCGCGGCTGCGCTTCCCGCTTCACCTGTCACCGATCCCGCCCCGACCTCCGCGCTGGACGCTGGTCTCTACACCCCGCCACCCCTCGAGCTCGACATGAACACGAACGCCAAGATCATCCACAACATCACCAGCAGCCCCAAGCTCGCACGTGGCACGATCGTCATCATCGACGAGGGCTACCGCGGGCGTGCGGAGGAAGCCATCAGTGCCCTCCGCACGCGATTCTCCGAAACCGACCTCGAGTCGACCGACGCCCTCGAGGACATCGAGACGATCCACAACGACTTCGGCGAGGCGCTCCCGGGCGCCTACGAGGTCCGCCGGTCCGACGACGTCGAGCTGCCCGACGGGTCGACCTTCGCCAAGGTCACGTGCGTGTCCGCGGGCGGCTCGTCGCATGACCGTCACGATTTCTTCGCGGCGCTGGTGCGCGTCGCCGCCGGCGGTGCGCTCGCCCTGCCCGCGTCAACCGACGGCGCGGTGGCCCGTGTCGCCAAGAGCGTCGGTGGCAAGGCGCTCGACGTGGCCAAAGACGCCTTCGTCGGCGCCAAGGACATGGTCGTCGACGAGGGCAAGCGCAAGGCCCTCGCGCTCGCGCAGGTCGCCAGCCAGGACACGCTCGTCGCCGGTCACGAGGCCGTGCGCCGCACCGTGCTGGCCGCCGGCGCCGGCTTCGTGGGCGCCGACAACCCGCAGGCGGCTGCGACGAACGCCGTACTCGCGCAGGGTTTCGACATGCTGTCCATCGGTGCGGGCAAGTTCTTCGCGCGCGCGCTGGCGAAGCACGCGCCCGGGACGGCGCAGCTGATCGACGCGGCCACCGCGAGCCTGCAGCAGGGCATCGACCGGAAGCAGGCGCACGGCGTGCTCGACCAGGTGATGCCCGTCGTCGGCGGCGGGCTCAAGGCGCTGGCGCAGGCGGCCGTCACCCGCATGATGCCCGCGCTCCCCGCGGCCCCGACCGCCGCGCTGCCGGCCCCCGCCGCGGACACGCCGCCGCCCGCCGAGGCCCCCGCGAAGCCGAAGCGCAAGCGGGCCCCGAAGGCGACCCCGTCGCAGACCGGGGGTGCGAAGTGACCAGCGCCGGCGTCGTCCACCTGCCCGAGTCGTCCGCCGCGCCGTGGCCCGGCGAGTCCACCTACCGCCCGCCCGGCTGGCGGTCCAAGCTCGCCCCCGGCGAGATCGGCCCGCGCCTCACCGTCGTCACCTCGCTGCTCGAGGACGACTGGGAGAACGCGAAGCTGATCACCGAGCGCAAGCGGCTCGAGGAACACGTCACGCTGCTGCGTCAGATGTGGGTCACGCGCGAGTGGGTGTGGCGCATGGCGGAGGCGCTCGTCGGCCCGCCGGAGCTCGACCCGTTCTGGCACCCGTGGTCGCACGTGCACCGACTGTGGAGCGGCGTCCGCTTGCTCGACGGCAACGAGGGACGCGACGGCTTCAACCTGTCGCTGTGGGGTCGCGTGCCCGAAGACGACCGCGCCTGCGAGACGAAATCCGACGGCGAGTGCATCTCTGACAAGCCGTGCATGCACGCACCACGTGGTCGCACCGCGTACGTCAACGGCCCGCACGGTGACACGGCCCGCTACGTCGAGACGTGCGCCCGGGCGGCGCGCGCCAAGCACAAGGTCGCAGCCGTGGTCGCGCTCGACGGGTGCGGCTGGTTCGCCGGCAACACGACGGCCGAGCCGCTCGCCGCCCCTGACGCCACCGGGACCCTCGAGGCTCACGTGCCGACGCAGCACGCCGCCGACGTGCTGTCGTGCGATCTCCTGTGCGTGCCGGAGGAGCGGCGCATGTCCTTCGAACCGCCCCCCGGGGTCCCACCGTCCTCGCCGACGAAAGGATACGCGCTCGCGATCTGGGGCGCCACGATGGACGACGCGCGCCGGCTGGGGCCGACCGGCATCGACCGCGGCGGCGCCGTGCGGGTGACGGTCGCCGGCCACCGGTGGGTCATCCTGCCCGGCTGCGGGGACGCGGGCTGACAGACGCGCCGACGCCTGCCGAATTTATTTGACAGACGTCGGGAGAAGGTCCATAGTCGACGCATGCCCAGCGAGACCACAGACATCACCTTCACCCCCGTCACCCCCGTCCGGCTGCGTCGCTTGCTCGACGTGGCCCTCCTCGAGAGTGCCTACGGGCGCGGCGTGCACGACCGCGTGCCGGTCGAGATCGTCGACCTCAGCGACGGCTCGCTCGTCTGCGAGTGGTCGTGCGAGCGCGACGACGAGGTGGTCGGACGCCGCGTGCGCTATGCGTCCGAGGCCGACATGTGGCGTGAGCTGCACGAGCTGGCGCGGTCGCAGGGCGTGCCTCGCACGGTCCCGTTCTACGCCGCCCGCGCGTGGTCGTCTGCCCTCGTCGGCGGCGTCACCACGGCGACACCCGCCGAGCTCGAGCTGCAGGCTCGTGCCGACGCCACCCGCGACTTCCACGCGGAAGACAGCTCGCCAGGGGTCGACGTGACCGACGGCGCCCGCGCGGCCTGGGTTGATCGCGACGTCGCACTGCTGGCGATCCTCGTCGACGACGACGCGCTCGCGTTGCCGTGTCACCCGCCGCGCTGGGTCCCTGTGTCGGGGGAGGACGACGGGCGGGCCCTGGACTCGCTCGGCCGGCGCAACGGCCACGGTGGGCGTCGTCCCGACGTGTCGCGTACGCTGCGGGCGTGATCATCCGCGATGTTCCTGCGCGATTCGCGCTTCACGTGATGACCCCGGGGTCGCATGCCCGCGCCTGAGCACCGGCGCCGCGCGAGGTCTCCCGTCGAGCCGACGTGGGAGATCCCGGAGTCGCAGGTCGACCTTCGTCTCGACGACGTGTCGCGCGACACGGGCGTGCAGGAGACGGGCCCGCTGCCGGTCGTCCCGCCCGCGGCCGCGACGACCGACGCGGTCAAGCTCGTCGGCGGCGCCGGCGGCATCCTGGGTCTGCTCGCGCTCGTCGACAAGCTGGTGCAGGGGTCGGGCCTCACCGCCGACGAGCTCGTCAAGCAATTGGGCCCCGCGCTCGGCGTCTTGTACACGGCCTCGCCCGTGGTCGTCGCCGTGATATGCGTCGGGTGGCTCGTGCTCCGCGGGTACCGCAACGAGCAGGCCGCGCATCGTCGACGTGACCGCCGGCTGCAGAAGGCCCTGATGAGCTTCGGGCACGCGATCAAAGACGAGATCGGCGGACTGCGCGAGGACGTCGCCGGCTTCACGACCGAGCTCGGTCACGTGAAAGAGCACGTAGAGGCGCGCATCGTCGCCGAGGTCGGGGCGGCCGCTCGCGCCGCGACGCACCGCGCCGACCAGACCGACACCGCGATCGCCAACCTGCGCACCGAGCAGGCGCAGCTCGGGCAACGCGTCGAGTACATCGAGCGACTCTCCGCGATCCCCACGCCGGTCCCGCCGCGGCGTGACGGCGTGCCGAACCAGCCGCGGCGCAAGAGGACCCATGACACCTGACGCACCCGCACCCGACACCGTCCTGCTCACCCCCGCCGACGTCGACCCCGCCGTCGTGCGTGTCGCGGCGCCCGCCGCTCGCGCCGCTGCTCGCCGCTTCGTCGGGCGTCACGATATTGACTTCGTTCGATGCGTTC
>ERZ650311.417-NODE-417-length-27690-cov-15.444726_pt1 | contig 27690 bp, 38 predicted proteins | sample MGYA00376247_ERZ650311 | MGnify/ENA primary metagenome ERZ650311 (study PRJEB26733, sample SAMN07839324) | wastewater metagenome | biome: small river; feature: stream; material: water | place: USA: North Carolina | collected 2016-07-28 ...
GAGTACGGATGCGCGGGCGCGCGCCGTGGATTACCTGGTGAGCCGCCACGAACAAAAGCTCACGGCTGAAAACAGCGGCGAGCCGGTGGAGTTCCCGATCAAGGGATAGCCGTATGGAACACGCGATCCTGACTCCTGACGAAGCTGCGGCCTACCTGCGCGTCGCCGTGTCCACGCTGAAGGCGTGGCGGCAGCGGAACTTTGGGCCCGCCTGGACGGCGGCGGGATCGCTGGTGCGTTACCAACGTCGAGAGCTTGAGCGCTGGTTGGCGGAAAATACAAAGCATGCCTCTCAGAAGACGAAGCGGAACGTGGCACTACCGATTTTGGGTGAACGGCCACGAATACAGCGGATCAACGGACCTACCCGACACCGAACGCAACAGGACCGCCGCAATGCGCAAGGAAGCAGCGGCGCGGGAGCTGGTGCTGGCGGGGCGGGGAAACGAGCTGCGGCTGGAGGTAACCCCGTTTGCTGAAGCTGCTGCCCGCTATTTGGAGTGGTGCGAAGGCGAGTATCGCGCGCATCCGGCAAGCGCCAGGCGCATCGCTACGAGCTTTGCGAGCATCACACCGTTCTTCAAGCGGCAGGCCGTGTCCGCGGTCACTGCTGGCGACATCGAGGACTACAAGGCCTTCAGGCGTTCTATCAGCGAGGTGCGCGAAGTGACCATCCGCCACGATCTGCATGCGCTCTCCGGGTTCTTCCAGTACGCCCAGCGGCACAATTGGTGCCGGTCGAATCCGGTGGAACAGGTGGATATCCCCAGCGACAAAGACGCCGTGCGGATCCACGTGCTGACGCTGGCGGAGGAGGCGCAGTACTTCGCGGCGGTGAAGCAGCTCGCCGGCGGCGTCGGGCTGGAGGGAAAAGGCGCGGCGGGCAACAAGGCGATCGCGGTTGAGCGCTACCAGGTCTTACACGATGCAACGCGGTTGATCCTTTTGCAAGGCGTGCGTCCGGAAGAGGTCATGGAGGCGAGAGCTGAAAACGTGGTGGGCGATTACTGGACGGTGACGGATGGGAAGTCTACATCAGCTAGGCGGAAACTGCGGCTGACGGCGGAAGCGAAGACGATTCTGGACGGCCGGAAGCTGGCGGAGCGCGGCGGATGGTTATTCCCGGGGAAATTTGCCGGGCATGTGACGACGTTTGCGAAACTGCACGCGCGGGCGCTGGAGCTGTCGAAGCTGGGCTTCTGCATCTACGATCTGCGCCACACGTTCGCAACGCGGGCGGCTGCGGCGGGCATGCCGGTGACGACGCTGGCGGCGATCCTGGGGCATTCGGATTTGCGATGCGTCATGAAATATGTCCACACGCAGCAGGCGGATATTGTTGCGGGGATGCGCCTCCTGGACGCGATTGCGGGCGGTGCCGCATGAACCTCGGATTCAAGAATCAGTTCGTCCCGTATGTCGAAGACGGTTCGAAGCGGCATTCGATCCGCGGCGGGCAGAGGTGGAAGGTCGGAATGCGAGCCGATCTATTCGCGCGTCCGCGGCAAAAGGGAATGCGCCTTTTGTTTCGCGCCTGGGTAGTAAAGGTCGAAGACATCGTTATTCGGGAAGCGCTGACTGGTCGGCTTCTAGACGATGGAACGATGACGCAGGCGCTATCCAGAACAGTCGTTGAAATCGAAGGCGTCCAATTGACGACGGACGAATGCGACGCTCTGGCATATCGCGACGGATTCCGCTGGCGAGTTGGACCCTGCGCGCATTGCTGCAACTGGGCGAACTGCAACACGCTACAGGCGTGCCGGCAGATCGGCTATCCGAAGGATGCCGGCTGCTTCAATCGCATGATGGAATTCTGGCGCGGTCGGTTACCATTTCGCGGTCAGGTTATTCACTGGGACTATGACGCCCGGTTTATGGAAAAGTTGAAGAAGCCCAAAGGGCGCGCGGATGGCGGTGTCGCATGAACCTCCTGAAGCCCTCCACCTTACTCTCTCTTGCGGCTGCGCTCCCATCGTCAGCACACCCACTACCTGAGCACCTGCGCCCACCGGGTTATATACCCAAGATCCGCATGCCGGGCACGCGTCCCTGCAAATGCGGGCGCACGATCAGCGGCAACAAGTGGGCATGCCTTGCCTGCGCAACAATTTCACAATCGGAGGATCGCTGTGAGCGAATATCTTGACCTGCCTCTCTCTTCCCTGCGCGAGTCGCCCACGAACCCGCGCAAACACTTTGATCCCGCGAAGCTCGCGGAGCTAACGAAATCTGTCCAAGCTCAGGGCATCGTGCAACCGCTGGTTGTGCGCGACACTGGCCAGGGCGACTACGAGATCATCGCCGGAGCGCGACGCTTCCGTGCTGCCACTGCTGCCGGGCTTGCCACGGTGCCCTGCCGCCTGATGGAACTGGACGACCGCGCCGCTTTGGAGGTGCAGCAAATTGAGAACCTCCAGCGTGAGGACATCCACCCGCTCGAAGAGGCGGCGGGTTACCGAGTGATGCTGACGCAGTTGGATTACTCCGTGGCCGACATCGCGGCCAAGGTGGGCAAGGATGAGAGCTATATCTACCGTCGCCTGAAGCTGACTGACCTGATCGAGCTTGGGCAGCAAGCGTGCTGGGAAGAGCTGATCACGCCTGCGATGGCGGCGCTGATATGCCGCCTGACGCCGCAAGATCAAAAGAGGGCTTTGGAGCAGTGCATTCCTGATCGAGGCGGCTGGAGCCGCGTCACGACAGCGCGAGAGCTTCAAGCCTGGATTGATCGAGAGATCCTGATGGATCTGCATCGCGCAAACTTCCCCAAGGACGATGCGACGCTGATTCCAGCAGCCGGAAGCTGTGACGCATGCCCCAAGCGGACGGGAGCCTCGCCCGCGCTGTTTCCGGAGGTCCAGAAGGGCGACACCTGCACTGATCCGACCTGCTTCAACGCGAAGATCAAAGCGCACGTGGAGCGGCGCAAGGCGGAGCTGACGGCAAAGAATCCGGACCTGAAGGTTGTCTCTGGTGACTGGCACTATCGGGGCGAGGATGCTGAGCTGCCGGGCCGTGAAACATACACCGAGCTGACGCCGAAGGAAGCGAAGCAGCGCGAGGACGCGCAGAAGGTGCTGGTGGTGGATGGCGAGAAGGCCGGGCAGACGATCTATGTTGCTTTCGACAAGCGCGGCAACGGCGGGGTGCGGAAAACCGAGGCCGAGAAGAAGGCCGAGGCGAAGCGCCGGGCCGAAGAAAAGCTCCAGGCAGAGATCCAGAAGCGCCAGGTGTTCGCGGTAGTTGATGCGGCCGAAAATTTCGAGGTCCGCGGCAACCTGTTGCACGCGGTTGTCACGCGCGTATGGGATCGCTGGTGGAACGACGCGAAACGCATGATCGCCAAGCGGCGCGGCGCCGAGATCGACATCGATGCCATGACGGAGGAGCAGCGGATCGCACTTCTGGTGGAGTGTTGTCTGGTGGACTACAGCGACTACGGCAGCACGCGCCTGAAGGCCTTCGCGGATCTGTTTGAGATCGATCTGGAGCCGATTGCGGAGGCCGCGCGCCTGGAGGCACGCGAGAAGGCGGCGGCGAAGAAGAGCAAGGGGCCCGAGCCCGAGCCGGAGCCGGTGAAGCCCAAGCCTCTGAAGAAGGTTCCAGCCAAGAAGCCGGCGGCGAAGAAGACCGCGAAGAAGAAGGGGAAGAAGTAGATGCCATCAAGAAACAAGGTGTTTCTGCAGGGCCACCTGGGTCAGGATCAAGAGACCAAGTTTACGCCGAACGGCGTTGCTGTGACCACGTTCAGCATCGCGACCACGCATTCAGTGAAGAAGGGAGAAGGCGAGTGGGAGAAGATTACCACGTGGCATCGCGTGAAAGCGTGGCGAGTGCCGGAATGGATGCTCGCGCACCTGACGAAGGGCGCGCTAGTTGACGTGGAAGGCCGCATCTCGAATCGCAGCTACGAGAAGGACGGCGTAACCAAATACGTCAGCGAGATTGTAGCCGACGCCGGCGGTGTTAACTGGCTGCGCGCCGCGATGAAGGGTGGGCCGCGCGATGAAGACGCACTACCGGAACGCGATTTGCCACCTGTCGATGAATCGGACGTGCCGTTTTGAGGAAATTATGAACATCGTAAAACCCTACGCAACACTGATGGACTTGCCGGACCGAGACGCGGGCATCCGATTGCTCCGCAAGATCGAGTGGTGCGGCCGGATCAGCCACCGATCAGAGGAGGCGCAAACAGATGATTCCTGGGAGCGGTTCTTGCGGGCTGTGGTCCTTGGCCATGGCGATTGGTCAATCGTCGAGCACGCCAGTGTGTCCGTAGACATACTGGTTGATCGTGGCATCACGCACGAAATCGTGCGGCACCGCCTGTTTTCGTTCACGCAGGAGAGCACGCGGTTTGTGAACTACGAGAAGAAGATGCCGGCGAGTTTTGTTGACCCATTTGCCGAATGCGGCGATGATGCCGTTTTGACCGGAAAGGTATGGGATGACGCGATTGCGCATGCGGAGAACAGCTACAAGGCTCTGTTGGGTCTTGGTTGCTCTCCGCAGATTGCTCGCTCTGTATTTCCCAATGCGCTCGCATCGCGCATCATTGTAACCGGAAACCTGCGCAACTGGCGGCACTTCTTTATCATGAGAACCACCAAGGAGGCCCATCCTCAGATGCGGGAGGTGACCATCCCGCTGCTGGCCGAGTTTCAGGAGAAAATTCCGATTCTGTTTGAGGATATTGTCCCGATGGCAAAACAAAGTGAGGGCATGAGGAGCGCGCGATGAACCGACCAAAGATATCGACTCGCCAAACTGGGAAATTGACGAATAGACCTGCCAGTGAAAAATTGGGCCTCGGGTATCATCTCATTCCATGGGAAGCCGTGCGGCGGCTCGGCAAGATATTCGAAGATGGCCAGCGCAAATACAAGGACGGCGCGGTCTGTGCGGCAAATATCGAGCGCGCGCTGGATGATCAAGAATGGCAGGCAGAGCGGCTGAATCATGCCGTGGATCACCTGGGGAAATGGATGTCCGGCGACCGAACCGAGGACCATCTCGCGAAGGTGATGTGGTTTTGTTCTGTCCAGATTGAGATTGAGCGACTGAAGGCAGCATCAGAATAACGGACCCGCCGCATCACTTTCCAGGCCGGCGCGGCGGATCCACAACAGCGAGCAACTATGACATTACTCGTGTCTCCACAGCCTACCACCAGCGTCTACCAGCCGCGAGACTACCAGCTCGCGATGGTAGAGGAAGCCCGGGCGCGCATTCGGAGCGGCTACAAGCGCATCCTGCTTCAGTTGCCCACTGGCGGCGGTAAGACTGTGGTGGCGGCGCAAATCATCCACGGCGCGCTGGCCAAGGGCAAGCGCGTGCTGTTTCTTGCGCACAGGCGCGAGCTGGTGGAGCAGCCAAGCGAAAAGCTGGATGCGCTGGGCGTCTCACACGGGATTGTGATGGCGAATCACTGGAGGCATCGGCCTCTCGCTCCTTGCCAGGTTGCCAGCATACAGACGCTGGCCAATCGGGATCTGGCGTTTCCACCGGATCTGATCTTCATAGACGAGGCGCACCGGGCCCGGGCGAACACGTACCAGACGATTCTGCTGCGCTACCCCGCCGCAATCGTTATCGGGCTCACGGCAACGCCGGTGCGGTCGGATGGTAAGGGCTTGGGCAACCTGTTTGAGACGATGGTCCAGGGGCCTTCAGTAGCCGACCTCACAGCGCGCGGCTACCTTGTCCCAACACGGGTTTTTGCTCCCAACAAGCCCGATCTGCGTGACGTGGGCAAGGTGGGCGGCGACTACAACCAGCGGCAGTTAGGCCGCACGATGGACAAGCCCACGCTGACCGGAGACATCCTCTCGCACTGGCAGCGCCTGGGGGAGAACCGGCAGACGGTTGGGTTTGCGGTGTCGGTCGAGCATAGCATTCACCTGCGGGACAAATTCCGCGAGGCGGGCATCGCAGCCGAGCACCTGGACGGCGAGACACCGACCGATGAACGCGCGGCTATCTTGCGCCGGTTGGCCAACGGCGAAACGCGGGTGTTGTGGAGCGTTGGCGTGCTCACGGAGGGCTGGGACTGCCCCAGCGTGAGCTGCGGTATCCTCGCGCGGCCAACGATGTCCGAGGGACTGTACCTCCAGATGGCAGGGAGGTTTCTGCGGCCAGCGCCGGGCAAGGTGGATGCGCTGTTGCTCGACCATGCTGGCTGCACGCTGGAGCATGGCTTTGTTGACGACCCGCGAAACTGGGAGTTAACCAAGGATCGCATGAGGGCCAGCGGGCCGCGCATCGACACATCGCTGAACGCGAAGGCCTGCCCAATCTGTTATTCGGTGGTGCGCAAGTCGGTGAGGAAGTGCCTCGCCGTGATCGACGGCAAGGTGTGCGGGTACGAATTTCACTTCGAAGACCGGACGCCCAAGACCATCGCGGGTGAGCTGCAACTCACCGGCGAAGAGCGCCGCATGCGATACATGACGATCCCCGACGCAGGGCGCAAAACTTGCTACCTGCGATGGGCCGCCGAGGGCCGGGAGCGCGGCTACAAGGCGAACTACGCCAGCGCGAAATACTTCGCGGTGTTCAGGGAGTCGCCAAAGACGGAATGGATGTTGGAGGCATCGCTGGAGGCGCAGGCGAAGCCGGGAGAGTTGAGGATTGCACGATGAATCATCGGAATCCACGGTGTAAATGCGGGCGCTGCAATGCCTGCACGTGCCGCCGCTACTACTGGCGGCGGGTAGGCCGACCGAAGCCGGAGCTGGAGATTTGTGACTGCATGATCTGTCCATCGTGCAAGGCGCGGGAAAAGTATCCGCGCAGAGGGAAGCGAGCGTAATGCCTACGTTTGGTCAACTCATTCGCGGCGCGCGCTTAGGCTTCATGTGGTGCCGTGAGGTCCAGGCGATGATGCGGCTTTCTGGTGATGGGCCGTTCACGGTCGAGTTGTGCCCACCGGATAAATTACCCACGGCTGGCTCTGGTGGTCTGCATCGGATTTGGTGGGAAAAGGATCGCGATGCCATCGTTGGGGGAATAGTTCCGCTGAGGCGGATCAAGACCGTCAAAAGGCCGATCCGCTTTTGCGTGGGCGAGGATGGAAACTTGTTATGAGAACGGAATCGGCTTATATTTTCGACTGCGCCGAGTGCGGCGCGCACACGGAATCGCATGCGCCAACAGGCGTGTGCCCTGGATGCGGACGGCTGTATGAGATCGCGTCCGAGCAGGTGGTGACAGCCGATGAAATGTAACCTGAAGGCCCCATTTCCGTGGTTTGGTGGAAAATCCCGCGTGGCGCACTTGGTATGGGATCGGTTCGGCAATGTGCCGAACTACGTTGAGCCGTTCGCCGGATCGCTGGCGGTGCTGTTGGCGCGTCCACATGCGCCGGGAATTGAGACGGTCAATGATTTGGATTGCTACCTCGCGAATTTCTGGCGGGCGGTATCGCAAGACCCTGACGGCGTGGCTCAGTATGCGGATTGGCCCGTAAACGAAGCCGATCAGCACGCGCGGCATCGGTGGCTGGTGGATCAGTCCGCATTTCGCGAGCGTATGAAGTGGGACCCGGATTACTACGATGTCAAGGTGGCAGGCTGGTGGGTTTGGGGTCAGAATATCTGGATCGGGTCGGGTTGGTGTGCGGGAGCGCTGCACGAGAAACTTCCGCACCTCGGCGACGCCGGGAAGGGGATCAACCGTCAACTTCCGCACCTCGGCGACGCCGGGAAGGGGATCAGAGCCTATATGCAGGCATTGGCGGATCGCCTGCGGCGCGTGCGCGTGTGTTGCGGAGATTGGCAACGGGTGACGGGTCCGTCCGTGACTTTCAAACACGGCATCACGGGCGTTTTTCTTGACCCGCCCTATGCGGCAGAGGCAGACCGGGACGAAACACTCTACGCCGCTGACGACCTGCAAGTCGCGCACGAGGTGCGCCGATGGGCAATCGAGAACGGCGGCAATCCGCTGCTGCGCATCGCGCTTTGCGGCTACGAGGGTGAGCACGAAATGCCCGCTGACTGGGAGTGCGTTGCGTGGAAAGCTGCAGGCGGGTACGGATCGCAAGGCGACGGGCAGGGGCGGAAGAACGCAGGCCGGGAGCGCATCTGGTTTTCGCCCCATTGCCTGAAGCCGCCGACGCTGTTTGGTAGTGAAGTGTGATCGACGTTGACTCGCTCAAGCGCCAAGCTAGCCTGGAGGCCGTTGTGCGCTCCTACGGCGTCGAGCTGCGCAGGCAGGGCAGTAAGCTGTTCGCGCACTGCCCGTTTCATGATGACGGCAAGCCTTCGTTTTCGCTGTATCTGCACAACGGCATGCAGCGCGCGGGATGCAAAGGCTGCGACTGGGACGGCGATGTTCTGGATTTCATCCAGAAAATCGAGGGTCTGGACTTCCGCGCGGCCGCCGAGCGGCTACAGGAGCATCTCGGTGGAACGCCTCAAATGAGTCCCGAAAATAGGAAAGGTGCTCCTGTATCTAGCGGTAAGCAAAAGCGCGAAACCAAGCCGGGCAAGATCCTCGCCATCTATGAGTACGACGGGTTTCAAGTGGTTCGGCGAGAAACGCTGGACAAAGCCACCGGCGAGCTGATCGACAATAAACACTTTACCCAGCGGCGTCCGGACGGTAAGGGCGGCTGGGTTTGGGACCTCAAGGGTGTCGTGCGCCAGCTCTATTGCCTTCAGGAGGTATTACAGGCCGAAACCGTTTGGATCGTCGAAGGGGAGCGCGACGTTCACACCCTGAAGGCCTGGGGCGTGTGCGCCACCACGAACGCGGGCGGCAGCAAGGCGCACTGGGAGCCGCAGTACACGGAAGCGCTGCGCGGCAAACACGTCATCATCTGCGGGGACAGCGACAAGCCAGGCCGGGAGCGCGATGCGCTGATCGCGACGAAGCTGTACGGCGTTGCGGAGTCGGTGTCGATGGTACGGCTACCCGAAGGCCTGATCAAGGACGTAACCGATTGGGCCGAGGCGGGTGAGAGCTTTGAGGAGCTGCGAAGCATGGCGGTGCCGTTCGAGCCGCCCGCGGCGAAGCCGGAAAGTACGGTAGGACCGGACATACCGGACACGCCGTCCAACGGCAACAGTGGACACGGTCATACGCCTCCGCCGCGCGTCGAATTCAGTCCGGGCCCGGACGATGACTGGCGGGCCCATTTGCTGTACAACCACATGCGCAACCCCAAGCCGTCGATAGCCAACGTGGTCACCGTGCTCCGACTGGCGCCGGAATGGCGTGACGTACTGTGGTACTCCGAGTTCGCCGGCAGTGTTTTCGCGCGCAAGCAGTTTCCGGGGTGCGCCGAGCTGGCCGCGGATCTCCAGTGGTCGGACAAGTGGGACACGGTGCTCACATGCTGGCTCCACGAAAACGGCATCATGGTTTCGACGGACGTGGCCGGCAAGGCTGTCCAGTCCGTGGCGCAAGAGCGCACGTTCCACCCGGTGCGGGAGTACCTATCAAAGCTCGAATGGGACGGGATGCCGCGGCTGGATAACTGGCTAATCGAGTACTGCCGCGCGGAGGCCAAGCACTATACGGCCGCGGTCGGTCCGCGGTGGATGGTTTCGGCTGTAGCGCGCGTTTTCGATCCGGGGTGCCAGGCGGATTCGGCGATTATCCTGGAGGGTGAGCAGGGCATCCGTAAATCGACAGCACTGCGCGTGCTGGGCGGCCCGTGGTTCACCGACGAAATCAGCATTATCGGATCCAAGGACGCCAGCATTGACACGCAGGGTATCTGGATCATTGAAATTTCCGAGTTGGACGCGTTCCGCGCCGCGGAAGTGAGCCGGATCAAGGCTTTCATGAGCCGGCGCTGGAACCGGTTTCGGCCTCCCTACGGAAAGCATGCCATCCAGTTCCCGCGGCAGTGCGTTTTCGCCGCGACCACCAATCAGGATCATTACCTTCCGGACGAGACGGGCAACCGACGGTTCTGGCCGGTCCAGTGCGCCGGCGAAATCGACATCGAGAGCCTGGAGCGAGATCGCGACCAGTTGTGGGCCGAGGCCGTTTGGAAATATCGGGAAGGGTTTCCGATCTGGCTCAATGACCTCGAACTGGTCAAGGAGGCTGAGGAGGAGCAGGCTAAGCGCTACGAATCCGACGTGTGGGAGGAGCGCATCGCGGCCTGGCTAGGGCTGAAACGCGACGTGTCGGTGTCAGAGATACTCGAAACCTGCATTCAGAAGCCGCTGAAGGACTGTACGCAGCGGGACAAGGTAAGGGTCGCTCGATGCCTTCGTGCCTTGAAATGGGTCAAGTACCGTGCGAATGATGACGACGTGCGCGAAAACCGTTACCGAAGGTCCGCAATGAGCCCAGTGCAATCTGACATAGTGTGGTAGCGTGGCATGGCATACAATAAAAGGTCCAGATTCGTGAGTTGTGCGCGAAAAATAGTCTGCATGTATATGAAAACAAACATCACGGTCATACGGTCACAGTATCATGGTGAAAAACTAGAGACTGTGACCCTTCGTAAGGTATTGAAAACAAACCGTAGGGTCATAGGGTCATAGTAGGTCATAGTATATTTCTGTACACGTGATGTAGTCCAAGCCCGATCAAGTGATGCCGGATTCCGGACGTGGGGAGCTACCTCTTATATGCGCGCGCGAAAAATACTGTGACCCTCCTGTGACCCTATGACCCTAACCTTTGTTATCAATAGCTTGCCGAGGGTCACAGTATACCCCTTGATACGTCCCATACTGTGACCCTATGACCCAACTCTTTGTTTTCAGTATGTTACACGCGTGCGAAACAAATATCTAGAATTTGCTATTGACAGCCGAATTGTTTTCATGGGAAGCTGTTTCCGTTAGCGAAAACGCCTTCCGAACGGGCAAAAGTTTTCCTGTCGCGACAGATCAAACGCGGTTCGGTTCCCGGTTCGATACGGCAGATCGTGTGTTCAAAATGCCAGCTAAAACCAACGAATTCCACAGCCAGATGTTTCCCGAAAAGATCGCAGTTTTGCGCCAGAATGGCCAGCATGCCTACTGGGCAACTGCCGATGAGGCGCGGAAACTAATTCGCGAACAGCGCGCGGTCGGGCTGGGCAATGCTCGGAAGTTTTACAAGCTGCGTTTGACCGCGGAAGCTGACCGCGCGGAATCGTTTGCGGCCGGCCTGAAGGCATCTGCGCTGGCGAAAGTGCCGGTGATCCGCCCTTACGAGTTGCTGGCTCCGTCGCCGCGGCGGAACTTCGGGTTCGAGCGGGCGGTGAATCGCCGGAAGCCGGGCAGCAGCCAGCATGGCGTGTATGCGCATTCGCTGGCAAATCAGTGCGGAATAGTTTCCGGGTAGTATGCCGCGTGCAGTCAAAGGCCAGCGGTTTGGTGGCCGGAGGAAGGGCACGCCGAATAAGCGCACGGTTCTGTTCCAGAGCGTCAAAGAGTCAATCAACCGCAAGGGATGCAATCCAGCGGATTTGCTTGCTGACGGCGCACTGGGCAAGATTCGCGGCAAAAATGCCGACTTGCGGTTGAGGGCGGCGATGGAGCTGCTGAAGTACGTGGCTCCGCAGATGACCCGCACGGAGCTGGTTGGTGCGGATGGTGGTCCGATTCAGAGTGGTCCGGTTCAGATCGTGATTGATTATGGCGATGTACCGTTTGCCGATGCCTCGGTTGCACCAGGCGCAACTGAAAGTGAAGGCTGAAGCGCGGCGCTTCAATGTGCTCTGTTGTGCTCGCCGGTGGGGAAAGACGACGTTCGGAATGGATGTTGTGCTCAAGCCCGCACTGGAGGGTTGGCCGGTCGCTTGGTTTGGCCCGACATACAAAAACATCAGCGACACCTGGCGGCAGTTGATCAAAGCGTTCAAGCCGGTGACAGTTCGCAAGCTGGAAACTGAGCATCGTTTGGAGCTGGTGACGGGCGGCACAATTGAAATGTGGTCGCTCGACAAAGACGACGTTGCCAGAGGCCGCAAGTACAAGCTGGTGGTGGTGGATGAAGCTGCCATGGTTCCGAATCTGGTGAATGCGTGGGATTTCGTGATTCGGCCTACCTTGACCGACTATCGCGGGGATGCGTGGTTCATGAGCACGCCACGCGGGATGAATGGCTTCAAGATGCTGTTCGACCGCGGTCAGGACCCGCTGAAGGAATCGTGGAAATCCTGGCAGATGCCTACGGCAGCAAATCCATTTATCAGCGCTGATGAGATCGAAGAGTATCGGCGCGATTCGCATGAGCTGGCTTTCGCGCAGGAGTACTTGGCGCAGTTCGTCAGCTTCGAGGGCGCAGTGTTTCGGAATGTGCAGCTCGCCGCTACGGCTGAGCGACAGGCCGGGCCGATGGAGGGCCGTGAATATGTGTTCGGCGTCGATTGGGGCAAGCAGCTTGATTACACGGTTGTAGCAGTCATCGACGCGATTGATCGATCGGTGGTGGCGCTGGAGCGCTGGGGCGAAGTGGATTACGCGATGCAGCGCGACCGCCTGAAGGCCATGTATGAGCGCTGGAAGCCAAGTGCGGTGGTGGCCGAATCCAACAGCATGGGCACGCCGATCATTGAGCAGCTCTGGCGAGATGGGATGCCGGTGCATCCCTTCCAGACGACGAACACCAGCAAGGCGATTGCGATTGAGGCATTGGCGTTGGCATTCGAGCGCGGCGATATCCGCATCGTGCCAGATGCCGAGCTGTTGGCTGAGTTGCAGGCGTTTCAGGCGCAACGGTTGCCTTCAGGTTTGATGCGATACGCAGCTCCCCAAGGGCAGCACGATGATTGCGTGATGGCGCTGGCGATTGGCTGGAGCGTGATCGACAGCTACGGTCCTCGCGTGGAGCATATCATCTACGACGATCCGGTGAGGATCAGCGCGTTTTGAGTTTTTGGGTCTGTAGTTCCAACGGTAGAACGCCTGTTTTGCAAGCAGGATGCTGGAGGTTCAAATCCTCCCAGATCCACCAGAATAACCTCTAATGATGAGCATTGAGGGCAGGGTGGCTGAGCGTATGTTAAACGTGGGCCGTTAGTAAGTCCCGCAACCTGCCCTTGGTGCGTTTCTGATGGGTTCGATGTTTTTTGGAGGTGAGTATGACTGGATTGGATTCACTGCAAAGTTACCCGGTGGCGATTCGCGCGTCCGAGTGGGGCGCGGCGATTGCCACGGCGCGGACGTTTTTCACGCAGCAGTTCGGCATTGGCACATGGCTGGATGCGGGTGACTGGCTAGTCGCGAACACGCTGGTGAATGGACCGTTGCCGCAGCTGCCGCTTGATCCGTCGCGGCCTTATCAGCCGTGGGCAATGAAGGCGAGCATCAACGCGCAGCTTCCGGCTTTGATTTTTGCTTTGGATGCGCAGGGCAATCCGATCCCGGAAAACTTCACGCCGGCAAGCGGCGGTACGGTTGGCGGCAACCCGCCTGAGACATTCGTGCAGCCGGGCAGCGGAACGCCGACGCTGACCATGCAGGTGCTGGGCGGCGGCAGCTTCGCGAATTTTCTGGCCGAGTACGGCGGCCACTTCAAGAACGGCATCCCGCGTATGATCTGGAGTGACTGGAGCATCTACGGCGGCGTCCAGGTGCATACGCCGAATTTCGCGCCGGGTCCGGCCTTCAACCAGCTCCCGGTGGGCTGGTGGTTCAGCGATCCGGCAGGGCCGAGTACCTGGGACAAGCGCTACGTGCCGTACATCACGGATGACCGCAAGATCCGCTTCTGCCGCGTCCAGGATGTGATTACGCTGGGCAAGGCCAACGCTCCGGTGATTGCGGCGCCGGCGGCGATCCAGTACCGCAATGATGGAAAGGCAACGGCGGCGGTCATCAGCTCCCTGATGGCGGCGGGTTTCAGCGGTGAGGACCTTGGCAACCAGGTCAACAAGGCCGCAAGGATGGTGCTGTAGCCATGGCAAAGAACATCGTAAGCGTGTCCGTGAACTACGACGACGGCACAAGCGCCGTGCTAACGCAGGGCGAGCTGCATTCGCCTTTTGTCCCTGGCGGCAAAATCGTGCTCGACGCGCCGAAGCCGCCAACCGGGGCTGAGCTTGCCGCGAATCCTGCGGCTTATGACGGCGACACGAACGACCCCACAACGCAGTGGGCGCCCACGTTCTGGGAAGGTTCCCCGGTGCCTCCAGCGCCGCCGAAAAACACCATGGCCGATCTGTTTCGCGCCAATCCCGATTTCGCGCGTACGGTTTGGGCGTCGATGTATAAGCATCCGCTCAACGAATCCGCGCTCTCGCCTGCCCAGCGCAAGCGGCTTGGACTTTCGTAAATTTCGTGTGCAAGGGAGACAACATGTTGACACCTCAGCAGGCCATCACGGCCTACCAGGAAGCCGCAGCCAAGCTCAGCGAGGCGCAAGTGCATAAGGACAATGCGCAGCAGCAGTTTGATGCGGTGCAAAATGCCAAGGCCGTCGCTGACGCGAATGCCGCCGATGCCGTGAAGCTCTACAACGCCAGCATCGATGCGGCCGTGGATGCGCTGAAGGCGGCGAAAATCGGCGCGCCGTTGCGGTTGCGGCTTAACGATTTCGTGTGTGTGGTTGATCTGTGACGTTGGGTTCCTTTCGTGGGTTCGGGGCGGGCGTAACAACCCGCCCCATTTTTTGAGGAGAATCATGAAAACATTTCGAGGCATTTTTGTTTTGGCGCTGGTATTGCTAGTTGCAGTGCTGGCTGTGGCGCAAACGAAGGTAACCCCGTCCGCAATCGGCAGCGGGGGCGTTGCCGGGCCGAAGGTCTGGGTCGTGCTGCCAAGCGGCGCTGTCCAGCTCGCGGATATCAGCGGGTTGACCATCGACACCAGCGGCGCTGTGCCTGTCCTGAGGGCCGTGGCGGCCGTCCAGCAGAAAACGTTCGTGGTCAAGGTGGCCGCGCCGAATCCCAGTGTGTCGCTACCGGAAACTCCGTTGACGGGCACACTGAAGCTGTATCGCAATGGCCTGAGGCAGGCCGAGACGGAAGACTATACGCTGAGCGGCAATATCATCAACGCTGCCGGGGGCGTGTTTCTTGCTGGCGACATCATCACAGCCGATTACGAAAAGTGAGCCGATCCGCGGAATCAGTACATAGTGAATCTCTGAGGGGCCACCTTAGCCGGTGGCCCTTTCGTGTGTCTAGGGGTAGATAGCATCCTTCGAGAGAGAGCAGCAGCAACGGGCCGCGCGGCTAACCACCGTGGCGGCCTGTTGCTGTCTCAGGGTGGATACTCCTTGCTACGAGCCGCCGTCAGAGGGTAGACCTCGCGGCGGCTTCCACAATACATGAGCTTTCTTCAAGACCTCCTACGACTCCGTGAAACCAACAGTGAGCTGATGCAGCTCCGCGAAGTCGTTGGACAGTTGGAGAGCAATGAAGAGCTGCTGAAGGAGAACCTGGCCGAGCTGGAGCTGGCCGTCGACAACCAGGGCTGGCAACGGCTATTTGGCGAGTTCGAGCGCGAGTTCTCGCGCGGCGGCCTGGCGCAGATTTTTCGCATGTCGCGCCTGATGTTCCTTAAGAACCCGCTGGTGAATCGAGCTGTTACCTTGCAGGCCATCTATGTATGGGCGCAGGGCGTGCAGATCACGAGCACGGATGAGGACGTGCAGGCCGTCATCGATGCGTTCCTGGCCGACAAGCGCAACCAGGTGGAGTTGACCTCGCACCAGGCGCGGACGATGAAGGAGCAGGATCTACAGGTCCTGGGCAATCTGTTCTTCGCCTTCTTCGTTTCGCCGGCTGACGGCGCAACGGTCGTCCGCACGCTGCCTCCCGAAGAAATCCAGGAAATCGTCTGCAATCCGGAAGACGCGAAGGAGCCGTGGTTCTATAAGCGGACTTGGACAGCGCCGGTGCTCGATTTTGCGAGCGGCAACACGACGCCGAAGCCGATGACCGCGTACTATCCGGATCTGGATTACTCGGCTGCGGCACGGCCTAATAGCATCGGCGGCTATCCCGTGATGTGGGATTCTCCGGTCTATCACGTGCGCGTGGGCGGCCTCTCAGACATGCGGTTCGGTGTGCCCGAAACATATCAGTCCATCGACTGGGCCCGGGCGTACAACGCGTTTTTGGAAGACTGGGCCACCATCGTTCGCGCCTATGCGCGATTTGCCTTCAAGCTGACTTCGGCGGGCGGGAAGCAGGGCATAGCAGCGGCGAAGGCCAAGCTGGGCACCACGTACGCCAGTGGTTCAGCGAGCCCCGAAACCAACCCGGCTCCATTAGTCGGATCCACCTTCATCGCCGGGCAGGGCGCGGACCTTCAGCCGGTCAAGACGGCGGGCGCTACGACGTCCGCGGACGATGCGCGTAGGCTGCTGCTGATGGTGTGCGCGGGCTTCGGCATGCCGGAGAGCTTTTTCGGTGATGTGAGCGTGGGCACGCTCGCGACGGCGAAGAGCTTGGACCGTCCCACAGAACTGAAATTCCGCGACAGGCAGGAGCTGTGGAAGTCAGTACTGGATACCATCCTCCAGTACGTGGTTGCGCGATCGCGCAGCGCCGCAAGCGGCAAGCTGCGAATGGTTGGGAAGCAGTCCACGGAACGTGCGCCGATCGAGATTCACTTCCCGCCGATCCTCGAACACGACATTGCCGAACAGATGGCCGCGATTGTTTCGGGCGCAACGCTCAACGGATCGCCGAATGCCAGCACGATGGACCGCGAAACGCTGAGTAAGCTGATCCTGAATGCGCTGGGCGTGCCGAATGTGCAGGAAGTGATCGACCTGTTGCGCGTGCAGTGGGAAGAGGAAGATGCACAGGCTGCGGCTGCGGCCGCTAACCTGCCTGGGGGCGGAGGTGATCCAACTGCGGACCCTGGAGTTGCTGAGGCCGTGAAGGGCCTGCGTGAGGCTATCGACGCGCTGCGGAAGAAGGTGGCAGCGTGAGGGCTCCGTTTCCCTGGTTCGGCGGTAAGTCTCGGGCGGCCAGTTTGATCTGGTCGTATCTGGGCGACGTGGCGAATTATGTCGAGCCGTTTGCCGGGTCGCTGGCGGTGCTGCTTGGAAGACCGCACAGGGCGCACACCGAAACGGTGAACGATGCGGACTGTTACGTGGTTAACTTCTGGCGAGCGGTGAGCGCAGATCCTGTAGCAGTAGCGCAATGGGCAGACTGGCCAGTGAGTGAAGCGGATCAGAACGCGCGCCATGTGTGGTTGATGGGCCGAGCGGAGTTTCGCGAGCGTATGAATTCTGACCCTGGTTATTACGATGCAAAAATTGCAGGCTGGTGGGTCTGGGGCCAGAATATCTGGATCGGAACCGGCTGGTGTGATTCTCGCTGGTATTTTGATGTTGAAGGCGACGCCGGAACAGGCATCCATCGGCAACTCCCGCACCTCGGCAACGGGGGGATGGGGATCAACCGGAAACTCCCGCACCTGGGCGACGCCGGAACAGGCATTGCGGAATGGCTGATAAGCCTTCAGAAGCGGTTGCGTCGGGTGCGCATCGCTTGCGGTGACTGGTCACGCGTGGTGACTCCGAGCGTCACGACAAAGCACGGACTCACGGGTATTTTGCTCGATCCGCCATACGCCACCGAGAACGAGGGCTCGTATGCCGTGAACGATCAGGTGGCCGTCCAGGTTGCGCAATGGGCGCGCGAAAACGGCGATAATCCGCTGTTGCGCATTGCGTTGTGTGGCTATCAAGGCGAGCACGATCTGCCGGGCTGGGAAGTAGCCGAATGGGGGCAGCGCAAAGGCTACCAGAAAACAGCCAACGACGGCACGCATAGCGGGCATTTGGAGCGAATTTGGTTCAGTCCTCACTGCCTGAAGGCAACGCGCCAGGTGTGCATGTTCGAGGAGGCTCTCGCGTGAGCGCAACGGCGGTGATGATGCTGCCGGAGTTGACCGGGCTGCACGACGCGGCGTCCCTCCTCCTGGAGGCCATCAGTGCGGCGAGGATCAACCGGCAGCAATCGAAGTACCGCACAAAGCTGCGGCGCGTGCTGCGGCGCATGTGGATCACGCAGCGCAATCGCATAGAGGCGCGCTGGTTTCCACGCCTACAGGCGTCGGGAGTGCTGCGAGAGGCGCACACGCAAGACGAGCTGATGCTGTTGCTGGCTGGGCTGCTGTCAGAAGACGAAGCGACCTGGGGCGAAGCAATGGCGAGCGTGTTGTCAGAGATCGTGATGGTGGCGGCGCGGGCCGCGCTCGACGATTTGAAGCTGACGACGGCGTTCAGTCTACCCACGCAGCGGATCGAAGATGAGATCCGGCAGCATGCAGCGACGCTGGTGCGGGGCCTGAACGACACGACGCGCGCGGAGCTGAAGAACCTGCTGGCCAAGGCCGTCGAATACAACTACAGCTACGCGGAAACGGCGAAGCTGCTGCGGCAACGGTTTGCCGAGTTCGGCACGCTGGTGCCCCTACATCACATCCGTGATCGCGCGGAGCTGATCGCCGTCACCGAAGTCGGGCAGGCGTATATCCGCGGTCAGCAGCAAGTCGGCAACGCGCTCGTGAGCGCCGGCATCGCGATGGAGAAGGCCTGGCTTACGGCCGAAGACGACCGCGTTGAACCCGAATGCGAAGGCAACGGCGCTGCGGGTTGGGTGCCGTGGGGTGAGCCGTTTCCCAGTGGACATGATGCGCCACTCGCGCATCCCGGGTGTCGATGTGCGTTGCAGATGCAGAGGAGCGAATGATGAAGAAGCGTTGGTTTCTGAGTTTCCCGAAGCGCAAGACAAAACTAAGCGAGGCGGAGCGGTCGTTTTCGGATCGCACCAGGCTCCTTTGTGATGCGCTCTGCGATAGCGAACTTTGCCCGCACGAAGAGGGGATGTACTGCGGCTGCTCGGTCATGGATGTGTTTGACACGTACATGATCTATCGCACGGGCTATGATTCGTCGGCCTATCGCGTCGATTACACCATCGCCGACGATGGCAGCGTGACGCTCGGCACGACGCCGGTGGAGGTGCTGCCCACGATGACCTACCCTGATGCGCCGGCTGAACCGGGCGAGGGTGACGGCATGATGGAGCGCGGCGAGCTGCTGACGGACTGCGTACCGCTGAAGGAAGCAGCTCTGAGCGAGGCCGCAACGGCGCAGATCAAGCTGATCGCGCCTGGCTGGGGCAGCAGCGGTTACTACAGCAAGGAAACACTGCGCAAGGCCGCGCCGGTGTTCAGCAAGGGCACCAAGATGTTTTGGAATCACCAGACAGCGGCGGAGGAAGCCTCCAGGCCGGAAGGCGATCTGAACAACCTGGCGGGCGAGCTGCTGGAAGACGCCACCTACCGCGAAGATGGAAGCGCCGGGCCCGGGCTGTACGCCAAGGCGCGCGTGTTCGACCGCTTCAAGGACGCCGTGCGTGATCTCAAGGACAGCATCGGCGTCAGCATTCGGGCCTACGGCAAGGCCGAGACTGGCGAAGCCGAGGGGCGCAAGGGACCGTGCATCAAGGAAATCACGGCGGCCAAGTCGGTCGATTACGTGACCGTGCCGGGCGCAGGTGGCAAGGCTTTGGAGTTGTTTGAATCTGCGGGCCGCGTGTCCGCGAAATCGGAGCGAGTGAAGGAGAACAGCATGAACGAAGAGCAGATCAAGGCTCTGATGGAAGCGCGAGTGAAGCCTTTGGAGGCTCAAATCGCGTCTCTCACAACGGAAAACGCGGCGCTGAAAACGGACGCTGCACGGCTGCGGGAAGCGATGGCGTTGAACACCGCGCGCGACTTTGCGGTGAAGCGCCTGGCGACGATCAACCTGCCTGTGCCGACACGGGCACGGTTGGCCGAATCGCTGGCGCTGAATCCGCCGACGAATGCCAACGGGCTCGATGTGGAGGCATTCGCGAAGCAGATCGACGAAGCCGCCAAGCGCGAAGCCGAGTACCTCGCGTCCCTGGGTGGTGGTGTGGTGCGCGGCCTGGGCGCGGTCCAGGAATCGTCGGCGGTCGAGGTCAAGGAAGCCGACCTGGTGGCCAGCTTCGTTGCTTTGGGCATGAGCGAATCGGCCGCGAAGATCGCGGCGGGAGGTCGTAACTAACCATGTCTACGGCATCTGTTCGCAGCAACGATTGCATGCGCACCGTGGGTGCGCAGTACGATTTTTCCAAGCTGGGCGGCGCGGTGGGCGATTTCCCGCTCGGTATTCGCGTTCCCAGCGGCGCGCGTGTAATTGATGCTTTCGCCGTCGTCAAGACGGCGGCAACCAGCACCAACAGCACGGCAACCATTGCGGTCAAGGTGGAGGCGGCAAACGACATCTTTACCGCGGCGGCGGTAGGTGGCGCTCCCTGGTCCACGACCGGTCGAAAGCAGGGCATTCCCGATTACGCCACCGTAGCCGATACCAAGGTGACGACAGCGGAACGCGAAGTGACCATGACCGTGGCTGTGGAGGCTCTGACAGCGGGGGTGATCGACTTTTATGTCACCTTATGCCATCTGAGCGTGGCGTAGGGTTTCGGAGAAAGGAAAGAGGGACAAATACATGAGTGAATTTCTTCAACTCGCGGAGCGGATCAAGGGCGAGATCGAGGACGCCTCTCGGTTCTCCGAAACGCGAACGTTCGCCGGCAGCATGGGGGCTGACTTCCTGAAGGAAGACGGGTTTGGGCGGCGATGGGCAGGGATGCGGCGCAGTCCGCAGTATCCGCGACTGCTGAAAGAAGCCCTGGACTTCACCGCGCGCTGCCGCGATTCGCGCTATGGCTTTATGCGCTTCGAGGAAGCCATGAACACCGCGGATTTTCCACTTTTGATGGGCGATGTGATCGACCGTCAGTTGCTCGGGATGTATCAGGAGTCTCCATACTCCTGGGCCAACTATGCACGGCGTGGCCGGGTTCCGGATTTCCGCAGCGTCAAGCGTTTTGCCGTTGATGGCGCCGAGGGTGTGTTGCCGACCGTCGGTGAAAGCGGCGAGTACTTGCCGCAAGTGGTGAAGGAGACGAAGTACTCCTACGCCGTCACCAAGAAAGGCCGTCAGATCAATTGGTCCTGGGAGTCGTTCATCAACGATGATCTGGATGCGTTGGGAAGTAGCTCTCCCGCGCGCCTGGCGAAGGCTGCGCGGCGCTCGGAAGAGAAGTTCGCAACCACGTTGTTTGTGGATGCCAACGGGCCTCATGCTTCGCTCTACACCAGCGGCAACAAAAACATCGTCAATGCAACCAACTCCGGCAGTTCCTTCACGGCGGTGAATCCTCCGCTGTCAATCGCGGCGCTTCAGCAGGCCTATGCCGTGCTCGGCAACATGGTGGATGCAGACGGCGAGCCGATCACGGTGGATTCGTTCGAGCTGGTTGTTCCTCCGTCGCTGGAAGTCACGGCGCAAAACATTCTGAACGGCACCGAAATATGGGTGACGGGCGCGGCGTCTGGTGGCGCTTCCGGGCAGGAACTGCATGCGGTCAACTGGATGCGTTCCAAGGTGCGGCTGTCGGTCAACTACTACATTCCGATTGTCGCCAGCTCTTCCAACGGCAATACGTCCTGGTTCCTATTCGCCTCCGTGAACTCTGGTCGGCCTGCGTTGGAGGTTGGCTTCCTGCGAGGCCACGAAACGCCGGAACTGTTCCAGCGCATCGGCAATCAGATGCGCATCGGCGGCGGCGGCGCGAATGTCATGGATGGCAGCTTTGAAGACGATTCCATCGCATTCAAGGTACGGCACGTGTTCGGCGGCACTTCGCTCGATCCGAAGGCCTCTGTGGCCTCGAACGGCAGCGGTTCGTAGTTCCTGAAGGCTCTGGGCTCCCGAATACCACCAAGGACGCGGGAGAGGCCCAGTGGGGCGGCGTATCTACCTCCGAGTGCGCCGCCCAATCTCACTCATATGCAACCACCTATCGACGGAAAAGAAGAGCGCCTAGACGCCGTGATTACGAAGTTGGATCAGATCCTGGCGGAACTACGCGCGACGCGGGAGCGGATCGAGGCGGGCAATCCCCAGCCGCAGGAAGTCATTGAGCTGCGGGAGCCGATGAAGGCGAGGGCGCGGCGGTAATGTATGCAATCCAGATCACGCTGACGACGGCGAACACAGCATACTCACTGCTGGCGCTGTTGCAGGAAGTAGACCCGGCAGTGCCGGGCGAGTGCGCAGAGCTGACGCTGGAAGCGAATGCGGCGAACGCGGCGGGCTCGTTGGTGAGCGTCGGCGATCTGCACATCGCCACCGACCGCTACGGCTACCAGCTCGGGCCGGGCGATGCGAAGGTCTATAGCTCGCGGGGCAATCGCAATTTTGGTTCTTCGGTGCCGCTTGCGGATATCTGGCTGACGCCTTCGGCGAACGGGCTGAAGATGAATGTTGAGGTGCTGCGGTGAGCATGATTGTGCGCAAAAGAAGTGGCGGCGGCGGTGGTGGTGGTGGAGCAATTCAGGCGTTAAAGGTGCGCTATGACGTCGGCGTGCAGGGCGGTGCGAACGCAAGTGTGATTGAGTTGACTACGCTTGCGTCTGGTACTTACGTTACGTCCGTGTATGTTGTGCAGGCTGAGGCGTTCGTCAAGGGGCCGGGTGATCCTCCGCTCGTCAAACTAGGATTGCTTACGCCCACCGACCTGGCGACGGCGTATTACAACCAAGCGCCGTGGTCAAATCCGGCTGCGGTGCTCCTGCAGGCAGAAACATATCTGCCTTCAGGTGGCGCTGTCACGCTGTCCATTGATGAAAGCAACGACGTGGGGCTGCTGTCTGGCAAATACGATATTATCGTGCTCTATTTCACTCCGAGCGCTTTATGAGCTTTACCTACGACGTAACCACCGATATCGGCAAAGTTCGGATGCTGATCACTGACCGCGATAGCGTCACGGCGATCTTCAGCGATGAAGAGATTGCCGCGTTCCTCTCGCTGTATGGCAGCGTGTTTCGCGGTGCGGCGGGTGCGCTGGAAACGCTGGCCGCTAATGAGGTCCTGGTTCAGAAGCGGATCCAGACGCTTTCGCTGACGACCGATGGGCCGACAGAGGCGACGGCGCTGCGGGAGCTGGCGAGATCGCTGCGGGAGCGCGACGCAGAAGACGGCGCGGGCTTCGACATTGCAGAGATGGTGCCAAACGATTTCAGTGCGCGGGAGCGGGTCTACAAGCAGTGGCTGCGAGGTAGTTTCTGATGGATCAGAATGCGGTTCTCATTTTTCGACCGACAATCACGGTGCGGGCTGAACGGGTGGCTGAGGTCTTGGGCATCGGCATCGAGCGCGCGAATGCTCTGCTGTCCCAGCCGGATGCCAAGGATTTTATCCAGACGGGACTGGATCAGGCGTTTCAGAAAACCGTTGACACGGTGCTGAAGGGCATGGCCCGCGTGCCCGCTGTAGCCGTTCCGTCCAACCGAGTGGATTGCGCGGTTTCGCTGCCGCTATTGCCGGTAGCAGTTTCGAGTTTCGGAGGGTAAGGAAAGCACATGGCACTTACGATTACGACATCGATGGCCGATTCGTTCAAAGGCGAGGTCCTGAAGGGCCTGCACCTGTTCAAGGCCAGCGGCGGGCACACGTTCAAGATGCTCTTGCTGAAGGCTGCGGCCTCCGGGGCGGGCACCTACAACACGCAGAACACGAACGTGGGCACGCCGGGCAGCGGCTCGCCGTCCACCTCGAACGTGGGCACAGATGAAGCCAGTGATACCAGCGGCAACGCCCAGTACACAAGCGGTGGCTTTACCATGGTCACGAACGCGGACCCGACAGTGGACACCACCAACCACATCGCCTATATCGACTGGGCCACCGATCCGAGTTGGGGGCCTGCGGCGACGATCAGCAGCCGCGGCTGCGTACTCTACAACAGCACGCAATCCGGAACCATCGTGGGTGTCTTCGACTTCGGCGCGGACAAGACGAGCACCACGGGAACATTTACAATCGTGCTCCCGACGCCTGCGTACAACACGGCTTTGCTGCGAATCTGATGCCGCTTTCCAACGCACTGGTGCATCCGCTGCTGTTCAAGTCGATGCCCCAATTTTTCCCGTCGCGCTGCACCATCTACGATGTCGCCGAGGAGCGCAATCCTATCGGCGAGCGCATCCCGGTGCCGAGCGATGCGATGCTGCCTGGAACGGCAAATCCCTTTCTGGAGGGTATCCCCTGCGCCATTGGCGATTCTAGCCGGTTTCAGCGGCGTCAGATCAGCGAGGAGCGCACGGCGGATAGCGAGTACAACCGGGTCTATCTGGTGATCATGCTGGCGGGAAACTACCCCAGCATCACCGAAAAAATGCGGGCTGTCGTTGACGGCGTGACATACAACATCCTGGCGACTTCGCTGTCGCCGGTCACGTCACACACTGAGCTGATCGTCGAGGTCATCACCTTATGAGCGTCGCAACCATCGAAGTCGAGCTGAGTCCCAATCTGGTCGGCAAGCTGAACCGCATCGCGCAGGTGCTGGGCGGCAACGAATCCACGGCGGCGTTGATGGCCGGAGCGCAGCTCGTGGTGAACGCGGCGCAGGCGAAGGCGCCGGTGCTGACGGGGACGTTGCGGCGGTCGATCCGGGCGGAGGCCATCGGCAACGATGTCGTGGTAGGCACGGATCTGCCCTATGCGCGGCGTATCGAGTTTGGGTTCAACGGGGCGGATAGCCGGGGCCGTGTGTACCACCAGGCGGCGAAGCCGTATCTGCGGCCTGCCTTGGATGAGAACCGGGCGCGGGTTATGGAAGTGGCCGCGAAGGCTGCCGAGGACTTGCTGAAACGGCTATGACGCTGGAAGAGGGACTGCGGCTCAAGGCGTTATCAGATGCGGGCCTGGCTGCGTTGATCGGCAATCGCTGGGGCGTTCTCCTAGACACCACAGTGCCATGCATCACGTATCAGCAAGTGTCTGGGGTTCCGGTGTACACCCACGACGGCGATGCGGGCCTGGAGGCGTGCCGCTATCAGCTCGCCATGCACACGAGCTGCGTCTACGACGCGCTGAAGGTGATGGCGCGGCTGAAGACGATTTTTTCGGGGTTCAAAGGAAACTTGGGGGCGGCGGGGGAAGGGCCTTCAGTGGTGACGAGGATCGCAAACGCGACGCATCACGGAAAGCAGCCGGGCGTGAATTTGTTCTACTCCACGATGGATCTCGACATCTGGTGGAACCGCGATTTGGAGGCATAGATGGGCTTGCACGACGACATCATCAGCTACGAGTGGAACGGGCTCCAGCGGTACCGCTGTCCTGTTTGCCAACTCGACTCAGCTTCGCATCTGGATATCCGGCTGCACATCAATGCTTCGCATGTGGCCGAATTGATGGCGGCGGCGGGTGTGCGCCAGCCGGAGGCAACACTATTCGGGGCAAGCGGTGAGCTGATCACTGAGGTCCCGCTATCGGAGAACGAAACCGCCGAACAGGCGAAGAAGGAGAACGAATAGATGGCACGTCAAACCTTGACGCCGGTGGCGATCACTGGCAAATGGCCAACTGCGCCGGTCGCGTTGCCGATGACGGCGGCAGACTCGACGAATAAGGAGCAGGTGCCCTGTACTGGCCGCGAGATCATCATCGCGCGGAATACCAACGCTGCATCCACGGCGCGCACGATTACGATCACCAGTGTGAGCAATCCGGCAGACAACCGCACGGGCGATATCACGGCGTATTCGATTCCGGCCGGAACGCAAGTGATGATCGGGCCACTCGCGCCGGAGGGATGGCGGCAGAATGCCAACGGCTACACGTACATCGAGGCAAGCAACGCGGAAGTGGTCTGGTCGGTCATCCAGATCCCTGGGTAAGGCAAAGGCTGAGAGAGCACAGAGGAGAACAGCATGAGCACTACAGCAGCGAAACCGAGTTTCAAGACGTTGCTCCAGATGGCCGACGCCAACGGAGCCAACTTCGCCACCATCGCCGAAGTGATGGATATTTCCTGGGGCATCACAGCCAAAACGGAAGACACCACTTCGCACAGCAACACGGTGCCCTGGACAACCATCATCACCACGCTGATGACCATGGGGCCGGTCGAGTTCACGGTCAACTTCGTTCCCAACGATGCCACGCACAACGCCACTACCGGGCTCACTTACGTGGTCCAGAACCGCACGGAGCGGCAGTTCAAGATCATCGACCCGGATTCGTTGGAGACGTACACATTCGCGGCGGTGATTACGTCCCTGAAGCGCACGGCCACCGTTGCGGGCGTGAAGAAGGGCACCATTTCGATGATGGGCAGCGGTCAGCCGACCCTGTCTTAGTAGTTCGATTCGGAGGAATCATGCAGAGAAGCGCAATCGAGATCGAGCTAGGGGGCCGGAAACGGTACCTCTCGCTCGACCTCAATGCCACTATCGCACTCGCCTCGCTGACTGGCGAGGATCTGGGCGATGTGCTGAGCCGCATTGTAGGCGGCGGCGATGCTGAGATCGCGCCGGATAGCCCCGACGCGGTGAAACTGCGGGCCAAGCGGAACCTGGAGCGCGTGAAGGCGATCCGGCTGCTGACCCGGGCGATGCTGACGAGCAGTTCGCCGGAGCTGGAAGAGGACCCGCACAGCTTGACCACGGTGGGCGAATGGCTCACGATGGACAAGCTAAGTGAGGTTGCCGAAGGCATCAACAAGCTGATGAGCGGGCTTGCGGGGCCTCCAGAGTTCGAGGGCCAGCTCGCGCCATTCGTTCCGACACCGACGCCGGTGGTGTCGCGCATGATCGAGCTTGCCGAGATCACGGACGATTCGCTGGTAATCGACCTAGGCGCGGGCGATGGGCGACTGTTGTTTGCGGCTGCTGCGGCGGCGGAGCGGGTAACTGCGCTGGGCTACGAGGCGCATGTGGGAAGGTTGGATGCATTGCGCGAGAGGATCGGTGGACATCGCTATCAGCAATGGGTGACGGTAAAGCAGTGCGATATCCAGGCCGCGCTGGATCAGAATCCGATGCGTCACGAAATCGGCATGGCTGACGTGGTGTTCCTGTACCTCTTGGATTCGAGCAACATGCTGTTGCGGGATCGGCTGCGGGAGCGCATGAAGCCGGGCGCGCGGATCGTGTCCCATGATTTCCATATGGGCGACTGGAAGCCGGAGAAAACCGCGAAGGTTGAATGCGAGGATCGCACGCACACGGTCTACGTGTGGCGCATTCCGGAGCGGTAGGCCATGCTGAACCCGTGCTATGAGGTGTTCATCGGCGGGTACCGCCGTCGCTTGCGCAACACCCTGAAGGCGTGGCTGTTGTTTGAGCGCAAGACGGGCCGTCAGATGGGCGACGTGGGGGGCGGGCCGGAGATCCTGCGGGCGCTGCTTTGGGCGCTGCTTCAGACGGAGCATCCAGAGATGCACGTTAAGGACGTGGGCAGCGCTAGCGCCTTCGAGTTTCGAGAGCTGCTTCAAGCTGCCGAATCGTGTATCCGTGGTGAGTTCCCACTGATCGAAGAGGAGCCGCAAGCCGGGGCGCCACAGCGTATCGACTGGCATGATCTGTGGTCCATCGGGCGCTACGATCTGCGGCTGTCGGATGACGAGTTCTGGATGCTGTCCCCGCGCCAGTTTCATCACCTGATGCTGCGGTTCGATGCGGCGAATGATCGCGTTTGGCTGGCTGCGGGCATCACTGCTGCGGCGTTTGTGAATTGCCATATCGACCCGGAGAAGGGCGAGCCGATCTCGCCGGAGCAGTTTATCCCGAAGCGGGTGCCGGCAGGTCAGAAGCACGCGGAGAAGTCAGTGAACGTGATGGCGCAGTTGCGCGAGGTGGCGACGCTGCTGCCGGGGACATTCGGAAAGCTGGAGAGCGTGTAAGCTATGGAAATCGACGACGGCGT